>Ga0209376_1003549_pt1 | contig 14064 bp, 7 predicted proteins | sample GraSoiAngelo_134_FD_185891 | JGI IMG/M metagenome (GOLD analysis project Ga0209376, IMG submission 185891) | Grasslands soil microbial communities from the Angelo Coastal Reserve, California, USA - 14_0929_05_30cm (SPAdes) (version 2) | ecosystem: Environmental > Terrestrial > Soil > Grasslands ... | reverse complement strand
AAATGTTGGCTTCTGTCCCAATCACGACTATGTGAAGCGTGGTCCCGTCGCTCACTATCGCGGGGGTACCGATGGTCTTGTCGGGGACGGGTAGGCGGTTGGAGGTGTCCCATGCCGCAGCCCAGGCTCCGGACGTGAATGCCTTGTGATAGATCTGGTTGTCAACGCCTCTGACCACCAAGTCGAGTCTGCTCGCCGCGGATGTTGCGGCTAGGGCCGGTGCGGAAGGACTGAATCCCAGAAGGTCCGTCCATGAGGCTGCCCAAGTATGGGCTGACAGGTCGAACGTTGTAGACCAGATCTCATTGGTGGCTCCCCTCACGACAACGTAGAGCGTGGTACCTATGACTGCGCAGACAGGCTGATCGATCGTGACACCGGTTGGATTCCTGTCCCAAGTGGCCGAGAATGTACCGCCGGAGAAAGTTTTGTGATAGATGCCATTGTCTGTTCCCCTCACAACTAGCTCGGTGCTACTGGGTCCTGACTGGCAGAGTGACGGCGGGGAGGAACTCTGACCGTTGAGTGGTTGCCAGTTGGCCCATGTTCCCGTGAAGGGACTCCAGTAGAGATTACCATCGGTTCCCGTGACCACTGATACCAGAGAAGGCGCAGCGCTACCATAGGTTCCGCCAATCTCAGATGCAATGATGTCGAATGCGTTCGAATCGAACAGGTGATTCTGGGAGGTGGCGCCTGTCGTAGATTCTGGGAATGCAACCGCTGCCTGGCCACTAGCCACTACGCTGTAGGTTACGGTGAAGAGGAGAAGACTTCCTGTTGTGAATCCTGAGGAGGAAAAGCTGTCGTGGACAATGCCTGGCCCATCCAAACCAGTACAGGGATTGAACGCACCACCTGCAAAAATACCGTTGATACACTGCGCGTCCGTACCTGCAGGCATGAAATTGCCGCCGCCACTATTGGAGTATGGTACATTACAGGCAGACGCGTTGCACAGAGTAATAGTTGTAGGGTTAAGGATGCTACTGTCGACGGTGACATAAAGGTCCCAGCCTGCAAAGTCTGCATTCGGGATGTTCTGGACAGTAACGTTGTACTTGACGGTGGAACCGTTTGCAGCAGTGGGCTGACTTTGAGGCTGGATTGTCAAGCTCCCGGCTGCATAAACCTTCGGAATGGCCGGAGTAAACAAAGCGATCGAGAGACTGATGGTTACTACCAACAATGGCAGGAACAACTTACGGACCATGAGACGCCGAGATAGCGCCAATGAAATCATACTGCTCCGGGGAGCTTTGCCATATAAGACTTACTGATAATGATACGGAGTCCGATAGCTATCATAAGCCAGAGATATGTCACTGTTGCTCTGGAATACTCCATTCCTGCGTCACCGCCTTGCCTAACGATTGCGCGCCCGACTCTCGTCCCTACCGGAAACCCCATAGAGATCCGCAATGTGTGGGACAGCCTTGGTCTTCTACCTCCAAAGTCCGAGACCCGCCTAAACCTCCATCACTGCTGCCGCCAGTAAGTCTGCCAACCGCGAGCAAGCTTGAAGCTGTTTTCATCCACATGCCATTCTGCGATCATTTCTGATAATGTTGAGCTCAGCAGATTGCATAGATCGCTCCGGGAAAAGGTCCAAGGTCACCAGCACACATGCTCTAAGGTGAAGGAGCAGTGGGTCCTAAGCTCTCGCTAGTTCGGGTGGAACCAAGACCCGGACGGTGACGGTGTGGACTAGAGACCCGGTCTTGGCAGTGACCACTACCAAGTAGGTTCCAGGCTGCGCGTTACCCAGCAACCTGATGGTGAGTGTTGCAGCAACTGAGCCGCCAGATACCATGGGGAGGCTAGTGCTGCCCAGACTAGCCTGGAAGCCGGCGGGTGAAGCCAAGCTCAAGTCTACTCTGCCCGTGAACCCCTGCAGACTCGTCAGATTGATGCTAGATCTGAATCTCTGACTTCCCTCCCGGGTTGGAACGAAGCGATCTGGATTGGCAGTCAATGTGAAGTCAACAACTCTTACCGTTATGATCATCGTATGGTACAGTTCACCGCTGTATGCCACAACATTCACAGTATAGTTTCCCGCCGAAGCAGCGCCCACAGTCAGCACCGAAGTCCCTGAACCGGTGAGGCCCGTTGGACTCAGAGTTGCAGTAAGACCAGGCTGGGAAATAGCGAGGAGCGAGACGGGTCCTGCAAAGTGATTGAGAGATTGGACAGTAATGGTGGAACTGGCTGTGGAACCGGCATAGACGGGACCCACTCGTGCAGGGTCTGCACTTATCAAAAAGTCTCGGACCGCAACCGTGACTGCTTCCGTGTGCGATAGCGTTCCACTCGAGGCCGTCAGCTGAACGGTATAGTTCCCCGCCGTCTTAGGCGTACTCACGAACAATAACGCGGGGTTCGATGAGGTCGGAGGGAAGCCGATTGCCATGCTCGTCGGTGAGATAGATGCCGTTACACCTAGGGGAACAGCCAGAGAAAAATTGACAACTCCAACGAAACCGTTGGTCGAGGCCACGCTGACGCCGAAGACGGTAGCACTCCTGAACCAGTTCGCGATGGCGACATGGAAGTCCGGGGGTGCGGCAACCCCGTAAGAGCCACGGACCGTCGTGTGAGCTATGACCATCCCGTTAGCATCGAATAGAGCATCGGAGAATGGGACAAGGGGCGCTCCGGAGCCGGCTACGGCCTTGTATGATATTGTGAAGAGGGTTCCGTTGCCGTAGGCAGTGTTTCCCGAGTAGACCTCAGAGTGAACTACGCCCGGCCCATCCCCGTCGGTGCAAGACGATGATAGAATTGTGAGATAGGATAGATCGTTGATGCATAGGACTGCCTGCACTGCTCCGGGAAGGAAGGAGCCCACCGTGATGTTTACTGGATTCAGGATGCTGTTGTTCGTCCAGACATACACCGCCCATCCGGCTAGAGGACTATCGGGGCTGATGTTGGAGACATTCACCGCGTACGTAACAGTGCTATTCGAAGAGGCCAGAGGTTGGCTAGAGGGAGAGATAAACAGTGTCGGGCTAGACACGGCCCTGACAGGAGTAAAGGGCATTAGCATGAAGATGAGCATCACCGAGACGGGTAGCATGCTCAGGACGCGCAGATGGGGTATTGTTCCTGCACTCCCCGATGGGGCTGTTCTTCCCGCAAATATAACCGTTGAGGAGGCAAGCGTGGAGAAACTACAAAGCGTTGGCCCGGGTCAAAGCCAATCCGGGCATAAACCTGCGAAACCTAGCTACTGGATTTTTTCAGCAAGGTCCAATGGTGTAAATCCTGAAGAGCCCCGGAGAAACTTGAAAAGAATCCTGCGCGAGACAGCCAAGACAGCGACTTGGAAGGATCGCTGATGGGGGGCGTTTTTTTCTAAGGCTTGTAAACCCTGCGTGGCTCGTCAAGTGTAGAGATGGCAGGCCACGTAATGATCCTTTTCCACCTCCACTAAAGCAGGTTCTTCCAGAGTGCATCTTTCATGGGCGTAGGGGCATCGAGTATTGAACCTGCACCCCGGAGGAGGATTGACGGGACTGGGAATCTCCCCCTGAATCACATTGGTCCTCTTATAACTAGGATCAGGCACAGGCACGGCGGCGACAAGCGCACTGGTGTACGGGTGAAGAGGCGAGTCGATCAGAGCTGTGGAACTGCCCATCTCCATCATCTTACCCAGATACATTACCACGACCCGGTCACAGACATGCTTGGTTACAGCTAAATCGTGAGTAATGAAGACGACTGAGGAGCCCTTCTTTTTCACCAGGTCGATCATCAGATTCAAAATCTCAGCCCTGATGGAAACATCAAGCATCGACACAGGCTCGTCGGCCACGACAAACTTCGGGTCCAACACGAAGGCTCGGGCTACCGCGATTCTCTGGCGCTGCCCCCCACTCAGCTCGTGGGGATATCGGTACATGAACTCCTCAGGAGGCACAACCTCCACATCACTCATGATAGCTTTCACCCGTTCCTCGATTTCCTCCTCGGTTCTACAAATCTTCTGAACCCGGAGAGGCTCCGCCACAATCTCCTTGATCGTCATCCGCGGGTCCAGAGACTCGAAGGGATCCTGGAATATGATCTGCAGGTCCCGACGTAACGGCTTCATCTCGGAATCCTTGAGCTTTGTAATGTCTATCCCGTTGGCCTCCATATGGTCCTTGAGATGTTTCTGCTCGGACTTGCTGAACTCGGAAAAATCCGTTCCGCTGAAAAAGATCGACCCCTCCGTGGGTTTAACGAGACGCAAGAGGAGACGCCCTGTCGTTGTCTTGCCGCTTCCACTCTCACCTGCCAGTCCCAGAATCTCCCCCTTCTTGACAGAGAAGCTAATACCATCCACGGCCTTGACAGTGATCTCCTCTCTTGAGACGAAGGTCTCAAAGAAACCCTTCTTCAAAGGAAAGTGTTTCTTCAACTTCACTACTTCAACGACAACGTCCCCGCTCAACTCGTTCATCCCCCTAGTAGAGATGGCAGGCCACCAAGTGTTCGCCCTTCCCCGCTTTTTCCAGCGGTGGAACCTCTTTCTTGCAGACATCCATGACGTACGGGCAACGTGGATTGAACCTGCACCCTGAGGGAGGGTTCAGAAGGTCAGGGGGAGATCCGGGGATAGAAGTTAATCGTATTCGTTCCCCTTTGATGCTGGGAAAGGCCTTGACCAGACCTTGCGTGTAAGGATGGAGAGGTTCTCTGAAAATGTCCTCCGCGCTTCCGTACTCGACGATCCGACCAGCGTACATTATCGCCACTTTCTCACACGTCTCCGCGATTATTGATAGGTCATGGCTGATCATGACCATGGAGAGGTTTAGACGGTCTTTGAGTTCTCGCATCAGCTTCAAGGTTTGAGCCTGGACGATTACGTCTAGGGCGGTGCCAGGCTCGTCCGCGACTAGAAGCTTAGGATTGCAGGCCAGGGCCATTGCGATGAGCGCCCTCTGGCGCATACCACCGCTGAACTCGTGTGGAAAATTGTCGACTCGTTCAGGATCGACCCCGACTAGTTGCAGGAGATTGCGGGCCCGTTCTAGAGCTGTCTGCCTGTCAACACCAGGCTCATGGGTTCTGATGGCTTCGACTATTTGATCTCCGACTTTGAAGACAGGGTTGAGAGCGTTCATCGCTCCTTGAAAGACAATGGATATGCCCTTCCATCGTACCTTTCTCATCTCATCATCGGAGAGCGGGACTAGGTCGACTCCATCAAAGATGATGGAGCCCTTCCGGATTTTTCCACCCTTGGGAAGTATTTTCAAAAGAGAGAGTGCGATGGACGTCTTGCCGCAGCCGGACTCGCCGGCGATACCCAAAGCCAGACCCTTCTCGATACTGAAGGACACGTCTTCTACGGCTTTTACCCATCCCCTGAGGGTGCGATAGTGAGTGGTGAGGTGCTGGACATCTAGCACTGTTGACATGGAACCCTAGTGGCTCCAGAGATCGAATCTTCCCGGCACAATTAAGGTTTGGGGACCGGACGGAAGAAATGCGTGCTAGATGCTGGGTCGATCTTGTCGGAACAGAGTCCGCTCCAACGCGGGGGCGTGGCGGCTCAGAGGACTCGGGCTAGCGGCGTCTTCGAAGTCTCGGATTGAAAATCTCGTCGAGTGAGTAGCCAATCAGGACAAATGAGAGAGATACGAAGGCTATCGCGATCCCCGGTGGGATTATCCACCACCAGTCATTCAGCGCGTTGGCGGCCTGAGCGTTGCTAATTATTTGTCCCCAAGATATGGCCAGGGGATCACCCAGACCCAAGAACGATAAGGCCGCCTCCGTTAGGATCGCTGCGGGAACGGCGAGTGCCAAGTTGACATAAGTCAGCGAGACTACGTTTGGGAATATGTGTGTTGCAAGTATCCTCCTCGTCCCGGCCCCTGCGGCTTTTGCGGCTTCTATGAAGGGCCTCTCCTTCAGGCTCAGAACCTGGGAGCGAATTACTCTGGCGAACCCCATCCAACCCAGGAATCCGATCAATATGATTATGTTGAGAATGCTGGGCCCCAGAACCGCGATGAGTACCAGTAGCAGCGGCAAGGCTGGAAGTACCAGCATCATATCCGTAAAGCGCATCAGGGCCTCGTCGATGTAACCGGTCTTGTAGCCTGCCACCAGCCCGACCACGAGACCCAACCCGATTCCTATGAAGGAGGCAATGAGGCCTACGAATAGGGACGTCCTTGCTCCCCACAATAGTTCAGCAAAGAGATCTCCCCCGTGTGCGTCCGCCCCCAGAAGACCGAAGGCGCTTCCATACAGTGATAGCCCCAGGTTTGAAACGTTAATGCTCCCCTGACCCGGGAAGCTGACCGAAAAACCTAGTTCATAGTCGCCGACTTTGCTGAAGATCACCTCTGTGAGAGGGAGCTGCCCACCCCGAACTCCGGCAGCCACCTGCAAACTTGGCACGCCCGAGTCGAGAATATATGATGGTTGAATCCACACATCGCTCTGTGTCAGATTAGCCGACCAAAGAGTGAAACTACGCTCGGCCCCTCGGCTTATGAACAATTTGACCTGTAAGGGTTGAATAGGTGAGGCGCCGTGGGCTTCCACGGATACTGATGGGAGAAAGAACTTTGTGGGTGCGCCTCGATAGGGATAGTGGAATGTCTTGGATACAGTGACGTTGAGGCCTGAGCTAGAGCTGGAGGATATCTGAAGCGATCCAGAGGATATAGTGGTGGGAGATATGGATGATCTAGAGATAGAAAGGTAGGGATCCTGTGCAGTACTGTACCCATACGACCATTCCTGCAGAGCAGATGAAGAGGTGAAAACAGGATCGTTCACCACGACGAGGTTACCACTGAGGTAGTATCCTTCCGGAAAGGACAACATCCATTGAGGCTGCGCGAAGAACCCTCCGGACGAGACAGTCTGAGGATTGCGAGGATACGCTATAGGAGCAGCAAGAGCAGCCCCCGTTGAAATCAGAAGCATCGCCAAGCCGACAGCGGCCATCCGGTTGGAAAGCATGAGACGGACGAAATTGTAGAAACGTTTCAGGTTGAACCTTAGACCGCTCTCTGTAGACCTCCTCAACGGAAACGACCAGGAACCTATTCGTACCTTACTCTGGGGTCGATGATCCCGTAGATCAGGTCCGCCACAAAGTTGGCCATGATTACGCTCAGAGCCAAGATATAGAACATGGCTTGCATGACCGGAAAGTCCTTCCCGACTATGGAATTGTAGAGGTAGAGTCCCAGCCCGTTCCAGTTGAACACGGTCTCAGTGAGTATTGCCCCTCCCAGAACCGTGCCGAAGCCAAGAGCGCTTGCTGTGACAATCGGGAGGGAGGCGTTCTTGAAGGCGTGCTTGAAAAGCACAGTCCGCTCCTTCAAACCTTTCGCTCTCGCAGTGGTGACGTAATCTTCGCTCAGGGTCTCCAGCATCGTCGCCCTCGTCAGGAGCAGGAATCCTCCATACTGGAAGAGAGTAAGGACCAGCATCGGGAGGAATAGATACTGGAGTCTTATGAGGATGTACTGTGGGAAGGGTGGCGTCCCGTACAAGAACCACGTAGTTGGATAAGCTCCCGCTGGTGGGAACCAGTGCAAAATATAGGAGAAGACGGTGATGAAGGTCAGACCCATCCAGAAGACCGGAAGGGAGAAGGTGGTCAACGAAACGGTCACAGATCCGGTATCTACGCCGCTGCCGCGGCGTGACGAAACTACTACGCCCAAGAGGACACCTATTACTATGCCAAGAACGGTGGAGGATCCCAAGAGGAGGAGAGTGTTGAAGAGCCTTCCCGAACCGACGATGTCGTCTATGACCGGATGCTGGGTGTTGAACGAGTTCCCGAAGTTGAATGTGAGCATGCCCCAGAAATAGTTAAGAAAACGCTCGAGTGGTGGTTTGTTGAGACCGTACAGATTCTCGTAATACTCGTACTGTTTCGACGTGCTTCTCGGGTTGCCCTGCAGGGCGCTTATGGCACCCTGAACACCGGGGACGGCCTGGAATATGACCCAGTTCATTACGATAACGAATAGCACGAGGACGAAAGTGTAGACGACTCGTTTGAGAATGAATCCGCGCAGACTCATGACTAGACCAGGGAAACAAAAAAGGGGAGGTTATTCTTTAGGCTTGCCGTTGGTTATGTCTGGTTTACAGTGATCTTGACGGTCACTGATGGAAAGTTGGTAGACGAGGCCTTGACGAACACAGTGTAGGTTCCAGGCGGATTTGATGAAGTGATGTGGATCGATGAGCTTGCTGTTGGCGCTGACGGAGTCAGAGTGAGGGTTGTCGGGCCTGTGAATGCGACGGTTACACCAGTTGACGAGACGGCTGCAAGGGTTATGGGTACTGATCCGGTGAAGTTGTTGTCAGGTCCTCCTGATAGCGACACTGAGACTGTTACGTCTGCACCGGTAGTAGTGGTTGTGCTGACAGTAGTGGGACTCGCGGCTATGCTGAAGCTACCTTCAGAGTTTCCACCATCGTAGAGCGTCTGAGGTATGGCCGCGGCTCCGGTGACCGCACTGTAGGATGAAGCGCCGAACGTCCATGCACCTCTACCGATCCACTGCTGTATCTGCGTGGTTATGGGACCAGGATTAGCCGGGAGGCTTCCATGCCCGCCCGCCGCCACTCCGAGACATGGAGTACCAGCAGGGCCAAGACATGGCCCTAAGCCAGCGGATGGTGTGTTCCAATGCGCGCAAGCTTGGTAGTTGCCGACTCCACCAACCGCAGTAGCGCTCGCCTTGCAGGCGTTGACTGCGCTGATGATGTCCGCCACTGAAGCAGAGTTACCCACGGAGTTGGTAGCAGGAACATAAGCTGCCCACTGGAACTGCTGGAACTTTGCGTTGGTTCTGAAATAGGCAAAGTTCGGGTCCAGCCCGTTGGCGCCCTTGCTGAAACGCCGGAGGGTTGCGGATCCGAAGAATGGAATTGACTGCGTACCGGAGCTAGTGCATCCACCGCCGATCACTGTTCCCGACGCCGTCAGGTCACCGTTGGCACAGACCCAAGGACCAGAGCCGATGAACCGGTTGGTCGCTACAGGGTCAGAGTTGACGCCGCCGAGGAAGGCGGGATCAGCAGTGCAGCTTGGATTTGGCGAGGCATTAGAGCCTAGGGTGGTGCAGGGTGCGAATACTCCGTTTGACTGAACGGGGGCTGTCTGTAGCACCCATAGCCGCTGGGGGATTATTGGTACACCCACGATGTCATTGAGAGCCCAAGCGCTGAAACTGTGCAGGTAGAGGAAGAGGGTCTCAGATATGCCTCCACCGTTCGCTCCTCCAGATTGGCTGTAAGCACTGGCTGGCAGCTGGTTTGTGTTGTAGACGACGTCAATGGTGTTAGCGGTGCCTGGACTGATTAGGCTTCCTGTGGCATTGAAGCTGGCGAAACTGAACTTGACATCACTAGCCGTTACTACGTGAGATCCGAGGCAGGTCGATGTTGGGGTCGCACAAGCACTGATCATATCGTGCCATGGAATGTCGCCTCTCAGTATTAGTTTCACGCAGGCGCCTACGTCGAAGGTGCCTCGCGCGTTAGTGTAGGTGGCGGGACATTCGGCTGGCTGAGTAGCGTGGGTTTCGAGTCGATAGAAGTTGGTCATCCAGCCAATTATCTGCGTGGGAGAAGCGGGGTTTGTGATGAGTAGACTGTCATAGACTTCGCCGAAAACATCTGCTTCTACGACCGAGCTGAATGTGTACGGGTTGAGGCTTGCCGTTGCGTCCTTCTGTCCCCATCTGATGGTGGGGCCCGCAAGTGTTGGATTAGCGCTCCAAGCGTTCAGTAGGCTCCATGGGTTTCCTTGTGCGGTGCCGATACCGGCAGAGTTGCTCACTCCTGTCCATCCCTTCACATATGGGTACTGGACAGAAGGTGTCCACATTGGAACTGTGAAAGTGTGGTTGCCATAGATGTCCATCGCGACCTGTAGACTAGCCTCAGCCGCAGCAGGTGTTGCCAAGAACTGGCTCTGCTCAACCCAGAGATCATGGGTTGGGTTGCAGATGTAGTCGTAGTTGGAAGCCTCCTCACCAGGAGCACCACCACAATAGTCAGATGCGAAGCTGCTGTCGTAGAGAGCCCACTGGGCATCAGGGGTAGGGGTTGGGAAGAAGAAGCCGCCCGCGTAGAGGTTCCAGCTCTGTGTGAAAGAACCGCCAGCGTTCTGCGGAGTGTTCGGACCCACGGTGTGGCATGATGGTCCTGCAGCGAGCGTCGTGCATCCTGTCCTGAACACTTGCTGGTGAGCAGTGCCGAGGCCTATGACGCTTAGCTGGAATGAGCTGGAGGGACAGCTGGTTGAGCCGAGATTGATCAGCTCACAGATCGCAGCAGTAAGGCCGGTGCTTAGCTGTAGTCTGCCCAGAGAGGCGCGGCCCTTGAATATGACCGGAACGCTAGGGTTGGTCAGCTGAGAAGACTCGCCCGTAAGTTCGCATGCCGCGTTCTTGCCTGTTGCGAGGCCTGCAGCTATGAAGTGGTTGGCAGCATTGCAAAAGTCGCGTCCCGGATTCCCTGCGGGTGTACCTGCCGGAAGATTGAAGCCAGATGAGTCGGTTGCGTCCGTGAAGTAGTGGTAGGCGGAGATGGCGGGTACGCTGCAGCCGATAATAGCATCCCAGCTACAGACACCACCAATGGGAACAGCAGTGCCTCCTGGGGCAACGTTCTGGCAGCCGGCGGGCGGAAACGAATTGCTCAGACTTCCCGCGTCGCCTAGAGTTATAGAGTACGGTCCAGCAGTGTTGAATCCGGCACTCGGATTCGACGGATTAGCACACGGGTTCGTGTTGTCGTTTGGATAGCCAGAGTGCAGAACAGTCGAGGCTGGAGTCAGAGCGTTGTCCATGACGGCAGCGTTAGGCCCAATTGCGCCAACATCGGCGAGAGTGAAGGCAACCTTGTTTATGAGGGCTGCAATACCCTGTCGAATGTTCCTGGCTGCCCAGGTACAGTCATTTGTATGAGGAGCGGGCACGTTTGGACAGCTGGCAGTAATCGCTGTACCACCGAGACCATCGAAGCACTGAGTCACTCCAGCTATAACATTGTCGCGGCCGTTGCAGAAAGTGACTCCCCACATGGTAGCAGCATGGTTGAAGTCGAGCTGCAACATGCCGAGCTGTTGGGTTGCGGTGGTGACCCAGAATCTCGGGTCGGTGTCAGCACAGTTTGTAGTACATCCACCCGCGACGAGATCAGCCCCGGGCAGGGGTACGTCGGTGAGGTCGATTGATGGAGTGCAACCAGCCGCCTGGCCAGCGCATATCGCGTTGAGCTCGGACGTGTCACTATCATAGAAGGTATAGGCTATCTTGTCGGACGCGGGACCCGAAGGGACCCACTGAGTAGCCGGGGTAAGTCCAGTGCTAGGAAGAAGGTCTGCATGAACCAGCGTTGGAAGAACCGTTACAGAGAGCGTTAGTACGAAGACTGCTAATAGTTGGATTACGGACTTTGAGATCATTGTTTTTTCCTTAACGTCGGACCTAGGAGGACACCCCTTAAAAGATTATCCCCTTGTATCGTGCCCACTCAACCTTCAGATATTCTCCGATACCCCGAAGTGTCTATCAACTGCCAGGAGAAGATGTGGGATGTGAACACCTTCCGGATCAGCTTAGAGAAGATCTCGCTGCGCCATCAGCCTCCGATTCCGGACTCGTCTTAAGAAAGAGATCACGAAGCCCAGGGTCACGAGGGCCAGCAACGTAAGACCGAGCAACTGGAGGAAGGGGAGAGGTATCGGAGCCCCTTGGAACGGATAGATTACTCTCAGAGTCGCGAAACCCTCATTGTTAGCAGTATTGTTCTCACCAACCAACGAATCAACATGAGCGTGCACCGTGTAAGAGTCGGGTGCGACTCCAGTAGTGTTCCAGAGAAAAGTAAAACTTGCCTGTTGTCTCGGTGCGAGGACGTTCGCGTAGGGAGGAGCCGTGAAGGTCTGTCCCGCCACGCTAACCGAGACGTTGAAACGGGTCTCGAAGGTCGTTCCCAAATCGATCACATAGACCTTCAGGGTGACAATTGTGTCAGGGAGAATATTGTCGATCGGGAAAACTGATAGGCCGCCGGAGAGTGAAAGATCGGTTGAAGGCTTCACGGCGACACCGAGGGACAGTGTAGTGGGACGAGAAGAGATACCGCGGTCATCCTTCACGACGAGGGTCGCAGTCCAGTTTCCCGCATCGAAGATACGGGAGGTGATAACGCCGCGGGTATTGACCGGGGGCACAGTGGTAGGAATCTCCGTGAACGTCCAGAGGTAATCGACAAGGCTCTGCCCCAGAGGGGCTGAGCTTGAAGTGGCGTTGAAGGTCACCCTGTCACCTGCAAAAGGCTGCTGTGGAGAATAGTTGAAATTCGCCACCGGAAGCGCGGGAACGTTTCCATATGCGCCGTCCACTGTCGTAACGAATATGGGAATTCCGTTGGTGTCGATCAGTTGTGTCTTGGCCATTGGGGAGAGAAAGGTCACAAAAGTGTAGGGCCCAGCCACCGCATTGTACGATATGGTGAAGAGAGTCCCATTACCGTAACTGCCGCTCCCTCCGGTGAAGGCCTCAGAATGGACTACGCCCGGTCCGTCATCTGCAGCAGGGGAGCCTACATTGCAAAGATTGTTGATGCACTCGGTCGATTCTTGTGCTCCAGCCAGGAATGAACCCAGAGCGATGCTTACCGGATCGAGAACGTTACTGTTTGTCTCAACATAGATCGCCCATCCAGCTACGGGACTAGCAGGGCTAACGTTTGACACATTCACCTGAAAAGTGATAGTTATACCCGGAGAGGCCAGTGGCTGGCTGAGGGGAGAGATGAGCAGTGTTGGGCTAGACGCGGCCCGGACAGAAATTATCAGATGCATTGGCATGATGGGGAGAAGTATCAACGAAACCAAGACGATGCCCAGTACACGCGCGAGGAGTTGAGATTGCATAGTTTCACCGGGACATTGCTCGATGGAGGAAACCCGTTCTAGAAAAGGTTATCGGGGAATTTTTCTATCAACTTGCCTGAAGATCTCTTCCCGCAATCCTAACGAGGAGTATCGACTCAAGTCATTGCCATCGATGTCCGTTCTCTTTCGCTCAAAGTGTCGTGTTTAGCCATAGAGAGTGCAGTGAACAATTATGGCCCCGATAGCCCCTCATCTGGACGGATTCTCCATCGGCCTGGATCCACCATAGCACTTCGTACTGACAATGTCTAGGAGGATATTGTTGGCGTTTACGAGAGTCTCGAAGAGACGGACAACTATTGAGGCTGATATTCGCCGTCAGACTAATCAACTCTGAGCACCCTGCTTTCTCCAAGGTGCCCGAGGCTCACCAGTGACAGATTCCCCCGATCCAAGGACCCAACTCGTATCTTTGACTCCCCACTGGTCACAACCTGGGAAGCATCTGACCCGCACTCATCTTGGTCCCAGCATTGTAGGTCGTTTTGCTCTTCGTTGACAAGGTCTGAGACTTGGGGCTGGCACCAATGATGAAGCTATCCTTCAGTGGTCGATGACTATGCAACGGGTGCTGTGGCTCAGGAAACCACAGCGAAGCGCGGTAACAATGGGAGTGTAAGAAAGTTGATGAGCTTACCCTCAGAACAGGGTCGGATCCAGCCTTGAGGGAAACGCGATGTTGCAACGTCACTCGACGGTCTGACGGAACTATCTGCCTAAGGCTGACACACCATCGCCGGTTCTGACCGCTAGCGTCACCCTATTGGCTACCTCAACCGGCGTCGACCGAAGCACGATGCAAAAAAAAGAAATGGAAAAAATACTGTTGCGTGGCCGGAGGTGGATTATGTAACGATCACATTTACCGTGATCGCATGGGACACCATGACCTGTCGAAGGTCTGAGTTGAGATATCTGAGTGTGGCAGTTACTACCACACTGTACGTTCCAGCCGCTCCAGAGGTCAGTGTTAGCGTGGCAGATCCGGTGGTCCTGCTGCCCGTAAAGATAGTGAACTTCGGGTCCACAGTGGATCTCAGCCCTTTGGACGGATTAGCCTTTAGGACTACGGTGACTACAGATCCGTAATTACCGTTGATACTGTTGTG
>Ga0209376_1003548_pt1 | contig 14067 bp, 13 predicted proteins | sample GraSoiAngelo_134_FD_185891 | JGI IMG/M metagenome (GOLD analysis project Ga0209376, IMG submission 185891) | Grasslands soil microbial communities from the Angelo Coastal Reserve, California, USA - 14_0929_05_30cm (SPAdes) (version 2) | ecosystem: Environmental > Terrestrial > Soil > Grasslands ... | reverse complement strand
GGGCCTGCTCTGCACCTGCTCACGGGTCGTGGTGACGTGGATCCGATCGCCGTCTCAGTCGACGGGTCGAACGATCGTCGGCGCCGATGTCGCCATCGGTCGCGTGGATGCGCAGGCCCGCGATCGCGTGCACGTGTCGCAGCGTGCTCGTCACGCGCTCATGATCAGCTTCGTCCCGGTGCTGCGGACCGCGGCGCGGGGCGGCCGGAACGGGTAGGGAGACGACTGTGGCGTGGTCTCGTCGAAATTCCGCCGCAGAGACGACCCGCACGACCCGCCCATCGGCGTCGAGAATCGTCACCGGCGCGATGAAGTCATCACCCGATGGAAGACGGCACCGCGTCGACATGATTCATAGCGGCTAACCCCCTCCTCATGAGCCTCGATCGCCCGTCGTACTGTCGTTGAGAGGGGCGGGGACAGCCGGAGGTGACGGCACCGGGTGCATCCCGGGTCTGTTCGTAATCGACGCGCAGCCGCTCGAGCGCGCCGGCCACGAGAAGGGCAGCCTTGGCTATTTTGAACAGGCCGATAAGGAATCGCGGGCCTGGACGCCGACGAGGCGGCCGGGCGCAGGCGAGCGCTGTAACCGCGAGGCGGTCAGCGCGCATCGAAACAACGTATGCAACCGAGCAGGTCCGGTGAAGCATCGGCCTATCGCGGCGGCATCGGCCGGTCCTGGCCCGACCGCAAGTGGCTGACGCTGGCGGTCGTCGCGCTCGGAACACTGATGACCTCGCTCGATGCCTCGATCGTCAACATCAGCCTGCCATCGATCGCCCATACGTTTCATACACCGCTCGGCGGCGCTATTGAATGGGTGGTGATCGCCTATCTCGTCGTCATCGCGGCCACGCTGTTGACGTTCGGGCGCCTCTCCGATCTCGTGGGGCGCAAGGCCGTGTGGATGGCCGGCCTGGCGGTATTCACGTTCGGGTCGGCGTGGTGTGGCGCCGCCGGCTCCCTCCCGCAGCTGATTTGTGGGCGGGTATTGCAGGGCCTCGGCGGCGCGCTGATCTTCGCTCCGGGCTTCGCAATCATCACCGACACGTTCTCCGCGGCCGACCGAGGTCGCGCGCTGGGGCTCAACGGGGTCGTGTTCGCCATCGGCACGAGTCTTGGGCCGACGCTCGGTGGACTGATCACCGAGCATCTGAGCTGGCGCTGGATCTTCTACTTGAACGTGCCTCTGAGCGTTCTCGGCCTCGTCGCGTCTCGGCGTGTGCTGCCGTCATCGGACAGCCGCGCACGAGAGGGGCTCGATCTGCCCGGAGCCGGGTTGATCGCCGGGGGATTCGCGTGCATCACGCTGGCGCTGTCATTCAGCCAAGAGTGGAGCTGGATGCGCCTGCTGGCTTGCTTCCTCATCGGACTAGTTATGCTCGTGGCCGCCGGGTTGGTGGATCGGCGCGCGCGCTACCCCGTCGTCGACCTCGCGCTGTTTCGGAATCGCGTGCTGAGCTCCGCCCTCGCGAGCATGGCGCTCGCCATGGTGGCGCTGTTTGCTGTTGCCTTCGTGTTGCCGTTCTACTTCGAGCAGCTACGCCGATTTTCCGTCATGGAGTCTGGATTGCTCCTGACGCCATTGCCGCTCACGATCGCGATGATCGCGCCGATCAGCGGAGCTCTGGCGGATCGCATCGGCTCGCGTTGGCTCGCATCCAGCGGACTGGCGTTGGCCACACTGGGCCTGATCCTGCTGGCGCGGCTCGACGAGGCGAGCACGGTGGAGAGCATCGTGTGGTGTCTCGTGATCACCGGCCTCGGCCAGGGCCTGTTTCAATCGCCGAACGCGCGGGCGTTAATGAATGCCGCGCCCACGGGCGAGCAGGGGCAAGCGTCCAGCCTCTATGCGACGGCCCGCGTGGTCGGCCAGACCCTGAGCGTCGCGCTCGCGGGAACCGTATTCGCCGCGTTCGGCGCCGCATCGGCCGGCCGCGCCCTCGTCCTGGCGCGGAGCAGCCCGGGCGCCGACACCGATATCGTTGCTCTGCAGCACGCCTTCATTGCGGGATTCCGGGGAACGCTCCTGGTGTGCGCCGGCGCCGCGGCGATCGGCGCCCTGGTCGCGCTCGTCCGCGGTGCCGAGCGCGCCTCACGTCCGATCATGACGCTGGCATCGGGAGCATTCATCCCGGGGCAAGAGATAGCAGGCAGCATCCCGTCAGGACGACATATGCCGTCGATAGAACTCCGTTGTGCATGCGGATCTCATGCAGACATGCGACACAAACCGTGACTACCGATCGGTTGACTTAGTTGATGTAGCGATCCCGACATCACTTTTACTCGAAACAGGAGGAGAGAGGCAATGCTACCCCGTGCCGCTCGATGGCTCCGGACCGTTCTCATCACCACTGCGGTCGTCGGATTCGCGGCTGCGCTCGTCGGTTGCGCCACCGCTGGCCCAATCAGCCCCGTCGCGGTATCCGACATGAAGTCAGTAGCTGGCACATGGAAGGGGGTCGTATACGGGCCCGGCTCCGAGCCGGAAAGCATTGAGCTGACCATCCGGGAAGATGGCTCGTACGACGTCGTGTCCCACCAACCTTACGGCGAGTCTCGCGGAAAAGGCAAGGTCGAGATCAGCGAAGGGCGTCTCATCATGCACGGCGAGAAGGGCCGGGGCGTCGCAACCGTGCTGAGCGACCGCGCCGGCGACCGCGTCATGAACATCGACGCGACGCTGTCCGACAACAGCACCCTGTCGGCAAGGCTCTGGCCGAGCCCTTATTGAGCGCTCAGGTGTCCATCACCTTGCGGCCGCGTTCGGTCCAGCTTGGCCCTGGCTGCATGCGATCGCTTCGATAGAACAAGGCCCCGTGATCCAGATGGCGGCGGACGGTCCCCCTTGGCGAGCCGCTCAAGCTAACGGTTGGCTTGTCTCCCGAAGCAGCAGATAGAACGTCAGCCCGTGATCCGCGTTGCGGCGAGCCCACAGGCGTCAGCCGTGAGCCTCGGCGATCGAACGGCCGATCGACAAGCCCATCCGGAGGCCGTCACGCTTGGTCGTGAAGAAGGGATCGAAGAGCTTCTCGCGGTCATGTGCGCCCGCCCCGATAGCCGCGTCCGGCACGGCGACGAGAACGGCGCCGTCGGCCTCGCCATCTCGCCGTTCTTACGTCAGCGGCTCCGAAATCCGCGCGATTTCGCAGCACGAAGTCCCTTGGGTTTCCGTCCCCTCCCAAAGATCGAGAGCCCACGCGCTGCAAGACCGCGAATTGCTGGCAAAAGCGTGCGGCGGCGTGGGAACACGGGTTCGAATCCCGTTGGGGCCACCAGATCGATTTCTCGTACTTAGCCGCGAATGATTTCCATCCCCTCCCACCTGTCTCAGGCCTACGACCAGCGAGTATCGAGAGCAGGACACTTGCTGCATCGATCAGTGTTGCGACCTTAGAGTGAGTCCGACAGCTATGCATGGGGACGGGACGGAAACAGCGGAACCAGTCCCGCTTCCAGTACGCGCACCGAATCCTCGGCTGCGGAGGAAGTGATCGAGGCAGCAATGCCCGGCTGCTGCCGACGCTGCCCGGCGTCGGGCTACGAGTGGAGACGTTTGGTGAGGTTACGGAGACCCCGGCGCTACCGTTTCGGCGTCGGCTCCGCCGGGACTAACTAATTCATGTCATCGGCCGAAGAGGTCTGCGACCAGCTCTGATCGGGAGGTGTCGAGGTAGGAGGCGACGTCCGCGAGGATGGCGCTGAGTGTTCCGACTCGAAGCGATTCATGACGGGGGACCGTGATGTGGTGCTCCGTGCTCTTCAGGCGTGACGTAAGCCTCATATGGCTTCCTGTTTGACGAGTGACCTCGTATCCGTAGCGACGCAAGAGGGCAGCGAGTTCGATGCCCCCGAGGTCTCGCGGAAGCCTCAAGCAGGAATGACCACGTCCTGGACAAGGTGCAGGCGGATGACCTGAGGCCCGGCCCCATCCTCGAAATGGCAGCGAACCGCGTCTCGCACCATTTCCTTCAAGGCCTCGAAGGTGTCCGCCTGGGTATAGATGGACTGACCGAGCGCCCGGGCCTCGTAGCCGCCCTCGGGTGACTCGTCGACCACGAAGATGATCTCGCTCGCTGCCATGTCGACTCCCATTATAGTCACTCAGATGCGGGAAGGACTGCGATCGTCCAATTCCACGAAAGCCGCCGTTCGAGGGCCAGCGTAGCCAAGATCGACGAAGGCCAGCGGATCGCACTTTGGGCGTTCCGCTGTCGTCCGCGATTTTCCGTCCCCTCCTGATCCCCGTTGACTCAACACGCCGCAAGTCGTTGATTCGCTGGCAAAAGCGCGCGGCGATGTGGGAACACGGGTTCGAATCCCGTTGGGGAATCGAACCCGTGTTATCTGCTCCCATTTTGCTCCCATAACATCCTGAAACACGACGAAACAGGAGCAAGAACGACGCATCAGCAGAAAACGTTGAACTGCCTCCTGTCGAACGCCTTTCCCGTTGTGTCAGGTCAACGCGCTCCACGGTGACCTGCACTCCGAGGACCATCGTCTCGAACGGCAGCGCAAGGTTGCCCTCGATCATCGTGTACAGGCCCGTGACTTGTTCGGACTCGTTGTAGCAGTCAACGATTGCCTCTTCGACCAACCGATCGAGCCGTGTCTTGCTGAGCCGCTTGCCCCTCTGCTTCGTGCTGGTCGTCATTCTGGGGCCGCGGGAGTGTCGAACGCTTCGAGGGGTTCGCCATCAGATTCACGCCTGAGTGACGCCAGGCCGTGGGCATAGCCGATAGCGCGATAGCCACGCAGGCGCTTCTCGAACATCCGGGCGAGCATGGGGACATCGCGGTCAACGTAGTCGTAGATGCGGACCTCGGTCTTGCCGGGATGCAGGCGCTGGAGGCGACCCGCATATTGCACCACGGTCCCCTTCCACGAGACCGGCATCGCCAGGAAGAGCGTATCAAGCCTGGCGTCGTCGAATCCTTCACCAATGTAGCGGCCGGTCGCGATGAGCAATCGCGGCTCCGCGTCCGGGATGGCCGCGAGGGTTGCCGCCGCAGCGCGTCGCTCGGTCGGTGTCATGCCCCCGCGCAGCACGAGGACGTGGCGGGCGACGCTCTGGAGGCCGGCGGCAAGAAGCTCAAGATGGTCCTTGCGCTCGGTGAGCAGGATCGGGGAGCGCCCTTCAGCAAGTACGGACCTCACGTCATCGACGATGAGACGGTTGCGCAGCTCGTCGGTCGCCAATTCGGCGTAGAGCGGCTGGATGCGGTCCACGGACACCGTGCGATCGCGACCGAACGCGGTTTCGCGGATGATCAGCCGGTGTTCGAATGGTCGTCGTGCCGCCTGGCTCCTGGCATCGACGGCGAAGCGCACCGAGCCGAGCTGCATCTCGGTGATCGGATGAAGCCCGTCTCTCCGGCGGGGCGTGGCCGTCAGTCCGATGACGAAGCGCGCCTTCACTTCCCCCAGGACTCGCTCGAAGGACGCCGCTGGGATGTGGTGGCACTCGTCGACGATCACATGGCCGTATGTCGCGACCAGGTCGTCGACGCGACCCGAGCGCACGAGGCTCTGGATCATCGCCACGTCCAGCGAGCCGGTGGGCGCATGCTTGCCAGCACCGACCTGGCCAATCGCCTTGGGAGGGAGGCCGAGGAACATGGATAGCTGGGCTATCCACTGATCGAGGAGCGGTTGACGGTGGACCAGCACGAGGGTGCTTCGGGATCTTGCTGCGATCAGATAGGTGCCGATCACGGTCTTGCCGACGCCAGGCGGCGCGACGGGCACTCCAATGTCCTCACGCAGAAGAGCCCGTGCCGCCTTCCTCTGGACCGCCGTGAGCCGGCCTTCGAACGCGAGATCCAAAGGCTTCCCTTCGCAGCGCTGGTCTTCGACGAGAAGGGTGCTGCCATGTTCGCGAAGGAGCTGCTCGAGCTCGGTTCGGCAACCGCGGGGTAGCGCGACGTGCTCTAACAAATCCTCGGCGCAGGCGACGACACGAGGGGTCAGCGCCGTGGAGAGGCGGAGGCTCTGCTTCTTGTAGAACTCGGGATTCTGGAATGCGGCGAGGCGCTTGATCTGGTTCAAGTGGGTCGGCGCCAGTCCACCCTTCGCCACGAAGAGCCGCTGGGCCAGGACGGCGCGCACCTCTCGTGGAAGCGGCGCGCTGAACCCGACACGCGGTTGCCCGGACGGCCGACGCGTCCAGGGCTCTGAGCTTTCGGCGTCCGTTGTGTCGCTCAGCCGGACACCGACCACCAATCCTCTGCGCGTCGCCTCACGCGCGACGCTGTCGGCCGTCGCCGGCTCGATGCACGGGTGCTCGGACAGGAACTGCCACTGGTCGGGATGCGGAACGAACCGGTCATCCACGAAGACGGTGTTGCCCAACTGGCGCGGGCCGTGCTGGAGCGGGAGCGCGATGAGGCTGCCGAATCCGCCGCGGGGTAGCGTGTCCTGGTTGGGGAAGAGCCGATCGTACGATCCCATGCTCAGCTGATGGCGTCGACTCATCGTCTCGGTGATGAGATAGCAGCCCATCTTGCGCGCGGCAGACGCGGCCACGGGTGCCGAGAAGAACAACCAGACGTGGGCGCCGTTGCCCGAGCGTGACCGCTCGACGGCGGCGTGAAGACCATTCACGCGACAGGTTTCCGCGAAGGCCGCCACGTCGTCGGTCCACGACGTCTTGTCAAAGTCCGCCGCCAGGAACCAGCAGGTCTCATCGGTCAGCAGTGGGTAAACTCCGACGACATGACGTCCCTGAAGGTGGTCGAGGATTACCTGGTCCTCGACGGGGAGGAATGCCTGATTCGGACACTCGCCGCACTTCACCCGCGGCTTCTCGCAGACGCCACGGATCCACTCGTTCCCGCAGGCGGGTGCGTATCCCTTGCGGCCAGTCCTGGCGTTCGTCCAGAACCTGGGGTAGATGTCGTCGCGGCCTCGAAAGAGCGAGCGGAAGAGCGCGACCTTCTCCACGGCGGTCGAGGGCGCTGACGGTGAGGTCTCGATCGGCTCGCCCCGCGCCGCCAGGGCGGTCTTGAGCGTGGTCAGCCGCGCCTGCGCTTCGGTGATTCCCGCTTCGAGGCGGAGGAGTCGAGATTCTTCGCGGGCGATCGCGTCGCGAATCGACTGTTGATCTGGGGATGGCAAGGCCATCGTCGGCTTGACTCTAGCACTGACCCGATGCGGGGGCCTGCCGAAAGGGCGCCCCCTTGCGTGAAGTCCCCAACATGCCGTAAGCAGAGCAGGGCACCTACTCCTTAAGGTCGTACCGCATAAAGACCTGGGTTCCAGGAAGCTGAGAGGGACAAGCGGAGTGGACATGAAGATCGACATCGATAAGCTGACCGAGGCAGAACTCGTCGACCTGAACAACAGAATCGTTGCCCGGCTCCAATTCTTGACTCAGATGCGGGCGCATGCCCAGATGCTCAGGTTCAAGATCGGCGATCGGGTTTTGTTTCAACCAGAAGGACATCGCTGCCTCGTCGGCATGCTGACTCGCTACAATCGGAAGACCGTTACGGTCATCACTGATGACGGCCAGCGCTGGAACGTCTCGCCCACGCTCCTGCGCCCGGCAGACGACTCTCATGGTTCTGAGAACCCTACGCCGAACATCGTTCCGTTACGTAGGAAGTGATCGATATGGCGAAGCGCCAGCACGAACCCCAGCTTCAGGGTGTGACAATCATATAAAAATACGTATAGTAGTATAGTGAAGCTCGACCTCAAGCCGATCATCTGGATGGGATCGAGCCGCGAGGCTCTGAGGAGCTTCCCGGAGCAGGTCCGCCGGGATATTGGCCAGGCCCTCTACACGGCGCAGCAGGGCGAGACCGATCCCGCGGCCAAGCCGCTCAAGGGCTTCGGGGGTGCACGTGTGATGGAGATCGTCGACCGGCACGACACGAACACGTATCGGACGGTCTATACCGTGCAATTTGCCGGCACGATCTACGTCCTTCACGCGTTCCAAAAGAAATCAAAGAAGGGCATAGCGACGCCGCAGAAGGACATAGAGCTGATCCGGCAACGGCTGGCCGCGGCCGGGCAGAACTACAAAGAAAGGCAGAGCTGATGATGAAGAAGAACAAGAGAGTCCGCGCGGAGGAGGGGAGCGGCAACGTGTTTGCCGATCTCGATCTGCCCCATGCCGAGCAGGAACTTCTGAAGGCGCGTCTGACGCTGCAGATCTACAAGATCATCAAAGCGCGTGGCCTCACCCAGGCCAAGGCTGGCGGCATCCTTGGCATCAAGCAGCCGCACGTCTCCGCGCTGCTGCGCAACCGGGCGGGGATGTTTTCGGTCGAGCGCCTCATGGAGTTTCTGACCAACCTTGGCCAGGACATCGAGATCACAGTGCGCCCCACGCGCAAGGAACACGGGGAAGTGTCCGTTGTCGTGGCGGCCTAAGACTGGTACGTGGTACGTGCCACCGCTGCGATCTCACCACGCTTCAGTCCGGATCTCCCTCGTGAGCGAGTCGACGACGGTAGAGCTTGCTGCCCTCGAATCTGCTCCCATTTTGCACCCACAACACCCCGAAACAGGGTGAAACGAGATGAAGAACGACGCATCAGCAGACAACGTCGAACTGCTCGCCGCAGCATGCCTTTCCAGAAAGATCAGAGGGTTACCGGACATGACCGTGTTGTACTCATAACCCAAAGGTCGCTGGTTCAAATCCAGCCCCCGCAACCAAGTAACGTGGCGAAACCAAAGGGGCCGAGCGATTCGGCCCCTTTGGTGCTCTTGGATGGACTATGAAGGTTTTCGACCGTCGCGCCGCACTTGTCAGTCAGCCGACCGATCGTTAGCTTGAGAAATCCGGCCTAAACGCGAAAGGTGTGTGGCGAGGGACTGCGCCGTTCGATCTCGTCGTTTCATAGAAGCTTCGGAGCGCCTTGGAAGCGTAGTCCTGGAGATGGCTTGCGGTAGCGCGTTGGGTTGCAGTGGAGCCTTGGGTTAGGTACCCAAGACTCTGACTCTTAATCAGCGGGTCCACGGGGTAGGGTCCCATAGCCTATCGGGCAAAACGACGAGAGCGCTCGACCGCGCACCGGTTATCAACGGTTATTTTCGACCCTACGATGCCCGCACCAATTCAATGAGCCAGTTGTTCTCGTTCCACCGCTGGTCTCTGGCGCGACGTCGAGGGTGCCCTGGTACAAGAAGTGTCCGTCCGGGAAGGGATCTACCAGGCTCGATCCCGACCGAGGTTCGAGAACCGCTTGATATTTATGGAATGCGCTCCGGGTACAGGATTTGCGTGTCGCATCTTGTGGATGGGTTCTCGGGTCTGACGGCGTTGGCCGGGATTTCGGACATCGACCCGACCTTCGGCGGGACGGAGAAAGATGCGCCTCGCTTCCAAGATTTTCCTGACCGCGGCACTCGTGATCGTGGTGCTCGCGGGCGTCGGGTTTCTGAGCCTCGGCGCCGTGAGCCGGCTCGTGTCTGTCAATCGGGACATCGCAACCCGCACGGTGCCAGCGGTGCGGCTCGCCGCGTCGGCCCGCGAGGCGATTCCCGCCCTCGTGCGGCTCGAGGCGCGGGCCGTCGTGCTGGGCGACGCGAGCTTCGCGTCGGCGTGGACCAAGCGGGCGGCACGGGTCGCCCAGGATCTCGACGGCCTGGCTGCCTACGCCGAGAGCGAGCAGGAGACGCTACACCTGCGCCGGGCGCGGGCCGCGTTTGCAGGATACAGCGGCATGGTCGCCCAGGAGCAGGCGCTGTCGAAGCGCGGCGACCGCGCCCGCGCCGTGGGCCTGAGCGAGACCGACGCACGGACGCGCATCACGGAGCTCCAGGAGAACCTGGAGGGGCTCATGGCGGCGACGTACGCGCGGAGCCTCGGAGCGCAGGCCGAGGCCGCGCGCCTGGAGACGCGCACCTGGACCGCGGTGCTGGTCGCGCTGGGTACGGCGGTCGGCCTTGCGCTACTCGCCACAGCGATCATCGCCCGGCGGATCACGCGCTCGCTCGCCCGTCTGGCCGCGGCGACGGCAGAGGTCGAGGCGGGCGCGTTCCGCGAGCCCATCGTGGTCGATGGCCACGACGAGATCAGCGCCCTCACGCGGTCGTTCAACCGGATGACGACCCAGCTGGACCGACAGTTCAGTGCCCTCTCGATGAGGTCGGCTGTCAGCGTCACGCTGAACCAGCACGAGAAGCTCGAGGATATCCTCCAGCGGTGTACCGAGATCCTGACCCGGCACCTCGATTTGGCGCTGGCGGGCGTGTGGACGCTCGACGGGGAGGCCAAGGTCCTCGAGCTGAAGGCGAGCGCCGGGAGCTGCACGCACCTGAGCGAGACCCATCGCCGTGTCGCCCTGGGTCAGGGCGAGATCGGGCTTATCGCCGCCGAGCGCCGGACGCACGTGACCAGCGCGATCCTCCAGGATCCTCGCATGGGCGATCCCGCGTGGGCCCGGGGGGAAGGGCTGGTGGCGTTCGTCGGGCATCCGCTCCTCGTCGAGGATCAGCTCGTCGGCGTCACGGCCGCGTTCGCGCGAGCCCCGCTCGACGGCCTGGCCCTCGGTGGCTTCGCGTCGGCCGCGGGTGAGATCGCTCAGTGCATCGAGCGGAAGCGCGTCGACGGGGTGCTTCAGGAGAGGGAGGAGCAGATTCGCCAGCTCCAGAAGATCGAGGCCCTGGGCCGCCTATCCGGCGGCCTCGCACACGACTTCAACAACCTGTTGACGGTCATCACGGGGCACAGCCAGCTCATGCTCCGGCAGTCGGCGCTCGCCGATCCGCTCCGCGACGGGCTCGGCATCATCGAGAGGACGGCGGCGCGCGCGTGTCGGCTGACGACGCAGCTCCTGGCGTTCAGCCGAAAGCAGGTTCTCGCCCCCTCGGTGCTGAGCCTCAACGAAGTGATCCCTGGCATGGCCGAGATGCTCCAGCGGCTGATCGGCGAGGACATCACGCTCGTGTTCAGGCCGGCCCCGGAACTCGGCTGCGTGACCGTCGACCCGGGACAGCTCGAGCAGGTCGTCGTCAACCTCGTCGTGAACGCCCGCGATGCGATGCCGAACGGCGGCCGGATTACCATCGACACCGGGCACGTCGAGCTGAACGAGGACTCGTCCCGCCGGCACGTCGGTGTCAGTCCCGGCTCGTACGTGACGCTCTCGGTCGGGGACACCGGCATCGGCATGGACGCGAAGACTTGTGCCCGCATCTTCGAGCCCTTCTTCACCACGAAGGCGCTGGGCAAGGGGACGGGACTCGGCCTGGCGACGGTCTACGGCATCGTCAGTCAAAGCGGCGGAAATATCCGGGTCGAGAGCGCGCCGGGAGCGGGCAGCATCTTCACGATCTACCTGCCTCGCGTCGTGGGTATCCCGGAGCAGAGCGCGGAAGTGAGCACGGCGCTGCCGGCGCGCGGCAGCGAGACCGTTCTGGTCGTCGAGGATGAAAGCGAGGTTCGTGCGCTCGTGCAACGGATCCTTGAAGAGTTCGGGTATAGCGTACTCAGCGCGGGAGAAATCGCGGACGCGTTTCGGATCGTCGAGCGCCATGGGGACCCGATCGATCTGCTCCTCACGGACATCGTGATGCCCGAGATGAACGGCGTCCAGCTGGCCGAGCGCCTCGTCGGCCTGCACCCCGAGATGGACGTGCTGTACATGTCGGGATACACGGACTATGCGATCGTCAACCCCGCGCGCTTCATCCAGAAGCCGCTCACACCGGATGCCCTCGCGCGCAAGGTGCGCGCCGTGCTGGATGCGCGCACCGACGGCGACCACGGCCGGCCGGTGCTGCCAACCTCGCGCTCTGCATCAACAGGAAGGGTCGCCAGAGCCGCGACTCGACCGCTCAGGCGGACCGGAGGAAGAACATCAAGGCCATGACTCACGCGCGACTCCCCTCCGTAGAGGGAGCAGAGCAGGAGGCGCAGCCGTGATATATCCTCCTTCGCATCGCATACACGCGCGCGTAACCAAGGGACTCCTCCGCGGTACCGAAGTCCTTACGCATCTCAAGTCGGTCGACGGAGGCACATTGGTTGAAGAGTTGTACTTGCTGCCGGTGCCTGAGTTGCCGCTGGTCGGCCACCTCGCACGGGTTTGGCTCTGTCGCAAAGCGGATGAGATCTGGGACGAAGACTTGGCGGTCGGTCTGCCACAAGGCGGCTGGCCCGGCGTGCCGCGACCAGCGCGGTGAACCATGGTTCAGCGACGCGCGCTCGTTCGGCTTTCGCCTACCGCCCCGGCGCGTCGGGATACTGCTGGATCGGCCCGGAAGTCGAGATCATCGGCGACGAAGTTCGGATTGGGGAGGGCGGAATCTCGCGGTACTGAAGAGGGATGAATGGAAGGTCCTCGTCGACCTTATCCGGGCCGGCCAGCTCGGCCGAGTCTAACGCCATGGGCGGCGTGCGCGCGCCCGAACGCCGCTCGTTTTACCCTGTCCCTTCTAAAAAGTTGTCCGTCGCGATCAATTTGCGTTCTGCGGACTGATCGGCTATTTGGCCTGTCATGGTTAGCTGGCTGGGAATCCTCCTTGGGACACTGCGAAGCACTGTTCGCACGCACCGCGAGTTGGCGCTCGAGAACCTCGCGTTGCGGCAGCAACTCGCCGTGTGGACGGCACGTCAGCCGCGGCCACGGCTGACGGAAATGGACCGGGTTTTCTGGGTTCTGCTGTCGAGGCTGTGGACGAGCTGGCGGCATTCGCTGGAGGTGGTACGGCCGGAGACCGTGGTCGGCTGGCACCGCCAGGGATTTACACGCTACTGTGCGCATTTCGGTCATCGTGATCAGCGAGATCGGCGGATCGTGATCGGAGCGAAGCGACGCGGGGCCGTCGATCAGCTGTCGAGCTTGGCCTCCTTTCTCCGTGAGGGACCTTTTAGCACGAGCCGGTGCGCGTTGTGGAGGAGACGATCGCAGATCGCATCGGCCAGCGTCGCATCGCCGATGTGTTCGTGCCACTGGGCGGGCGGCAGCTGGCTGGTGACGATCGTCGAGCGGGTGCCGTAGCGATCTTCCAGGATCTCGAGCAGATCGCGCCGCTCTTGCTCCTGGACCGGAGCCAGTCCCCAGTCGTCGATGACGAGGACGTCGACGCGGGCGAGCTTGGTGAGCACGCGGACGTAGGTGCCATCGGCCCGGGCCAAGATCAGCTCGTGAAAGAGCCGGGACGCGCGCCGATAGAGGGCGCGATAGCCCTTGCGGCAGGCTTGGTGAGCCAGCGCGCACGCGACGAAGCTTTTGCCGACGCCGGTTGCCCCGACCAGGATGACGTTGTGGTGTTCATCGATCCACCGGCAGGTGGCGAGTTGACGGATCACCGCCTTGTCGAGCTCGCGCCGGGCCGGGTAGTCGATGGCTTCGAGGCACGCCTGCGGGAGCTTCAGCTTCGCCTCCTGCAGCGCGCGGCCGAGGCGTTTGTTTTCGCGCGCGATCCACTCGGCCTCGACGAGCAGGCCCAGGCGCTCGTCGAAGGCGAGGGTGGTGGCGTCGGCGTGCTGCTGTTGGTCGGTCCACGCGGCGGCCAGCGCGTCGAGCTTGAGGGCGTGGAGTTTCTCGAGCGTGGGCGCATTGAGCATCGGCGCTCCTTCACTGGTAGTAGGCCCGTCCACGGAGATGTTCGTGGACCGGCGTGAGGGTGAGTTGCGGCGAGGCCGTCGGCGGCGCGAGCCGGTCGAGGCCGTGCTTGAGGATCGAGTCGACGTGGCGGTAGGAGCGCGCGTCGACCGCGACGGCGCGGGTGCAGGCCGCCTCGAGCCGCGCGGCGCCATCGCGCTTGGCCAGCCGCAAGATGCCCAGGCACGAGCGATAGCCCTGCTCGGGATGCGGCCGATCCGCGAGGATCGCGTGCACCAGGGCGGCGGTCTGCGGGCCGATGGTGCGGGCCCAGTCGATGAGACGCGAGGGCGTCCACTCGAGGTGGTGCTGGTGCGCCTTCGGCATGTGGGCGGGGTCGGTGGTGTGCTGGCCCCGGACGAGGCTTCGGGGATGGGCGGCGATGCGCTGGCTGCGATGAAAGATTTCGACGGTGGTGGCGGTCAGGCAGGCGTCGACGTGCTCGTGCACGAGCGCGTAGGGGACGGAGTAGTAATGGCCGTGGAGCTCGATG
>Ga0209376_1003545_pt1 | contig 14070 bp, 12 predicted proteins | sample GraSoiAngelo_134_FD_185891 | JGI IMG/M metagenome (GOLD analysis project Ga0209376, IMG submission 185891) | Grasslands soil microbial communities from the Angelo Coastal Reserve, California, USA - 14_0929_05_30cm (SPAdes) (version 2) | ecosystem: Environmental > Terrestrial > Soil > Grasslands ... | reverse complement strand
CTTCGTACGGCTGATGCGCGGCAAGCTGCAATGGGAATGGGAAGCAAAAAGTTTACCTTACACAGGGGACTACCTCAATCATCCGCTGACCACTTCGACTACACACTACGAAGCGAGTGATCCACGCCCACACCGCGAGGAGAGACCGAAGAAGCCGCGCAACGAGGCAGAAGCGCTTGAGATGATTAATAATTTCAGCGAACTGGAGGATCATGGTACATGGCTGGGAGCTACTGAGAAGACGGACTTTGTCAGCCATCATGCCTACCAAGCTGTGCCCACTTGGGGTATATGGGGCGACACACCTAGGGAGTACCACCCCGACCGTTGGACAGGCTGGCACCTCCCCAATGAAGCAGAAACCCAGTATATCAACACAGACAAATGGCTCTGGGACTCCTTGTGCATGCGCTTGCGAAAATGGGGAAAGGCTAATGCAAAAGTAACTCGCCTCGTGACGGAGTACGGCTGTTTAGAACGGTCTCAGCCAGGGGATGTGTGGGATTTTTTTGGCAAGCGCGTTCCATCTTTTACTCATTTTGCCAACTGGGCTTCTCTCGTGCTGGGCCATGCTGGCGTGCCGTCCAAATGGAACGATGGTACCAATCTCGGTGAAATGACCGCACGAACCAGCCCTCACCGCGTGTGGAGCAAGGAGAAATATCCAGTAGATAATTATGCTGAAATAATGAACATCGCGAAGTTCCTCAAAGATATGGCCTTGGATGACATGTACCCGGAAGAGTTCGTGATACTAGATGAGCATGATAAGACGTGCAATAACTACAATGCTTGGGCTCTGGTCAACATAGCTAGAAAGATTGCTCTAATCTGGATATATGATCGAAACTTTGAGGGGCCACTCAAAACTCGGGACAAGTGCTCGTTGAGGGTTGACAAGGCGCTACCAGAACAATGGTACACATACGAGTTGTTCGATACCTGGGCGGGCGTCGCCATTATTGACATCCATCGTAGTCTGAGATCGGATAAGAAAGGCATAGTTAAGATTCCACTGCCGCGTTTATTTCCTACAATTCCTGCAAGTCGCGACCCCGCGGTCACTGCTGCAAAGCCTCGCTCGGACGGGAATGACATTGCGCTTCGCTTAATATTGGATCCCTCTCATATATAGTCGTGCTATTGATTTCTTAAACAAAGGCTCTACCGGTTAACCCTACGGGAGGGAAGCTGCGGTAAAGCCTAACAGGGACACAAATGAGAGAGTAGAAGACCGGCTTCCAGAGGTAAAGGCGAATACAAGCGTCAAGAACACCTTTAAGAGGTTTGTGAGATAAAAGAGTCAACAACGCAATCACCACATTACTTTACAACGGTGGAGCATGTTTTAGTGCCGAAGTCACCAACTGGGCGAATCACTAAGTAAGTGTATCGCCGATGCCAGGAGTGGGAGCAGAAATATGCCGTTGACAGCTCATTTCTTCGAAGGCAAATCGCCTGATGTTGCGCTTGTCATCGCTGGCGTACACGGCTCCGAAGTCTCTGGCATTGAGGTCGCGCAGTGGATACTCGTGAAACTCTACCGCCGAATTAACGCGGACAGAGAAAAGGGGAGGCCTCACTACACGACGATTATCATCCCGGAGCTGTTTCCGGATCAAGCCGCGCTCGCCAGACAGTGTTCGCGCAGAGACGTCGATCCACAACTCCAGACCCTTTGTGACGATAATCATTCACGGGGAGGCCGGTATATCCCAGTATCACAAAGGGGCCAGCGCATCGTGCTGTCACAAACGCGTGGGCGAACCTCGGTACCTGCAGGCGACAACGTGAGTAACTATAAGTTTATTGAGCCCAATCGTCAGTTCCCACCACCAGCCCTACCGCTCAGCTACCTGAACAGGAGGCCCGGTCCCACCTTCCCAGATGGAACACCCATCCCTGGAGTACCACTCTTGGACGAGACACGTTGGCTTCTGCAGTTCATCGAGTTCTATAAGCCGAAGCGGATTGCGAGCGTGCACGCACATAGCATTCCGAATGTAATCGAAAAAGGGACGGATGCCCCGGGAATCTTCGTCGACCCAAGGTATAAGTACGACAAAAGAGGATGCCTAAACGACCCGATGGTCCCAACAGATCCGCAGAAGCAGAGGGAACTGGGAATTAAGCCCAACCCATTTGAAACGAACCCGTGCAAATTCGATTTGGCTAAGGATCCAGCTTTTCCGGTAATAGGCCTTATCAAGCAGTTAAACGACACGATTGCCAACATGAACAAAGATGACCCCAAGGTGCAGAATGTCAGAAACCTCATTGAGCAGACTCAGAAGCTTTTCGCTGGGGAAAAAGAAAATCATGCCGAGTCGCGCGCCAAGGCCGAAGAAGCTGCCAATGAGGCCGAAAGGAATCTCAATTTCAGACGAGTGCGACCAACTAGCGACATTGCACGCACTAGGGATAACGATAGATTGGCGCTCGAGATTGCGAGGATGGCGCAAACAGAAGGTGCGCGTGTTCCGGGTAACTGGCTTGGTGAGATGGGTAGGGAAGTCATGCACTATGCTAAATCCGCAGCGACACGACCGGGGTTCTCGCTGGGGGATTGGGGCCCCGTTGACGTGAAATCTGGGACTGCACCCTCTGGACCTCCTGTATATAGCGTTCCTGATAAGGATCCGGGGATTAGAGACGGTGCGCCTGTCATCACCGTCGAAGTCTACCAATACCCCGAGAGCGGCGCGTTTCGAGATGGTGTACAAATCGTTGATGAAGATTGTAAGCCCCTTGATCCTAAGCAGTTTGGCCCTATAGTGAACGTTCCTAGATGTAAGGAACTACAGGCGTATGCTAAAGCCTTGCTGACAATATTCCTGGACAGGCCGGCATAGGCAGATGGGCAAATAGGGGTAAGAGCTTACTCATGACACTCCGCTAGCTTGATTTCGCTCAGCACAGGCGACACGCCCGCCATTCCAATCATTTTTCGTGTTCAGGCGTTCAACGGCGATTTGTTTCATGCAATTGAAACGATTTTTGGGTCATCGCGCGGCATCGGTTTGATTGACCAGTACTCATCTGCGGCCCGCTCATCGACAATTTTAAAGTAGTGATCTTTCACCATCTTAGGACTGTTGCCCATTTCCAGCGCGACTTATCCCTCGTTCTTCATTTGCTCCCTGCGATAGCTACTGGATGAATGACGCACCGGGTTGCGTTTCCATTTCACACCGGAGAGCCCAACGACTTTTGCGATTCGCTTGCGCTGGGTCTTTGTCGAAGATCGCGCCGGATTTCATTCGATAAGGGCCGAAAAACTCGTAAGCGACGGACAGCAATTGAATGCGAATGATTCAAGCGGAGTTAATGAAAGTGCAAGCCAACCGCAATCAATTAAATGCCGAATCAATCTCCGCTCCCAATGCGTTGCTCTGGGTAATGCGACTTGGTCGCCTTGATTAACATCGCGTTGATGACAACGCGATCCACCTACTCCCAGCCGATCTGACGGCCTTTGTTCTGTTCCTCCAGCCAGCTCATCAGCGGTTTGAAATATTCCATCATCGCGCGCGTGGAGATGTCTTCGCCCGTGGCTTCCTTCAGCACTTTCCGCCAATCTTCCGTGCCACCTTTTTTGAGAATGTTATTCAGCCACGCGCCGACCTCGTACGGTGGCCTGGAACTGCTTCAACAGTATCTGCGAGGGATAGACTTGGTCAGCCGGTGATATTGCGAAAAGGGTTTAGCTAATCATGCGTGGTGTCCAGAGTCTGGTAGTGTCTAGAATCTTTCGCATATATGAGACAAGCTCCTGTTTATCACCGTGGCCATAGACCTAACGATAACAAGATGAGCTGCCGCGCGCGATCGCGCGTGGCTGCGCATTGACGGGTTGAACTCAAGCAAAGCTGAATGGTACGGCGGCTCGCGGTCGGCTGCAGCGATTGGTTAGACGGCACACCGCAGCAGTTGCATGGATTGAACAGCGAGAGAAACAAGCGAGACACAAAAATATAACCAAAAGACAGGAGCAATCTTACCGCGGCACGGTTTTGAAAGCCAAAACGCGAACCTCGTCAGTCCCCAACGGGGGCGCGTTGGAATCGGATTGTTCCCGGGGAGCAACTCTTGCCAATGATAATCCGAGGCGATCTGATCAGCGACGGCCCAATTCCAAGTGGCATATCCACCGTACAGCAATGCTACGAGCGCTGCCACAATTGAGAGTAAGATGCCGAGGACTGTGAGCAGAACCATTGATCGGTAGTCCGTGAGCTTGCCGGTAGCTTGGAGGCCAATAATGGCCGTGGAGAAGCCTAATAACCAAGTCACGATCTTGATCATTGTATCTTTGTCAGCGCCGCCGACGCCTTTATAGTACTTCCACCTTTCCAATGCCAGTTTCTCGTCCTCCCAAGTCCGAGGTGCAGTCGTTTCCTTCATCGGTCATTCACAAGGTCTAACTATGATTAGACCAATATTCGTAAAGCAAGCGAACATTTTTATCCAACGACTTGGAAAGGGGATGGGGTCAAATCTACATCTCTATTCCGAGGAAGTCTATCGGCGGCATCGTATCTGGCCGAAAGAGCGCTCCGATTCGAAGCCATCGCTCGATGCCGTGATGTCTCAGGCGCAGCTAGAAAAGAAAGTCGCTGATTGTCTCCGCAATTCCCAGGCGCTAGGAATGCGAAGATGGGGTCAAATTGGGCTTGCCCCGTTTTCTCGGACAGTGAGGAAGGGATAATTTAGTTCAGTTTGGATTCAAAGTTGATAGGGCTCTGGTAGTCAAGACTGGAGTGGAGTCTGGTGCGGTTATAGAAGGTCTCGATGTAATCGAAGATGGCGGTGCGGGCCTGGGCGCGGGTGACGAAGCGATGATGATAGACCAGTTCGTATTTGAGGCTGCTAAAGAAGGACTCGATGAAGGCGTTATCGTAGCAGTTGGCTTTGCGGCTCATGGAAGGGACTAGGCCGTGTTGGGCTAGGACGTGTCGGTAAGCGGCGCTGGCGAACTGAGCACCGCGATCGGAGTGGAGTATAAGAGTTTTAGCGGGGCGACGATGACCAAGCGCCATGCGCAACGCGGCAATGACCAGTGTGGTATCGAGGATTTGGTTCATGGCCCAACCGACTACTCGCCGGGTGAAGACATCAAGGACCGCGACTAGATACAGCCAACCCTGGCCGGTCAGCACTGCGGTGGCATCGCTGACCCAGACTTGATTGGAGCGTCGAACAGCGAGGTTGTGCAATCGGTTAGGCGCGATGGGTCCGCCGTGGCGGCTATCAGTGATGGCCGCTCGATACTTGGAGCGCTGTCGAGCGAAGATCCGCTCCAAGCGCATAAGGCGGGCAATGCGGTTGCGCCGTCCCGGACAACCCAGCGCATGAGCCAATCGTGGGCTGCCGTAAGTCTGGCGACTGCGAGCAAATTCCTCTCGGATGCGCTCGCGCAAGCGGATGTTTTCCAGTTGGCGTGGTCCGGGTTGGCGGCGCCGCTCTTTCCAATCGTAGTAACCACTGCGCGAGACCAGAAGAGCCTCGCATAACCAGGCGACTTTGTATTGGCCGCTCATCTGTTCGATTCGGGCATATCTCTCGGCGGCGCTTCGGAGAGGATGCCCAGTGATTTTTTTAGCACTTCACGCTGCTCCAAGAGCTTGGCGTTCTCCTGGCGCAAGCGTCGGTTCTCCGCCTCCAGTTCTTCCAAGCTGCGCTTCGGCTTGCGTCCGGCCTTTGGCGCGTCAGGCACGCGTTCCGCGTGCGCCCAACGATAGAGCAGCGGCGGACGGATCCCCAGCTCGGCCGCTACCTTGGCTGCACTGCGTCCACTCGCACGCCACAACTCCAACGCCTCCTGTTTATATTGATCGGTGTATCTCGCCTTGCTGCGAGCCGGCTTCGCTAACTGTGTCTTCATGTGGGCTTCCTTTCGGGTTTTGACCCTTAGCCCACTGTCCGTCAAATCAGGGCAACCCTAGACCTGACCCTTACTACCTTCGAGGGGTCTCTTTGCATGCGATAATCAAACCCGATCGTCTTCACGATCATCGAGTCGCTCCGCACACGGTAATCAAATCCGATCTTAGGAAGGTGGAAAAACGCACCGCTATGGGCAGCAACTCGCACCCAAAAATCCCAGTCCTCCCACGCCATCGAAGGCATGTGCTCATTATATCCCCCAACTTTTTCCCACCAGCTCAGTGCGTCCTGAAGGCGTGCGAGGCCCATAATGTTCAGTCGAACATAATCTTCGCTGAACGTCAAACCCTCACTTCAGCTTCATCACCGGATGAATCTTCCACCCAGCGTGGCCGGGAAGATGGCTTCTCCGGTTTAATTTCTGATCTTTGAGAGAATGACCGACATCGAAAAATGCCTTGCCGGTAACGGTGATGACGGGAGTTTGATTGAGCGCCAGCTTCTTAGCAGAGCTCCGCGCGTGCGTGAAACAAAAAGCCGCCACGCGGTGGAGCGTGACGGCTGATTGTGAACTTGTTTGCTCTATCCTGTTTATGGCCTTTTGACGAGATTGAGCCTTTGAGTCGACCCAGGCACGCCGGTCGTCGAGAAGCGGTAGCGGACGGTCGTCGTAGGCGCCGGAGCGGTTTTGTTCTTTACACTCGATGGGCTGAACTTGATGCCAATGTAGTAGATGCCGGCGGTCGTGGCGTTAAAGGTGACGGTCACCGTCCCGGTGGTTGTATTATTGATATCGCTTTGGGTAAAGGTCCCATTCACGCTTGTACAGGACGAGTTGAAGACGTTGCTACCGCTGGCAATTGCGAACAACGTGTTGAAGTTGCCCGTGGTGATCGACTGGTTGACCACGAACGTGTTGTTGCCGGCTGGCGCCGTCACCTTCACCCAGTAGAAGAAGACACCTGGGTTCACTTGATGGATCACCCCGTTCCTGACGGAGTAATTCAGAGTATCGAGCGTCTGGGCGGTGCCTCCGGCAAAATCCTGGCAGGTTGTCCCGGTCGGAGTGATCTGACTCACCTGTCCCATTGGTGTCGGTGTCGGAGTTGGTGTTGGTGTAAGAGTCGGTGTAGGCGTCGGAACGTCGCAGTCAACGAAAGAGGAGCCCTCGTTTACGCCGGGGACTCTGGGGCCGAAGGAACTTTGAACATAGTTAGTCCCATTGAAGGTTACGAGAGAGGTGTCTGCGCCCAATCCGCCTTGCTCACTCGTAACGAGAACGTTGCCACCCAACCCTGTGAAGTCGCTCAGCGGATATTGGTAGATGGCTTGGGTAATCTGTTGTTCCGACTGGAAGAAGGCGCCGCCCGAGCAGAAGGTGCACGGAGGCGACGGGATAACGAAGACGCCTTCCGCGGAAACGTGAGAGAGGATATTTAGAGTAACGGTGTAAGTGGGCGGGGGCCCGATTGCGTGGACCTTATTGTTTGCCTCGTCGGCCACCCAAATCTTGCCGCCGTGGGGCCCGAAGCCTGGCGGCACTACAGCTGGTCCTTCAACCTGTCCTACGCCCGTGGACGCGATGGGCGCTCCGCCACCAGTTCCATCCCCGTGAATCCTAAAGACGTCGCCCTCCTGGCACGTTACGATCATGTCGAAGCCATATGTGCCAAAATGGTCGAACGTAATCCCGTTGTGGTCCGATGAGAGGCACCCCGTGAGCGTCGTAAACAGCGAGACGGTACCTCCCGAGACCTTGAAGATCGAAGCGCCTTCTGTGACGAAAACGTCGCGCGGGGTGAACCCGGCCGCCGCGGACTGCGATGGAGCGATAGCCATGTATTTTTCCCGGCAGGAACCAAACCCCGGAAGCGTCGCGAACAACGAGACAGTCCCGTCGCAGGCGACCGTATCGATGTTCTCGGTGCAGTATTCGCTCACGAGCAGTTCAGTTTGCGAAGCGGCCACGCCCGTGGCAAAGGGGACATTGGTAAAGAAAGTTGGATTGGCGGCGTAAAACACTCCTGTGAGCGCTAACAGCGCTACAATTGTCAGATAGATTTTGGTTCTTAGGGTGATTTTGGTTCTTTTTTTCATTTTTGGATTCTCCATTTGTCTCTACGGAAACCGGCGGGCGAAGTTCCCAAAATTCCGTCGGCTGGGGAACATGCAGTGGGGGAACATGCAGTCGCCATTTTCGTAGATTGCTCTTTTTAGTCAATACGTAGAATTGCGTACGAAAAGTCTTGCCCCCTTGTGCTTTTCTGGTAGAGGGGAGGTGACTGATTTGCACTATGTCCCCCTGGTGTCAATCGCACGTTTCCTACGGAGAGGGAAACGCTGGTACCCGCGACTACAGCCAAGCGACTGCGGAGCAGATCGACGAGGAGGTGCGGAGACTGCTGGTTAAGGCTTATCAACTTGCCAAGACGACTCTCATGGCGGATCGGGACAAACTCGAAGTGATCGCAAAAGCTTTGGTGGAGCACGAAACCTTCGACCGCTCCCGAATCAAAGAAATCGTCGAGCACGACCGCCTGATAAATCCACCGCCACGCGGAGCCCCGCCACGCGGCAAGAAAATGCCGGCGCAAAATCCGCTTGGTTCATTGGGTCTCACCGCGCGCGAAACGGAGGTTCTGACTTGGATCGCACAAGGTAAAACGAACTACGAAATTAGCGTAATCCTCAGCGCATGCACCGGGACGATCTGCAAGCACGTCGAACACATCCTCAGCAAACTCTGCGTCGAAAATCGTACCGCCGCCGCTGCCATCGCCCTTGCGGCATTCGCCAACGCAAAAAAATGAGCGATGTGGTGCGATGATGTGACTTCTATTTGTCATTGTGAGCGAAGCCCCTTCGACTCGCTTCGCTCGCTCAGGGTAAACTCCGCGGAGTCGAGGAATCTGATTAACTACTTTAAATTGTGGATTACGCAGATTTCACTCATGTCATTTCGAGGGAGCCGCCCGCCAAGCCGTAGCTTTATGCGAAGGTCTGGAGGAATCTCTCGTCGCCTTTTCAACCGCGGATTATGCGGAAGACGCTTGGCGCGGTCGGTCAACTACTACGAAAATTTTCTTAAGCTCCAGAGCAGCGATATATCAGTGCTGTGCCAGCTCAAAGCAACGCATTTCTCCAGTAAAAAACCGCGCCACCATTTCCGCAAAAGCCTCGCTGGGGCAAGTAACGCGCGTCCTAAACGATAGGAATACGACGCCTGTATTGCTCCGATCCCGCCCCTTAGATTCTGCACCTCCTCGTCTGTCTGGCGGACCCGAGCGTAAAGAGCCAGTTCGGGCTTGTCGAAAATATACGCTCTTAGTTCTGTAGCATGCTGACTCGCCTTCGCTACCATCGAGTTCGTCCCCACACGATAGTCAAATCCGATCTTCGGAATATGGACAAACCTAGCGCCGCGGACCGCAACCCGCAGCCAAAAGTCCCAATCTTCGAATCCTATCCACGGCATTCGCTCGTCATATCCGCCAACCTCCTCCCATAACTCTTTCCGGTAAAGAGCACAGGCATCTATAAAGTTTCCAATGATTAGTGAGAATAGATCAAATTCCGGCACATCCCATCGGCCACTCCGTTCACCAAAATACTCAGCGTCTGTGTAAATTACTCCTATGCCTGGATTGCTCTGTAATAGAGACACTCCTTCTTGCAGGTAAGTGCCTCGAAGGCGATTATCGCTATCTAACGGCAAAATGAATTCGCCTCTGGCCAATCGGATGCCGGCGTTCCGAGCGGCGCTCACCCCGCGGTTCGGTTGAGACACGACGCAGTAGCCCGCCTCCGCGGCTTCGTTAATAATCCGCGCGGCTTCGGGTTCGGACGACCCGTCATCGACGATGATCACCTCGACCACGTTTGCGTTGCGCGCGTGCTCCACGCTGTCAAGTGCTTCGCGCAGCATCGCCCCGTGGTTGTAGCACGGGATGACAATTGAAACCTTACCTTGGCCGATCGAGGTCTCCGTCACTTGCACGATTCGATAATAACTGAGAGTTGGAGCGATTCCATTCGCGGGCGAGCGGACTGCGGTAGATATCCTCGAAGCGAGGCGACATTGGGATTTCAAGACCTTACAGTCGGTGTTCTCGTCGTTGACGGAAAATCATCCCCTTGAGAGCCACACCGAATGCAAGGATTTGTTGAAACTTCGCAAAGGAGAATCCACACGTTGAGCAGACAATCAGGCAAATTGTTTTAGCTGAGCAATTTTGGTTTAGCAGCGTAATTTTCCATCGCAGAGGTATGTGCGAACCAACCTGATATAGACGCCACAGGACCCCATCCAGAGCCAAGGCCGCGTTTCTTCCTTGCTCTCCGTTTAACCACCCCCGGAAAAAATATTTTACCCTTAAAAGCTCAATAGACTTGCCCATGGCTTCCGACATTGTCCGAGCCGCTGAGCTTGAGACAATACGGTACTTAGCCGCCGGGATCGTATCGTAAACAAACCGAAATGTTCGGCTGATCCGCATCCACATGTCCCAATCCTCGAAGCAAAGGTCTTCGTCGTAGGTTCCAACTTGGGTGAAGCACTCACGCCGAATCAATGTCGTCATTGCAGGAATGAAGTTTCCCTCCCAAAGCACATCGAATAGAAAGCCTGCTGGGGGAACAACAAATTTGCGATGCGCCTCGATGAACATTTGCGGCAACGTCTCGCCATTCTCATCGATCTGGAAAGCGTTGCTGTACAGAACTCCAACGTCCTCCGGCAATTGTTCCATCATCTCCACCTGCCGAGCCGTCTTATCCGGCAGCCAAACATCGTCCGCCGCAACCATAGATGTGTATTTTCCGCGCGCTAGCCGCAACACTTCATTCAGGCTAGCACAAATACCAATGTTTCTGGCGTGCGGAATGAACAGCCAATCGAGCCGATGCTTTTTCAGCCAGGTATCGATCACGGAAACTGACTTATCGTTCGAACAATCGTCAAAAATGATTACCTGAAGGTTCGGATACGTCTGATGTCTAACGCTGTCGAGACACTCTTCGACAAAGCGTGAATGGTTATAACATCCGACAAAGGCCGTCACGAGAGGAAAGTTCTCTAACTTAGAGTTTAGATCGTTTGCCATTTCGCCAAGTCTTCCATCTCGTTCATCATGTGGGCAGAAACATTCCAAGCCCTTTAAGGCTTCAACGGAAAGAACGGATTGCCGTGATTACATGATGTTGCGCTTCCTCGTTCAAATGCGGTCCAATCGGCAAGCTTAATACCGTCCGAGACTGTTCCTCTGCGATGGGGTATGCGCCTTGGCGTTGCCCTAAATCCGAATAAGCCCCGGACAGATGCGGTGGCACCGGATAATGAATAAGAGTCCCGATACCTGCCTGAGCCAAATGACGCTGGAGTTCATCGCGGCACGGATGACGCACAACGAACAAATGCCAAACAGGATCAATGTCTGCTGGCGCAAATGGTAGCACGAGTTCTGGCAATCTTTGCAACTCGTTCAAATAATAATGGGCGATAGTCTTCCGCCGGGCGTTCCACTCATTGAGTTTTACCAACTTTACACTCAAAAAGGCGGCCTGAAGCTCGTCCAGGCGTGAGTTGAAACCTTTGAAGTCATTATAGTATTTTTTCTTCGATCCATAATTGCGGAGCGTGCGCACACGATCGGCGAGTTCGTCGCTATTGGTCGTTACGGCGCCGGTGTCGCCAAAAGCGCCGAGGTTTTTCGCAGGATAAAAACTATTTCCGGCGGCGTCGCTCAGCGAGCCGGTTCGCCGCCCCTTGTAGCGCGCACCCTGCGCCTGCGCCGCATCCTCAATCACTTTCAATCCGCGCTGACGAGCGATTTCCATGATTGGATCCATGTCCGCTGGTTGGCCGTAAAGATGCACGGAGACGATTGCTTTTGTGCGTCGCGTCAGAGCCGACTCGATCCGATTCGGATCCAAATTATAGGTCGTGGGGTCAGGCTCGACTGGAACTGGAGTTGCACCTGCGTAGGAAACGGCCAGCCATGTGGCAATGTACGTGTTGCTGGGAACGATGACCTCATCACCTTGACCGATTCCGTAACCGCGGAGGATGAGATGCAGGGCATCCAAACCGTTCCCCACGCCGACACAGTGATTAACGCCGCAATAGGCCGCAAATTCTGCCTCGAACACCTCCAACTCTTTTCCCAAGACATACCATCCTGAATCCATCACGCGACGATAGGCGGCATCAAACCCGACTCGGAGTTCATCGTATGCCGGCTTTAGTTCGAGAAAGGGCACTTTCACTTTCGCACTGACGGAGGAACCGGTGTTTGCCGTACGGTTCAATCGATTTGGGCTTTTTGAAGCAGATTCAGAAAATTTTCGACAAGAAACAGATCTCGATCGGGCATCGCGGCGTAAAGTTCGAGCGGGCTGCGCTGTGAGAAAAACGGTTCATCAGAACCAAAAAGGACTTTGCGTTTGATGCGGTCGAACTGGAGCGCATAATCTATGCAGTCGGTGACGTGGCGAAGCCGGGGGCGTTGTCCGGTCCAGCCAAAGTACTCCTGCGTCAGCGAAAAATCGAGCCAGACGTTTGGCGTGAAATCCGCCATTTTCAAAAAGTCCAGGATGTCATAGCCCCCGGCATGGCAGAATATGAACTGAATGTCAGGATAGCGTCGGGCGATGCTCCAATAATCCAGCGGCTGCCAATAAGGTTGGTTCAGTGTGTCGATAATGCATACCTTCGGCTCAGATCTCCGAATGCTGTCCGAGACAAACTCAGGCGAATAACGTTCTCGGCGCGGGTGGTACTTCAGCAGCGGCCTCGAGCCACGGAGAGTTCCGGCAGCAACGTATTCCACGGCGAAAAGCAATCGCGTTCTGTTCTCAAGCGCAAATGTTCCATCGTTTGTCAGAGTGTCCGGAAAAACGGGCTTGCCTTCCAGGCCTATCAGGAAGCCCCCGGATTGGCCCAGCAGACGGTGCGAATGCGCGTCGTAGAATTTCATCCTTCGCTTCCATTAAAGAGAGTCCTCAACATCCGGCGTTCGGCCGTTTCAACCGCTTGAATGGTCAAGGTGCTCCGATGCCCGCACAGGATTTCGTGGCCGTGCCGTTCGCTCTCGTTATCAATCGTGCGGTACGTCCGGCCTCGAACAATGGCCTCGCGATCGTGATACAAACTCTCAATCCCTATGGGCAGGTGCTTGCACAAATGCGTTGCGTTCCGGCACGGACGATCGGGCGGAAAATCGTAAAAGAAGTACATTGATGACATCGAAGTGCGATAGGACTCATTTGCGACACGCGCTCCCCCAAGGACGCCGAGGTAATCTTCAAAAAAATCCCTTCCGCTAGCCAATTGCACTAATGGATACGCGATGAAGCCGCTGGATCGCGAGCCGATCTCCACAGGGCTGAGGAGCCCGTCCTCCCGCATCAGGATTTCCAGGTGGCCGAATGAACAATTCAACCCCAGACTGCGGTAACAATGCCGGCCATAATCCGCGATTCGGTCATAGGTCTCGTCTGGATAGACGGTCGAGTTGTAATGCAACTTGTTGGCGATTCGGTTCGGTCCCGCATGCAGTGTGTGATACTTCACGGAAACGGCGTAGACAGCCACGTTGCCTTCGGAGTCACCCAGCATTTCCACTGTGAACTCCCGACCGAGAAAAAATTCCTCCACCACGGCCTGTCCGTCGAAAGAGCATCCTTGGGCTCGTTCCAACGCGATTCGCAATGTGGTCTCGTCGGCACCGGCGGCCACGATGGTGATTCCACGGGAGCTGCTAGAAACGTTGGGTTTTACGATCACCTCCTTGCCGCGGGCGGCTACGATTAATATCTGCTGCTGACCAGGTGGAATGAGAAGCGAGAAACGGTTCAACAGTTTGTGTGCGTTCCAAACGGCGGTCATTTGAGCTTTCGAGAGCGGCACCTGGTACATCGCCCCTTGCGGGGCGCAAAGGCCGTAGTGCTTGTGAATGGCCGCGGCAGTCGGCACCGCGACGTCAGTTGAAGTGTAAGCAACGCGGACATCCATCTGCCCCAGTTGAGCGAGTGCCCCCAGGACGCGTCCCGTGTCCTTCGTGTCCACCCGGAAGTGGTGGTCACCCTTCAATTCTGGCTCAGGACTCCAATCCACCACAATCACCTTCATCCCCCGCTCGTGCAATTTATCGACAACGCCGCGATGGAGCTTGTTTCCTCCGAGGA
>Ga0209376_1003529_pt1 | contig 14093 bp, 14 predicted proteins | sample GraSoiAngelo_134_FD_185891 | JGI IMG/M metagenome (GOLD analysis project Ga0209376, IMG submission 185891) | Grasslands soil microbial communities from the Angelo Coastal Reserve, California, USA - 14_0929_05_30cm (SPAdes) (version 2) | ecosystem: Environmental > Terrestrial > Soil > Grasslands ... | reverse complement strand
ATTCGTCCGCAACTCCGCCGCCACCATCCTCGCGGTATTAATAGGGATGGCAAACCCGATATTCTGCGCCCCCGCGAGTATGGCGGAGGTGAGTCCAATGACCTGCCCTTCCGCGTTCACCAAGGGGCCGCCGCTGTTGCCGGGGTTAATCGGCGCGCTGAGTTGGATGAGGTGATCCTGGAAGGTCGCGGACGTCTCCGGAAGCGGCATGAACCCGCTGACGATTCCGGTTGACAAGGCATACCCCAGTCCAAACGGATGACCGACAGCCAAGACCTCCTGGCCAATCTCCACACCGTCCGAATCTCCCAGTTCTGCAGTCACGCGCTGTCCCTTCGGCAGCGCCACCCGGAGTAACGCCACGTCCGTGACTGGATCGCTGCCCACGACCTCAGCCTGTGCTCTCGTCCCATCGTGGAAGACGACCATGACCGAGGTCGCGGCCTCGATGACATGGGCTGTCGTCAGAATGAAACCCTGCCCGTCCAAGAGCACGCCGGCACCCACTCCGTTGATCGGGCCACCGAATGCGCGAGATCCGGATACCGGGGCCGAGGCAATCAGGACGGTGGCCGCTGCGACTTTTTTGTAGACTTTGACTGTCCTGTCCTGATCAGACCCTTTCGCCGAGACCGATGCGGGAAGTCCCCCGGCCAGCGAGACTGCGGTCAGCACGATCCCCCCGAGTGTGAACGCCCTCGCTGAACTGAGACTCGGTGTTGACATAATCTTTCTCTTAGCCTTTGTGTTCAAACAGCCTCTGCATCACAAACTCACACCTTGGAGAAAACCCAACCCAAGCGCCGCCGGTTATCCAGCAGCCACCGAAATGGATCCCGTTCCGGCGCAATTGGAGGATCGCTCGTGAACCGCGACTCTTCCTTGTGTACATTGGGAAAGGAAACACCATTCATACCCATCACAACCTCCAGAGGTGCTACGTGCGTCTGTTGATCCTGCGTGACGCACAAATCGAATTGCCTGTATGGCCGAACTCGTACTGACCGCTTCGCGCTGACGTCGGTTACGTTCGGTCTCTTTCTTTCACAATCCACTCGCGGATGTAGACCGGGCAGTTCTTAAGCGTGGCCCCCTCCGCTTCGCCACGCGCTAGAAACCTCACTGCATCTCGATCCACGAGCTTGACCTCTTTCAAGTCCAGCACCAGGTGATGATCTTGTCCTTCGGATTCAAAGAGCGTTTGCAACTCTGCTACATCTCCCGCCTTGATCCGACCACTCAGGGTAAAGACCACGATGTCCCCGTTCGCCGATCTCTCAATCCTCAACATCGATTTTTTGATCCCACTTCTTTCCCCCCGGGGAGTGCAATGCAAACGCCAATCGTAAGTCATTGAAGGCACTCGGTTTACCAATCACCGCTGTCACGAGTACTCGGGAATTCTCGAAATGTCGTGAAAAATGACTGCAGGATGCAAGGCTTACCGGTGTTCAGTGAAGAGATATGAGAGTCGCGTGCAGCGGTAAATCAGGAGCGGAATTCTCGGTGTAGCTAGCTCTTTGGACTTCTGATTTGGTGACCGATCGGCGCGTCACCTCACTTGGAGCAGGCTCATCACGAGCACGAGGACTTTAACAGTACCAGTCAACATTTCTCCTCGGGCGAGGTGAGTTTCTGTTGGACCGATAGACATCGGCGTGCTGGAGTAAAACTCGGCTCGGTATTCTCGGCAGACGTAGCTCCTTGAGACTCGGTGCCCCCCCGGCCTGTCACCTCGTGCACAGTTCCCGCCAACAGATGCTGAACCAAATTGTAAAAAATGATCGGCACCATGACCCGTGGATACGAGGCGAGTACGAGCGCGGCCAAGACCAACCCCGTTCCATTGTTATTCATGCCGATTCCGTATATGAGCGATATGCGTTCGGCAGGATCTAGCTTGAACAAGCGACTGAGCCCGTACCCCGACCCGAAAGCCGTGAGGCAGAGTCCCGTGGTAATGGCCAATGTCACCACCAAAAAGTCGACATCCCGATCAGCCCATGCCTGAGGCAGTGAGACCGAGGCGTTCGAGTAATTCAACAGCAACAACACCAGAGAATTCGTGAGCTTCACGAATGGCATGATCTCTGTGAGCCACGCGTCCTGAAGCATCAATCGCACGAGGAGGCCGAGCACAGCCGGCGAGACGACCCAGAGACCCAAGAACGCACCCGAGCCGTAGTCCGCCAGTCCCTGCAACACTGCTTCGTATTGCTCCGAGGCCATCTCCCCGAACACCTGCAGTGCCACAGGTGTGATTAAGGGGCTAAGGAGGGTTGAGAAGAGCACCAACCCCAAGCTCAGCGCCAAATTCCCATTGGAGTTCTGCGCCCACGCTGTGGACGCCCCCGCAATGGGCATGGCCGCGACTAACGCGAGGCCGACCAAGATGTGTTGCGCCTCCTCGGGGTTATGCCACAGTCGCATCACCAAAGTGACTGCAAAGATATATGCCATCGGGACGAGGAGATTGGCTGCCAGTCCCGCCACCAACACCCTTGTCTTTTGCACGATCGTCTTCAAGTGCGACGTCTTCACGCCGAGGCCAGCGTTGAACATCAGCGTGGCCAGCATGATCATGAGGAGTGACACATGGATCTTCGCCTGGAAGATCGTCACGTCGCCGAAACTCACATTCCGCATCCATAAACCGACAACTGGGAAAACTGTCGCGATGGCGTAGGCGCCGACCAGAAACCAGAGCAAATGGTGATGCATAGACTGACCAACAGCGAGAAGGAATGGACGGATATGCATGGCGCCAGAAATTACATCCTTTCGCAAGCGGTGACCAAGGATTCGTTCCCGAAGCGATATCTCGTTCGGTCACTGTGTCGCGGGGAGGTCCTGCCGCACAGGGGCTGGGTCCCGGGCGGCGCGATCCGCGCCATCGCGCCGTCCAGCACAGACGAGTCAAGCCCGTGGTCGAGCATGGGCGTCATCCGCTGAGCCGACCGGCTGTATGGGTCCGGCACCAGCCTGGGTCCGTTCGAGCGCGCCAGCAATCTCAGCCAGCTCGTCTCCCTCAAGGGTAAGGTTTCCGGCGGCAATCCAGCCGTCCACCTGCTGTGGCGACCGAGCCCCGACGATCGCGCCGCTGACCCCGGGCCATGTCAGCGTCCATGCGACCGCGACAGCCGCGATCGACACGCCATGTCGTGACGCGATCGGCTGAAGCGCGTCGCGAAGCGCCAGGTTGCGGCTGAGAAGCGGCTCCTGGAATTCAGCGTTGCGGCGACGCCAGTCGTCGGCCGCCATCCGCTCAACCCGCTCGCGGCTGAAGGCGTCGGTGAGGATTCCGGATTGCATCGGGCTGTAGACAATGACGCCGGTGCCATGCGCGGCGCTCCAGGGAATGACGTCCGCGGCGGCCTGGCGATGAATCAACGAGAACGGCGGTTGAAGCGAATCGACATGGCGAACACGCTCAGCCCTCTCGAGCAGCCCCACGTTGAAGTTCGAGACCCCGCCGGCACGCACCTTCCCCTCCCGGATCAGGCGCGACATCTCACCCCACGACTCTTCCACCGACGTGCCGAGCGCGTCCGGCCAGTGAAACTGGTACAGGTCGATGCGCTCGACGCCGAGCCGGCGAAGCGAAGCCTCGACTTCTTTACGGACCGATCCCGGCCGAAGGTTGCGCTGCGGCTCTTCGAAGGGCCGCGATGGATCAGGGATCATCCCGCCTTTCGTGAAGACGTAGGGACGCTCCGCGGCCGGGAGCTCGCGCAACGCCCGTCCGACGACCTCCTCGGAATGGCCGAGTCCGTAGATGGCCGCGGTGTCGACCCAGTTGATGCCACGCGTGACCGCGTGCTTGATGGCCGCGATTGAATCAGAGTCATTCTGGCTTCCCCAGCCGTAAGCCCACCCTCCACCGCCGATGGCCCACGCGCCGAAGCCGACCTGAGTGATGTGAAGACCGCTCGTTCCGAGCGGCCGTGTGAGCAAGCTCATGATGCACCCTCCTTTTTTTGCCACTCCTGCGGCAGCCGAATGAAAGTAACCATTCAGAGCCTCGCTTGTCCTGTTTGGCAAGATACAGAAGGACGCTGTCCCGATCACGTGATCATCGGACACCTTCGGTCTCTCTCCTAATCCACTCGCGGATATAGACCGGACAGTTCTTAAGCGTGGTCCCCTCCGTTTCGCAATGTGCCAGAAATTTCACTGCATCTTGATCCACGAGCTTAACCTCTTTCAAATCCAGGGCTACGCAGTGCTGTTGTCCTTCGAATGTAAAGACTCGTTGCAACTCTGCCAGATCTTCACCCCTTATCCGACCACTCAGGGTAAAGACCACGATGTCCCCGTTCGCCGATCTTTGAATCCTCAACATCGATTGCTTTGAACCCACCTCCTTCGGGGAGTGCTTCTTGCTCACCGTGCAGCGGGCAGGTCCTGTCGCACAGGGACTGGGGCAGGGAATGCCTGAGTCATACCGTCCGGCACCCATCCCCCGCCGAGCGCTCTGTACAGTTGAACGATGGACACCAGATGCAATCGGCGAGTGGCCGTAAGCGAGAGTTCGGCGTCGAACAGGCTTTGTTGGGCGATGAGCACATCCAGATAATTGGCCACTCCACCCTGGTATCGTAGAGTCGCCAGCTCCAACGCTGACTGTAAGGATGTGACTTGTGCTTCCTGGGCCTGTGTTTGCTCGCGGGTCTTGTGCACCGCCACGAGGGCGTCCTCGACCTCCCGGAACGCCACCAAGATGGTCTGCTCATACTGAGCCAGGATCTGCCGAGCCTGGGCTTCGACCTGTCGCTGCTGAAAACCAAGGATCTGCGCATTGAACAGCGGCTCCGCGAACTGCGGCGCGAGCAGGGCAAATTGTCCCGGGTTAACCATCCGGGTGAGTTGCGGGCTTGCGACCCCGAGAATGCCGGTCAAGGTGAAGCGCGGAAAGCGGTCGGCTTTGGCGGCCCCGATGCGCGCCGTCACGGCGGCGAGCTGCTGCTCGACTTGCACAACGTCCGGGCGGCGCTGGAGCAGTTCAGAGGGAAGGCCTGGGGGTACCTCCGAAGGCAGCGCCTGTTCGAGGAGCGAGCGGCCCCTGGGGATGGCAGCCGGATTTCGCCCCAACAGGACGCTGATCTCGTTCTCCTTTTGGACCATCTGGCGCTCCAAATCCGCCGTGCGCGCGGCGGCGTTGGCGCGCTGCGCCTCGAACTGGTCGGCGTCCAGTTGGGTAATCACTCCCTCCTCGAGCCGGGCATGAGCGATGTCCACTGACTCCTGCCATGACTTGAGAGTGCGCTTCGCAATCTCCACCTGCATATCCAACTGCCGAAGATCGAAATAGGATTGAGCGACACCGCTCACCAGTTGCAGGATCACGGCCCGTCGGTTCTCTTCTTGGGCCAGTAGATCGCCAAGTGCCGCCTCATTGGAGCGGCGGATGCGCCCCCAGATATCCAGCTCCCAGGATAGGGAGCCTTGCACGTAGTGATTGAACTGATTGGGGAACCCGGGGAAATGAACGCCCCCCTCCCGGGCAACCGGTAAATTGCCGGCGACGCTGAGCTGAGGCGCAAAGTCCATCTTGGCGATGAGCGCGCGGGCCTCATATTCCTCGACGGCCGCGACAGCCCGCTTGAGGTCCTTATTCTCTTCAAGGGCAATTCGGACCAACCTCTGGAGTTCCTCGTCATGCAGCAGCTCCCACCAGGGTAAGTTGGCGATGGACGAAGAATCCGAAGCCGGCCGTGCCATACGGAAGGAATCAGGCACTGGGACATTGGGAGGTGTGTAGTCTGGACCCATCGCGCAGCCGGCGACGGGCAGGAAGACCGGAACGGCAAGCACCAAGAATTTCTTCAGAAGAGGCAGCATCAGACCGCCCCCTTCTTCGGTTCGCCTGGCTTCGTTGAATCCGGCTGCTGCGTCGGCGGTGTGCCCGCAGGCGGCTTGGGGAAGATCGGTTCGATCTTCGCGCCCTCGCGCACATCATCAGTCGGATTTGATACGATCGTTTCATTGCCTTCCAAGCCCGCGACAATTTCGATTTCCCTGCCATAATCCCGTCCCAACCCGACCTTCTGGAATCGGATGACGGAGCCCTTGTCCACGACAGCTACATATTGAGCGTCCGCTCGAACAATGAGCGCGGATGTGGGGATTAAGAACGGAGGTGTCGCCCGCACCATGTCGAACTTCACTTCGACGTACATCCCCGGCAACAGGACATTATCCGGATTTGCCACGTCCACCTCAGTCAGAAGCGTCCGGGAGGCAGGGTCAACGGCGCCGGCCGTCCGGACCACTTTCCCCAAGAAGGTATGTTGGGGAAGGTCTCGCACGATGACCTCGGCGCGGTGACCGACCTGGATGGAGGCCACATACGTCTGTGGCACGTTCGCATAAATGCGAATGATGTCGGTCTGCGCGACTCTGAAGAGTTCCCGGCTTGAAAACACGGTGCCTTGGCTATCCGCGCCGGTCCCATCCGTGACCAGAGCGCCTACATCCACATTGCGCGCGGTGACGATACCGTCGAAGGGGGCCGTAATCTTCTGGAACGACTGCAGATACTTCAAGCGCCGTACGTTTTCGTAATTGGCCTTGATCGTGGCTTCCGCCGCCACGACATCCGCTTGCCTCGCCTCGAACTGCAGCCGATAGGTGTCCGCTTCTTGCTTGGAGACCGCGTTGCGCTGCAACAGCTTTTGCCAGCGCTCCGTACTGACTCTGGCCAATTCCAGATTCGCCCGGGCCTGCCCGAGATTCGCCTGCGATTGGGACAAGGTGCCGACGGCTTGCCCCTCCTGCTTGTCCACATCAGGCGTCTCGATCTCAGCCAGCAATTGCCCAGCTTTCACGGGCTGGCCGATTTCCACAAGGTAGCGCTTGACGTACCCGTTCGTACGCGGATAGAGCGCCGTCTCTTGATAGCCCCGCGTGGTTCCAGGAAGGACGAGATTCGTGACCTCCGGGGCCCGCCTGACCGGCACCACAGGGACCTTCGGGAGGCTGGTTTTCACGGCGTTCGCCTCCGCCTTCAACGCGGCTTGCTCTTTCAATCGAGGGACGATACCGGCCAGGAGCAACGCAAGCAACGCGATCACCAGGACCGCGACCGGCAGCCACCGTTGTCGCGCACCGGTTGGGGGAGGACCAGCCGGAGGGTCCGCTACAGAAGGGGGATATTCACTCCGCCCATCTCCATTGGCTGGGTCAGTGACGGAACCCGGAATGGACCGATCCGGCGATTCACGCAAGCGTTTCATCAGAGTGCTCCCGCGTCTGCTGGCGACGCATTAGGCTGTAGACAATCGGCACAAAGAACAACGTAGCGAACGTCGCGCCCACCAGTCCGCCAATGACCGCCCGCCCCAAGGGCGCGTTCTGCTCTCCTCCCTCTCCAAGACCGAGCGCCATCGGTGTCATCCCGATGATCATGGCAAACGCGGTCATCATCACCGGGCGCAGGCGAGTGAATCCGGCTTCGAGTGCAGCGGTTCGAGCATCCTTGCCTTCCTTCAGAAGATCATTCGCAAAGGTCACGACCAAGATGCTGTTGGCTGTGGCGAGCCCCATCACCATAATGGTCCCCATCAGCGAAGGCACGTTGAAGGTCGTCTGCGTGACGAACAGCGCCCAGAGGACGCCGAACATTGCGCCCGGCAGTGCCATGATGATGATGAGCGGGTCGGTCCAGGACTGAAAATTGACCACCATCAGGAGATACACCAACACCAGCGCGAAGAGGAGTCCCATTCCCAACCCCCAGAACGAGGAGCGCATGCTCTGGACCTGCCCGCGCATCGTGATGAACGTTCCGCGCGGAAGATTCTTCTTCACATCAGCCAGCACCTGGTCCACCTCCCGGGCGACCGCGCCCAGACTCCGGCCTTGGACGTTCAGAAACACGTCGAACACCGGCTGGACATTGTAGTGATTGACGACGGTACTGGTGGTCCCGCGATGGATCGTCGCCAGATTGCTTAGTAGTTGTGGCGCCGACTGCCCATTCACGACCACGGGGGTGCTCTGCAACGCGTCCACCGAGTCAATCTGATTCTGCGGCGTCTGCACCGCGAGGAGATAGGTCACCCCATTCTTCGGGTTCAGCCAATAGTTCCGAGCGGCCTGTCCGCTCGAGCTCAATGAATACAGGACGGTATTGGCCACATCCTGCTGGGTCAGCCCGATTTGCTCGGCGCGCGTGCGGTCCACGTCCACGCGCAACTCCGGGGTGTCGACTACTTGATGCACATGGGCATCTACGACGCCAGGGATCGTGGAGACGCGCGCCTCGATCTGCTGGGCGAGCTTATAGTTGTCCGGATGTCGCCCGACGACCTGAATATCAATGGGCGCCGGCAAACCGAAGTTCAGGATCTGCGTGACGATGTCGGATGCCTGGAAGAAGAACGTCAGATCCGGGAATTCCGCATTCAGCTCGCGCCGCAACTCTTTCACGTAGTCCCAGGTTGGCCCATGTTGCAGCTTGTTCAGAGAGACGAGGATCTCGCCGTCCGCTGCCCCGATCGTCGAGGAATCGCTGAAGGCCAGGTTCACCCCACCGACCGGCAGCCCGATATTATCTAGAACGGTATCCACCTCCTTCGCTCGAATGACACGGCGGATCACGTCCTCCACCTGCCCGAACAGCCGCTCGGTTTCCTCTAGACGTGTGCCGGCCGGAGCACGCACGTGCAGCCGAAACTCGCCGGCATCCACTTGCGGGAAGAAATCCCGCCCGATGAAGGGTAATAGGGCCAGGCAAAGCAGTCCCAGCGCCACCGTCCGCACAAATACCTGCGCCTGAAGCTGTAACCCCAGGGCCAGAAGATGCTGATAGGCCGCGCGGAACCGTTCGAAGGCCTGGTTGAAACGCCAGTGTATCCTCCAGAGAAGCGTATTGACAGGAGGGGTCTGCTCGTCGTGGGTCTGAGAATAGATGTGCGCCTCGTCTTTCAGGAGATATCTCACCATCGTGGGAACCAGGGTCCGTGTGAGGAGATACGAGGCCAACATGGCGAATACGACCGCCATGGCCAGCGGGGTGAAGAGATAGTGTGCAATGCCGGTCAAAAAGAAGATTGGCACGAAGACGATGCAAATGCTGAGCGTGGACACGAAGGTCGGAGTCGCGATCTGCTGAGCCCCATCCAGGATCGCCTGATTCATCTCCTTCCGCTGCCCCAGGTTGCGATGGATATTCTCCACTTCCACGGTGGCGTCGTCCACGAGGATGCCCACCGCCAATGCCAGCCCCCCTAACGTCATGAGATTCAGCGTCTGTCCCAGGGCGTTCAGCACGATGACAGAGGTCAGGATGGACAGGGGAATTGACAGCGCGACCACCAAGGTACTGCGCCAACTCCCGAGGAAGAGCAGAATCATAAGCCCGGTCAGACCGGCGGCGATGACACCCTCGTGAAGGACATTCTGCACGGCTGCCCGAACAAAGACGGACTGATCGAACAGGAACTGCAAATTGAGCTCCGGCGGCAGCGTCGCCTGAATGCGCGGCAACGTCTCCCGTACCCGCTGGACGATATCGAGGGTCGACGCGCCGACGCTCTTCAGGACGGTCATAAGCGAGGAGCGCCGACCATCCTGTCTGACCACATTGGTCTGCACCGCAAAACCATCGCGCACCTGCGCAACGTCTCGGATATAGATCATGGCGCCGTTGACTTGCCGGATCGGAAAGTCGTTGAGGGCTGATACGGCCTCGGGACTGCTGTTCAGCCGGACGCTGTATTCCCGCGTGCCCATCTTCGCGCTGCCGGCAGGCAGGATCAGGTTCTGCGCATTCACGGCGTTCGTCACATCGGACGCGGACAAGCCTTTGGCGAGCAATGCCTGTTGGTCGAGATCCACCATGATCTGCCTGGGCTTGCCGCCGTAGGGCAACGGCACTTGAGCGCCTTGGACGGTGGCCAGTTGCGTGCGGATAAAATTGAGGCCGTAATCGTAGAGTTGCGCTTCGGTGAGCGTCGGGCTGCTGGCGGCGATCTGAACGATTGGCACATTGCTTGCGCTGTACTGCACGATCAACGGCGGCTGAATACCGGGCGGCAAGATGCGCAGGATGGTTTGCGAGATGGAGGTGACTTGCGCGACAGCCGCCGCAATGTTCGCGTGTGGATGAAAGAAGACTTTGATCACGCCGACCCCGAACATGGACTGCGATTCCAAATGCTCGATGTCGTTGACCGTCGTGGTCATCGCACGCTCGCTATACGTGACGACGCGCCGTTCCATTTCCTCGGCGGCCATACCGTCGTATTGCCAGATCACGCTCACGACCGGGATGTCAATCTCCGGCAAAATGTCGGTGGACATCCCGAAGATCGTCACGATCCCCAGGATCGCAATAAGAATCGCCATGACGACGAACGTGTAGGGAAGCCTTAGCGCTATGCGAACTAACCACATCATCAGTCGACCTTCTGAGTCCTTTCTGCCGTCGTGGCCCTTGTTTCAGGCAACTCTGGTTCCCCGCAGAGTGCAATGCGAGCGCCAATCATAAGCTCATGAAAACGCTTGCGATTATTAATTACTGGCTCACGAGTCTTCGAGACTTTGCGAAATCTCGCGAAAATGAACTGGGACTGGGGATGGTCGGCGGGGACAAGGGCCTATCGCGCTTGCGCTTCAGCCAGCGAAGCAACCGAGCGCGATTACGCAGAATACGGGAAGGATGGAGCTGAGGATCATCTCCAGCATGTCGCTATACCCCGGCCATCTGTTCCATCGTGCGGACAACCGAGGAGAAGTCCTCCTCGCGCCCAGCGGCGGACTGCCGGGCGAACTCGACCGCGCATACTTGCTGGGCCGCCGCCGTGATGGGCATGGCGGCCGCCAAGTGCATGGCCGTGTCCAGGATCAGCCCGAAATCCTTGAACATCAGCCTGAGCGGGAACGTGGGTGGATATGCGCCCTTGAGTACGTTCTCCAGCTTGGATTTCTGGCTCGGTGAGAGCACAACGGTGCCGCCAAGCACCGCAAGAAGACGCTCTCGTTGCAGACCCGCCTTCAGGCCGAGCGTGATGGCTTCGGCCAGCGCCTGCATGCCCAGTCCCAGCAAGGTGTTGACGCAGAGTTTCATCGTCACCCCGGAACCGGAGGGCCCCATGTAGAACGATTCTCTCGCGAGCACGCCCAGGATCGGCTGGCATCGGTCATATACGGTCTTCTCACCACCGACGAAGATGACGAGTTGTCCTTGCTCAGCCTGGGGCGTGCTGCCGGACACGGGGGAATCGAGAACAGAAACGCCCTTCCCAAGGGCCACTTCGTACAGCCGGCGAGATATTGCGGGCGAAATGGTGCTCATCTCGATGAAGGTGGTGCCGGGTCCGGCCGCGCCCAAGGCCCCGTCAGACCCGGTCATCACGTTCTCAACCGCCGCGTCATCTGCGACAGAGGAAAGGATGATGTCGGCGCGGGATGCGAGCTCCCGGGGCGTGGCGGCAACCTTGGCGCCGCGCTGCTCCAGGATGCGAGTGCGTTCCCGTTCACGGTTGTAAACCGTCAAGTCGTAACCGGCGGCAAGTAGCCGGCCGGCCATGCGGCTGCCCATAGCGCCCATCCCAATGAATCCCAGACGCGCGCTAGATTGTTGTTTGTCCGTAGTCATGGTTCCTCCCCTTAGGTGTCACCCGGTTGTCCGGCCTCCGCGTGATCCTTCGTCACGTTCTGCCCGATCATGCCGAAGGACACCGCAAGAACTGTTCCACGGTAGGGTCAGCCCAGCCATTGCGGGTTGCGGGCGGTACTGTCGAATTTTTCGGTTGTCTTGAACGGCTCGTACCGCCCATCGGACGCTGCTATGGCTGTGCGCTTGAGAAGGGCCGCCATTTGTGAGGCCGTCATCGGCTCGAATGTCCGCACGGCGCCAAGCGCCTGATCCAGGATCTTCATGCTCTCGATGCCGGTGATCACGACCGACGTTGGCAATGTCATGGCATAGTGGAGGCACTCCACGGGCGTCACCGCGCCGCTATCAAGAATGTTTTTGTCCGCCATCGATTTCATGCCGAGCACGCCGGTGTGATCCTTGAGCAGGACGGGTAGCACCTGGTGCTGAAAGCTGCGGAAATGTGCATCCATCACATTCAGCGGCAGCTGCACGCTGTCGAATCGAAAGTGATGTTTGGCGGCTATCTCCAACATCCGAAGATGAACGACTGGGTCCTTGTGCCCGGTGAATCCGATGTAGCGGATCTTACCCGCCCTTTTTCCCTGGAGCACTGCTTCCTGCGCGCCACCCTCGGCAAAGATCCGATCAGGGTCCTCCATCCTGATCACCTCGTGATGTTGCAGCAGATCGATATGGTCGGTCTGCAAGCGCTTGAGGGAGTCCTCGATCTGCTTGGCTGCCTCCTGCCTCGTGCGACCATCGATCTTGGTCATCAGAAAAACTTTTTCCCTGTAGCCGTCGCGTAACGCCTTGCCCATACGCATTTCGCTGCCGCCGTCATGGTAGTCCCAGGAGTTGTCCAGGAACGTGACGCCACGATCAATCGCGGCGCGGATGAGCCGAATGGTGTCCGATATGATACCCACCGAGACCGATCACCGACACCTGTTCACCAGTGCTCCCAAGCGTTCGGTACAGCATGTCACCCCTACGGGTTGAAGTCGGAGTTGGCGGTGCCGTAACGCCTTCCGCAGAGGATTGCGCCATCAACCCCGCCGTCATACCGGCCACCGCAATGCCCAATTTCAGAACATCCCGTCTGGTCGTGTCCATCTCCTACCTCCTTTCATGGCCCGGTCACCTCGACGTGCTGCGACACTGACGGCGTCAGAGTGATCCGGACCGACTTGGAAGCGGGCTGGTTGCTCCTATCTGCGACACTCCTGACCGACACCAGGACGTTGGTCTCCGGATAATAGGTGGCCGCGCACCTGCGGGGAATCTTGTACGGCACCACCTGAAGAGGATCGCCGCCACGACGAACGTGTACGGAAGCCTTAGCGCTATGCAAACTAATCACATCATCAGGCGACCTTCTGAGTCCTTTCTGCCGTCGTTGTTTCTACTTCACAGGCCGACAATGTGGACATCGATCACTCGGTCTCCCGCGAGAGAGAGTGTGGCCATGCAGCCATGACGCACCTCCGGGAAGCTGCTCCTGGCGACCGGAAAGGATTCTTCGAGCACTGACGCCATGCGAGCGTACCGTAAGACGCGAACGCCTGGTCGGTCGGAGTCGTTCGACATGACGTCTTCAACGGGCGGACCTGCGCACCCGATTAGTTGCTCTTTGGTGTATCCAAGGACCGCCGAAGCCACTGCGGTGTCCGTTGCGTTCTGAGGCATCGTCTTGCACGCGGCGGGCAGCATGAGCGCCATCAATCCGACGGCAGCGCCCATGGCCAGCAGAACGCCTCCGGTTGAGCTCCACACCGGCCCCGCGCGGGCCCATTCGGCTCTCCATTCGAGACAGGCTCATGTCCCCGCGTATGACTCAGGCCCAGACCGCTCAATGCTCGGATGGCCCCAGGCCGATCAATGCCCGGAGGAGGTCATGCCGGGACACAGAATAGAGGACCCTTCCTTCGTGCTCGACAGGCAAATCCACAAAGTTGTTCTCCTTCATGAGTTTGAAGGCGTCCGCCAACGTTGTGGATCCCTGGACGATCACCGGGTTCTTCGTCATGATGTCTTGGGCGTGGAGCCGCTCCAAATCTTTCCCGGACTCGATGGCGTCGAGCAGGTCGATCTCGCTGATGAACCCGACAATCTTCCCTTCACCATCGACAACAGGCGCACCTGCCGCGTGGTTCGACAGCAATTCGACGGCGACCGCCATCGCATCCTGGCCGACTCCAACCAGCGTGAGATCGGTTCCGTTGATCTGCCCGACGGTTTTGAATCCTTCTCCTGGAATACCCGGAATACTCATCGTCGTTCTCCTTTCGTGCTGATCTGGCTTGGCGCGCTTGCGCGTGCGTCATGGACGCGGGTGAGTGGGGTCAACCCAATAGACCTCTTCCGGCGGCTCAGCGGGTTCGAGATCCAGATTGACGACGATCGGCTCTTGACCGCTCCGGATCACCACGCAGCTGAGAATCTCAGTCGTGCTCGCATTGATCTCTTGATGGGGAACGAACGGGGGAAT
>Ga0209376_1003528_pt1 | contig 14098 bp, 14 predicted proteins | sample GraSoiAngelo_134_FD_185891 | JGI IMG/M metagenome (GOLD analysis project Ga0209376, IMG submission 185891) | Grasslands soil microbial communities from the Angelo Coastal Reserve, California, USA - 14_0929_05_30cm (SPAdes) (version 2) | ecosystem: Environmental > Terrestrial > Soil > Grasslands ... | reverse complement strand
AAGGCTGCAATGGAGTCGCTGGTTCGCTACTTCGCGGTGGCCCTAGCTCTACGAGGGATCACCGTCAATGGCATCAGTCCCGGGGGCATCTTCGGTCCGCCGAATGTGGTTGAGGGAGGTGTCTTGCGCGTTTTGCCGCAAGAGATCCAAGAGGCTATCCGAGTCTGGCACGAGGGCGGCTGGACCCCAATGGGTCGGTTGGGCACTCCGGAAGATGTCGGCAACGCCGTGATGCTGCTGTGCATGGATGAAGCGAGCTTTATTACCGGTCAAATTCTCCATGTGGATGGCGGGGGTTCGATCATGGACACCGTCTTCCCGCTCGACATCCAGCGGGGCTAACTGCGCTTGTGGAGAAGGCGTTGCGCTCGTGGGCGGCCTGACCAAGCTGATGCAGCGAACCGATTCCGCGTGTTCAACTGACCTCTGACCTCTGACCCCTGACTTCTGAAATGCCCAACAGCTCCCGTTGCCAGGGAACCAGCAACGCGTCGGCGCGGGATTCGTCGGTGGCGATCGCTTCCAAGGTTGCGCGCGGGGCGATGAAGGAAGATTCGATGTGCAACTCTTTCGCAGCGTGATCGCGATGACGTCGTAGTTGCTCGATTCGTTTCACAACTTCCGCGGTCGCGCGCATGCCGGAACGGCGAGGCCTGACCGGCCAATCTTTTTCCGGCAACTGCATTCCGCGCTCGGCCGCATGACGAAAAGTGCGGCGACGACGATCGGAAAAATGTTTGTAATCGGGAGATTCGCCAGTCGCAAATTTTTCAGCGGAATGCAGCAGCTCGCGGTTCTGCAAAATGTGAAACGGCGGACGATCGACCGCTTCAGCCTCCTTCTCGCGCCAGTTCCAGAGTTCGCGCAAAACAGCCGATGCTCGACCGCGCAGCGCACCCGCCCCGGAAATTCGCCACGCTTCATCGACATCGCGCTCGCGGTCGATCGCGGCCAACTCGAGCGCGCGTTGACACGATTGCCGGAACCACTCCATTCGATTTCGCGAATTTAATTCGGCTTCCAAACGCTCGGCCATCGGCAACAGATAGCGCGTGTCGTTGACCGCATATTCAGCCATGCGCGCGGAAAGCGGTCGCTGCGCCCAATTCGCTTTTTGCGATCCTTTCGCCAGCTCGATCCCAAAATAACGCTGCACCAGCGCCGCCAGACTGAATTCGCGGATGCCCACCATTCGCGCGGCGATCACGGTGTCGAAAATTCTTCTCGGGGCGAAGCTCAAATTACGCCGGAGCAATCGCAGGTCGTAATCGGCGCCGTGGAGCACAATTTCTTTGTCCGCGAGCGCGTCACGCAGCGGCGCAAGATCAATATCCGTCAGAGGATCGACAATCGCGTCGTGGGTGGGAATGCTTATTTGCAGCAGGCAGAGCTTCTCGCGATAGCAGTGAAGACTGTCCGCTTCGGTGTCGAGCGCAACGCGATCGACTGATTGAAGTTGTGGAAGCAGCTCGCGAAGCTGCGACGCGTTCGCGATCACGCTTCGCGAAGCCCGTTCTTTGTCATTCCGAGCAGAGTCGAGGAATCTCTAAATATTTCAGAAACATCAAGAAATGTCTCCACTTCGGTCGACATGACAGAATTAGTAATCCGCTTTCTCATTTGAGTCCGCTCAGCAACAGTTCGGCGTTGGTTTTGGTCGCGTGCAGGTTGTCGATCAATTTTTCCATCGCCTCAATCGGCGGCAGCGCCGCCATCGCTTTGCGCAATTGCTGGACGCGCTCCCATTCGTCCGGATGATAAAGCAAATCCTCGCGTCTTGTTGCCGATAGCAGCGGATGAATCGCCGGATAAAGCCGCTTTTCCTGCAGCGCGCGGTCGAGATGCAGCTCCATGTTGCCGGTGCCTTTGAATTCTTCGAAGATCAACTCGTCCATGCGACTGCCGGTTTCGGTCAGCGCGGTTGCGAGAATCGTCAGGCTGCCGCCCTCTTCGACATTCCTTGCCGACCCGAAAAACTTTTTCGGTTTAGTCAGCGCCTTGGCTTCGACGCCGCCCGACATGATCCGTCCTTTGCTCGGCTGCAAATTATTGTAGCCGCGGGAGAGCCGGGTCAGGCTGTCGAGCAAAATCACGACATGTTTTTTCATTTCAACCAAACGCTTGGCCCGTTCGAGCACGAGTTCCGCGACTTGCACGTGCCGAATCACGTTCTCGTCAAAGTTCGAATGATAAATCTCGCAATCGATTTCGCGCTCGAGATCGGTCACTTCCTCGGGCCGCTCGTCCACCAGCAAGAGAATGAGAACGATCTCTGGATGATTCACCCGGATCGCTTTGGCGATCTCCTTAAGCAAAATTGTTTTGCCAACGCGTGGCGGCGCCACGATCAACCCGCGCTGGCCGTGCCCGAGAGGCGCCAACAGATCGACTCCCCGCGCACAGATCGAGTTCGTCTTTGGATTTTCGAGCATGATCCGCCCTTGCGGAAACTGCGGTGTTAATTTTTCGAAATCGGTCGGCTCGCTCCATTTTTCGGCGGGCTCGCCTTCGATTGTGATAACGTCGTCAAGGACAAGTCCTTTCTCGCGATCACGCGGGAGCCGCAATTTGCCAGCAAGTTTTTGCCCCGGCCGCAGATGATAAAGCTCCATGGCCGCGCGCGGCACGTAAACGTCTTCGGGCACCGCCAAAAAATTGAGCTCCGGATAACGCAGCAATCCGAACGAATCGCCGATTTGATCGAGAAAACCTTCGGCCGTGACGTTGGCGCCCTGGCCAAGCGCAGCGCGCGCGATGTCGAGAATGTGATGATGCCGCGTGCGCGCCGGATGCAGATGCAAATTGAAATCGCGCGCGACCGGAAAGAGATCGTCGAGCTTTTCCAGCTCGTTGATGCTCAGGTCTCGCGGTCCTGCTGTCGTAGTGGCGGCCGTGTCGGCCGCATTCCGAGCCGGGGTGGCAGTTTCCTGATCCGCAGCCGCCACGGTCCGAGCCGGACTGGCATTAGCCTCTACATTTTCGTCGTTTACGCTTTCGTCCATTTTTCCTGACGCCACAGTTCAACCAGACTCGCGGCCTGGCCCGCGAGCACTGGTCGTTCGCCGTTGTTCCAAACAACGTGATCGGCCCGTTTAATTTTTTCCTCGAGCGGTATTTGCGATTTGATCATGGCTTCGGCCGGGGCGCGCTCGACCTCCATTCGGCGCATAAGATTGGCGAGTTGGATATCGGGCGAACAAGCCACGACCACCACCCGATCGCACAAGGTTTCACCACCGGTTTCATAAAGAAGTGGAATGTCTGCGAAGAAAAATTCGGAAGATGTGCGATGCCTGTCCGCTTCAACGCTCCATTGCCGGCGAATCCGGGGATGGAGAATTTGTTCGAGCGCGCTTTTCTTAGCCGCGTCCTGGAAGATTATGGTGCGGACTGCCTCCCTATTCAAGTCGCCGCTGCGGGAAAAGATACCGAAGCCTAATTGGGCGAGCAGCTCCTGTTTAACATCCTCCAGATCGACAAGTTGACGAGCAACCTCATCGGCGTCGAAAAACTTGGCTGATGGAACAATCTCGCGCAGACATTCACAAAAAGTGCTTTTACCTGTGGAAATTCCTCCCGTAATCCCGATCGCAGGCATTTCAGCCGAAGGAGACCGCGTCGCCTTCTTCCCCCTGATTCGCGCCAGGCAGTATCATCCGGCTGATACCGTTCTTCAGCACGGGTTCATGAAAGTTTATGAGCAAGCCGAGCGGAACATCCAACAACTTCATATAGCTGAAGAGCTGGGCTTTGCTATACGGATGCAATGCCTCAACTGCCTTCAGCTCTACGAGCAAATAGTCATCCACAAGCATGTCAAAGCGCAACGGCTCATCGAAGACAAGGCCTTTATATTCGATGCGGACAACCTTCTGTGTAGCACAAGGAATTGATCGCAATTCCAGCTCACGCAACAGACACCGTTCATAGATCGATTCGATCAGACCGGGTCCCTTGAGCCGGTGCACTTCGATGGCGGCGCCAATGACCTCACGACTCACTCTGTCTGCCTTTTCATAAAGCGAGTGCATGGAAGAAAGATTCTAAACAGAAGGCAACAAAGGAAACGAACAATCCTGCGGAACCCACCCCAAAAGAAAACTTCGTTACCTTCGTTTTCTTTTGTTTGATTGCCAAACTATAACCGGAAGATGACTTAAGAGAACGGTCTTGCCCGTACAAACTCCGCCAGAATTCCAATGGCAGGCATAGCTCGACAATAGCCGAGTGGTTCGCAGCTTTGCGTTGGAAGCTTTGCTAATGACGTTGCGCCTCCTGAAGCTGCCTGCGTATTTCCCTCTTTTCTTGGCGAACATCGCTTAACCTTCTTTCCCAATCAGGCACCGTCTGCCACGCGGGATTTAGATACGAGTAATGTTTTGTTCCCGACTGTCCGTGAAGATATTTTGGCAATCGCTTTGCGTCTTGGATCCGCGCGAATAGGTCGTCCTCTTCTCTGTGAAGCCCATCATAGCGAGCCTGCAATCCCACGACCTTTTCCTGCTGGTTTTGCGCTGCTACACCAGCCTGTATTTGGTCACGGATGTACTTATTGGTTCTTTCCCTCGTCTCCGCTTGTTGGCGCATAGCCTCCTCTTGCTGCCTTTGGAGTGCTGCGTAATTAGCGGCTTCCTGCGCGGCGTATGCGGCGGCCGCCGCGGCATCGTAATGAAAATGTTCCTGAGCCTCTTTAGGCAGCTCCGTGAAGTAGATCTTCGATATTCCTGAACTTGTGATGAGTACAATGCCGTCGGGTTCCACTCGGCTTACCGTGACGTTTTTGTATTCTTTCCCGTCAATTGTTTTGAAGTCGTCAGCGCGGATGACTGACGCAAAACATACCATTGAAAACGTAAGAATCTTCATCTTGCTTTCGCTGCGAAGAACCGCGCGTCCACGGCCGCATATCATGTGATTTACGAGCGACAATCTTGCCGGCTTATTAGATCAACCAAAGCAAGTTCCCGACGAACTTGGCATACGGTCACTTCTTGTAGGCTGGGATCTCCGGCAAGACGGGCGGCTGCAGCTCTTCCTCTCGCTCCTCAAGCGGTTGTCCTAGCGGAGTTACCCGCTTTGCGGTCACGAAGATAATCAGATTGCGTTTAACATGCTGATCGACATTGCTGCGGAACAAGCGGCCAACCAGCGGAATGTCGCCGAGGAGAGGCGTCCGGTCTTCCACTTTCTGCACGTCCTCGCGCATCAGCCCGCCAAGAACAACGGTCTGGCCGTCGGCCACCTGCACACTAGTGGTTACCTTGCGCGTGCTAAAGATTGGCTGATTAATCACGTTCTCGGTGAGAAGAACGGGTGTGGACTTCGTTAGCATGCTAACGCCCCCGGCGCTCACCGTGCTGCTAACACCCACTGCGTTAATCGGGCTGCCGTAGTTGATGAAGCCTTCGAACTCGACCACTTGAGGAACCAGGTTCAGGTCGATCGTCGCGCCATCACCTCCAACCACTGGCTCAACCTCCAATGTAACGCCGGTATTGCGCGTCTCGAAGGTTTGAGGCGTTGTCGGTGTTACTACTGCAGGCGCAACGGCCGCTGAGCCTGTGGGTGCAGTAAGCGATGGAACCTGCGGTGGCGTGAACGTCGTCGGGTAACGAAATTCTCTGACTATCTCAATGATGGCGCGTTGACCGCTTTTGGTGGTGACTTTCGGAGCCGAAAGAAGATCGATCCCCTTCTTTTGGTTCAACGCGCGAATGACAACTTGAAATTGTGGATCGGTGAAAACGCCAGCCAGCCCGAAGATTCCCGGGGCAAGGCTCATTCCGCCGGTACCGCCGGCCAACAGTGCATCGAGCGCGTTAGCACTAAGTGCAAAAGTCCCGCTGCGATTGCCCGCGGTCACCGGAAATTGGCCAACCGGCGGACCACCAGGCGGCGCAAACGGGAAATCAGGCGAGCCGGCAGGCACTCCGGGTCCAGTTATTTGCCCCGATGTTCCACCCCCACCGAAGACGCGATGGTTTCCAATATTGAACTGGCCGAGCAGCCAATCGAATCCGAGTTCCTTCAAATTATTCTGATTGATCTCGATGAACTTTGCTTCGATCTCGACCTGCTTTGGACCGGAGGCGTTCGCCTGTTCAACCAAGACGTCAACCATGTCGAGATTGTCGGCCGTGTTGCGCACCACCAGCGTTCCACCATGTGGAAAGAAGGTCGCGCTCGACCCCGGGGGAAAAATGACACCCATGCTTTGCAGGAACACTTTGGCATCAGCACGACCAACAAGTTGACGATCATTAACCAACTGCTGCCGAGTGCTAACGGTCGTTTGTAGCGCCTGTGACTGCGATGCATTCCCAACTCCAGCACCGATTTGCGCCGCACTCTGATAGCTGGCTGCTTCCTTCTCAACAACGTTGCTGGCGACGGGTGCTGGCTGTATCGTTTGAGTTGCGCCGCTGGGGGCTTGGCTGCCGCCAGTCCCAGTTTGCAAGTAATAGCCGACGTCAAGTGGACCGCCAAAGAACTCCGGCGGTACACGGTACCTTTTGGTAAAAAGCTCATCGCTCTGTTCGCTGATTGGAATCAGTAGGATAGCATGAGGTTCGACTTTAACTTTTAGTGCCGCCTGATTGGCGATGTAGCGCAGCGCTTCACCAAGTGGGATTTGAGTGAGACTGATTGTGACGCGCGCGGCTTCGGGCCCGGTGACTGCCGGCACCTCCAGCGCTTGACGAGCCGGGGTAGCTGCCGGGGCCTCGGCCCCAGGACTCCCAGCGGGAGCTGCCGTGGCTGCAGGTGCAACTGGCGGAGACGGCGCGGGAGCAATTTCGCCAAGCCGTCGCGAGCGCAACACTATGTTTACACCCCTTTGGCCTTCAGGCGCTTGATCGTTAGCAATCGCTTGCTCCCGCAGAAACTCGATTGCTTCGCGCACACTCGCATCGCGAAACTCGACTCGTGGGATAATGATGCTGTTGAGCTTATTACTCATGCGCGCTGTGTCGCTAAGATTTCCACTGACGGGGTTGAATATTTCCGGGGCAGTCGATCCGTACTGACGGAGGGGTTGCTCCCATCCCTTCTGCACCTCCGAGAGCTGACGCCCGCGCGTCTCGTTATAGGCGTCTTCACCGTAACGATACTTCGCATTGTCGATCTTTTCTTCGCCGCGGCGCGCGGCGGTGTTGTAGGGATCGATCGCCAGGACCTGTTCGTATTTCTTGAAGGCGAGATCGAAACGGCCTGAATCGTAATAACCGTCCGCATCGGCCAGAAGTTTTTTCACTTCCTCAACTTTTTCGATGAATGTCGGTCCCATCGTTTTGTTGAAGTAACCGGGCTGCTGCAAGTGGGCGAGCAGCTCCAACGCCGGCCGGCAATTCGGATCGTAGCGGTCTGCCAACACTTCGCGCAGAACCGACTCGGCTTCGGCAAATTTTCCCTCGGCAATATTTTGCTCGGCGACTTTGACGCCGCTTTCGCAAAATCCGGCCAGGGCTTCGTCGTGCGCTTTAGCCGAGGTAACAGCGTCCGGCAGTGAGTTTAACGCGCTGCGAAATTCATCGTGCGCCAGCGTGTAATTTCTCGCCTGCATTGCGGCCTGCGCCTGCGCCAGCGCTGCGGCGCCGCGCGGCAACGCAGCCTGGCGGCGTTCCACTTCACGCTTGGAAATGCGGTCGACATTTTGCGAATTGACCGCCAGACAACAGACAAATTGCGTCGCAATAATCAAGCCGGCAAGAAACAGTTGGTTTGAGCGGAATTTTAATTTCATGTGCGGCCCTTCAAGGATTGAACAGGCCAATTTCGATCGGCTCGTCTGCCCGTTGCGAGTTCACGATCACCGCCTTGGCCGGTCCAACGTCTATCAGCTTATATCTGATCTGCTCCTGCGGTTTCAATGAAAATTCCTGGTCTTTTCTGACCTGAAATTCCTGGCGCCCGCCCCAGGTGTAAACGAAAGTCGCAACCGATTCCGGCGACATCGCCACTTTCTCTTTCACGAGGGTGAGCTGCTGTTTCGTTTCCACCTGCTCGAGAGTCAGCTCGGAAACATCGACATTCGTGCCGTATTTGTTTGGTTGATATTTTTCGAGGAATTTCACGATCTTGAAACGCGTTCCTTTGATCGAGTCGCCGACTTTCAAAAATTGCGTCGGCTGTTTGAGGTCGATCGTGTTGATCGCGTAGGTGTCACCGACCCACGATGAGAAAACAAGGCGAAACGGTTCCTCGGTCGCAGATTTGAGTTTCAATTTCGTGTAATACTCCGGGTGCGAACTGGCGTCGGTCGGATTGGTGTGGCCTAACCATTCGTCGAGGTTGTTGAAGCCGTCGCCGTCGGGGTCTTGCTCGAGCACATCGGCATCCGCGATTGGCAACCCAAATTGCTCCAGCCATTCGTTCGGCACGGGTGGATGGACTTCCGTCGTTTGCAATGTCGCGGGTGAACCGTTCGCGTCGATGAAATGTTTCTCCGGAACAAATAGCCCGGAGCGACCGCCGAACGTCCACTGCGGCGGTTGACGCAATTTCTCGGCGGCGGTCGCGAGCTCCTGCGCCTTCGCCAAAGGCGATGCGCTTTTGAGCGACGGCGACGGCGGTATAACGCCAAGTTGAGAACTGAAACGCACTGCGTTACACCAGATAAGAATCGACGAAATAAAAAGCAGCGCCGCCGCCGCAATTAAGAGCACTCTTTCGTAATGAGCGCGCACCCAGTCCATATTTAGAACGCGAAACGCACCATCTCGATCGCCGCCGTGGTTTCGACGTGTTCGTTGCCGACGATAAATTTTATTCCGCTGGTTGGTGGTGTCGCAGCTGCTGCTGCTGCCGCGGCATTGCTTTGCTCTCGTGACGGTCCTTTCAATTGCTCGTTCCGCACATACAACGTCCGAACAATGAAAAATTGCCTTTCTGAGCTCGCGATCCGGTTCAAAACTTTGCGCATTCCCGATGGCGAAGCCGTGAATGTAAGGCCGACAATCGCTCGTTCGACTGTAGCGGGCGTGGCAATTGCCGGGGCGGACGGTTTACGCGCCGGCGGCGGCGCTGAGGTCGCCTCCGGCGGAGATGCCGCTCGTTTGACTGTCGTGATCGCATCCACTCGTGTGTCGATCAAAATGTTGACCAGCAATTCAATTTGCCCGAGCTCCTGCCCCAGCCAAGGGGCGGCCGCAGTGGTCGGCAACGTTGTTGTGAATTCGTCAAAGCCGAGATGAAAATTTTCCGGCAACTTAACCCGATTGGCCCGAGCTTTTTCAGTTGTGCTGACAATTGCTTGACGCAAGCGCGATTGAAATTCGTTAGGCGCAAGCGGCTTGATCGGCACCATCTCCGCTTTCAACTCCGCTTTTAGCTTATTCAGCGCCGCGCCATAGTTATTGAGCGCGGCCTGCGTCTTCCGAAAATTCTCCTCATTGGGAAAGGGATCGAGATGTTCCAAACGATTGCGTTCCGTCGCGGCGTCGTTGAATTGAGCCGACGCTTCGGCAAAGCCGCTTTTGGCGTGGAAAAGAAACCACAGCGCCGGGAGCGCCGCCCCCGCGAACGCGATCAAAAAATTCCCGAGCCAGCGATTCTCGCGGTACCAATTCATGGCAGCCTCACCGGTTTCTTAAGGTCAAGGCGCAACTCGTATGGAAACGCCCAATCTGTGTTGTTCGGAATAGTCAATTTAATCGCGCGCGCCTGATTGTTCGGATCGACATTGAAGAACGGCGAGCGGGCGAGGTTCCGAAAATAATCCACGACCACTTCTTGCTGCTTCGGGTTGAACAAATAGAGTCCGCGCAGGAGGACGCCATCGATGGCTGCGCTTCCCCCTTGCCCCTTCGTTGTCGATCTTGCAACGGCCGGCGTGGGCGCGATTTCGGCGGCGCGTTTCTCGTCCACACCGATTGGTTTGCCGCCCGAAATCGGGATCAGTTCTGTGATCCAAATATCTGCCTTGGGCAGACGCGCGTTGAGATCTTCGAGAATTTCCAGCCAAAAAAACCGGTCGTTGATCGCGGTCGCAAGCGGGCCACCAACGACATCGAGCGAGGCGGCCTGTTTGCCCAACTTCTCGATCTTTGCCTCCGCTGCGTACATCGGCGCATTGATTTTTCCAATCTTTTCCACACCGGACCGAGCCACTTGCGCGGCGCGCGTGTAGTAGAATCCCCAGCCCAGCAGCGCAAGGACAACGGCGGCGGCGGCCATCATAAAAAACGGCCGGCGTCTTTCGATTGCCTGTCGGCGCAGGACAATGGCCGAGCGGAGATTGAGCTCCATCGGGCACGCGCTCACCGAGCGAAGCGCCAAGCCCACCAGTTCACCGAGCAAGTGCGCCGAAAGCGTCAATTCCTTGACCGGCGCCGAATGCGCGACCGCAACATTGCGGAGAGGATTAAAGAATTCGATCGGAATTTGCAGCTTCTCGCGGAAAAATTCGCGCATATAGGGCGCGCTCGCGGTTTCGCCGCAGAGAAAAACGCGCTCCGGTGTGTTTCCCTGTTGCTGCGCGCGATAATGACTGATTGAGCGCATCACCTCCGCGTGAAGACGCGTCATTGTGCTGCGAATAAGTTTGGAAACACGCGCAAGTTCCGGATCCGTCGGCTCCGCATATGCGCCGCCAAGGCCGACAAAGCCGTCTCGTTTCTTGCGAAATTCCGCCGCCGCAAACGACTCATTGAACTCCTTCGCAATCGCTGCCGTGATCGAACTTCCGCCGACCGCAATGCTGCGCGAAAAAATTCTTTGCGGCTCGATGAAAAGTAAATTGGTCGTGCGCGCGCCGATATCGACGAGCAAGGAGCAGCCGCTCAGGTCCGCGTAATTGTAACGAAACGCATTGTAGAGCGCCATCGTTGCAACATCGACAATCGCCGTTCGCAGTCCTGTTTCTTCGACCGCGCCGTTGATCTCGTCGAGAAGGTCAGTCTTGATCGCGACCAACACGACCTGGACTTGCTCGTCACCGCCACCGGCAATCAGCTGATAGTCCCAGACCACTTCGTCGATCGGGAAAGGCACATTTTGCTGCGCTTCAAAGGCAATGATCCGCTCGATCTTTTCCTCTTCGACCGTGGGCAATTTCACGAAACGCGCGAAGACTGATTGCGCTGAGACCGCGTAATTGACCGCTTCGTGGCGAATTTGCAGCTCGGCCATCATTTCGCGCAACGCCGCGGAAATTTGTGGGTGCCGAATGTCCTCGCTCGCGGGGTCGATCAGCACTTCGCGCAAACGGTAGTTTTGCAAAACGAGTCCGCCCTGCGGTTGCGCCTGAAACTCAGCCAGCCCAATCGTTTGCGAGCCCAGATTCAGACTGATGATGTGGGTTGCCTTCGTCATGGGCTAAAAGCTCCAAAGTCCAAATACCAAAGAAATTCCAAACTCCAATGACGCAACCAGCGCGTTGAAGCACGCGAACAAATCTTGAGGCTTGGAGCTTGGGCTTTCATTGGACGTCCTGGGATTTGGCATTTTGCGCTTTAGCGCGTCGTCTTGATTTGGGGGTAACGGATGCAACCGAATACAATTCCTGATTCTGCAGCGCGCTCCGATCAAAACTCGGAACAATTGAAAATTATCCGGCGCTGGCACTTATCGCTGCGACAAACCACTTTGCATTTCTCTTGCACCGCGGCTGCTCCGCAGACCGGACATTTGATTTCGTTTTTGAGTTCGATTGCAGTCGTCGATCGCGACGCAGCTTGAACTGAACGCTGAAGAGTTCTCCCCAGCAGGCTGTGGTTGGAAATCAAGGACGGGAGCGCGAGAAATGGCCGTTAAATTCCTGATACGAAGCGCCAACGTTGATTTGCAAATGCTCGTTGCCAACGCCGCCGACAATGTAACTACTGAATTCGTCGCCGCCGAATTTCCCGCTGGAGTGTCCGTAGAAAACGCCGATCTCCCCGCCGGTCCAAACCAGCGATGCTTTTTCCGCGGCCAGCGATTCAGCCGACGAATAATCTTTTCCATCTTTCGGATCTCTTACTGGCCCCGAAACGGAGGTTCCCTTTTTCCGTGGCTCAGCGCTCACCAACGCCATCGGAAAATTCGCGACTGGTGCCGTACCCATTCGGCCGAGCGCACTGGAGCCCGGTAATCGCCCATCTAAGAATTCCGTCATCGGCAGTTCGCGAACCAAGGCTGCACCGTCGACGCTCGTCAAAATCTCGGGCCGATAGAACACGAATGTAGCGGCCGAGTCGAAAGGTTCCTGCGCCGCCAACGGAAAGAAAAAAGCAAGCCATGCCAGAATCGCAAACAACGCGCCCTTCATCATGCCACAATTCACAATCGAAATGGTATTAGCGCCAGCGAAATTTTGCACGTCTACAATCTAACTTCTTAATAGATCAAGAGTTGCGGTATTTTCACCTCTCGTCGACGTGAAAGCGGTGCAAAAGCCGGTGCGCAAATGGGGCGACCATGAGCGATGCGATACCGATGAAAGCGAGCCCCGAAAACAAGGCATAAAACGAAGCGAAAAGCTTCGCCGCGTTCGATTGGAGCTGATCGACTGGTCCCATCCCGCCTAAAATCATGGAAGCATTCAGAAGCGAATCGATCCAGCTCAAGCCGCCAATGCAATGGTATCCGAGAACGCCGATTCCCAAAGCGATGCCGATTATGAAAAGCGCGAGGAGTAGATGACGAGCGACGCGCCGAGCGAATTTCGCGCGGCTTAGCAGCGGGTGGTTTCGACGTTCATACATCGGAAATCACATTCTCGCTCCTTTCAACAATTGTCGAAGATCATTAGATCGTCTTATTTTAATTTCGATTCAGAGCTCGACGCTAACGCGGTTGGCCTTCGAGTTGCCGGATCGCTTTCGCCGTAACCGGATTTGGGTAGATCCGATAAATTTCCCGATATTCGCGGAGTGCTTCGCTTTTTTTCCCGGCCGAGCCGAGGGATTGGGCTCGCTCCAAGTGGGTCTCGGCCTCGTTTTTCAATCGATTGCACAACGACAACGCCGAAGTGAGATAACGCCACAATGGTTTCTGATTATCACCAGGCGGCTCAGGGTAGCGCTTCAAAAAATTCAATAGCGTCATACGTGCAGCCGGCGCATTCTCTTCGGCGATGGAGCGCGCGACTTGATCGACAACCGTAAGCGCGTCCACTGTTTCAGTTTCGATCTTGGATTCGTGAAACGCTATTTCGTATCCTAACTTTGTGCGGAAATCGCGTGCTCGATTCGCAAGTGAAGCGACGCTGGCTGACACTGGCGCGGGTAAATTTAGCACCGCGTCAACCCGATCGATCTCGCGAAAATTTGCAGTCGCATCCCTCACTTGAGCTAGAACGGATTCCGTCTGTTCTTTGAACTCCGCGATCATCCGATCCTTCGAATCAGGGCGGTGCGGAATGGCGGTTGTCGATGACGATGGCGATGATGGGGATCGCGATCGTGAGGGTGCTGGCGTTGGGGTTGGTGATGACGGTAGGTGTCGCGATTGCGTCGGTGATGACGGTGGCGTTGGTGTTGGCGTTGGCGTTGCTGTTGGTGATGACGATGGCGTTGGTGTTGGTGAGGGAGATAGCGTTGGAAATAGCGTCGGCGGCACTGGTGATGGCGATGGCCGCTCGACTACTGGTTCCTCAGTCGGCTGCATCTCGTCGGTCTCGGCGGATTGTTTCTGAGGTGTTGAAGCTAGATTACGCGTTGATCCCGGCTCCGACCAGTCGTCGACTTTATCTCCATTGACGAAGGTGGTCTGCAACCGTGTTTGGCCCTGTTCCCTAATAACCGGCCCTTCAAACTTTCCGCGGACCATTTTGCCGGTATAGCTGTTGACGAAGTTTCCAAGTCGATACCAGGTAAGCGTTCCTTCTCCGGTGGCATATCCATTTAAGTCCCGGAGGCCCGACCACGTCGCTTGCTCGGCGACTCCACGCAGATTATTCCAAACGAGCGCTTTTCCGTCTTGGGTGCGCTGGTATCTCGCGCCATTCGCGCCATTCGTGAACAACAGAAGGAGGGCACCGCAAACAAAAAAACATCGGGCGCTCACGGCAGGCTTTGTTTCAGTTCGAGCCAGCACCCTTTAACGCATTCCGGAAATATTCAATCGTCTTCTTGATTCCTTCCTCGAACTGAACTTTCGGTCGCCAACCCAGAATTTT
>Ga0209376_1003527_pt1 | contig 14099 bp, 11 predicted proteins | sample GraSoiAngelo_134_FD_185891 | JGI IMG/M metagenome (GOLD analysis project Ga0209376, IMG submission 185891) | Grasslands soil microbial communities from the Angelo Coastal Reserve, California, USA - 14_0929_05_30cm (SPAdes) (version 2) | ecosystem: Environmental > Terrestrial > Soil > Grasslands ... | reverse complement strand
GTTTCCACCTTCTCGCAGATCGTCCCATGACGGCCACTACCACGACCCTAAGCGGTCCCGTGTCGCGGATCGACCCGGCCACGGCCTATCGCCGTCCGGAGAGCGTTCCCGGCTTGCTGCGCCTCGACTCGAACGAGGGAGTGCTGCCCTCCCCCGCCCTGCTGGGCGATCTCGCCAACGCGGATCCGGAACTGTTGCGCCGCTACCCGGACGTCTCCGCACTCGAGGCCGCGCTCGCCGCCCGCGTCGGCGTGGCGCCCGAGCGCCTGATGGTGACCGCCGGCGCGGACGAGGGAATCGACCGCGCGTGCCGCGCCTTCCTCGAGCCCGGCCGTACGATCCTCCTGCCCGATCCCAGCTTCGACATGTTCGACTCCAGCGCCACGCTCGCAGGCGGTGAGCTGGTCCGCATCCCGTGGCGGGACGAGGCTTTCCCCATCGAAGCGTTCATAAGCCGGCTCGACGCGCTCACGGCGGTCATCGCGGTCGTGTCGCCGAACAATCCGACGGGGAGCGTGGCGACCCTGGCCGATGTCCGGCGCCTCGCCGGCGCTGCGCCTAACGCCCTGCTCATCCTCGATCACGTGTACGTCGAGTACGCGGACGACGATCTCACGCCCGCGGTACTCGATCTTCCCAACGTCCTGGTACTGCGGACGCTCTCCAAGGCGTGGGGCCTCGCCGGCTGCCGCGTCGGCTACGCGGTCGGGAGCCCGTACGTCGTCGCCGTGCTGCGTGCGGCGGGCGGTCCGTACACGGTGGCGGCGCCCTCGGTTGCGTTGGCGCTGTCCCAGCTGGAGCGCGGGGTCGAGCCGCTCCGCGCACACGTCGCGCGGGTGCGCGAGGAGCGCCGGCTGCTCACTGCGCGGCTTGCCGCCGCCGGGCTCCTGCCCCGGCCCTCGCAGGCGAACTTCGTGCTCGTCGAATGCGGTCCGCGCGCCGGATCGATCCGCGCGGGACTCGCCGCCGGCGGCGTCCTGGTGCGCGACTTCCCCGACCGCCCCGGTCTCGACACCGCGCTGCGCATCACGCTGCCGGGTGATCCTGCCGACTTCGAGCGGCTGCGTACGGCCCTCGAGGGGACGCTCGACGCCGAAGGACTCGAACCATGACGGCACGCACCGCAACCGTCAGCCGCGCCACCCGGGAGACGTCGATCACGGTCACGCTCACCCTCGACGGCACGGGCAAAGCCGACGTGAAGACGGGCCTTGGGTTCCTCGACCATTTGTTCGAGGCGCTCAGTCGCCATGCCCGGTTCGACGTCACGCTGGCGTGCGAGGGCGACCTCCATGTCGACGACCACCACACCGCCGAAGACTGTGCGCTGGCGCTGGGCCAGGCGCTCGACCGCGCGCTGGGCGAGCGGCGGGGCGTCAACCGGTTCGGCTGGGCGTACGCCCCGCTGGACGAGGCCTTAGCGCGCGCCGTGGTCGACCTGTCGGGACGGTCGTACGCGGACGTGACGCTCGACCTCTCCCGCGAAGCGATCGGCGGGCTCGCCTGCGAGAACATTCCGCACATCCTGCGCTCGCTGGCGGCCGCGGGACGGCTCACGCTGCACGTCGATGTGCTGAAGGGTGAGAACGATCACCACCGCGCCGAGGCGGCGTTCAAGGCGACCGCCCTCGCGCTGAAGCAGGCGGTGGCCTGCTCCGGCTTCGACGACGTGCCCTCCACCAAAGGCACGCTCGGAGAGAAGGGGGGGCGCGATGCCTGACGTGGTCATCGTGGATTCCGGCGTCGCGAACCTCGCGTCGATCGCGAGCGCGTTCCGCCGCCTCGGCGCGAACGTCGTGGTGACGGGCGATAAGTGGGTTGTGCGGAGCGCGCCACGCGTGGTGCTGCCCGGTGTGGGCGCGTTCGGCGCGGGGCTCGGGGCCCTGCGCGCCCGCCAGCTCGACCAGGCCGTCACCCAAGCGGCGGCCCGCGGCACCCCGCTCCTGGGCGTGTGCCTCGGAATGCAAATGCTGTGCGAAGCGAGCGAGGAAGCGCCGGGCGTGGCCGGGCTCGGGGTGATCCCCGGCACCTGTCGTCGTCTGCCCGAGGACGTGCGCGTGCCGCACCTCGGCTGGAACGCCGTTACCGCCGCGGGCGAGGGGCTCGTCGCGACGGGCGTGGCGGCGTTCGCGAACTCATTCGCGCTGCGGGAGGCCCCCGCCGGTTGGGTGCCCGCCTGGACGACGCACGGAGTGCGGTTCGTCGCGGCGCTCGAGCAGAGCGGCGAGCGTCTCCTTGCCTGCCAGTTCCATCCCGAGCTGTCGGGCGCGTACGGCGCGGCGCTGCTCGAGCGCTGGCTCGCAGGAGCGAAGGGCGCGCCCGCTCCGGCCCTCGCCGGCTCGACCCCGGGACTGTTGCCGCGGGTCGTCCCCTGCCTCGACGTACGGGACGGTCGGGTGGTGAAGGGGGTGCAGTTCCAGCATCTCCGGGACGCGGGGGATCCGGCGTCCCAGGCGGCGCTGTACGAGTCTCAGGGCGCGGACGAGATCGTCGTCCTGGATGTGGCGGCGTCGGCCGAAGGACACGCCACGCAGCTCGAGACGGTGGCCCGGGTGCGCGCGGCGATCCGTATTCCCCTCACCGTCGGCGGCGGAGTCCGGAGCGTGGATGACGCGCGTCGCCTGCTCGCCGCCGGCGCGGACAAGGTGAGCGTGAACACGTCCGCCGTTCAGCGCCCCGCCCTCCTGTCCGAGCTCGCGGCCGAGTTTGGCAGCCAGTGCGTGGCGCTCGCGATCGACGCGCGCCGGACCGGCAGCGCTTGGGAAGCACTAACGCATGGCGGGCGCCAGCCCGGCCGACGCGATGCCGTGGAGTGGGCGCGGGAGGCAGCGGGATTGGGGGCCGGGGAGATCCTGCTCACGAGCTGGGATCGCGACGGGACGCGCGCCGGTCCTGACCTGGAGCTCTTGCGGGCAGTGCTCGGTGCGGTGCGGGTGCCGGTGATCGCGTCTGGCGGGATTGGCGAGCGCGAGCACGTGGCGGAGGCGTTCCGCGCCGGCGCGGATGCCGTGCTCGCGGCGTCGGTGTTCCATGACGGCGACGACACCGTCGACGGCATCAAGGCGGATCTCTCCGTCCGCGGAATCCGGGTGCGGCGATGATCGTCCCCAGCATCGACCTGATGCAGGGCCGCGCGGTCCAGCTCCGCGGGGGCCGGGACTTTGTCCTCGACGGAGGCGACCCCCTGGCCCGGCTCGAGGAGTTCGCGGTGGCCGGAGAGGTCGCGGTCGTCGACCTCGACGCCGCGCTCGGCAAGGGAGGGGGCTCGAACGCGGCCCTGATCCGTGAGATGGTGCGTCGGGCGCCATGCCGCGTGGGCGGCGGCATCCGCGATCTGGACACAGCGCGCGCGTGGCTCGACGCGGGCGCCGCGAAGATCATGATCGGCACGGCGGCCAGTCCGGACTTCTGCAGCGCGCTGCCGCGCGAGCGGGTGATCGCTGCGGTAGACGCGGAGCGCGGTCAGGTTGTCGTGGAGGGTTGGCGAACCGCTACCGGCACTCCGGTGCTCGAGCGGATCCGCGAGCTCGCGCCCGTAGTCGGCGGGTTTCTCTTCACGCAGGTCGAGAAAGAAGGCGCCATGAGCGGATTCGATTTCCAGGCCGTGGCGGCCGCCGTGCGCGCGGCGGGGGAGGGGGAGGGGGGGGCACGCCTCACCGCGGCCGGGGGGATCACCACGGCCACGGAGATCGCCGAGCTGGACCGGATCGGCGCCGACGCGCAGGTGGGCATGGCGCTCTACACCGGGCGCCTGGCGCTGGGCGAAGCCGTAGCAGCGCCGCTGGCGAAGCCGGTCGATAGAGAGGGGCGATCCGTCTGGCCCACGGTCGTGTGCGACGAATGGGGGCACGCGCTGGGCCTCGTTTGGAGCACACGTGAGTCGCTCGCGCGTGCGATTGCGGAGCGCAAGGGCATCTACTGGTCGCGCTCGCGCCAGGCGCTGTGGGAGAAGGGCGCGACGTCGGGCAATACGCAGGAGCTGGTGCGTGTGGACCTGGATTGCGACCGGGATGCGCTGCGCTTCACCGTGCGGCAGCGAGGCCCCGGGTTCTGTCACCTCGAGCGGCGCTCCTGCTGGCCGTCGGGGTTTGATCTCGACGACCTCGCGCGCACCATCGCGGAGCGCGCCACCCGGCCCGAGCCGGGATCGGGAACCGCGAAACTGCTCAAGGACTCCGCATTGCTCGCGGCCAAACTCCAGGAGGAAGCCGAGGAGCTGGGGCGAGCGCACGAGCGCGCGGACGTGGTACACGAGACCGCCGACGTGCTGTACCTGGCGCTCGTCGCCGTCGTGCGCGGCGGGGGCACCCTGGCGGACGTCGTGGCGGAGCTGTCCCGCCGGCGTGGCGTAGTGACGCGCCGGCCAATGGCCGCGAAGCCGGAAGCGGCCCCATGAATGCGCGCCTGCTGCCCCTGCGCTCGGTCCCCGAATTGGCGCGCCGGCGGCGCGACCCCGTGTCCAAACAGGCGCTCGCGGAGGCCGCACCGATCGTCGACGCCGTGCGGACTGGGGGCGAGGCAGCGCTGCGTGAATACGCCGAGCGGTTCGGCGACGTCTGGCCGGGAGGGGGGGCGGGGGCGGGGGCGGCGGCGCCGCTGTTTCACGACCGCGCTGCGCTAAACAAGGCGCTCGCGCGTCTCCCGACAGACGATCGCACGCGGCTCGAGCGAGTCGCGGAACGGATCCGCGGCTTCGCGGAAGCCCAATACCGCGCGTTGTGCCCGGTGGCGGTCTCCGTGCCCGGGGGCGTGGCCGAACATCAGATTGCGCCCGTGGAGCGTGCCGGCTGCTACGCACCTGGAGGCCGGTACCCCCTGCCTTCTTCGGTCCTCATGACGGCCGTCACCGCGCGCGTGGCGGGCGTCCGAGACGTATGGGTGGCGAGCCCTAAGCCGCACGCCTTGAGCCTCGCAGCCGCGGCAATCGCGGGCGCGGACGGCGTGCTTGCCGCCGGTGGGGCTCATGCGATCGCGGCGCTCGCCTACGGCGCGGGACCGATTGCCCCTCGCGACATCATCGTCGGACCGGGGAACCGCTACGTCACGGCGGCGAAGCAGCTGGTCGCCGGCGCGGTCGCCATCGACATGCTGGCTGGCCCGTCCGAGCTGACGGTATTCGCGGACGATGGGGCCGACCCCGCCACAGTGGCCGCCGACCTGCTCGCGCAGGCCGAGCACGATCCCGACGCCGTGCCGGTCCTCGTGACCCTGGATCCCCAGCTCCGCGATCGTGTGGAGACGGAACTCACCCGCCAGCTCGGCGACCTGCCGTCCGCCGCGATCGCGCGAGCGGCACTCGCGAACGGCGGAGTGGTCGTGGTGGCGAGTCTAGACGAAGGGATCGCGGCGTGCGACGCGATTGCACCTGAGCACCTGCAGCTCGAGCTCCGGGACGCGGCCGCCGTAGCGCCCCGGCTGAGCCATTATGGCGCGCTGTTCGTCGGTGCGGGAGCCGCGGAAGTCCTGGGCGACTACGGCACGGGACCGAATCACGTGCTCCCGACCGGTGGGACGGCGCGCTCGACCGGCGGGCTCTCGGTCTACACATTCCTGCGCGTGCGCACCTGGCTCCGCATCGATGACCGCGCCGCGGCGCGGCCGCTCCTCGAGGACGCCGTCTGGTTCGGCCGTGCCGAGGGACTCGAGGCACACGCGCGCGCGGCGGAACGGCGGATAGTTGTAGACCCTGTGGGGAAGACAGAGTCGGCCCCCGAAATCCCCACGCCGTAGGCGTGGGCCCGACCCTACACTGCGCTTCAAGCGCAGTGCCTCACTGGGCCCACTCTTCGAGAGTGGGAGTAACGAATCGAGATTGAATAACGAAGGACCGGGGAGGAGGCAACGCCTCGCTCGTTCCCGTTCCCACGCCGTAGGCGTGGGCCCGACACTACGCTGCGCTTCAAGCGCAGTGCTTCATCGGGCCCACTCTTCCAGAGTGGGAATCCGCGTTGACTGATAGTTGATGGGTGATGTCTAGTGTCGACCGCACAATCTGCACCCCTCATGCCAGCGCACCGCATCTATTTCCACCTGACCTGGTCCACGCAGGCTAGGCGGCCGATGATCGACGCACCCACGCGCGCCTTTCTCCACGAATACTTTCGGAAGATCGCCCTTCAGGAGCGAGCGACCATCGTGTCTCTCGGTTTCCTGCAGACACACGCGCATTTGTTGGTGCGAACTGGCCCGCGGTATGACCTCCCAGGGCTCGTGCAGCTGCTCAAGGGCGGTAGCAGCTACGCCGCAAGCCGGCAGCCCGGGAACTTGCTCGGCCTCCGATGGAATCGCGAGTACTCTGTGACGAGCGTGAGCCCTAAGTTCGTGCCCCAGGCGATGGCGTACATCGAGGGTCAGGACGGCCGGCACCCGTCCGAAGCGATCCCACGCTGAAAGCGTCGGCCCCACACTACACTGCGCTTCAAGCGCAGTGCCTCACCGGGCCCACTCTTCGAGAGTGGGAATAACGAATCGAGTGTGAATAACGAAGCACCGGGGGAGAGCCCGACACTGCATTGCGCTTCAAGCGCAGTGTTTAACCGGGCCCACTCTTGAGAGTGGGAATTACCCGGCTGCTGCCCCGGGCACATCGGGTTTCCGAGGGGTATCTTGTCTGTCGGAACAATTTCAGGAGCCAGGACATGCGGATCATTCTGTTGATCGCGACACTGACGTTGGCGCAGGCCCAACCAGGCAACAGCCAGGCGGCCCCGTTCACCTGCTGGATCCGTGGACCGGCGGATAAGCTGGCGGAGCGGCCCAGCCCACTGGACTCGAGCGCGGTCCAACTCGGGGGCGGGACCATCAAGCTGTGCTACGGCCGCCCGTCGGCGCGCGGCCGTAAGGTCATGGGCGAACTGGTCCCGTTCGATCAGCCGTGGCGACTCGGCGCCAACGAAGCCACGAGCATCCACCTCCCGTTCGCAGCGGAGATCGCGGGGGTGCGGGTGGAGCCGGGGACGTACACGCTGTACGTGATTCCCGGCGCCTCGAAATGGCAGATCTTCGTCAACCGCGGCGTTCAGCGCTGGGGTGTTCCGATCGACAAGGACGTGCGGGCGGCGGATGTGGGCGCGGGCACCGTGACCACCGAGTCGCTCGGCGCGCCCGTCGAGACGCTCACGCTCAAGTTCGCGCCGGCCACGGGCAACGCGACGGAGCTGGTCTTCGAGTGGGAGAAGACGCGCGTACGGATTCCGATTCGCCGGACCGCCGGTTGACACGCGTCGTCACGCGTTCTACGTTGCACGACCGCATGCGCACGACGCCGATGTGTCGTCACACCTGTTGTTGTAGCCGCCTCCCCACCCACAGGGTTGGACGGACGCCACGGCGCACCCAGTGATGACATGAGGAATCCCTAAGCCTCTCGCCTCCTGAGCCGCTCCCAAGCCCGGCCACCCCGCGTGGCCGGGTTTTTTGTCGTGCCATCACGAGAACAACATGCGATTACTGGGGGCAGGCATCGATGGACGTCACAACAGGTTCGCTCGCCTTAGTCGTCATCACGCTGCTCGCGGCTACCGTCAACGGCGCGCTCGGCTACGGATTCTCGTCGATCACGGTGCCTGTGGCTCTGCTCTTTTACACGAACCGGGTCCTGAACCCGGCACTGGTCTGGGTCGAAGTGGTCTTGAACACCTACGTCCTCTGGGTCAACCGCGCGAGCATCCCACACGTCTGGCGTCGGGTCGTGCCGATGATTCTCGGCCTGGCGCCGGGCGTGGCGCTCGGAACGGCTCTGGTCCACCGCGTGCAACCGGCGGGGCTCAAGCTCGGGACATTCATCGTCCTGCTGCCCCTGATTCTGCTGCAGGCAGCCGGTTTTCGCAGACCCATCAAGGACGAGCGCCGCCTCGGGCTGGTCTTCGGAGGCGGCCTCGGCGTGCTGTACTCGGTCACGACGATCTCCGGCCCGCCCCTGGCCGTGATGTTGAGCAACCAGGGCTTCACGAAACGGGACTTCCGAGCCGGCCTCGGACTCGTGCGGCTCGCGGAGTCAAGCTTCACGGCCGTGGCCTACTACTTCGCCGGCATGTTCTCAACCGAGAGCGCCGGCCTGCTCCCCTACATCCTCCCGAGTCTCGTGGTCGGGATCCCGCTGGGCGTACGGGTCATACGACACGTGCGACCCGAGACCTTCAGGCGCTTCTGCATGAGCTTCGACGCCTGGGTCGTGGGCTATGGCATCTCGACACTATTGCGACAGCTACACCTCATCGAGACCAACGCCGCGTTCTCCGTCCTGGCCGCGGTGGGCCTGATAGACATCTGGCTGCTGTACCGCTTCTTCCGGCATCAGACGCTCGAGCCCGCCGCGGCGGGAGCCCAGCCGGTCCCGGCGACTCAGTAGAGGTACGTGAGGGCCATGGCGACCGTGATCTGGTCCTTCTTCCCGCCGAACGCCGCCAGCGTGGACCGGTCGTACCGGAGCTCGGGCCGAAGCACGGCGCTCGGCCACGTCTTGATGTTCAGCGTCGCCGTGCCGCTGCCGAACTTGTTCCTCGCCCCAGTGCTTGCCGGGAAGCCGAGCGTGGCGTTGGTACGGGCGCCGTTCTGGTCATCCACGTAGTCGCCCCGCAGCGCCAGACCGACGGTGGCGCTCAGGTCGTAGGTAACCCAGCCGCCGAGGGCCCACCACTTCGCATCCTGCGTCGGATCGGGCAGCGCTGCGTTCGCCTGCTCCGTGCCGTAGTCGCCCTGCACCCACACGGCCGCCTTGCCAAGTTTGCGCCACAGTAATCCCTCGAAGCCGTACCGGTTGGCGCTGTTGTTCCCGGGTTCTTCCGCACCCCAGTATCCGACGATGCCGAGCGACGTCCCCGTGTTGGGATAGAGGCCGACGCGCCCCATAAAGGACTTGTGGCTGTTGTTGTCCGAGACCTGGTCCCAGCCGTTGATCACGCGGAGCTGCAGATCCACGTAATTGTTGAACTTGGTCTCGACGCTGAGCCCCGTCGCGGTGAAGTTCTCGACGTAGACGAATTGGTTCCCCTCCGACCAGTTGGGGTTCGCGTAGGTCTCGATCACTTCGAGGCCGAGCAGGGTGGGAATGCGGCCCACCTTGAACTGGAGCCCGTTGCCGCTCGCCGTGGGCACGTTCAACGTGACGTAGAGGTGCGGGATGTCCCCTTGCGGTCCGAGGTTGAACGTTCCCCCGTCGGACTGGATGACCGTCGCGTCCTGTCCCACCAGCACTTCGGTGTGGAATCCCGCGGTGAATTTCGCGGGGTCGTATGGCTTGTCGAGCACGACCGCGAGCGCGTTGAGCATGAAGCGGTTCTGGAGTCGGTCGTACAGCCGCCCGACGATGGCGGTCCCGCCGGCGCTGTGGCCCGAATAGGAGTACGACCCGGCGGCAAAGCCGGTAAGCTTGAAGCCGGCGAGCGCGGTCTCCAGATGGTTCACCGGAGGCGGTGGTGGATCAGGCTGCTTGGCCGCCGTGTCGGCCGGCGGAGACGCGCCGCTTTGGGCCGCCAGCCCTGTGGGAGCGACGAGCGCGCTGAGCAGGGCGGCGAGTGCGAAGCGGCTACCATATGCACGCATGGAACTCTCCTCAATGTCGGTGTTACGCGTTGGCTTCAGTGATGAGCTGCATCAAACCGCCTCGGGCTCGGGTTGGAGCTGCCCGATCCTTCCTCCGGAGGCTGTCTCGCTGAGGATCACCGCCGAGCCGATTTCGTGCGTGTCGGGATAGGCCAGGGCCCCCATCTCCGGCAGGTCGAGGCCGAGCTCTTCAACGTGCGGCGACACACGGTGGCCGCCGACGACGAACGCCGTGACCTTATAGGCAACGAACGCCATGGCGCCCACCCCCACGACGTTGGCGACGCCGCCGATGGCTTGGGCGACGAACTGACTCGCATCGCCGTAGAACAGCCCCCGGACCGCCCCGTTCACGCCGTTCCACCCGTCCCCGTACGTGCCGTCGGCCAGCAGCCCCAGCGCGAGGATGCCCCACAACCCGTTGACCCCGTGTACCGAGATCGCGCCGACGGGGTCATCGATGCGCAGCTTGCCGTCGATGAAGAACACCGCAACGCAGACCAATACGCCGGCTATTCCGCCAATCAGCACCGCCGACGGCGCGGTCACGAACGCGCACGGCGCCGTGATGGCCACCAGCCCCGCGAGCGTGCCGTTGGCCATCATCGAGGGATCGGGCTTGCCGTACTTGAACCACATGTACAGCATCGACGTGATCCCACCCGCCGCCCCAGCCAGCATCGTATTCGTCGCGATGACCCCGATGCGCAGGTCTGACCCCGCCAGCGTCGAGCCGGCGTTGAAGCCGAACCATCCAAACGCGAGAATGAACGTGCCGATCAGCGCCATCGGGATGTTGTGACCGGGGATCGCGTTGACGCTGCCGTCGGCGTTGTATTTCCCGCGGCGCGGACCCAAGAGCGCCGCCGTGACGAAGGCCATCACGCCTCCCGTCATGTGCACCACGGAGGACCCCGCGAAATCCACGTGCCCGTGTCCCAGCCCGAGATTCTTGCCGAGCATCGCGAGCCACCCGCCGCCCCAGGTCCAGTTGGCGTAGATCGGATAGATGACCGCGCCCACAAAAACGCTGAACACCGCGAACGCCGAGAACTTCCACCGCTCGGCCAGCGCCCCGGTCGGGATCGTGGCCGCAGTGTCCATGAAGACCATCTGGAAGAGGAAGTACGCAAACACCGGTGCTGTGTACGCAACGCCCGTGAGAAAGAACCCGGTGCCTCCGAACAAGCCCCACTCCTTGCCTGCGATCGTGATGGAGACCTCGTGCGCCAGCTTGTCGTAGCCGCCCAGCGTGCCGAGTGGTCCCACGCCGCCCGCCTGGAGCGCGAAACCGACCGCCCAGTAGGCGAGCATCGCGATGCCGTAGACCATGAAGTTCATGGTGATCGTGTGTGCGGCGTTCTTGGCGCGCGTGAACCCGGTCTCGACCATCGCGAAACCGGCCTGCATGAACATCACGAGAAACCCGGCCACCAACGTCCACACGAAGTTGATCGCGACCGTATTCGCCGCAGATGCGGCGCTCGCAGCCTTGGCGAGCGAGTCCGCCGCCGGCACTCCTTGCCCAGCCAGAACCAGCGGGCACGCCAGAGTCATCAGCAGGCCAAGACCGACCGAGCGTCTCATACGACCTCCCAGTGAGGGTTCACACGTCGCACCGATGCAACTGAATTCGAGCAAAAATTGCATAAATCGTGGTACACTTCGCTACTACCCAATCGGGTAGTGTGCATCAGTGTCGCAAGAATCGTGCAGATTTTGCACGTTTTTGCGTACGTCGGTACGTCCGTGTGAGCCCCGTCCCGGCACCCTGTTCCGCTTGACACGATCAGCGGCCCGCGGGCAGCTTTCCGCTCGACCATGGTCCTTCAGCCATCCCTGCCCTCCGGAGCCTGTTCCCTCCGCCCGCACCGCGGCCGGCCCCACCCGGCCGGCCGAAAGCGGGCGTGTATCACGCCACGGTAGTCGTTCGTCGGTCAGCTTCCCTACATTCGATTGCGTCAACCGTAGAGCGCGGCGCGGCGTTTGCCCGACGCGGAAGAGGTCTCCAGAGGTGAGTCCGTGAGTGAGTCGACGGTCCTCAAGTTCGGCGGTACCTCGGTCGCAAACGTCGAGGCGTTGGGCCGGGTAGCGGGGCTCGTGCGCCGCGCGCAAGCACGCACGCGGCCTGTCGTCGTCGTGTCGGCGCTCGCCGGGGTCACCGATGCGTTGTTGGCCGCCGCCGATGCGGCGGCGAACGGCGACGCAGTAGGCATGCGGCCGCAGCTCGATGCCCTGCTCGAGCGCCACGCGGAGATCGCGGGGCGGCTGGCCCGTCCGGAAGGCGCCAGCGGGATCGGGACCGTGCTCGAGCGGGCGCGCGGGGAGATCATGAGTCTGCTCGAACGGGTCGCCGGAGGACCGGAGCGTCGGCCGGCGCTGCGGGACGAGATCGCCTCGTACGGCGAACGGCTGTCGGCGGCGCTCGTGACCGCCGTGCTCGCCGCCGCCGACGTCCCGGCGCGGTACGTGGATGCACGCCACTGTCTCATCACCGACGCGTCACACGGTCGGGCGACTCCCTTGCTCCCGGACACGGAGCAGCGTACGCGGGCGGAGCTCGCCCCACTGCTCGACCGGGGCCTGGTCCCGGTGCTGGGTGGCTACATCGCGGCGACCCTGGAAGGTGTGACGACTACCCTCGGCCGGGGCGGCTCCGACTACAGCGCGGCCCTCGTGGGAGCGGCTGTCGCGGCCCGAGAAATCCAGATCTGGACCGACGTGAGCGGCGTGCTCACCGCCGACCCCCGAGTCGTACCAGGCGCGCGTACGGTCCCCAGCCTTTCCTACGCCGAGGCCGCCGAGCTCGCCTATTTTGGGGCCAAGGTGTTGCACCCCAAGACGATCCAACCGGCTATGGACCGCGAGATCCCGGTGCGGATCTGCAACTCGCATTCGCCCGGTGATCCGGGGACGCTGGTGACCGCCCACGGGGAGGCCCGCGCGGGCGCCGTGAAGGCCATCGCGCACAAGACCGGTGTCACGGTGCTGCAGATCAGCTCGACGCGCATGCTGGGCGCCTACGGCTTCTTGCGCGGGCTATTCGAGGTGTTCGAGCGGCACCGCACCGTCGTGGACGTGGTCACGACCTCCGAGGTGAGCGTGTCGCTCACCGTGGACGACGTGGAGTCGCTGCCCGAGATCGTGGCCGAGTTGCGCCCGTTGGGTACCGTGTCAGTCGAATCGGGCCGGGCCATCGTTTGCGTGGTGGGCGAAGGTCTCCGGACCACGCCCGGGATCGCAGCGCGGGTGTTCGCGACCGTCTCGGACATCAACGTCTCACTCATTTCGCAAGGCGCTTCTCGCGTCAATCTCACCTTCGTCGTGGACGAAGCCCGGGTGCGCGAAGCGGTGCTCCGGCTCCACGAAGCGCTGTTCGAGCGGCAGGGCGTGGACCTGGACCACGCCGCCGCGGTGGCTCCGTGATCGACCTCGTGTCGCTGGCGTGCGACCTGGTGGACGTCCCATCGGTGTCGGGGGCAGAGGGTCAAGTCGCGCGGTTCGTGGCATCCTACCTCACGGACCTGGGCTATCGCGTGGAGCTGTTCGATGCCGCGCCGGGACGCCCCAACGTGCTGGCGACCACCGAACGGCCGCCGCGAATCGTGCTGTCCACCCATCTCGATACAGTGCCGCCGCACACGCCCGCCAGAATCGAGGACGGCGTCCTGTACGGGCGCGGTGCCTGCGACGCGAAGGGGATCATGGCGGCCCAGATCGCCGCGGCCGAGCGGCTCCGCGCCGAGGGCGTGGACGGGATCGGGCTGCTGTTCGTGGTGGACGAGGAAATGGGAAGCGTGGGCGCGCGGGCGGCCAACGCGCACTCGCTGGCGAGGGAATGCCGCTGGCTCATTGACGGCGAGCCCACGGAGAATCGGCTCGCCACCGGCTCCAAGGGCTCGCTGCGCCTCACCTTGTGCACCGCCGGCGTGCCCGCCCACTCGGCCTATCCCGAGCACGGGCGCTCGGCGATAGATGCCCTGCTCGAGGTGCTGGGGGACGTGCGTCGCGCCACCTGGCCGACGGACCCGGTGTTCGGTGAGACGACGGTCAACATCGGCGTCATCGCCGGCGGTACGCGGCCGAATGTCGTGGCCGCGGACGCGCGGGCCGATCTGCAAATCCGGCTCGTGACCGAAGCCTCACCGGTCAAGGCGCTGCTCGAGCGGGCGGTCCGAGACCGGGCCCGGATCGATTACCTCACGGCGGTGCCTCCGCAGCGGCTCGCCACGGTTCCCGGGTTCGAGACCTGCGTCGTCCGGTTCACAACCGATATCCCTCACCTCACCAACTGGGGCACGCCGCTGCTGCTCGGCCCCGGGTCCATTCTAGACGCGCACACCGCACACGAGCGGATCTCCGTAGCCGACCTCGCCCAGGGCGTCGACGCCTACGTACGTCTGGTGCACGCCCTCGCCCTGCGAAAGGTCGTAGTGTGAAGGTCGCCCTGTTCGGTCACGGGACGATGGGACGCGTGCTCGAGGAGAGCGCCCGCGCCGCGGGCCTCGAGATCGGCGTCATTATCACCTCTGCCAACGTCGGCGACGCCGCGCGGC
>Ga0209376_1003522_pt1 | contig 14106 bp, 20 predicted proteins | sample GraSoiAngelo_134_FD_185891 | JGI IMG/M metagenome (GOLD analysis project Ga0209376, IMG submission 185891) | Grasslands soil microbial communities from the Angelo Coastal Reserve, California, USA - 14_0929_05_30cm (SPAdes) (version 2) | ecosystem: Environmental > Terrestrial > Soil > Grasslands ... | reverse complement strand
CGTGTCGCAGGCGGCCTCGCACACCTCCACCGCCTCGGGTGAGTCCGGCAACGGCGCGGGATCGGCCATCCCGCACACGTAGACGTCGCCGTCGGGGCGCGGGAAGATCTCGGGCTCGAACGCGCGACCGTCGGCGGCCCGATAGTCGACGAACAGCGCGTGCGCGGGCACGTCGGCGCCGACGAGCGTCACGCTGTAGCCCTTCAGCCCGTGGATGGCGGGAAGCGGGAGCTTGCCGCTCAGGCGCCCGGTCCACGGCCCCATCGCCAGGACCACGGCGTCGGCTTCGATGCTCTCGCCGCCCACTGCGACGCCGCGCACGGCGCCGGCGTGCTGGATGAGCGACTCGACGAGCCCCATGCGGAGCACGCCGCCGCGCGCCAGGGCCGCGTCGAGCAACGCCGAGGTGAAGCGCGCCGGCTGCACTTGCGCGGTCGTGTCGGTCGATCCAAGCGTGGCGGTGACCACGCCGGCGCCGTCGAGCCAGCTCGGCGCGGCGACGCGATGGCCGCCGCTCGGCGTCCCACGCTCGCGCGCGGCCAGCATGAAGGTGTCCACGCGGCGGTAGCCGTAGTCGGTCGCGAGCTCGCGAGCCAGCTCGGCGTGCAGCGTGAAGCTCGCGCGCGCCAGCGGACCGAGCGGCGAGCCGTCGCACCAGTCGAGCGCCAGGAATCCGCCCGACTTTCCCGACGCCGCGCCCGCCACGCCCGAGCGCTCCACCACGGTGACGGCGATGCCACGCCGGGTCAGGAAGTAGGCGACCGAGGCGCCGATGACGCCGGCGCCGCACACGACGACGTGTCGGGGAAGGGCCATGGCCGTCCCCTACTGTGCAGTACAATTCGGGCCGGCGAAAGGAGCCTCTATGCGTCGTCTCACGCTCGTGATCGTGCTCTCCACCCTCGTCGCTGCGCCCGCGTCGGCGCAGGAGCCCGTACGCGTCGGCGTGCTGACGATCCGCTCCGGGCCGATCGCGTCGTGCGGACGGCAGATGGAGGACGGGCTCCAGTTCGCGCTCAAGGAGCGCGGTGGCGCCATCGCCGGCCGAAAGGTCGAGGTGTACTTCGGCGACTCCGCGGGCCAGCCGGCGCAGACGCGCACCAAGACGCTGGAGCTGGTCGAGCGCAACCGCGTCCACGTACTGATCGGGCCGGTGGCGGCGTTCGAGGTGTACGCGATCAGCGAGTACATCCGCCAGGCCGAGATGCCGATCATCATCTCCCCCGCCGCCGCCGACGACATCACCCAGCGCAAGGCCAACCCGTGGTTCGTCCGCGCGACGATGAGCGGCTCGCAGGTCACGCACCCGCTCGGCGAGTACGCGGCGAAGAAGCTCGGGTACAAGCGCATCGCCACGATCGCCGACGACTTCGCGTACGGCCACGAGCACACCGGCGGGTTCCACCGCACGTTCGAGGAGAACGGCGGGAAGATCGTGCAGAAGCTCTGGCCGCCGATCACGACGCCCGACTACGCCCCGTACATCGCCCAGCTCAAGACCAACGTCGACGCGATCTACGCGGGGTTCGGTCCTACCAACGGCCAGCGCTTCCTGAAGCAGTACAACGAGTTCGGCCTGAAGCTGCCGGTGCTCGGGATGGTCACGACCACCGAGGAGTCAAGCCTGAAATCGATGGGCGACGAGGCGCTCGGCGTGATCACCGCCGGCACCTACTCGGCCGCGCTCGACACGCCGACCAACCGGAAGTGGGTCCAGGCGATGCGCGGCGAGTACAAGGAGGACCCGGGCTACTGCAGCATCGGCGGCTATCTCGGCATGCTGTTCCTCGACGCCGGGATGAAGACCGTGCGGGGCCGGATCGAGGACAAGGCCGCATTCATGAAGGCGCTGCGCGCCGTCCAGCTTCCCGACACGCCGCAAGGGCCGATCAAGATCGACGCCTACGGCAACCCGATCGTGAACGTCTACATCCGGCGGGTCGAGCGGCGCGACGGGCGCCTCATGAACGTGGTGATCGACACCTACCGCGACGTGAACCAGTTCTGGAAATACGACCCCGCGCAGTTCCTGTCAGCGCCCGTCTACTCACGCGACTATCCGCCAGCGAAAAACACCGAATGACCAGGCTGCTGAAAAAGGCGAAGTACGCCTCGCCCGCAGCCTTCGGGCGCCGCCTCGCATCTGGACCTTTTTGAGCAGCCTAGCAGCTCTATGGCGCGGTCGTTAGGCGCGCAAACTGACGCTTGAAACCGTTGATGCGGGAGAGATACGCGGCGACATCGTGGTCGCCGCACTTCTGGCCCGGCGTCAGTCGGAACGCGCGGCGCGCGTAAACGTCGCCGGGGCCCGCCCCGCACAGGTGGATGATCGCGGCGAGGTCCTGCTTCTGCTGGAGCGTGGCGGCGGCGACCCGCTGGCGCGCCAGCGTGCTCGAAATGCTGCGATCCAGGAGCGCAGCGGTCATCTCCACGGCGTGGCTCGGCACCACACGCGTGTAGAGAACGTTGAACCAGCACGATCGCAGGTCGTGCCAGGGGCCGTCTTCCACCACCGCGTGATCGTGGATGCAGTAGCGCCGGGCCTCGCGGAACGTCGGGTCGGTGATCTGGTACATCCCGACCGCGCTCGACGCGGGCCGATAGAGCTCGAAGGGATTCCACGACAGGCGCCAGCGCCAGTACGTCCGGGCCACCGGGTTGCCCGACCCTTCGACCTGCGCGATCGCCGCCAGCAGCTCGGGCGTCATCACGGCCGTGGCGTGCGCGCGGAAGATCGACTCGTACTCGCGCCACGTCTCGGGCGGCGTCTTCGAGAGCGCGCCGCTCATCGGGAAGAACAGCTCGGTCGGCTTGCGCACGGCCTGATAGGTCCAGTTGACGATCCACCAGACCGTCAGGATGACGCTGGCGCCCACGAGGAGCCGGATCGCCAGCGGCGCCGCGAGGAACGCTAGCAGGGCGCGCCGGGCCAGGCGCCACAGCTTCCGGGCCTTCGTCATCGCGGCCGCGAGCCCGGCCCTGACTCTCGCCAGACGCGTGCGCGCCCGGCGCGTGGTGGTCGTGGCTCTGGTGACACGCAGGTGTGCCATGGGCGTCCTTTCACTATGCCCCAGCCGGCGCGCCCCACCAACCAACCGCGCGATGCCGCTCCGTGGTAACTTCGAGGCCACGTCATGCCCACCCACCAATCGCTCGCGGGATCGTCGGATGAAGAGCTGCTCCGGCGCATGGTCGACACCCACGCGGATCGCTATGGGGAGACGTTCTGGGCGTTTTTCACCACGCGCGTCGCGCCCTCGTTGCCGACGCGGCCCGTGATCGTCGATCTGGGATGTGGGCCGGGGCTCTTCCTGCGAGATCTCGGCATGCGCTACCCGTCGGCGTCCCTACACGGGTATGACATCACGCCGGCGATGATCGCGTACGGCCAGCAGCTAGCGGGCGTCAAGCTGACGCTCGAGCTGCACGACGTGACGGCGAAGCCGCTGCCACAGGCCGCTGGCAGCGTCGATCTGGTCTCGATGTCGTCCGTGCTGCACGTCTTCGACGAGCCGCTGCCGGTGCTCGCCGAGATCCGGCGCGTGCTGGCGCCGCGCGGGATCTTCCTGCTCCACGACTGGATCCGCCAGCCGCTCGCGACCTACCTGGCGTACCGACGAGACGAGATCGGGGAGACCGGGCCCGACGCGATGCGACGGGGCTTTCGCCTCTTCCCCGTCCACAACAAGTACACGCCGGACGACTGGCGGTGGCTGCTCGCGGAGGCCGGCCTGGCCCTCCGCGATCACACGCAGCTACGCGCCTCGCATCAGATCTTTGTGTCGGGGGGCCTCGAAGGGCCCCCCGAACCCCCCGCGCTCGGACTCGCCCCGGCGTAGCCGGGGCGCGCCTCGATATCCCGTCGCGCGCTACGAGCTTTTGAAAGCGTTCATCGCGGTCACCAGGGCCGGCGTGCCACCGAACAGGTAGGCGACTTCGACGGCTTCCTGGATCTCCGCCTCCGAGGCGCCGGCGCCGCGCGCGCGGTTGGCGATGTTCGTCACGCCGTCCGGGTGCGACTGAAGCGCGTCCACGATCATCGTCATGAGGTGCTTGTACTTCGCCGGGATGGCGCCGTCGCGCAGCACGTGCTCGCGCTGCGTCATGTAGGTCTCGACGAACTTCGGGTCACGCTGCTGCAGCGGCTGAATCCACGGGGGCGGGGTCGGCTGGGCCATCGGTCCCTCCTTATGACGGTCACCTGACGACGACGGTATCCGGAAGACCCTCGAAGTCCGTGTCGCTGCTTACCAGGATCGCGCCGAAGCGCCGAGCAGTAGCGTACACAAGCGAATCGGCCATGGCGAGACCGTGGTTGAGCGAGAGATCGGCGGCCTCGAGTGCGAGCGGCTCGTCGACGGGCGCAATGGTGGCGCGACGCAGTGCCGATACTGCTTCGATCGCGCGCTCCTCGCTGAGATCTCGCCGGATCACCTTGTAGACCTCGTAGATCTCGAGCGCCGAAACGAGCAGCGGGTCGCGGCCCTCGATATAGGCGGCAAAGCGGCTCGCCTTCGACCGGTTGGCGAGATACTCGATCCAGCCACTCGAATCGACCAGCGTCAGAGGCGGTCCTTCTTCTCGCGAAGCCCCCGGGCGCTCACTCCGCGGGCGATGCCTCGGTAGGCGACCATCGGGCGCTCGGGAACGAGGAAGATCACCCCACCTTTATCGAGCACGGTGATCCGCATCCCCGGGCGTAGCCGCAGTCGCTCTCGCGCGCCGCGCGGGAGGACGAGTTGATACTTGCTGGACAGCGTCACGGTTTCCATCGTCTTACCCGGATGCTATCGATCAGTAATCGGTAAGTCAAGGCTCACGCTCGAGCGGTGTGCCGTTGAGCAGCGTGCGGCCCGTCACCGGCACCGGGTTCTGCAACGCCTGCAGGACGAAGCAGCCGCGCTCGGCGTTGCGCACGACCTTCGCGACGCGCTCGGGCGGATCCGGCGAGTCGATCTCCAGCGTGGTCTCGGCGCCCACCATCCGGCCCTGGATCGTGTCGTTGAGCACCGAGCCGTCGACCCGGTAGCGCGCCGTCACCTTCATGCGCATCCCGTTCACCGTGACCTTCAGCATGTGCCCGTACCGGGACACCTGGGTCATCAGTCAGAACGCGAGCGCGGCGCTGAAGTACATGAGCGGTGTGGGCGCCGAGCCGAGCCCGCCGAGGCTCGGTCCTTCGTCGGAGGCGAACGTCATGTGCCCGGCGCCGCCGCGGCTGACGGTCGCGAGCTTGAGGAACGGCGTGACCAGGTCGACGCTGGCGTCGAACACGATCTCCCGCGTCTCGACTTTCGGGTTGAGCCCCTCGGGCGCGGCGCTCACGACGCGCCTCCGTCGCGGAGCCCCTTCAGAATCTTGACGGTGTCGGCCGGCTCCGGTCGTCTCGTGTAATCGGGGTCGGCGTCGACCGCGCGGATCACGCCCCCGCGGTCGATCACGAAGCGGGCCGGCACCGGCAGCCGCCAGGTGCCGTCGCCGTTGCCGCGCGCCAGGTCGATGCCGAACTTGAGATAGATCGCGCGCAGGTCGTCGGATAGGGTGAAGACCAGGCCGTACGCTTCGGCCACGCGGTTGCCGAAGTCGCGGAGCAGCGCGAACTCCATGGGCTTGGCCTCCTCGGTCTCACGCGGCGTGCGGGCCACCTGGGGCGAGATCACGGCCAGCGCCCCGCCGGCCGCGGTGATCTCGGGCAGGGCCTGCTGCAGAGCCTCCAGCTCTGCGTTGCAGTACGGTCACCAGCGGCCGCGGTAGAACGAGAGCACGACAGGCCCACGGGCCCGCAGCTCGGCGAGGCTGACGGTGCGGCCGGCCGCGTCGGGCAGCGCGAAGTCGGGCGCCTTCCGGCCGACGGCGGCGATCCGGGTCATGATCCCGGAGGCGCGCAGGTCGTCGATGCTGCGCTCCATGACGGCGCGTGCCTCGGACGGGATGCGCGCCTTGGACGCCTCCCGCATCGTGTCGAGCCTTTCACGAAGTGTCATGAGGACCTCCCAGGGCGGCATTCGCGTCGCCCTCGGTATATCATGCGCTCCGAGCGAGGAGGTGTTCCATGGGTCAGATCATCCACGTGACGAAGGCGCGCGTCGTCAAGGAACCGGGGCGCGGCATGAAGACGGCGTACCTGGACGCGTTCCCCGACACCCCCGTTCCCTACGGCATCCACGGGGGCATCAAGAAGTTCTACAAGACGGAGCCAGAGATCGAACGGCCCGCGACGCTGGACCATCTCGTGATGGCGGTGGCCGGCTGACTCACCGGCAACCTGGGAAGCGCGCTGGATGCGCGCGGGATCAAGAGCGCTCCGGACAACCTGGTCGCCCACGTCGAGGGGATCATCGAGGACGTCGACGGCGTTCCTTTGATCACCACGATCCGCGTCCGCTACAGGTGCAAGATCCCCAAGGGCAAGCTGGCCGAGGCGGAGCGCGCGCTGGGCGTGCACGAGAAGGGCTGCCCGGCCAGCCAGTCCGTCCGCCGGGGCATCAACGTCGAGTACACCGCCGAGTTCGAAGAGGTGTGACGGCAGCTAGTCAGCAGACAGATAGCGCTCGAGGAGCGCGCGGAACTCGCGAGATAGGACCACGCCGCCGAGCAGCTCGCTCGTGTCGACGAAGTACGGGCGGCCGAGGGTCGTGCCGTCGGCCAGCCAGAACGTGAGCCAGTAGCGCGGCTCGTCGACCGGGTGCGCCAGTGGCCGGCGCATCGCGCCGCGGACGACCATGTCGACGAGCGCACGGACGTCGCCGGGCGCGGTGATCTCGACCGGGCTCGCCGCCGGCACCGAAGGTGGCTCGCCGCGCCGGACCTCGATCGCGCGGACCCGGTTCTTGATGTCGTAGAGGTCGCCGCCGACCTTCGCGCGAGGATTGCGCCAGACCTGGTACAGAAAGACATGATCCTTCCACACGGCGGCCAGGCGGAACTCGGTCGCGTAGCCGCGGACGGCGTACATCTTGGTACCGGCCGGCATGAACGCGGCGGACGCGTCGACCCCATACGGGCAGCCTCGCAGATCCTCGCCCAGCGAGCACTCGATCGTGGCGAACTCGACGCCGAGATCGGTCCGCGTGAGCGAGCGGCCGGGCTCCCACGGCCAGCGGATGTAGTCGACGCCGTCGAACGTGACGTAGTCGAGAATGTTCGACGCGCCGGCATGCCCGGCCGACACGAGGAGCCCCAGGCCCAGGACGAGGACGCTCACGAACGGTATCGTCACGGCCACCCTATATATATGTATATATGCAGGCGATACTACCATCGGCTAGAGTAAGGCCTGGAAAGCACATGCCCGAGCGCGACCGCAAGTATCGCCAGCAGGGGTACCGTCCACCCGATCCCGGAGAGCGCCGGCGAGAGCCGCCGCCGAGCGACGCGCCGCGGAGCGGCGGAATGCTCGCGCAGCACACCGTGTCCCGGTGCGCGGCCTGCGGCGCGGTGCTGCCGATCGCGAACTCGACGCTCGAGCAGTGTCCGAGCTGCCAGGCCGCCATCCGCGCCTGCCGCCAGTGCACCCACTTCGACACGAGCCGACGCTTCGAGTGCGAAGAGCGCATCGCCCAGCGGATCGCGGACAAGAGCGCTCGCAACGACTGCGCCTCGTTCTCGCTCCGGGTCACGGTCGAGCGCGACGCCTCGCCCGACTCTACGCGCCCCAGCGACATCCGCCGCGGGTTCGACAACCTGTTCAAGAAGAAGTAGTCGGGCGGTGCCGGCACTCCTCCTCGCCGTCATCCTCGCCCTGGGGACGACGGCCCACGGCCAAGAGCCCCCGACTCGACGGTCGCTCGCCGGGCGCTTGCTCGTGGCGACCGACGTGCTGCGCGACCCGCGGTTCGCCCGGACGGTGATCTACGTCGTCCGGCACAACGCCGACGGGGCGTTCGGGGTCGTCGTCAACTGGCCATTGACCGACGTGCCGGGCGCGCGTGCGCTGCGGCCGTTCGGGCTCGAGGTGCCGGCCGAGCGCGGCGACGTCCGGGTCCACTACGGCGGGCCGGTCGAGGAGCGACGCGGCTTCGTCCTGCACACGCCCGACTGGAAGGGCGAGGGCACGACGGTGGTCGACGATCACTTCGCGCTCACCGAGGATCCCAAGGTGCTGCAGGCGATGGCGAACGGCGCCGGTCCGCGACGGGCGCTGTTCATGCTGGGCTACGCCGGATGGGCGCCGGGCCAGCTCGACGTCGAGATGAAGACCGGCGCCTGGGGCGTCGCCCCCGCCGACGAGCGACTCGTGTTCGACGAGGACCCCAAGCAGAAGTGGATCGAGGCGATGGCCCGCCGGATTCTCGACCTCTAAGGAGGACGCGCTCATGAAGACCATCGACATCCACGCGCACCTCGTGCCGCGCTCGCTGTGGCAGGCCGCGGAGGCCCGCCGCGAGTGGCACGGCTTCCGTCACGAGCCCGGCGACGGGCTCGGCACCGTCCTGGGCAACGGCAAGCGCACGCAGTTCAACTCGCCGAAGGTGCGCTTCACGCCGGAGGAGCGGCTCAAGGACATGGACGCGCAGGGCGTGGACGTTCAGGTGGTCTCGATCCACACGCCGTTCTTCGGCTATCACCTCGACGCCGCGCAGGGCCTGGCGCTGGCGCGCGAGGTCAACGACGAGATCGCGGGGATGGCCCGGCAATGGCCGACGCGCTTCGCAGGCCTCGCGACGCTCCCGGTGCAGGACATCACGGCGTCGATCGACGAGCTGGAGCGCGCGGTGAACGTGCTCGGCCTCAAGGGCGTCGAGCTCGACACCGTGGTGAATGGCGAGAACTGGGACGAGCCGAAGTTCCGGCCGTTCTTCAAGGCGGCCGAGGCGATGGGCGCGGTGCTGTTCTTCCACCCGCAGCCGCAGCACAACTTCATGATGAAGCGTACGACGCGCTACGGGCTCTTCAACAGCCTCGGCGTCATCGTCGAGGACGCCATCGTCGTCTCGGTCCTGATCTTCGGCGGCGTTTTCGACGCCTGCCCGAATCTCAAGGTGTGCATCGCCCACGGCGGCGGTCCGGCGTGCTACGCGATGGGACGCCTCGACCGGGGCTGGCAGGGCACGCCCGAGGCCAACCGCGTCATCAAGCAGGCGCCCAGCACCTACCAGCGGCGCCTCTACTACGACACCGTGGTCGGCAGCGAGAAGGCGCTCCGTTACCTGCTCGACGAGGTGGGCGCCGACCGCGTGGTACTCGGCAGCGACTGGCCCTTCGTGCCGTGGCACCCCTCGCCCGTCACGTGGCTCCAGGGCATGAAGACGGTGACCGAGGACGAGAAAGAGAAGATCCTCTGGCGCAATCTCGAGGCGCTGCTGAGGCTCGAGTCATGACGCCGGAGCGCTTCGCGAGAGGCATGACCTTCGACGACTACGTGAAGTTCACCGGCTCGCCCGAGAATCTCGGCCGCGAGGGGTTCGACATCCGGCGGTTCAGCCTGGTCCGGCCGCGCGTCGACTGGAGCGGCTTCCTGCGCGAGCGCCACGCGCGGGCGCGACTCACCGCCGACCAGACCGCGGCCATCAAGTGGCTGGCCGCGCAGCCGGGCGGGCCCGCGAAGGTGCTGGTCATCTCGGAGGACTGGTCGTCCGACTGCCGCCGCGACGTGCCGTACCTGGCGCGGCTGGCCGAGGCCGGCGGCCTCGAGCTGCGGATCTTCACCCGCGACGGCGACGCGATGCTGATGAAGGGCCTGCCCGATCCCGCCGCCGGCGGCAACACCGATCTGGTGCTCGAGTACGCGAACGAGAAGAAGGGGCAGAAGTTCGCCACGGTCCCCGTCGCTGCCTTCTTCACGACTGACTTCGTGGAGCTGTACCGCTACGTCGAGTACCCGGCCATCTATCGCAAGGACCGCGTGATCGGCCACCTGCGCGCGGCGCGCCCGGGCGAGACGGACGAGCAGGTGAAGACGCGCGGCGGCCGCGACATCGCGACCTTGCTCGAGTCGCCCTTCTTCGACCTGTGGGCGCACGCCGGGATCGCGGAGATCCTCAGCGCGCTGCACGAACGGCTGACTATTCGCCCTTGAGACGGGGATCGAGCAGGTCGCGCAGCGCGTCGCCCACCAGGTTGAACGCCAGCACCGCGACCATGATCGCGAGCCCCGAGAACGTCGTGATCCAGGGGCAGCACTTGATGTACTGACGCCCCTCGCTGAGGATGTTGCCCCAGCTCGGCGTCGGCGGCGGGACGCCGAGCCCGAGGAACGACAGGCTCGCCTCGGTGCGGATCGCCGTCGCGATGTAGAGCGAGGCCACCACCACCAGCGCGTAGAGCGTGTTCGGGAACACGTGCCGCGCCATCACGCGGAGCTGGCCGCTGCCCAGCGCGCGCGCCGCCAGGATGTAGTCCTGCTCGCGGATGGTCAGGGCCAGGCTCCGCGCGAGCCGCACGAAGTTCGGCGTCAGCGCCACGCCGATGGCCAGCATCTCGTTCGCGAGCGAGCCGCCCAGCGCCGCCACGATGATCAGCGCCAGCAGCAGCGTGGGGAAGGCCATCAGCATGTCCGCGCACCGCATGATGAGCGTCTCGACCCGGCCGCCGCTGACGCCGGCGAGGATGCCCAGCGGCACGCCCAGCACAAATCCAAACATCACCGAGGCGAGGCCGACCTCGAGCGAGACGCGCGCGCCCCAGATCACGCGGCTCAAGATGTCGCGCCCGTAGTCGTCCGTCCCCAGCAGGTGCCGATCGACCACCCCCGGCCCCTTGAGCACCGCGTCGGAGAACTGCGCCGACGGGCTCAGTGGCGCGATCAGGGGCGCGGCGGCGGCGACCACGACCATGAGCGCCGCGATCGCGAGGCCGATGCCGACGGGCAGCCAGCGGCGCAGGCGGCCGCGCGTCGCGCCGCGCGACTCGTTCGCGGCCCCCGCGAGGGAGAGATCGACCGGCTCGGCTCGACGAACGACGGCCATCTCGCCCTTTCCTACCGGTAGGTGATCCGGGGGTCGACGACGGCGTAGAGCATGTCGACAACCAGGTTGACCACGATGATGGTCATGGTGAAGACCGTGATCGCGCCCTGGGCCAGCGGATAGTCGCGGGCATTGATGGCATCGATCAGCATCTTGCCGAGCCCCGGCCGCGTGAAGACCGTTTCGGTGAGGACGGTGCCGGTGAGGGCGATCGCGACGAAGATCCCGATGATGGTGAGCAGCGGCACCATCATGTTGCGCAGCGCGTGCTTGTAGACGACCAGACGCTCGCGCTGGCCCTTCGCGCGGGCGGTGCGGATGTAGTCCTGGCTGATGACCTCCAGCATGGCCGAGCGCGAGAGCCGGCTCACGGTGGCGGCCAGCGTGAAGCCAAGCGCCAGCGCCGGCAGGGTCAGGTGGTGGAGGACGTCGGCCACCGCGGCCAGGAAGTCCCGGGGATAGAGGAAGACTTCGCCCGAGCGGATCATGGCCGTGACGCCGTCCAGGTCGCCGCCGCCGATCAGCGGGAACACGTTCCAGCGGAGCGAGAACGCGATGAGCAGCAGGATGCCCAGCCAGAAGACGGGCATCGAGAGTCCCAGCAGGGCGATGATGCGGAGCGGATAGTCGATCAGCGGGTTGCGGCGCTTGAGCGCCGAGACGATCCCGATCGGGATCCCCACCAGCGCCGCCACGATCGCGCTGGCCATCACCAGCACGAGCGTGTGCGGGAACATGCGGGCGATGTACTCGCTGACCGGATAGCCCTGCCGGAACGAGTTGCCGAAGTCGAAGCGCACCGACCGCCACAGGTAGTCCGTGTACTGGACCGCCAGCGGTCGGTTCAGCCCGAGGTTCCTGGTGCAGTCGGCCAGCGCGGAGGTCGTCGCCTGGTCCCCCATCATGGCCACGCACGGATCGCCCGGCAGGACGCGCATCGCGAAGAAGACGATGCTCATGGCCCCCAGCAGCATGGGGACGGCGACCAGGAGGCGGCGCAACACGTACTGCACCATGGCGCTACTTCATGACCTTGAGCAGCTCGGGATAGTTGTAGCTGTAGTGCAGCGAGAACTCGCCGTACTCGGGATCGAACGGGGTGCTCACGCGCTTGGGGTTACGCGCCCACTGCCCGGGCACGTCGCTGATGGGCAGGCACACCAGGTCTTTCTGGAGGCGCTTCTGGGCCTCGTGATAGATCGCCGCGCGCTTCTTCACGTCCCGCTCGACCCGGCCCGCGGTCAGCAGGTCGTCCATCGCACGGTAGTGGGCGAAGTTGGTGCCGTTGTTGCCGGTCGCCGGATCCGGGATCTCCTTCGAGTCGAAGAACAGCGAGAGCCACGGATCGGCGTCGGTGATCCGGGTGCCGCCGTAGAGCACGAAGGGGTCGAGGTTCTTCCGGATGTTCTCGTGGAAGGTCGCGTGGTCCACGAGCTGGAGCTCCACGATGATGCCGACCTTCCGGAGCTGCTCCTGGGCCAGGGTGAGCACCTTCGGGTAGAAGAACGACCGGCTGATGAAGTAGTTCTTGATCGTGAACCCGTTCGGGTGGCCCGCCTCGGCCAGGAGCTTCTTCGCGAGCTCCGGGTTGTACTCCGGAAACTCCATCGGGATGTGGCCGAAGTAGCCGGGCGGGAGACAGCTCGTCGCGAGTCGCGCCAGGCCGCCGGGGTACATGGTCTCCTTGATGGCCTTGCGGTCGATCGCGTGCATGAACGCCTTCCGGACCCGGACGTCGTCGAAGGGCGCCTTGGTCATGTTGATGTAGAAGCGCTCCTGGCCGCCGGGGCCGCGGCGGTCGATCACGGCGCCCATCTTCTTCACCTGGTCGGCGAAGTCCGCGGTGACCGCCTCCGGATAGAGCAGGTCGAACGTCCCCTTCTCGAGGCCGATCAGCTTGGTCGCGTCCTCGGGCACGTCGTACCAGTGGACCTCGTCGATCTGGGGGCGGCCGGCGTAGAACTTGTCGAAGGCCTTCAGGACGATCTTCTCGCGCGGGGTGTGGCGCTCGAAGTAGAACGGCCCGGTGCCGACGGGGCTCCACTTGAACTGGTCGCCGAGCTTCTCGACCGCCTTCTTCGAGATGATGTAACCGTTCTGATAGCCGACCATGCGCAGCAGGAAGATCGGGTCGAACGACTTGAGGGCGATCTGCACCGTGTGGGGGTTGACGACCTCGATGGACTTGATCACGTCGAGGTTGACGCCGTAGCGCGTCCCCGGCGCCTTGTTGATCTGCCGCTCGAAGCTGAATTTGACGTCCTCGGCGGTCAGCTCACCGAATCCCTTGTGGAACTGCACGCCTTTCCGGAGCTTGAACGTCCAGATCGTGCCCTCGGGCGAGAGCGTCCAGCTCTCGGCCAGGTCCGGCTCGACCTCGGCGGTGGTGACCTTGCCGTCCTTGATGGCGAAGCGCGTGAGCCCGCGGAACATGAAGCGCGAGATCGCCTGGCTCTGCCCCAGGGTGCTGGAGTGGGGATCGAGCGTATCCGGCTCCTTGGCGGCGATGTTGACGATCTTCTTCTGCGCCTCCGCGACCGGGGTCTCGACGAGACCCCAGACCGCGAACGCGGTCAGGAGCACAAGGCACACGACGATCGGTGTGGACCGTGACATCGGCCTCTCCCCTTTCACTGAGCGGACGAATGGTGAGCGGGACCGGCGTCCCGAACGTTTCACGGAAGGTTTCCAAGACGTCGCGCGCGATTGGAGCATCGTCGCCTCGTCGAATCGATTCGACTCTGCCACGCGAATGGCCGCTACGATATACGAACGGCGCGCGCCCGACAAGCGATGCCGGGCCAGGCACTTAGGGGCGCATGCGCACCGCGCAGCGGTCGAGGAGCGGCAGCACCTCGTCCGCCTTCGCCGGGGGCAAGTTGAAGACCAGGCGAGCGACGCCGGCATCACGGTAGCGCTTGATGAGATCGCCGTCCTCGGCCACGCCGAAGACCGTGATCGGCAGCGTCGCGGGGTCGCGCCCGGCCTCGACGACCAGCTTGCGGAAGTCCGGCAGCAGCCCGAGCACGTCGCCGTACTCCGGCCGCCGCGCGTGGGGCATCCAGCCGTCGCCAAAGGCGATCGCCCGGCGCGCCCCGTAGGGGAACGCGCCGCCCACGATCACCGGCGGGTGCGGTTTCTGCACGGGCTTGGGCCAGGTCATCATCGGCGGGAACTTGACTAACTCGCCGGCGTACTC
>Ga0209376_1003520_pt1 | contig 14109 bp, 10 predicted proteins | sample GraSoiAngelo_134_FD_185891 | JGI IMG/M metagenome (GOLD analysis project Ga0209376, IMG submission 185891) | Grasslands soil microbial communities from the Angelo Coastal Reserve, California, USA - 14_0929_05_30cm (SPAdes) (version 2) | ecosystem: Environmental > Terrestrial > Soil > Grasslands ... | reverse complement strand
AGTGCTTGGAAGTTGTTATGGCCCCAGCAGTAGGCCGCCCCCGACCGCGTCAGACCGCAGGTGTGCTCGGCTCCAACGCTCAGAGCGGTGAAGGTGAGCGCGCCGGCCACGGGGACCGGCGTTCCGCTGCTCGTCGTCGTACCATCGCCCAGAGCGCCGTAGGCGTCGGATCCCCAACAGTATGCCGTGCCACTCGCAGTGAGCCCGCACGTGTGGTCGCTGCCTGCGCTCACGCTCGCGAACGTGATCGGGGTCGTCCCGGCCACCTTCTCCCCCCCGCACGCGACGAGCGCCCCGCTTGCCGTCACGAAAACAAGCGAAGCCGCGAACGCGACGTCGGACTCAGCGAGAAGCCAACGGGTCATCGGTCATCGCACGAAATTCGAGGAAGCCACGGGCTGCAGACTTGATACCACAGGGTTCACGAACAAGGCCATCGCCTGGTCCGCAGGCTGATGATGTGAGGGATAGTTTTTTTCAAGGAACTCCTGGTAGGCTGCGCGATCACCCCGATCGAAAAGCTCCAGACACGCCGCAAACTTCCGTTCGGCAGGCGTATCCGGTACCGTCACTTGGGCGAGGCACTGCACAGAAACGGCCAAGAGCAACAGAACAAGCACGAGATTGACCCGCATGACCATCAGACCCATAGGGCATTCCTTTCTAACGGTCAATTTAGGTCGTCGCAACGCCACTGGATATCCGATTGCGAGGCCAGCGTTCGGTGACTAAGCTGTTCCGTAGCTACCCGAACACGGAGGACCCCATGCGCTTTGGTAGTCTCTCCCTCGCCTTCCTTACTGGTGCCGTATCTCGCCGGTGCCCAGCAGCGCTCGACGGCGCGGTCGCGATGCTTGACCGGGCGTGGGCCGTCCCGACCCCCGAAAGGGAACCCGAAACCGTCACCAAACCAGCGCCGGAGGGCGAAAACCGGGCGTCTGAAAGCGATTGGGGCGCTGAGGGTTGGGAAGCTCCCGAGGCAGGACTCGAACCTGCGACCCGCCGGTTAACAGCCGGCTGCTCTACCAGCTGAGCTACTCGGGAAGGCGCGGACAAATATCGCGGGTGCGGCGACGGAGTTCAACCGGACCGCCGACTCACCGGCAGGTCCGCCAGCACCATGCCTACCAGGATCAGCGCTCCCCCACCCCATTGCAGCAACGACAGCCGCTCCCCGAGGACGAGCCACGACGTCACCGCCGCAAACAGCGGCTCGAAGCAGAAGATCAGCGCGGCCCGCGCGGTCGACATCTCCCGCTGGGCCCGCATCTGCAGCAGGAAGCAGATCGTGCTCGCGAAGAGGACCGTGTACAGGAGAGCGCCGATGAAGCGCGGCGTCCAGTGGATCTGCGGGCCCTCGAACAATGCGGTCGCGATCGCGGCGACCACGGCCGTAGCGGCGATCTGGATGAACACGAGGCGCCGTGCATCATAGCGCCGCGTCAGCTCGGTGACCGCCACGATCTGGCCGCCGAAGCAGACGGCGCAGATCAGCGTCAGGAGATCCCCCCGATTCAAGCCCCCGGCGGCCGGCGCGGTGAGCAGGTAGATACCCAGGGTGGCGAGGGCGAGCGCCGCCGCGGTGAGCCAGCGGGGCCGCTCGCCCAGCAGCGCGAGCGCGATCACCGGCGCGAGCACCGACGACACCGCGACAATGAACGCCGAGCGCGACGGTGTCGTGATCACGAGTCCCGCGGTCTGCGCGATGAACCCGACGGCGACGAGAACGCCGAGCAACGCACCGCCCGAGAGCTCCCGGCCGACGGGGCGCGGGCGAAAGCGGGTCCCCGGGGCGAGCGCGAGGGCGGCGATGCCGAAGCGCACCGTCAGAAACGCGAACGGTGTCGCGTCCGCGAGCGCGCTCTTGACGGCGACGAAGCTCGTGCCCCACAGCGCGGTCGCGAGCAACAGGGCGAGGTCCGCCTGGCGCCGCGTCATCGCGCCCTCCGCGCGCTCACCCGACGTCCCTGAGATAGCGTCCCGTTGGAGAGTCGGCGATTTGAGCGATGTCCTCCGGGGTTCCCTGCGCGACGACCCGCCCGCCCGCGTCGCCGGCTCCCGGCCCCATCTCGATCACCCAGTCGGCCCGCTTGACGACGTCGAGGTGGTGCTCGATCACGAGCACGGTGTGGCCGGCGTCGACGAGCCGGTCGAGCACGCGGCACAGGGTCCGGACGTCGTCCAAGTGCAGGCCGGTGGTCGGCTCGTCGAGGATGTAGAGCTTGCGCCCGGCGCGGCCCTTCCCGCCGGCGAGCGCCAGCTCGCGGGCGATCTTCAGGCGCTGCGCCTCGCCGCCCGACAGCGTGGTCGCGGGCTGGCCGAGCCGCAGGTATCCGAGCCCGACCTGCTGCAGGTGCCACAGGGCGCGGGCCAGCCGCGGCTGGCGGTGAAAGCGTCGCAGCGCCTGGTCCACGGTCCACTCGAGCACGTCGTGGATCGAGCTGCCACCGAGCTTTACCTCGAGCACTTCCGTTTTGAAGCGCTGGCCCGCGCAGACCTCGCATGGCACGAACACGTTGGCGAGGAACACCATCTCGACCAGCACGTGCCCCGCACCCTCGCACCCGTCGCACCGCCCCCCGGCCACGTTGAACGAGAACGTGCTGGGCGTGAACGCCCTCGCGCGGGCCAGCGGCTCGGCCGCGAACAGGGCCCGCAGCTCGTCGAACGCCTTGATGTAGGTGATGGGGTTGGACCGCGGCGTGCGGCCGATGGGGGCCTGGTCCACGAGCACCACGTCGCTGATCGCCTCCCAGCCGTCGAGCGCTCGCACCTCCCCCACCGCCTCGCCCAGATGCTGCTTCGCGCCGTGCGTCCCCGTGAGCCGCGACTCGAGCTGTCGGAACAGCACGTCGTGCACCAGGGTCGACTTGCCCGACCCCGATACCCCCGTGACCGCGGTGAGCGTGCCTAGCGGAATGCGCGTGTCGACGCCTTGGAGGTTGTGTAGGCGGGCACCCTTCACATCGAGCCAGCGCCGCGCCGGCCGGCGCGCCGACGGCACACCGATACGCTTCTCTCCCGACAGGTACTGTCCGGTGAGGGTCCCCGCCGCACGCACCCCGGCGGCCGGCCCCTGGTACACGAGCGCGCCCCCCGCCTCGCCGCTCGCGGGGCCGAGCTCCACCATCCAGTCGGCGGCCCGCATCACGGCGGGGACGACCACGACGGTGTTGCCGCCGTCGGCCAGCCGGCGCAACAGGCCGAGGAGCCGGCCGGTATCCGCGGGATGGAGGCCGATGGTCGGCTCGTCGAGCACGTACAGCGTGTCGACGAGGTGCGAGCCGAGGGCGTTGGACAGCGCGATCCGCTGCGCCTCGCCCCCCGACAGGGTGCGCGTCAGCCGGTCGAGGGTGAGGTAGCCCAGCCCGACGTCGTTCACGAACGAGACTCGGGCCGCGAGCTCCGCCAGGAGGTGCACCGCCACCGCGCGCTGGAACGGGGTCAGCTCGAGCGCCGCGATCCAGCCGCGCACGGCGCCGGCCGTGAGCGCGGCGACATCCGCGATCGTCCGACCGCCCACGCGGACCGCGAGCGCTTCGGGCTTGAGGCGTGCGCCCCCGCAGGCGGGGCAGGTTTTCGCCAGCTGGTAGTGCCGCAGGAAGACGCGAATGTACTGCTTGTAGCGCTTCGCCTCGAGGCGCTGGAGGAAAGGGAGCATGCCGAGGAATCGACCGCTGGCGCCGTTGAGCAGGAAATGCCGGGCCTTGCCCGTCAGGTCCTCCCACGGCGCGTCGAGCGGGATGCCCTTCGCCCGTGCGGTCTCGCGCAGGATGCGACGGCGGCCCTCGTAGCGCGGCTTGGTCCAGGGATCGAGCGCGCCCTGCGCCAGGCTCTTCCTGGGGTGGGGCACGATGAGCGATTCGTCGTACTCCAAGACGGCGCCGAAGCCGTTGCACCCGGGGCAGGCACCGCGCGGGTTGTTGAACGAGAACAGGATCGGCGTGAGTGGGGGAGCGGCCGCGCCGCAGCTCGAACAGGTGGGATGGGCCGAGAAGCGACGGCGGTCGCCGTTGTCGAGCGCGACGGCCACACCCTCGCCCTCGTTGAAGGCGGTCGCGACCGCGTCGGCGAGTCGCCCCCGAGTCGCATCGGACGCGGGCAGGCGATCCACGACCACGAGGACCTCTCGTGCCTCGCGCACCTGCTGCTCGGCGTCGGGAGGGTCGAGCCGGGCGAGCACCCCGTCGAGCTGGGCCCGCACGAACCCTGCCGCGCGGAGCTGTGCCGCCACCTCCACGTCCGGCCGGTGCGCGCTCGCGGGCAGGGGGAAGGTGATAGCAATTGCGGATTGCGGATTCCGGATTGCGGATTGTTGGTCCGGACCTCCGTCGGTCGAATCCGCAATCACCAATCCGCAATCCGCAATGAGTTGGTCCACCACTTCCTGCACCGTGTCGACTTTCACGACGCTCCCGCACTTCACGCAGTGCTGGGTGCCGGTGCGCGCCCACAGGAGCCGCAGGAAATCGTAGATCTCCGTGGCCGTGCCGACCGTCGAGCGGCTGCTGGTCGTAGGGTTCTTCTGCTCGATGGCGACTGCCGGAGAGATGCCCTCGATCCCGTCGACCAGCGGTTTGGGCATCCGCTCGAGGAACTGCTTCGCATACGTCGAGAGCGACTCGATGTAGCGGCGCTGGCCCTCGGCGTAGAGGGTATCGAACGCCAGCGTGCTCTTGCCCGACCCCGACGGCCCGGTGACGACGGTGAGGGCGCATCGCGGCAGCTCGACAGTGATCCCCTTGAGATTGTGCTGCCGGGCGTTGCGGATGATCACGCGGTCGGGTGAGCGAGGCATAACCCTGTAAACTAATAGGGGCTCGGGGTCAGGGACTGGGGGTTAGGGGTGTCGAACGAATCCCTAGCACCTAGCCCCGAGCCCCGAGGCCCTCTAGTTTCGCCCCCCAATGGCCCTCGCCCTCACTCCACGCCTGCTCCGCCGCGGGCTGGAACTCTTCGCTACCATCTCGCTGGCCGGTGTCGTCGTCGTGCTCGCCGTGTACGGCGAGAACATCCAGGCGGTCGCGCGCGCGCTGCTGCACCTCCACTGGGGATGGATAGTCGTGGGGCTGGGACTCGCCTCCATGGACTGGTTCGGCGGCGGCACGCGCTTGTGGGTCGTCGCCCGGCACGTGCACCCGGGCGTCCGGCTCCGGGACATGATCATTGCCGGGGGCATGAGCGCCTGGGCGGCGTACCTGACGCCGTTCCAGTCCGGTGCGGGGCCGACGATGATGTGGGTCATGCGCCGCGCCGGCGTGCGACTCCCCGAAGCGATGACGTCCACCTTCATGACGTTCGTCGCCACGGTGGTGTTCTTCGCCGTCGCGGGACCACTTGCCATCTACCTCGGCGCCGGCAAGTCGCTCGCGCAACACAACGTGGTCCTGGGAATCACCTACTACGGTCTGTTTCGCACCAGCCTCACGATCTTCGGCATCCTGGGCATCGTCATGCTGATCGCGATGGTATTCCCGGCTTGGCTGCGGGATGCGGTGCATTGGCTCGCGGGTCGGCTGGAGCGCAAGAGCCACCGCATCGCGGCGCGCATCGAGCACCTGCGCGAAGGGATCGACCGCGCGCATGCATGCATGGTCGCGTTCGGGAACCCGCGGGGCTGGCTGGCACTGTGTTGGGCCGTGCTGCTCTCGGCACCGTCGCATGCCAATAAGCTGCTCGCGGGATACGTCGCCCTGCGCGCGCTCGGGATCCCCGCCAACTTCGTCGACATCCTCCTCCTCCAGACGTTCATCACCTTCCTCCTCTACTTCGCGCCGACACCCGGGTCGGCCGGGCTGGCCGAGTTCCTCTCCGCGGCGGTCATGCAGATCTATGTCGGACCCTCGGAGCTGCCGTTGTACGCGCTCATCTGGCGCTTCATCAACAGCTACGCGACGGTGATCACCGGCTCGCTGCTCTTCTGGCACTGGTTGCGGAGCGGGCTGGTCGGGCGCGAGGAAGCGGTGAACATCGCGTAAAGCGTGTTTCCTTGCGCGGTTACGCCGTCGGGCGTAACTTCCGGCCTCCCAGATGGCACTGCTCGAACTCGGCGGCAAGAAGTTCACCATCCCGGTGGGCGAGGTGACGCTCGGCAGCGATGCCGGCTGCGCGATCTCCCTCGCCGGCGCCGCAGTGCTGCCGCGGCACGCCTTGCTGCAGGGCCAGGCCGACGGCCAGGTAATCATCCGGAAAGCCTCCCCCGCCGCGGACGTCCTCATCAACGGCGTACGCCTCGGCGCCGAGCCGACCCCCCTCCTGCACGGCGACAAGGTCGAGGTCGGCGGTCACGAGCTCACCTTTGTGGATGAGCGGCGATCGGGCAGCACCCAGTACGTGCAGGCGTTCACTCCGGCGACGGCCGGTGGACCGGCCAAAGCCGGCGTGAAACCGCCCGCCATCGGCGTGACGGGCGGCCGGGTCGTCAGCCTCACGGACGGCCGTGAGTACGTGATCACCGGGGCGTCGCTCGTGTTCGGCCGCGAGGCGGGGTGCGACGTGGTGGTACCGGGGAAGGACGTGTCGCGGCGGCACGCCGAGATCGTCCAAACGCCGAAGGGCTACCTGCTGGTCGATTCGAGCACCAACGGGACGTTCGTGAACGAGGAGCGCGTGGAGGGTCAGCGGATCCTCGCCCGGGCCGACGTCATCCGGCTGGGCGACGAGCAGTTTCGCTTCTACGCGGACGTGGCGCCTGCCACTGCGGCTCCCCCCCCTCCACCGGGGCCGGCCACTAGCCCGCCGGCCGTGCCCCCAGCCCCACCTCCGGGGGCGCAACAGGCGGGCGGGCCTGGCCAGGCGGCGCCTCCGCCCGGCGCGACGGACCGTCTCCGCCATACCGTGCATGGTCTCGAGGCCTTCGTACCGGCTTCCCCCCGACCGTCCTCGGGCGGCGCGCTCGCGAGTTTCCTCGTGCGGAGCGGGGGGCTGGTCGGTCAGCGCCTGTCGGTGAGGAGTCCCGTAGTGAACATCGGGCGGGCCGATTACAACGACCTCGTCGTACCCGATCCGTCCGTGTCCACCAGCCACGCCAAGCTGCAGCGCCGGGAAGGGGTCTGGGTGCTCGTGGACCTCGATTCCACCAACGGCACGTTCGTGGATGGGGAGCGGGTGAAGGGCGACGCCGCGCTCGCTCCAGGCGCGACGGTACGGTTCGGGGACGTGCAGCTCGTGTTCGAGCCGACCGACGACGCGCTGGGCGTCGTGAAGGGCGGCGGCACTCAGGTGTTGAGGACGCCCCACTCGAGCGCCCCGCATGTCCCTCCCAGGCCGGCCCCCTCCCCTCTCCCTCCCCCTCCCCCTCCCCGTGCGCCGCCTGGCCGCCCCTCCCCAGCACCCGTGGCCTCGCCGGCTCCGATGGCCAAGCCGACGCCTCCACGACCGGGCGCCAGGCCCGCTGGTCCCAAGCGGCCGGCGGGCCAGCAGCCACCGCCCAAGAAGGGCAAAGGCTGCGGCGGAAGTGCGGCGGCGCTGGTGGTGGGTGGTGGAGCTCTCCTCGCCCTCCTCCATCGGCTGCTGGCGTAGCGGCGCCCCGTGCATATCACCTGCGCCGGTCGCACCGACGTCGGCATCATCCGCTCGGGGAATGAGGACAACTTTCTCATGGTCGCCGACCGCGGGATCTTTGTGGTCGCGGACGGCATGGGCGGGCACGCCGCCGGTGAGGTGGCGAGTGAGATGGCCGTCCGCTTCGTGGCGCGCGAGCTCGGGTCCCTGAAGAGTCTGTCGGACGACCAGGTGGCGGACCGGATGCGCACGTCGATCCGCGCCGCGAACGGGGCCATCTTCCAGCGCACGCTCACGGAGCACGACAAGCGCGGTATGGGAACCACCGTCACTGCCCTCGTGCTGTACGACACGCGCTTCCTGATCGGGCAGGTAGGGGACAGCCGCGCCTACCTCTACCGTGATCAGAAGCTCATGCAGCTCACCAAGGATCACTCGTACGTCCAGGAGCAGGTCGACGCGGGGTATCTCACCCCCGAGCAGGCGCGGTCCCACCCGTATTCGAACGTGATCACCCGCTGCGTGGGCGCGAATAGCGACGTCATGCCGGACGTCTACCTCGGCACCGTGAAGCCCCGCGACCTGTTCCTGCTCGCCTCGGACGGCTTGACGGGGATGCTCGAAGACCCACAGCTGGCGGAGCTCCTGGCGGGAGACCGGATGCCGCAAGAGCAGGTGGACGATCTGATCACCGAGGCCAACCGCCACGGCGGGCTCGACAACATCACGGCGATCATCGTCCGGATCGATTCGGTGGACGCGGTCGTGGGCGACGGCACCCAAGTCACACAGCCGGGCGCGCGGCCGAGATAGGGGCTAGGGGCTAGGGGTCAGGGGATGGGGGATCCGCTAGCCCCTAGCCCCTAGCCCCTAGCACCTTTCCAGCACTTCCTCCCGCGGCATCATCACCAGCTCGACAACCCGTTTCGCCTCCACCCGCGCCTCCCCCAGCACGAACACGCGCAGCCGCCGCGCCGAGCGGTACAGCTCGGCCGCGACCCGCGGGAGGCCGAGATCGGCTGCGGCTTCCGCCGCTCCGAGCTGGGTCACGGTGCCGTCGCGCTTCACGAGCGGCAGGTCGAGCGCCAGCATCGCCGCCTTGGCCGGGAAGTCCAGGAACAGCTCCCCCGGCGCGAGGCCGACATCCCGGGCGAGCCGGTCCTCCACTCGCTCGAGCAGGTCGGGGTCGTCGGACGGCCACGATGGTGTGTCGGCGGGCAGCTCGGTGGCCGGGAGGTCGAGGCCCCGCTTGGCGAGCCGGCGCTCGCGGAGACCGCGGGCGAGGCCTGTCGCATCCTGTTGCATCAGCTCGTGGATCAACCCGTCGTCGGTGGCGACCGCCACGGCGTCGGGCCGGACTCGGGCCCCGGCGATCGCGCGCCGCACCAGGCGCTTGAACATCGAGGTGGCGCTGCGCACGGCGTGGTGCCAGTACACGTTGCGATACATCTGATATTTGGCGAACATCAGCGACTCGAGCGCCGCGAGCCCCTTCTCGTGGAGCGCGAGCGTGGGATGCCCGTCCCGCCCGGGGGCCAGTGTCAGTGACGTGAGCAGCCGGTCCACGTCGATCACCCCGTAGGGTACGCCGCACATCCAGGCGTCGCGGGAGAGATAGTCGAGTTTGTCCACGTCGAGCGAGCCCGACACCAAGCCGGCGAGGGGCTCGCGTGCCCGGCACTGGATCAGGGGCAGCAGGCGCTGGCCTGGGGTTCCCAGCTCCGCCAGCCGCTGTGCGAGCTGGCCGTCCGCGAGGTGCCGCGCCGCCAGCTCCTCGTGGTGGGGCAGACCGGCTTCCTCGAGCGAATGGGAGAAGGGATAATGCCCGATGTCGTGCAACAGCGCGGCGAGCTTCAGTCGGATGCGGTCCGCAGCGTCGAGCCGGACGTCGCTCGCGTCTTCGAGCTGCGCGAGGGCGCGACGCGCGAGATGGTACGCGCCGAGCGCGTGCTCGAAGCGGCTGTGCGTGGCGCCGGGATAGACGAGGAACGCGTGCCCTAGCTGGCGTACGTAGCGCAGCCGCTGGACGGCGGGGGTGTCGACCACGGCCAACGCTTCGGGGTCGAGCCGGATGTTGTCCCAGAGCGGGTCGCGGACGACCTCGAACCGGGTCAACGCGTGGGGCCTGCGTCCCCGACCGCGGCGTGCACCTGATGCTGGAACTGGGCGAAGTTGTCCCGGAACATCTGCGCGAGCCGCGCGGCCTGCGCATCGTAGGCCGCCGGGTCGCTCCAGGTGCCGCGCGGCAGGAGCAGGTCCTCCGGCACGCCTGGGACCTGCAGCGGGACTTCGACTCCGAACACAGGGTCGGGCGTGGTGGGGATGCGGTCGAGCTTGCCGGCGAGCGCGGCGCGCACCATGGCGCGCGTGAGGCCGAGCCGGATCCGCTGGCCCACGCCGTGGGGTCCGCCCGTCCACCCGGTGTTCACGAGCCAGCACTGGACGCCGTGGGTGGCGATCTTCTCGCCGAGCAGCGACGCGTAGACGTTGGGGCTGAGCGGCAGGAACGGGGCGCCGAAGCAGGTGGAGAACGTGGCTTTGGGCTCCGTCACTCCGCGCTCCGTGCCGGCGACCTTCGCGGTGTACCCTGACAGGAAGTGGTACATCGCCTGCGCCGGCGAGAGGCGCGCGATCGGGGGCATGATCCCGTACGCGTCGCAGGTCAGGAACAGGATGTGCGACGGGTGGCCGCCCGCCCCGCCCGGGACGTGGTTCGGGATGTAGTGGATGGGGTATGACGCGCGCGTGTTCTCGGTGATCTGGTCCGAGTCGAGGTCGATGGCGCGGGTCTCGGGGTCCACCACCACGTTTTCGAGCACCGTCCCGAACATGCGCGTGGTCGCGAAAATCTCAGGCTCGCCCTCGCGCGACAGCCGGATGACCTTCGCGTAGCAGCCGCCCTCGAAGTTGAAAATCCCCCGGTCGGACCAGCCGTGCTCGTCGTCCCCGATGAGCGCCCGCTCCGAATCGGCCGAGAGGGTCGTCTTCCCGGTGCCCGACAAGCCGAAGAACAGCGCGACGTCGCCCGCCCTGCCGAGATTGGCGGAGCAGTGCATCGAGAGGACGCCGCGCTTCGGCAGCAGATAGTTGAGAATGGTAAACACCGACTTCTTCATCTCGCCTGCGTAGCGTGTGCCGCCGATCAGGATCGTCCGCTGCCCGAAATGGATGACCACGAACGTGCCCGACTTGGTGCCGTGCGTGGCCGGATCGGCGTGGCATTCGGGGGCGTGGAGCACGGTCCAGGCGGGGGAGAAGGCGGCGAGGTCGGCGGGGGAGGGGCGCAGGAACATGTTGTAGACGAACAGGGCGTGCCACGCGTTCGGCGTGACGAACCGGATGCCGAACCGGTGCTCCACGTCTACGCCGGCGAAGAGATCGCGCACGAACAGCTCTTGGCCGGCGAGGTGCGCCAACACCGACGCCTTGAGTCGCTCGAAGTGATCGGCCTCGAGCGGCTGGTTCACGCGCTGCCACCAGACCTCGTCCGCCGACGAGGCCTCCCGCACGATGAACTTGTCGTTCGGGCTGCGCCCCGTGTGCGGTGTGGTGACGGCGCAGAACGCCCCGCCCTCGGCGATCACGCCCTCGGCGCGACGCACCGCGTGCTCGTAGAGCTCGGGTGGCCCGAGGTTCCAATGGACGGCGCGCTGGGACGTGAGTCCCGCGGCCTCCAGCGCGGAGGCCCGTCTGCCTTCGGCGGGGCGGGTGGCATGCGCGGTCATGCGTTCGGTTCCGATCGAAGGTTCAGGCGCGAGACCCCCGCCCGTGCTCCTGCGCGTCCACGGCGGCGATCACGGCCATGTTCACGATATCGTTCACGTCGGAGCCCCGCTGCAGCAGATGCACAGGCTGTGCCATCCCGACCAGAATCGGGCCGATGGCCTCCGCGCCGCCGACCCGGCTGAGCAGCTTGTAGCTGACGTTCGCCGCGTCGAGATTGGGAAAAATGAGCACATTGGCCGATCCGCGCAGCTTGGAGAACGGATAGGTCCGGGTCAGGATCCGCTCGACCAGTGGTAATCGAGGGCCTCCTGGCGACGGATCGACATCGAGGACACAAGTCCTTTTTTGTGAAGGAGTTATGCTATCGGCCCGCGCTCCGCGTGTCAAGCAGGGCGCCCCGGCTGTGGGGAACAGTGGTGTCTTCATGTGTGTCTCCTCGGATGTTGGCGACCCTCCTCACGGGGGAGACCGGCCCTATCGCGGACGCGGTGCTGCGGCCGGCCGCCCCCGACGTGAGACCGCTAGGCTCCGATATTCACTCGCACCTGTACGCTGCGCGGCCTGCCGAATGATGCGCCACTGAAGAACGCGCCCTTCAGCAGGTACTGCCTGTCGAACACGTTCTCGACGTAGACCTGCGGTCGGAGGACCGCCCCGCCGACGGCGAACGCGTATCCGGCGCTCGCGTTCAGAATGACGTTCGACGGCACCTTGATCGACCTGTTGAAGTCGAGCAGGCCGGTGCCGTACGTCGAGTCGGGGTCCGCGCCGTTGGTGAGTCCACTGCCGTAGATGCCGGACGCGGAGAGGAAGAAGCCGCGGGCGGAATACACGACGCTGGCCACCCCCGACAGACGCTGGTCGTGGTCGAGATCGAACGTCCCGGACGGCGGCTCGGCGGGGAAGAAGCCCCCGGTGATTGCTCCGTACCCGTAGGCGTGGTTCAGGGCGAGGTTCACATACGCCGACACCGGCCCGCGCGGCCGGATCTCGACGACGCCCTCGATCCCGGTGATGCGCACCTGCTCGATGTTCACCGACGTCACGATCGCGGAGCCGGGAACGGTATTGTCGTCGATCCCCGGCGAGCTGCGCTTGTGATACGCGGACAGCTTGGTCACGACGCCGAGCGGGAAGCGATGCACGTACCCGACCTCGTAGAAGTCGTCGCGCTCGGGCAGGGTAGGGGCCGCCACGACGCCGCCCTGGGCGTCGCTCGTGATGGCGCGCAGGTCCTCCACGTTGGTGGGGAGGAACAGCCGGCCGTAGTAGACCCAAAACGTGTTGCCCGGATCCGGCAAGAAGCTGAGCTTCACTCGTGGGCTCAGCTGATGCTGGTTGCCGGCGAACGGGGCGTTGTGGTTGTCGAACCGCACGCCCGTACGCAGCTCCCATTTGTCCGAGGGGGCGATCGCGATCTGCGCGTATACGCCGACGTCACTGCCCTTGAGGTCCGAGTTCGAGGCGGGCCCAGGGTTGCCCGTAGAGGTGACCGACGCGAAGTCCTCCTGCCCCCTGGTCACCGACGCCAGCACGCCGGTCTTGAGCTCGAGCCCGTGATGCGGCTGTAGCGTGTAATCGAGCTTGAGCCCGGCCGTGTGGAAATTGCGGTCCTCGCTGAGGATGTAGTGGGTCGTGTCGGGGGCGAACACGAACGTCGGATCGTCGCTGAGACCGGGCGTGTAGTTCAGGCTCCCGTCGCGGAAGAACGTGCCCGAGAACAGCTCGGCTGAGCGCCCGCTCCCGGACGAACTCTCTGCGAACCGGTGGCGCCAGCCAAGGTTGACGAAACCGTTCACGTCTTGCTGGTGGTCGTCGATGGTCCCCTCGACCGAGTCGAAGGGGACGGCGAAGCGGGTGCGGGTCCGATTGACGTCGAGGTTCACGACGTCGCGGTCGGACGGGACGTACTGGATCTTGGCGAAGCCGAAGAGGTCGGTGCCGTCGTTGTGAAAGTTCTGGACGGCGTTGTGCAGCGAGTCGAATGATACCGGCTCCCGCCGCATATCCGTCCCCTGGCGGGCGCCGGAGAAGAACAGCCCGACCTTGCCGGCGTTGGTGCTCAAGTTCAGGGCTTGTCCGTTCGCCGAGAACGATCCGCCGTAGCCGGAGGCATCGAGGTGGAAGCCGCCTGAAGGAATGCGGGTGGTGACGTTGACGACGGCGGCGTTCTTGTTGCCGTACTCGGCGTCCCACCCCCCCGTCTGGAAGTCGATCTGGTTCACCACCTGCGGGTCAAACAGCTCGTTCAAGCTGCCCGAGATCCCCGCGGGGACGGGCACGCCGTCCACGTAGTAGGTGTACTCGGCGTGCTGACCGCGGATGTGAACTTCGCCCGTGGGCGCGCGCGCGGCTCCCACGATAGACTGCTGCAGGATCTGCGACGTCGTATTGGTGGGCGCACCGTGGTAGTCGTTCTGCTTGAAGATCTGGTTGCCGGTCCGGGTGTCGACCGCCAGCGGCACAGCGGAGGTCACTTCGACCGCCGACAGATTGATGGGGAGGGCAACCAGGCGAAAGTCACCTCGACTCAGGGTTTCGGTGGCTGCGATCGAGAGGTCCCGCGTTTCGGGCCGATATCCGAGATAGCGGACTTCCACGCGGTACGACCCCGGGGGGAGGTTGTGGATCACGTAGCGGCCGAAGGCGTCGGTGATGGCGGTGGCGACCGTGCTCCCGCCGCGCACGATCCGCACCTCGCCGCCGGGCAACGGTGTGCCCGTCGCGCTGTCAGCGACCGAGCCGCCGACGTCGCCGTCGGCAGGCACGCCCACGCCGACCGACGCAGCGCGGGCAGGACGCGTCGTAAAGCCGCCGGCGACGAGCCACGCCACCGCTAGTGCTTGAAAGAAGGTCTTCGAGTTCATGCGCTCTCCGTAG
>Ga0209376_1003516_pt1 | contig 14121 bp, 19 predicted proteins | sample GraSoiAngelo_134_FD_185891 | JGI IMG/M metagenome (GOLD analysis project Ga0209376, IMG submission 185891) | Grasslands soil microbial communities from the Angelo Coastal Reserve, California, USA - 14_0929_05_30cm (SPAdes) (version 2) | ecosystem: Environmental > Terrestrial > Soil > Grasslands ... | reverse complement strand
GCTGGGCCGCGCAGGACTATCCAAAGAGAAGGTCAAACGCGTCATAGGTTTCGCGGATATCTCGGGAAAGCCTAACGAAGTCCTTCCGAGTCTGGAGAACAAGCTGCCCAAGAACGAGATGATCAGCTTAGGGCTGCGAGAGCTGACGGGAACCATAGAGAATGTAGACTCTCTCGGAAAGACGTCCAAGGTCCTGATAGACCTTGGAATCGTCAGAGGAATAAGCTACTATGATGGGACGGTCTTCGAGGCCTACGACCAGGCCGGCGAGGATGTAGGCGCGGTCTTCGGCGGCGGCCGGTTTGACAAGCTGAGCAGAATATACGGTAAGCGGGACATGCCGGCGACAGGCGTGGCAGGAGGCTTCGAACGACTTATGCTCTCGCTGGAGAGGAAAGGGCTCTTCCCAGACACGGACCAGAACTGCCAAGTCTTCGTCGTCATGGCAGGCTCTGAAGTGAGAAAGGAGACGATAGAAGTTCTGAGACTACTCCGCGTGGACGGGGTCCGGGCGGACAGAGACCTGAAAGAACGACCATTGAGGAAACAGATGGAATACGCCGCTTCCATCAAAGCGCGGCTCGTAGTGATTGTCGGACCGAGAGAGATCAAAGAAAACAAGGTCCGGCTCAGAGACATGAAGACTGGGGAGGAGAGAGATGTCGAGAAGAACAGAATCGTGGGCGAAGTAGCCAAGATCCTATCCTAAGGCTGGTCCGATGCCTGATCCGGGTTGTGCGCCTCTCTAGGCCAGTACAGTTCGCCGAGTCGGTACGGGTCCAGAAGAGCGCATGGGGACAAGACGTCTCCAGTACTATTCCAGCGCATCTGCTGATCGCTGCTCAACATCATGGCGGTCTGGTTCTCGGCGCCTACGATGGTCGTAGGATGGTCGGGGTCCTCTTCGGGATCACCGCCTTGGACAATGGTCGACCTTACCATTACTCTCACATCGCTGGCGTGGCTATTAGCTACCAGTCGAAGGGCGTAGGGTTCAAGCTCAAACTGGCCCAGCGAGAACACGTCATCAAGATTGGACAGAGCCTTGTCAAGTGGACCTACGATCCACTCCAGGCTGGAAACGCCTACTTCAACATCAGAAAGCTGGGCGCAGTCTGTAACACATACCATAGAGACCTCTACGGCCGATTGGATGATTCGCTGAATCGAAGGAGATTGACTGATCGTTTCGAAGTCGAATGGCACATCAGGAGCAGGAGAGTGCGAGAGAGGATCAGACGGTCTAGACCTACCTCACTTGACGAATTACTCGCGGAAGGAGTTGAGCCGGTCAACATGACGAAGAACACAAGCCACGGCCAGCGTCTCCCGGTATCTGCTAGGCTCAGGCTCAAAGCTCCAAGGCTTCTCGTCGAGATACCGCGGAACATTACGAGAGTTAGAGATGTGAGCCTCAGCGCCGCCAATTCGTGGACGCTGCATGCTAGAAGGATCTTCGAGAACTATTTTGACAGAGGATTCTCGGTGACTGATGTGATCGTCGACGACGAGGACAGAATCTTCTACGTTCTCAACCGATCGACCACTTGAGAATCCGCAGAGTTCTCCGGGAAAGTTGAATCGTCACATCAGCATCTCACGGGACTTGAAAGAACCGATCAGCCAACTCTCACAGTTACACAACGGGATTAAGCCCGCCCGTCCTCCTCAAGATGGCTGTTGGCAAAATGTCTCTGACCAAGCAGGTTCTAGTATCGGATACCGTGGTAGTTCACTACTCGGCAATGGGCAAGGTCAAGGCAGGTAAATTCTTCTGCGTCTGCGCACACTGTGATCATCGCCTTCAGAGCGAGTGTCTCGAAAAGGGCTGCTGGTGTTGCGCGGCCCAAGTTCTGTCCGCGACTCGGTAGAGTATATTCTCTGAGACGCATCGAAGGGCGACGAGGCACGATTTACGATAAATGAGAGAACATAATCTTCACTAGCTAGACCCGCACTTGAGAAGGTGCTTTTCAGAAGTCTAGGATATTGTTAGAGTGTAGACTGGATGGATCTCGGCCCAGTCGTGGTGGCCCGTGTCCAAGACGTAGGGTCCGGTGACGGTGATATGGTCGTCGATGCTGGGAATTGTGAGGCTGTTTGAGTAGTTATGGCAGGCCGATACAGCATCGGACTGAGTTATCGGTAGTGCACAGATTATCTCGACCACGAGGTCACCGTACTGGTACTGGTCGTTCGCGGCGTTGGTGAGGCTGCTGTACTGAGAGTCAAGGGCTAGTCGTATGTGGTAGTCGCCGTCCGCCTCTTTCAAGACATTGTCTACAAATCCCGAGGCTGTAGTGCATGACTTGATCACGTCCAGACGGTCTGGATTGTAGATATGACTCGATATTGAGTCCGGATCACTGCATTCAGATGTATCGCGAGAAGTGAGGTAGTAGGCCGCACCAACCACGACCAGTAGAGACACCACGACCAGCGCCAGCACCGGAACAGTCTTTCTCAAGAACCACTCCCGTCCTTCGAATAGGCCTAGTCACGGCATGAATAGGCTTACCGCTAAGGCGGCAAGTAGTGTCACAAATGCGGAACAATCGTGGTGAACTCTGACATAGCAGCACGGAAAGCCTCGGAACCATAGCCAGACTATCAGACCAAACATTGCGAACATTAGCATCGGTGCCAAGACCCATTTCCACCTTAGCCAATCATGCGGCTCCGTACGGTCAGAGCTTGACATTAACAACATCACGACCAGTGTCACCCTCGAAAGATCTAAGTTTTGGAAAGAGATCTTGCTAATCCCCTAAGCATGTAACCTACTCTTGCTACTCAGAGTAATAGAGCCCTGGACCAAGGTATCATCCTGCTTAAGGCTACGAAAGAGGAATTGTACTATGGATGGAACATTGCTAGATATTCGAAGCCCCAATCCCCCAGGGATCGCGCTCATTATCGCTGCCGTTTTCATGTGGTGGGGATTCGCGAACAACAGCCTCGCTGCGGTAACGATCGGGGGCGTATTTGCAGCGGTGGGTGTTGGACTCCAAGTCCTCTACCTACGTTACAGGTACGGCAGAACAACGAACAGACGGAACAAAGTAGAGCCATAAAAATCTATCAGATTCATGTTTGAAACCTAGGCTAACAGAGCCTTGGCGGGAGTTCTGAAAGCCGTCAGCCCAACTCCTCTGAGACGGTTCCCAATCTTCGCAATTACTCCCGGCGCGTCAGTGTCGAACTTGCAGACAAGACAGTGAACCAGCAGAGATAACGTCTCTATCTTGATAACGTCAAGCCCAAGATTTGCAGTCTTAACGATCTTCTCTGCATAGTCTCTGTCCACTCCGACGGTGATTACGCGATCAAAGACAAGCCTCTTCCACTGCTGAAGCTGGTCTCGGGTCCTGTCGGCCAACTCGACCGTGATCTTATCACCATCAAGTTCAGAGACGATGACATCGACGGGAAAATAGTCCGCTAAACCATTCTCGTATATGATCTCCCTCGAAGATTTTCCAACCCCGTCCGCGAGTTGAGCTCTCATTCTATGCAGTGGGTAGAGAGCATCCTTCTTCGTTGGTTCAAGAATCCCCACATCAACGTAGACGCCGAAGCCTACCCGTCCAGAGCCTGTGATGAATCCCGGGAGAACATCCCAGCGCTCGATCTTCGAACGGTGAACAGGCGCTTCGCCATACTTTTCGACGAGGAGATTGAGGAAGGCCTCAGCATCATCGCCTCGAACTCGGACCTGTAGCCATTGTTGAGGTGCCGATATCTCCCACTCGACCTTTAGACCTCTAGCGTCTCCGGATAGAACATTCCAGACCGGTCTCGGGCCACGTCTAAGAACAGTTTCCGGAATCTTTTCTGCCAGAGTGGCTGTATGCCAGCCCTCAGCCAAGACAGTTCTTCTCTAGATCAGAACCTTCCGTCGGCGAAGGCCACTGGACCCTCGGAGAGCTCCGACTCGAGCTTGCGCGAATGATCCTCAAGCATCTGTATCGTCCTAGTGTTGTCATCGCTCACCAGCTGCCCGTTGCAACCCCCGCACCTGAAGGCGGACTCCATCGCATCCTCAAAAGTCACACGACTGTCGGGGCAGCCTTTGCAGATGAAGAAGCTATGACCCTTCTCAAACTCCAGCCGAGTCCTCAACTGTTCTAGAGCCTTCTTCTTGCGGCTCCGTACAAACGCGTCCAGCTGATCAGGCTGAAGCTTCCAGTGATAGATGAACCAGCCAGTCTTCTCATCCCTAGACCGGACACAGGTCACCAGGGCATGGTCGTAGAGCTTGTAGAGAACCTTCCGAGCAGTATTCAGCCGCACATTCGCCTGGGTAGCGATAACATCATCCGTCGTCGTCCCGGCCTGAGCGAGCGCCTTTACAACGTTAAGCGCTTCTTCTCCACCGAAGAAACTAGCAAGTCGAGCGAGATCGTCATGATGGTTCCCCATACCCTATGATAACCCCGGACACCCTATAATGCGCGCTTCTACGATTTAATGTATATCCCTAATGTCCCCTTCCCCAACGTTGGGAAGAACGTTCATCCTCCGGATAGGCCATCGGGTCTATAGAGATTCACGAGTCACAACCCACGTCTGCCTGACCGCCCGGGCACTCGGAGCTGATGGGGTGATAATGGCTGATCGAGAGGATAAGGTTGTGGAATCCACAATACGAGACGTCACAGACAGATTCGGCGGGCCCTTCCAGGTCAAGAGTGGGATACCGTGGAGGAAGGCTGTTCGAGACTGGAAAGCCTCTGGAGGCAAAATACTCCACCTTACCGCATATGGTGTTCCGCTACCCAAGATTCTTCCAGAGATTCAGAATATGACATACGACATTCTCGTCATCGTCGGCTCGAAGAAGATGCCGGGAGAGGTCTTCAAGATCGCCGACTGGAACGTCTCTGTCACGAGCCAGCCGATGAGCGAAATAGCTGCCCTTGCGATCTTTCTCGACTGGTACACGAACCACCAGGAGTTCGACCGAGAGTTTCTAGATGCCAGGCTCAGAATCGTACCATCAAAAAATGGAAAGGAGATACGACAGGTCTCTGAGAAAGCTATGACTTAGAGTACGTGGGCGATGATGCCTATGACGCCGGCTACGATTACAAGAATTGGCCCGTAGCTCCAGAGCGAGGATCCGGAATCAAACTCGTACGCCAGTACCCCAACGATCACCATGAGCACACTCCAGAGCAACTGCGTCATCCTGCGAGAGATCACTGCAGCTACGATGCCCAGCGCGAGCCGTGATATAGCGAAGAAGTAGACACCTGAGACCAGCACCACGAGTCCTCCGACTATGCCAATAATCTTCGCCGCTTCCAATGATGTCTGCATCAGCAAACCTCGCACGAACCATTTGCTGACTCGATTCAACCCAGACAACACCACCAGTCCTCGCGCAGGTTCGCCGATATAATGCAAGGGAATTGATCAAAATCCGCCTAGATTCTATTCTAGAAGCTCATGCAGCCCGTTGCAGGGAATTACAAGCGTGAATTATTCTGCGCCGCGCTTCCTCAGTAGCTCGACAACACTGTCGTGGCCTTTCTCGCGAGCGAAGGTCAAAGGCGTCTTTCCTTCTCCATTTCTCGCGTTTGGATCAGCCCCCTTTTCAAGGAGAAGATTCACTAGTTCAACGTTCCCGGCGAATGCTGCATGCATCAAGGGCGTAAATCCGCCTTCGTATTGATGATTGACGTTTGCACCTTTCTTGAGTAGTAGCTTCGCGACTTCGTTGTGATTCTGCGAGACGGCACCCGTTAGCGCTGTGTATCCCGTCTCGTTCTTTGCAGACGCGTCCAGGTCCGCTCCCTTATCGAGGAGATATTCGGCGGATTCTTTCTGGCCCAGATAGGATGCGAGAGCCAGAGCTGTGAAGCCGTCTGGAGAATAGGACCTGACAAGGGACACGTCATGATCAACTAGAGTCTTCAGCTGGCTTAGGATCCCCAGCGCAGCTGCTTCAAAGACATCGAGATCAGGCTTTCTAGACCCTATTTCTTGGGCTGCTTGCTTGTTTCCCCTATAGAGGGCGAGGAACACAGCTGATACGCCGTCCTTGTCTCTAGCGTTGGCGAGTGATGGCTGTGCTTCGAGGAGTTGACGAATTCTTGGGCTTTCGTTCTTCTTGACCGCGTCAAGGAATTCGTCGGTTTGCATAGTTAGCATAGCTAACTATTAGTAATGCTAATATATAATCGTTTGGGAACATGCAGGTGATGAGCAAGCAGAGAATGTCAGAGGAGACCGCTAGGAAGCTTCACAGCGCGGCCCTCCACTTAATGCGCTATGTGCGCACACAGGACACCGCTCTAGGAGTACCGCCTGCACAACTCTCAGCGCTATCTGTCGTCGTCTTCGGTGGCAAAAAGTCTCTCTCGGATCTTGCACAGGCCGAACAGGTCCGTCCTCCAACAATGAGTCGAATAGTCGACGCACTCGTCCGACAAGGTCTTGTAAAGAGAGAAGTTGACAAGAAGGATAGACGCTCGGTAGTCATAACGGCTACAGACAAGGGAGAGAGAATCATGCATGAAGGCAGAAATCGCAGAGAGAAGCGGCTGCTCGAGCTGATGCGAGGGCTCTCGAAAGACGAGATTGAAGCCTTGGACAAGGCCTCTGAGATTCTTGCGGGGTCTCTAGCTACGACAGCTCACTAGATGAGCGGTTACTCGTCGGACCCTTCTTTATGCCTAACCACAGCAACATCGCCTAACGTGACTCCTAGTGATGGGGACGGTCGACGTTGTGGAGCCGGAATATCAAGCTCGTCCCGTGGAACAAGCAGCCGGATTCTCAGAATGTGTTCCAGCTCCTTTGCAAGTCTCATCGTCGGCAGCATCTTGCCGATCTCAATTTTCTGGATCACCGTCACTTTCTCCTTTGCTTTGAAGGCGAGATCCTGCTGTGAGAGACCCAGCTTTGCTCTCGCCTCCTTGACCGCAGTCGGGTATTCCTCTATTAGATCGGACTCTTCAACCGCCTTTGGCAGCTTCTCGATCGGAGCATGTGTGTGTGTCGGAGCTATCACCGGGCGAGCAGGCCTGTCTGGAAAACTGGGAAGCCGGGTTCCAAGGCTTGAGCATTGTTGGCAGACGACCAGCCTAGCTCCTTCGACCAAGGACCTTGCAGGTTTGCCTACAATCTCGCGTCCACATATCTCACAGAACAAGGGTTCAGGATACCTCTAGGCGAGAACGTTAGAAATAGGCTCCTATGATGCTTATGTAGGTATCGGATTTAGAATGCCCCTCCAGCTGGTAAAGCCCAGGCTTCACGAGCTGAGAAGGATAAGGGTCGTGGCTAACTACCAGTTTGGTAGAGGCGCCTCGAAAGCCTTCCCTAAGACCATACGGATCACGCGTAGTCCTCACACGCACCGGATACGCCACATTTTCCGCGACAATAGTCTCCTCGCAACCTATCGTCCCAAGGATGGCCTCCTAGCTCTCTCGATAGCGGGGGGAGAGGCGTTGTTGGGGATATTCAAACCACCAAGGCTTCGGGTTAGAGTAGTCTCTGGAGTAGAGGAGTTCATCAAGGAGGGCGGCAACGTCTTCTGCAAACACGTCCAAGAGGTCGATCCCGAGCTACGTCCCGCTGAGGAAGTTCTGGTAGTCGACCACAAGGACAAACTGCTTGCTGTAGGTCGAAGTTTCTTCAATGCCGAGGAAATGCTGAGCTTCAAGGTCGGCGTTGGAGTAAAAGTCAGACATGGAGTAGAAGGCTGATAGGCTTAACAGTCAGCAACCGAGAGCGGAGAATGATCCATCATGCAGCGTAGGATCAACCCGCGAGAAGCGAACAGGATGATGCAGCGCATGGGCATGCAGCTCAAACAGATCGACGACGTGACACGGGTCGTAATCGAATCCGCCACGAAGAAAATAATCATAGATGAGCCTGAAGTCGCCATCGTCACAGTTCAAGGCCAGACAGTCTACCAGGTAGGCGGGGGAAGAACGAGAGAAGAAGGTCCAGCCAGTGCAAGCTCAGACGAAGACGCGAAGCTCGTGGCCGCACAGGCCGGAGTCTCCGCCGAGGAAGCGACCAATGCGCTCCGACAATCTGGAGGAGACCTCGCCCAAGCGATCATACTCCTCAAACAGAAGAAACCGTCCTGAGAAACCTCTCAACAGTTGACGATTCAGGCGACGCTCTGCTTCATTCTCAGAGACGACAAGGTTCTACTGCTCAAGAAGTCCAAGGGACTGTTTGGCCAAGACAAGTGGAACGCGCCAGGCGGAAAGATTCTACCTGGAGAAGACGCTGAACAATGCGCGGTCAGAGAGGTTCGCGAGGAGACACAACTCGCGATCGAAGATCTAGAGCAAATGGGCATTCTTCACTTCTACAAGTACGACAGACGTGAGAGTCCAGATTGGACGGTGCACGTCTTTCTCTCACGAGGCCTTGACGGAATCCCCGTTAGCGGTCGCGAAGGCCAGATCAAATGGTTCAATGTGAATAGTCTGCCTCTCGAAGAGATGTGGGAAGACGACCGATACTGGTCCCAGCTTGCGCTACAGGGTAGAAGATTTGAAGGATGGTTCTACTACTCGGGTGACTTCGAGAAACTCGTCGACTACAGAATAGAGGAGGACCGACCTTTTTCCTCGGTCAAAGTTTGAAACCACTATCCCTCTGCTGGCCATGTTTTAAGACCGAACGCGGACCACGTCTGTCTGCAGAAGCTTGAAGCTCATAGAGTGTGTCCCAAACTTCAGCGAAGGCCGGAGACAGGACGTTATCAGAGCGATCGCCGACGCGATCAGATCAACCCCGGCAGTCACACTGCTCGATGTCGAGTCTAACCCGGATCATAACCGCTCAGTGATAAGCTTCGTCGGCGAACCGGGACCGGCGAAGCAAGCGGCCTTGGCCGCAGCGGCAAAGGCTATCGAACTGATAGATCTTAACAAACACAAAGGAGAGCATCCCCGCATGGGCGCGATCGACGTCGTACCCTTCGTGCCTCTATCCGGGGCGACGATGGAGGATTGTGTTTCCCTAGCTAGGGATTTTGGCCGCGAACTTGGGGCCAGCTATCGCGTTCCGGTATTCCTCTACGAGGAAGCGGCGACAATTCCTGAGAGGAGAAATCTTGCTGATGTGAGAGCTGGAGAGTTTGAGGGTCTCAGGGATAGGATCGGAAAGGACCCGTCGAAGAAGCCTGACTTCGGCCCAGAGATGATCCATCCAACCGCCGGGGCCACAGCTGTTGGCGCCCGGGAGGTTCTCATCGCCTACAACGTAGATCTGGGGACGAGCGATCTTGGGATAGCGAAGAGGATAGCGCACGAGCTCCGGTCCAAGGACGGCGGGCTCGCACACGTGAAGGCCCTGGGCTTCGAACTGAAGCAGAGGAGCATGGTCCAAGTCTCGATGAACATGACCGACTACCACAAGAGCCAGCTGTTCAAAGCATACGAGCTGATCAAGCTGTTCGCGGAGAGATACGGGGTCCCGGTGGTCGGGAGCGAGATTGTGGGACTCACGCCGATGGATGCATTGGTCGACTCGGCAGAATTCTATCTGAGACTTGAGAACTTCAGCCGCGACCAGATCCTTGAGAAGAGGCTCTTCGCTCCCAGCCCATTGAGTCTTACCGACATGAGCCTCGCGACGTTCAGCGAGGAGGTCGCCTCGAAGAAAGCTACTCCGGGAGGCGGCAGCGTATCAGCCTATATGGGCGTGCTGGCGGCGGGACTGCTCTCGATGGTCAGCCGAATAACTCTGGGAAAGAAAGAACCGCCGAAAGCCGGAGATAGGCTTCAAGCCGCCTTGAAGACCGGTGAAGAGCTTCGTGCCAAGTTTCTGAAACTAGTGGTTGAGGATGCCGAGTCTTTCAACGCGGTGATGAAGGCGTTCAAGATTCCGAAGGAACAGCAGGAGACGCGAAGAAAAGCGATCCAGGAGGCGACTATGAAGGCCGCGGAGGTCCCACTACTCACACTCGACAGTTCAGTCGAGACGTTGAGGCTGGCACGTGAAGTGGCCGAGAATAGCGCTGCCAACGCTTTGTCCGATGTTTCTACTTCGATTGCTGCTGCCCGAGCTGCCGGAGAGGGCGCTGCGAGCAACGTACTCATAAATCTGGAGATGCTTGACGACAAGCACTATGTGGAGAAGACAGCCAAACGGGTAGCGGAATTGAAGAATGAGGCTTCAATGCTAGAAAAGCAGGTCCGAGAGACGGTAGCATCTAGGTTACAAAAAAAAACGGCCTAGTTATCCAGTTGTACCAATCCTGTCATCTTGTCTGCCCAGATCATCAGTGGCGCGACGAGCATTGTCAGCTCTCTGCCCTCACGTGTGAGATGATACTCGACCCGCGGAGGAATCTCAGAAAAGGCTTCGCGTTTGACGAGACCGCTGCGTTGCAGGTCCTTGAGAACATCGGTCAGCGTCTTGGCACTTATTCCATTGAGTTGCTGTACGAGCTGGTTGAAGCGTAAAGTGCCCTCGTTTCCGAGCTGGGCGAGGACGCATAGAGCCCACTTCTTTCCGATGACGTCGATCAATCCTTCGCAAGGACACGGACAGACACAGCAAGGCTGTCCCTCTTTTGGGATAACCATCCGGTTACCGAGTTACCTCAGAGAAACTTGGCCGTTTAAATACTTTTCAATGGTAACTAATGTTAGTTACCGAGGTGAAGTGTTTGGAGAACTGCTGCCCGTGCTGTGGAGGATGTTGCGGCGGATGCTGTGGACCCTCAGACCTAGAATACCGTAACTGAACGAGTGCCTGGCCAAGCATGTTCGCCAGAATACCCAATGTTTTTTCCATTTGAGCTCTCCGTCTGGCGTGAGATCTTTCCATGCTGGGGAGGCGTGGACGAGCCTTGTAACATGAATACTCTGCAAATGCAGAGAAATTGTTCTAGAAAAGCCGAGGCTTCTCGGCTCAAGATTGTGAGAAGGCTCTCTACGTGCCTGCTACTCGAAGCCCCATTGCCGCGTCCAGTCTCTTGAGAGATATTCTCCACACTTCTTCACTCTCTCTGGGCTAATAAACCGAAGCAGCAGTTGAATTCAACTGACGTCTGGAGTACTGGGAACCGCTTGATATCTATAACTCGGCTTCTTCGGAAGCTGAACCTTCATCCAAGAACAAAATCGGGAGATGGAGGGTTGTTTGCGTACTATGATGTCCGATCCGATCTCCTTCTTACGTTTCGATGGGATGGATCCGGATTGACGAGATCGGGTGAAATCGTACTCTTTGAACAGGAAGAACCAGGGTTTCAGCCGCTTCACATTCAGGGTCACCTAACCCGACTCTTATTCATGATCCGATCAGGCGACGTGATCGGAAAGCTCGTTTGGATAGTTTCTGAGGCTCGATATCAGGATCTTGACAAGATCGTATTTCCATGGGTACGAATATGGGAAGCTAGTTTCGGTGGCAAGTTTCCTCCGATTGAATATCGAAACGAAAACGGAACACATCTTGCGTCCTTGGGAGTAAGCCGGAACGCAAAGCATCGTCTAAGACCAGCAACGGCGAAGTATGTCCATTTCGAACAGAATGTTGCAGTTGCGAATGGTGCGGACCCGGCTGTTGCACAAGTGAGCGCCTAACTGGCCGGCCAGAAAAGAGCTGAACCGCGAGGCAGAGATAAGCGTCCACGCGGCAGAGATCACAGGGACCCTCAGTTTCCTAGTATTCAAGCTCGGTCTTCTATGGGGATTTCTCTACTTACTGGTGATACCAGTGGGGCTGATCAGAATTCGTTTGAGACAACACACGCTGCTTCAAGTCTTGGCTGGCGCAGTTCTGAGTGCCGCGCTTACGTGGGCCCAGATAATATTCCTGGTTCCATTGATCCCCGCATGATTATCATCTGGTCGGAGCTGAAATTGGGCTTGAAACGGTACTGCCCTTCAAAGTCTCCCGCAAAGGAGTGATCCTCCGTGATGTGAGGATGTCAAGAGGGTCTACTAAGGGTCGCGCAGAACGTTGTATCGACGTCTTGTTTCGAAACTCTCAGGGAGACCAGGCGACTGTGAACTGGTTGATTGTTCCGCCAGTGTTTGACGCTGTGTAAGTGAGGCAATAGATGTAGGCTCCTGCGGCGTTAAAACTCACAGCTGTTCCCGAAACCAATGGGGTAATGGTGGAGCCGCATCCGGTCCCATCTGCAGCGATTCCTAGGGTGTGAGTGAGGATTCCCGCACTGGTGACGATGGTGAATGTCGGTGTACTGCTCCCGTCACGGGTTACCTTGAAAGCAGCTACTGTAGAAGTGCCTGATAAACAGTTGGCAATTAGCGTCCCGGCTGCCGCGGTGGGCGGGTTTTGGATATTGAGGGTTGCACAGTTCTGTTGGGTTGCGAAGGTCACGGATGGAACGGTGACCGCTGGGAAAACCTGAGATACGGTTGCATAAACAATGACACTAACACTCGCCGAGATACATGCGATGACCAAGAGAAGATAGGCTCTTCGACTCAGTTTCATGATTCTAGGAAAAAGAGCTCGGGCTCAATTAAACATACCTCAAACAGACTGGGAAGACGGAAGTCCTTGTGCATTCGATAGTCAAATGGACTGTCCATAGAAATCTTAAACGGAGCCGAGACCTGAAACGTCCCGCCTGGGTTCTATGGAAAATAATCGGCTGGGATCCACGGGACTACAGGTATTTCGCATCTGCCTCGGGACAATGTCCTTCGGCAATTCTGAAGAATGGATGATCGAGATCGACAAGGCAAGGCCGATAGTGAAACGCGCGCTTGATCTCGGCGTGAATTTCTTTGACACGGCCAACGTGTATTCAGCTGGAAGGTCAGAGGAGATTGTTGGAGAACTCCTGAAGGACCATAGAGAAGATGTTGTCCTCGCGACGAAGGTCAGACTCAGCACCGGTGAGGGACCGAACAAGGAGGGCCTCTCCAGATACCATATAATGGACCAAGTGAAGAAATCCCTCAAACGGCTCCAGACTGACAGGATCGACCTCTACCAGATTCACCGCTGGGACTATTCCACACCAATAGAAGAGACGCTTGTCCCACTGAATGATCTAGTCAGGCAAGGAATGGTCAACTACATCGGCGCTTCGAGTATGTTTGCCTGGCAGTTCACGAAAGCACTCTACACCAGCGACCGACTGGGCATAGCCCGTTTCGTCTCGATGCAGAACCACTACAACCTCTGCTATCGAGAAGAAGAGCGAGAAATGATTCCTCTCTGCAAAGATCAGAAAATTGCTCTACTGCCGTGGAGTCCCCTCGCGAGAGGCTTCCTCACCGGGAGATACAAGCGAGGAAAGGCGGCTGACAGTCCAAGATACCGGACTGACAAGTACTTTGCAGAGAGATTCTTCCAGCCAGAAGATTTTGATGTTGTCGAGAGAGTTGAAGAGGTTGCGAAGGAGAAGGGAGTAACTCCCTCCCAGATCGCCCTGGCTTGGCTTTTACACAAAGGCGTCTGTGCTCCGATAATTGGAGCCACAAGAGTCGACCACGTAGAGGAGGCGGTTAGCTCGCTCGACGTCAAGCTCTCAGCGGATGATATGAAGAGGCTCGAAGAGAAGTACAAACCTCATCGAATAATCGGGCCCCTTCCAATACCGGAGACCAGTATCGACCAAATACACTATTATTGAATAATGGAGACTTCTGTCAAGGTCGCTACAATGTCCTGGACGAGACCCTGGAAGTCTTGGTATATCGCCGGGTTTTCAGCATAGCGTTCGAACATGAGATACAGCCCTTCCACAGCCGGATAGTAGTTTGGGTTGGGTTTGATTCCCTTCTTCTCAACATTGGGAAAGACAGGCTTCGCCAGAAAATCTCTCACGCTGAAATAAGCCAGCAGATCGACAACCGTGTGAGCAATCCCAAGGTTGAGCTTGGCTTCTCTTAGAGCCTCGACGAGACTTCGTCTGGGAGTAATAAGCTCCGACAGTTCATGGGCAAGGAACTTCTTCTGAACCTCAATGTCTGGAAAAGGAGCGAAGCCTATGCAATCATTCCAGCCGAATCCACCATAGAGACAGTCTATGAAGTGAACGCGAATCCTGTCCGTCGTCCACGGACGCTTTGCTAGCGAGGAGAGACGTGTTAATACCTGGTCGCCTATCGGGGACCATTCGGACTCAAACTTCTCCTTGTACGCCTCTAG
>Ga0209376_1003514_pt1 | contig 14121 bp, 11 predicted proteins | sample GraSoiAngelo_134_FD_185891 | JGI IMG/M metagenome (GOLD analysis project Ga0209376, IMG submission 185891) | Grasslands soil microbial communities from the Angelo Coastal Reserve, California, USA - 14_0929_05_30cm (SPAdes) (version 2) | ecosystem: Environmental > Terrestrial > Soil > Grasslands ... | reverse complement strand
ATTTTATTGAAACGGCTCGGCCTATAGAATCGACAGTTGCAGTGGACGTTGTCCACGGTGTTCTGAAGCGAATACTCTGACTTGCCCCTCTCCCGTCGATCTTGAGCGTCCCTTGGGAAGGCGATACATTGAAACCTGGAGAAGTGCCTACGATGAAGAAATAGGTGCCGTTTGGCTCCTCAAATACAATGTCAGGCCTCTGAGACGTCTGCGTCGTTCCATTGAGCGTCACAGACCAGGATGTTTGATTACCCAGTCCGTTTTCGTCGAAGACTACCGGGTATTGTGTTGGGGGCGGTTTGAGCTGGACCATTGTCGCGTTTCCATCGTTGAACACGCCTTGATAGTAGCCAGTGTTTGCCAGCGTATAGTTCGATATTGACATGGTGGCTGGTCCCCCTAGAAAGGAGGATCGGACATCTGTCTCGGCTCTCTCCCAACTGTCGACGACGTGGTGGGGAGTAGGGTCCCAGACTGTGTGTTCATGGTGAGCTGAGCCTAAGCTCCATATTCCGAAGGTGGGGCTGTGTCCCATGTCCCAGATGCGCATATGGTCTCGGGGTCCGATACATGGAAGCCGAGTAGGGTCGGGACGTTCTAGAGTGTCGTTGTACGCTTGTCCGTTTACTGACTTGGGCTCGGAACAGTAAGCTGAGTCGCTCCAACCGGCGATGTTTGATACAACCCACCAGGAAGGCGCGTATCCCGTGAAGATGAGAGTGATCGGGTCCAGACCATCGTCAGTCTGAACTGGAATAATAGGAGTCGGCTCCAGTTGTTGTGCGGTGGATGTTGTGAGCTCCACCCCAACAAGACTCGAGGGGGAAATAGTGCACAGGATAACGAGAGTTGAGATCCGAGCGAACTGGATCATAGAAGAGCGGCCACTCAAGAATGCGCATTGGTCTTGGTCCTGCAATTTACTTCACACTGGACATAGTACTTGATGCTCGTAGGTAATAGGCCCAGTAACCCTTCCACGGACCATACTTCTCGGCTATCTGGTCAAACCTTGGTTGAGGGAGAGGCTTACCCTGCCCGTAGATCGTAGACGCTACCTTCAAGAGCCGTTTCTCGACAGCCAGCTTCTCCATCCGTCCCAGGCCGCGAAGCATTATCAGCTTTGACGACCACTCACCGATGCCATTGATCTTGCTGAGCCAACTCGCGACCTCGTCATACTTTGCCGTTCGGAGGAATCGCTCATCGATCTCGCTGAAAGCCTTTGCAACTCCCATCAAGAATTCGACCCGTCTCTTGTTCCGGACCAGAAGCATCAACTCATCTTCGCTGGCGTGAGTCAGTCGAGATGGCTCAGGAAAGGCGCGATACAATCGGCGCTCAATCTCCAAGACGGTCCCAAACTTCTCCATGATCGCCTGCTTGACTTTCTGGGCCGCGCCTATCGGATAACGCTGGGACAGAACGGCCCAGGTGGCAGATTCGAACGGGGTGATGAACTTCACATGGTGGAGGCCGTAGTACTTCTGTAGGACTGGCGCAAAGTCCGCATCACCATAGCCGATTCTGTAGAAGGATTCCAGATCATCAGAGAGACTCAGGAAGAAACCGATACGATCTATGACCGCGTCGCGAATGCCCGCCGATAATGGTCTCTCCGAATAGAGAGTATACTTGAGCCGCGGGTTCTTGATGAGACCCGTCGATCTGATCTTAAAGACGACTGTCTGCCCGCCAACAGCGACTGCTCTGGTCAGTGACTGCTCTTCGATCTGGTGATCGACCCTCATCGGTGTAAAGGCGCCGAGGAAGTCTAGAGACTTGGCAAAGTCGAAAGGCGGTTTAGGGGTAAGGAACCCCTCTTCTGTGGATAGGCTTGACGTAGTCCTGTTCGCGTGAATCATTGAATTCATCCATGATCTGCGAGACCTATAGGTTTAGCAGAATCTAGACGGCGACGTTCACGATAGGTCAACCTGACGTGTCGAGGATATTAGAAATAGAACCATGCCCAGCTGACCACTTGACAGTTTGAAAGCTTCGAAGTCTATAGTTCAGAGGGACGGTCAGAGTCTTGACTCGGGCGTTCGTGCACATTACAACGCCGGTGTGGAAAGAGATAGACTCCTCAGTGGCACTTCGAACCTTGAGTTCGAGAGGACGAAACGAATCCTCTCCCGTTATCTTCCAAGCAGGCCCGTCACGATACTCGATGTGGGGGGAGGGCCGGGCAGATACTCATTCTGGTTGTCAGAGATGGGTCATTCAGTACATCTCGTCGACATTTTGCCATTGCACATTCGACAGGCACGGGAATTTCAGAGGAAATCAAAGAACCAACTCGCTAGCATCAATCTGGGAGACGCGCGCAGGCTCGATTTCGATGACGGTTCCGCCGACATTGTTCTGCTGTTCGGACCATTGTACCACCTCGTGCGAAAGAAGGAGCGCCTCAAGGCGCTCGCAGAAGCCCGTCGCGTACTGAAACCGGGCGGCTTGCTGTTTGCAGCAGCTATCTCCAGATTCACGTCAGCCCTCGACGGTTCTCTCAGAGGATTCATCCGAGACCCGGAATTCATGAAGATAATCACACAGGATCTCAAGAACGGCCAACACAGGAACCCCTTGAACAAGCCCGAGTACTTCACAACCTCCTTCTTCCATCACCCTAACGAGCTTGAAGCTGAGATGAAGCAGGCCAAGCTCAAATCGGTCAAAGTCCATGGCGTCACCGGTTTCGCATGGCTGTTGTCGAGATTCGACCAAATATGGAGGGATCCAACGCTGAAAGTGCGATTGATGCGTATCCTGGATCGGACAGAGTTGGAACCATCAATGCTTGGGATACGCGATCATTTGCTAGCTGTCGGAAAGAAGTGAACATGTATTCTGCGAGCTTCGTAGTCTACGTGGGGTGAGGATTAGGCCCCTTTCGGACCCGAGAGAGCTTGGAGCCGCGTGGAGCGGACAGTACGGGCGACTTGCAGAGCTTTTCTCTCGAATGTTGCCGAAGCAGAGAGGCGTCCTCGTTGAGATTGGATGCGGCAAGGGACAACTTACGATTCCTCTGGCCGAGAGGCTCCCTCGATGCCAGATCATTGGCGTGGATAGATTCAGGGGATCCTATTCTCAAGCCCAGACCGAACTACTATCGGACCTTGCTAGCCTGGGAAAGAACTTGGCGATCAAGGTTATCGTCAGCGACTACCGGGCCTGGCTATGCAATCAGCAGAATTCGAAATATGACGCGATAATCTCGAGCGAGTTCCTCCCTGAAATAGACTCCAAGAGTATGCGCGGTTTCTTCGTCGAGTCGTATCCCCCGAACCACGGAACGCGAGACAAAGACGACTCATCGAGGCTGATAGCGACCCGAGATGGACCAAGACTCCTCCAGCGGAATGGTTTTCCCCACCTCCAAGGCAGGTTCTAGAATATCTCAAGCTGGCAGGATTCAAGAAACTGCGGATGGTGAGATTGAGGAGCGGACTTGTGATTTGTTCCGCTGCGGCGAGGGAGCTTCTGAAAAACTGGGACATACGGCAGTCTTACTGGGAGACCCATAGAGGAGTGCTGGAGAAGGAGGGCCTGGAGATTCCTAACTGGCTAATCATATGCGCAAGCAAATTCTCCGGTTAGACCTTGGTGAGGATCGTGTCGAGGCGGTCTGGACCTGGTCTACATTTGCTAAGAAGGTCACTTGGCAGTTTTTCTTTTCACGAGGAAAACGGTAACTGCGACTACCCCTATGATGACGACTGCAACACCTGCCCACACGGTCAATGGAAGGCCCAGTGCCCCGGATGGTGACGAGTTGGAGGAACCTACTGTCACTTGGATTGTCGTTGAGTGGGACAGAGATCCGTTGGTAGCCGTGACGTTGATTGAGTAGTTCCCCACTGCGACAGAACTATAGAGTCCACCTACAGCAGACACGGTTACAGTGGACATTCCACTTCCTCCTGACGATACCGTGATTGATGCTGGGCTAAAGGATACACTGGGTCCGGAGGGAGAGACTATCCCGGTCAGGCTGAGGGTGCCTGAGAAACCGTTGAGGCTGGTGAAGGTTATCGTCGTAATTCCAGTGGAGCCTTGGGTCACGCTCACCGAGGTGGGATTTGCACTGACGCTAAAGTCTTGAACATGATAGACCACGGTGGCCATGTGGGACAACATGCCGCTCGTGCCTGTAACTGTCGCAAGATAGTTGGCTGCAGTCGAAGAGGAGCAGGAGAGGATGGAGGTGCCCGGTCCACCCGGAATGCTCGTTGAGGTGAGAGCGCACGCGAGCTGGGTCGAGTTGGTGGCTGTTGCGAGATCGACTGTTCCAGTGAAACCATTGAGCGAAGCAATCGTTATCGTCGAATTGCCAGCAACACGCACATCGACGGTAGAACTCGTCGGGTTCGCAGTCACGGTGAAATCTGGAGAGCCAGGGGCTGTGACTGTAATGGCAACTGTGGTGGATTGCATCGCTGATCCGCTGGTTCCAGTCAGTGTTACTGTGTAAGAGCCAGTCGATACTGTGCTGGCAACGGATATTGTGGCTTGGGAAGTGCCAGTACCACCCGATGTAAGCGGGACGCTCATTGGACTGAATGAGGCAGTGATCCCTGAAGGAGCAGAGTACGAGAGGCTCACGCTGCCAGAGAATCCGTTGACACTATTCAGGCTCATGGTTGACGTGCCTGAGGAGCCTTGAACAATCGCGAGCGAAGATGGATTCGAAGCTGTTGTGAAGCCTTGAACGATGAAGTCTCCGACCATTGTTGAATGGAAGGTGCAGAAGTACTTGTAGGTGCCCGGAGTAAAGCTGACGGGGATACTGATGCTTGTAGGGGTAGGGGTAGTAGGGTCGAACCTGCCAGAGCAGTTGTCGCCGCTGGGACATAAACCCATGAACACGGGTCCATCCCGATCCAAGTCTAGAGCAAACTGGTGCGTGTAGTCTACGCTGGTAAGTTTGATGACGACTGTGTCTCCTTGAGTGACCGTTATTGGTGGGTTAGTCCCCGACGACAGCGAGTAGTTCCAGCCAAGATAGTTGCCAATTAGGGCTATTGCTCTGTTCGATCCCCCGACGGTAGGGACAAGATGTAGAGTCGGAGGAAATAGGACGATGGCAAGTCCAAGTAGAAGCAGGGCAGAAGCAACAAGCACTGATCTCTTCACTTCGGCCATGGCTAAGCGTCCTACACCGATAGTAGCTTAATAAGCTATCCACTGAAATGCGAATATCAACAATCTCTGTTAGATCGACGGGTCGCACCTCAAGGGACAATCCTTTGCTAGGAGTCCGCTATGTCCAATCAAACAGCTCTTTTAGGTTACAGATCCAATATGTTATGCGATCTCTAGGTTGAGACGACAATGTCATCAGCAATCTCGAGCAAGCCCGGCTGGACGCCTGGTGATGAGCCCTCGCAGAAGGATCTCAACCTGCTCAACCAGAGGGTCATCCAGTTCACGGACACCGAGGATACCACGCTGGACGTTTGGTTGCAGCTCGAGAACGCGGACCTCGATGAGGAGGCGGCAAAGTTTCTGAACGCAGGGCTCCTCTTCGAGCACTACCTTTCACAGCTTCCGAATGATCCCGCCCAGCGAAGTAGCGAACAAGTAGAACAGTTGGAAACGTACCGGCGGGATTTCGAGACGGCGCTTGACGAGGCGAGGTCAGCCCTAGCAAGCGCAATGTCCGCCTCTGCGTCTGGAGCATACACAAAGCAGATCAAGACCAGTCTCGGTCCCACCGCCATCCAAGCTATCACCCTCACAGGATGGTTCTACCTAGTCTTCCACGCCTACACAACCATCGCCGCTGGTAGTATCCTCGCAGGATTCGCCTACGGGCTCACGGCCTTTACAGCGCTATTCGCAGGTCTAACTATAGCACGCCTCTTCAAGAACTAGTTCCCAGAAACAGTCTCTATCGAGTTGAGGCCCACAGGAGTACACGCTCCAGCCTTCGGTTCAAACTTTTCGTTCTACCCGATACTCGACTCATTGAAGGTTCAGTTTAGGTGAACGTGCAAGAATGCGGCCAGGCGACCTCGCCGATGCAATAGTGGAATTGTGAGTGTTACTATCGCGACGCTCAATATCGCAATCTGGATGAATAACAGACCCAGGTATGCGGTGTCTCCGAGCAGGTAGTTTCTGAAAGCGGTGGATGGTACTCCTTCTGGTTGACCTATGACCACGTCAGCAAGCATCGCTGCAAACTGCGCCGCGGCCATCAACGCTGCACTGACAGTTGCCAAGCCGGCTTTAAACAGCGCAACCGCCACCAATATCATGTCGATCGATACGAATCCAATGAGTCCATATGCATGTGATGGTGCCGCGGCCCACAGCCACTTATCGTCTAGGAGAATCTGGATTCCCAATAGACCGGATATTGCGAGTGTCAGAGACAGTGCCGCTTGGACGATTTTCATCCACACTTCCTCACCCCTAGCTAATCGAGTCGGTGCACATACACCAGACAGCCTTAGCGTATCGAGTGGTATTGACTGTTCAAGTGGCCTTGCCCAAACCGGTATCTATGAGAACGAGGCGAGCAAATTACAAGTCATCCGAAATCTCAGTTCATCCCGGATCTGATTCCGTGGTCGGATGGTCTCGTTAGCATGGGTGTGTCGTATGATAGCGTCGCGAAGATCTATGATGCGACCAGGTGGGCCGGGGTCCCGGCTCCCGTGATGAAGAACATTCTCGATGCTACGAGAAGCGCGTTGAAGGATTGTCGGATCATTCTCGATGTTGGCACAGGGACTGGACGATTCGCCAAATTTTTCGAAGACGCAGGATTCACAGTGATAGGCGTCGACATCTCCCTATCGATGATGGCTCAAGCCCGAGAAAAAGGCGCACGAAATCTGATTCAAGCTGATGCTCATCACCTGCCCTTTGGAGACCAATCGTTCGACGGTTCCATCATGATCCATGTCCTGCATTTGGTGGAAAACTGGGTCCAGGTCATTCATGAAGCGGGTCGGGTCACGAGAAACATATTGATCTCGGAAGCTGGAGATGCCGAGGGTTTCAGTGCTAGGCAGAGATACCTGGAGCTTAGAGCGGAGTTGGGTTATCCCTTGAAGCGGTTCAATGAGGCGGAGTTTGGGCTTCGCAAGCTGATTCGTCCGAGATTCGTAATTTCGGCCGGTGATTACTGGAGTGATGTTAACGCGGATGAGGAGATCAGAGGTTTCGAGGCTCGCAAGTCCTCGGTTATGAGCGACTTGCCAGAGGATGTCCATAAGAAAATTATGCAGCGTCTTCGTGCAGAGTATGGGGGAAAGATACTCCGACGTCACGATATTCCTGAAGTCGTAGGCTGGGACCCGGCTCACCTTCGAGAGTTTAGAGCGTAGATACTGAGATCATCGTTTTCCCAGAAGCGGTCGAGCGTGATCTCGATCGATTGCTTTAGCCTATTCTCGCAACTCTCAGATTGCTCAAGCAGTCCATCCTTACGCAAAGGCTATAATGAATTGGAAGCCCGGAAGCTACTAGGGAAATAGTATGAACTCCAAAACGGTACTTGCACTGAGTCTAACTCTCATCATCACCATTCTAGCTCCAACAGTTGCTCATGGAACGAAGACCCCGACTTTTACAAACATCGTCCTCCTCCGTCCCGACGGGAACAGCGAACCTGAACTCTCTATCAGCCAGAACGGGCAGGTGGCACTAGTAGCCCTCTCATGGACTCTCTTCCAGACAAACGCTTGGGAAGGAGCATTCGGACAGACGCCGGTCTTCCAAGGCGCCATTGACTCGATGATACAGAACGGTGTCGGCGGTGGAGAAGACGCGGACGTGGATTTCGGTTCCACCGGGACAGTCCATGTCACAACACTGCTGGCCGTCTTCAACCCTAACAGCAAGATCACACAGCTCGGTGTGTCCGCAATCACCTGTCCAAACGGTAACCTGTCAAACAACTTCTCCAACTGCACGAGTCAGATTCTGGACTTCACGCAGGCAGATAGGCCCTGGATAACCTCCGATGGCCCACACGTATGGATCTCCTACCACGACTCCGGCTCCAGCACAACAATCCACGTATGGCGCTCGGACGATGACGGGTTTACCTGGAAGACGGTGAGCGATCCGGTAACTGGACAGGGCGGTGTCACGGGCAACTCGACATTCAACAACGACCAGGGCAAGATAGTCGCCGACCCGGTCACCCACAACGTCTATGCCGTTTACGCGGCTGGAGTCTCAGGTCTTCAGAAAGGGACAACGGCCAATTTCAACAACATCTACGTCTCAGTCAGCACAGACCTTGGATCCACGTGGACCCCACACCTTGTATTTTCAGGACCCGTCAACCAGCCATTGAACAACATATTCCCGGTCCTCGCTGCAGACCCGGTCAGCGGAGCGCTCTACGCTGGCTGGTCGAATCTCCACAACGTCTACGTGTCCAAATCAACCAACCAGGCCTCGACATGGTCAGCCCCGATTGCAGTGGCCAGCGCTCCTGTCAAAACAGCGCTTGAGCCTTGGGTCGCGGTCCGCGGCCAGACAGTCGACGTGACCTATTACGGAACAAGCTCGTCCAGCAACACAGACCCAACCGCCGTGTGGAACACCTATCTTTCACAGAGCACCGACGGCGGCTCCCACTTCACACAGAGCCTTGTCAGCGCACACCCCAACCACGTTGGAGAAGTCTGCACGGGAGGAATTTCCTGCGCACGTGGGACCAGAAACCTTCTCGACCTCTTCCAGATCGCAATAGACCCGCAGAACGGGCTCGCAGCAGTCATCTTCACCGACGATACCCTAACAACACTCTCCAACGGCTCCCCACTACCCCAAGTCATCGTAGCCTACCAAACATCATAGACACTCTGCAAGCAGATTACTCGTCCCCTTCCATTTTTTATTTGCCTACTATCTACGAGAAATTGTTCTGCTTGCATCAGGACAATCCGGTTCTGACTATTGTCCCTGGGCCGATAGGGATGGTAGACGCTCGCAAATACTATGGTTGATAGGGTTCGGGAATCGGGAGCGGTCCTATTATTCTATGGGGCTTGTAGTGTTCCTCCAACCTCTTCATATCGTCTGATGAGAGCTTGATGTCAAGCGAGTTGACAGCTTCGTCTACGTGCTCAAGCTTGGTGGCTCCGATTATCGGGGCGCAGACTCCCCTGTGCAGGAGCCAAGCCAGCGCGACCTGGGACGGGGTCACTCCCTTTTCTTTCGCTATTTCTTCGACTCTCTCGACGACATCAAAGTCTTCGGGCTGGAAGAACCTCTCTGCAAAGTACTTGTCAGTCCGGTATCTAGGACTGTCAGCCGCCTTTCCTCGCTTGTATCTCCCGGTGAGGAAGCCTCTCGCGAGAGGACTCCATGGCAGAAGAGCAATTTTTTGATCTTTGCAGAGAGGAATCATTTCTCGCTCTTCTTCTCGATAGCAGAGGTTGTAGTGGTTCTGCATTGAGACGAAACGGGCTATGCCCAATCGGTCGCTAGTGTAGAGTGCTTTCGCGAACTGCCAGGCAAACATACTCGAAGCGCCGATGTAGTTGACCATTCCTTGCCGGACTAGATCGTTCAGTGTGACAAGCGTCTCTTGTATCGGGGTGGAATAGTCCCAGCGGTGGATCTGGTAGAGGTCGATCCTGTCAGTCTGGAGCCGTTTGAGGGATTTCTTCACTTGGTCCATTATATGGTATCTGAAGAGGCCCTCCTTGTTCGGTCCCTCACCAGTCCTGAGTCTGACCTTCGTCGCGAGGACAACATCTTCTCTATGGTCCTTTAGAAGTTCTCCAACAATCTCCTCGGATCTTCCGGTTGAATACACGTTGGCTGTGTCGAAGAAATTCACCCCAAGATCAAGCGCGCGTTTCACTATCGGCTTTGCCTTATCGATCTCGATCATCCATTCTTCAGAATTGCCAAAGGACATTGTCCCGACGCAGATGCGAGCCACATGCAGTCCTGTAGATCCCAGGCGGTGATACTCCATAGAACCCAGCGGGATCCTTCAGGTCTCGGCTCTGTTTAAGAGTTCCATGGACAGTCCATTTGACTATCGAATGCACAGGACTTCCGCCTTCCCACTCTGTTTAAGGTATGTTTAATTGAGCCAAGGGGCTCATTGCTAGAATCATGAAACTGAGTCGAAGAGTCTATCTTCTCTTTGTCGTCGCAGCCATCACCGCGAGTGTCAGTGTCATAGTTTACGCAACCGTATCTCAGGTCTTCCCAGCGGTTACCGTCCCACCGTTAACCTTCGCAACCCAGCAGAACTGTGCAACCCTCAATATCCAAAACCCGCCCACCGCGGCAGCCGGGACGCTAATTGCCAACTGTTTATCAGGCACTTCTACAGTAGCTGCTTTCAAGGTAACCCGTGACGGGAGCAGTACACCGACATTCACCATCGTCACCAGTGCGGGAATCCTCACTCACACCCTAGGAATCGCTGCAGATGGGACCGGATGCGGCTCCACCATTACCCCATTGGTTTCGGGAACAGCTGTGAGTTTTAGCGCCGCAGGAGCCTACATCTATTGCCTCACATACACAGCGTCAAACACTGGCGGAACAATCAACCAGTTCACAGTCGCCTGGTCTCCCTGAGTTTCGAAACAAGACGTCGATACAACGTTCTGCGCGACCATTAGTAGACCCTTTTGACATCCTCACATCACGGGGGATCACTCCTTTGCAGGAGACTTTGAAGAGCAGTACCGTTTCAAGCCCAATTTCAGCTCCGACCAAATGATAATCATGCGGGGATCAATGGAACCAGGAATATTATCTGGGCCCACGTAAGCGCGGCACTCAGAACTGCACCCGCCAATACCTGAAGCGACGTGTGCTATGCTAACCGAATTCTAATCAGCCCCACTGGTATCACAAGTATGTAGAGAACGCCCCTGCGGGACCAAGCTTGAACACTAGGAAACTGAGGGGCCTTGTGATCCCTGCCACGTGGACGCTTATCTTCCAACCGAGTGTTAATAGGAACATGGCGGATGTATTGATGAAGTATGCCAGCATTAGACCGCTGAGCAGAACGGGCGCTCTGATCGTCCGAGCGCTGTGAATCCTGCGAGCTAGCTTACGAGCGCGATCTCGAAGGGTTTCGCGCGGGCACTTTTCTCGGCAATATCGTAGTCCAATCCTTCCAACCTCGCAAACCCTGTGATCCCGACTATGGGCAATATAGTGGCAAAAGACAACGGATAGAATCGTGGAAACAATCGTTGCCGATTCAAGCAGAGCTAGGACGACGAAGACAGACGTTGCGATGATCGGAGCGCTGAACGAATGCGACAAGTAGCGCAGAGCGTCTCTATGAGTTTGTGTCGCAGTTCAATGGGAAAAGATGGATTGGAAAAGACTATTGCCCTACTCCTCGCGGTTCACTCTTTTTCTGGTTGGCCGGTTGGGCGCTCAATTGTGCAACATCCGGGTCCGCAGCATCCGCAGCAGCAACAGCTCAAATACTTCACCTCTGTAACTCAGTTACCAAAGTGAAGTATTTAACTCAGGAAGTACCCAACGGGTAACTGGGTTACAGAATGGTTAGACAAAAGGAAGGAGAACCGTGCTGCGTCTGCCCATGTCCCTGCGACGGTCTGATCGACATCATCGGAAAGAAGTGGGCCCTATGCGTCCTCGCCCAACTCGGAAATGAGGGCACTCTACGCTTCAACCAGCTCATACAGCATCTCAATGGCATAAGCGCAAAGACGCTGACCGATGTTCTCAAGGACCTGCAACACAGCGGTCTCGTCAAACGCCAGGCCTTTTCTGAGATACCGCCGCGTGTCGAGTATCATCTCACACGTGAGGGCAGAGAGCTGACAATGCTCGTCGCGCCGCTCATGGTCTGGGCTGACAAGATGACAGGGCTGGTCCAGCTGGACCGTTAGGGCGTTTTCTGCAGTCGGGATGCTACCGTCTCTCGGACCTGCTTTTCTAGCATTGAAGCCTCATTCTTCAATTCCGCTACCCGTTTGGCTGTCTTCTCCACATAGTGCTTGTCATCAAGCATCTCCAGATTTATGAGTACGTTGCTCGCAGCGCCCTCTCCGGCAGCTCGGGCAGCAGCAATCGAAGTAGAAACATCGGACAAAGCGTTGGCAGCGCTATTCTCGGCCACTTCACGTGCCAGCCTCAACGTCTCGACTGAACTGTCGAGTGTGAGTAGTGGGACCTCCGCGGCCTTCATAGTCGCCTCCTGGATCGCTTTTCTTCGCGTCTCCTGCTGTTCCTTCGGAATCTTGAACGCCTTCATCACCGCGTTGAAAGACTCGGCATCCTCAACCACTAGTTTCAGAAACTTGGCACGAAGCTCTTCACCGGTCTTCAAGGCGGCTTGAAGCCTATCTCCGGCTTTCGGCGGTTCTTTCTTTCCCAGAGTTATTCGGCTGACCATCGAGAGCAGTCCCGCCGCCAGCACGCCCATATAGGCTGATACGCTGCCGCCTCCCGGAGTAGCTTTCTTCGAGGCGACCTCCTCGCTGAACGTCGCGAGGCTCATGTCGGTAAGACTCAATGGGCTGGGAGCGAAGAGCCTCTTCTCAAGGATCTGGTCGCGGCTGAAGTTCTCCAGTCTCAGATAGAATTCTGCAGAGTCGACCAGCGCGTCCATCGGCGTGAGTCCCACGATCTCGCTCCCGACCACAGGGACCCCGTATCTCTCCGCGAAGAGCTTGACGAGCTCGTATGCTTTGAACAGCTGGCTCTTGTGGTAGTCGGTCATATTCATCGAGACTTGGACCAACCTCCTCTGCTTCAGCTCGAAACCTAACGCTTTGACGTATGTGAGCCCGCCGTCTTTGGATCGGAGTTCGTGAGCTATCCTCTTCGCTATCCCAAGGTCGCTCGTCCCAAGGTCAACGTTGTAGGCGATGAGAACCTCCCGAGCCCCAACAGCTGTAGCTCCGGCGGTTGGATGGATCATCTCTGGACCGAAGTCCGGCTTCTTCGACGGGTCCTTCCCAATCCTATCCCTGAGACCTTCATACTCTCCAGCCCTCACATCCGCAAGATTCCTCCTCTCAGGAACAGTCGCCGCTTCTTCATAGAGGAATACGGGGACGCGATAGCTGGCTCCGAGCTCTCGGCCAAAATCCCTAGCTAGGGAAACGCAATCCTCCATCGTCGCGCCTGATAGAGGCACGAAGGGCATGACGTCGACCGCGCCCATGCGTGGATGCTCTCCTTTGTGTTTGTTAAGATCTATCAGTTCGATAGCCTTTGCCGCTGCGGCCAAGGCGGCTTGCTTCACTGGTCCCGGTTCACCGACGAAGCTTATCACTGAGCGGTTGTGATCCGGGTTAGATTCGACATCGAGTAGTGTGACTGCCGGGGTTGATTTGATCGCGTCGGCGATCGCTCTGATAACGTCCTGTCTCCGGCCTTCGCTGAAGTTTGGGACACACTCTATGAGCTTCAAGCTTCTGCAGACGAGCCCAGTCTGCCTACGGTCTTAAAACATGGCCAGCCGGGGGACTCTGGTTTCAGACTTTGACCGAGGCAAGAGGCTTCTCCTCGACGCTACAGTCGACCAGTTTTTCGAAGTCGCCGGAGTAGTAGAACCATCCCTCAAATCTCCTACCCTCTAGCGCGAGACGGGACCAGTATTGGTCGTCTTCCCACATCTCTTCGATGGGCAGACTATCCATCTTGAACCATTTGATTTGGCCCTCGCGGCCGCTAACCGGGATTCCGTCGAAGGTCCGTGAGGGAAAGACGTGGACCGCCCAGTTTGGGCGTTCGCACCTGTCAAACTTGCGGAACAATCCCTCGGTTTCTTGAGGAGTAGAATTTTGTCGTCTGTGACGATGAAGCAAAGAGTTGCCTGAACCGTCAACTGTTGAAAGGTTTCTCAGGATGGTTTCTTCTGTTTGAGGAGGATGATCGCTTGGGCGAGGTCTCCTCCGGATTGTCGGAGCGCATTGGTCGCTTCCTCGGCGGAGACTCCGGCCTGTGCGGCTACTAGCTTCGCGTCTTCGTCTGAGCTTGCACTAGCTGGACCTTCTTCCCTCGTTCTTCCCCCGCCTACCTGGTAGACTGTCTGGCCTTGAACTGTGACGATGGCGACTTCAGGCTCGTCTATGATTATTTTCTTCGTGGCGGATTCGATTACGACCCGTGTCACGTCGTCGATCTGTT
>Ga0209376_1003509_pt1 | contig 14138 bp, 12 predicted proteins | sample GraSoiAngelo_134_FD_185891 | JGI IMG/M metagenome (GOLD analysis project Ga0209376, IMG submission 185891) | Grasslands soil microbial communities from the Angelo Coastal Reserve, California, USA - 14_0929_05_30cm (SPAdes) (version 2) | ecosystem: Environmental > Terrestrial > Soil > Grasslands ... | reverse complement strand
TCCAGAGCACCAGGCGGACGTCTCCCCGTACGGAGAGACGCCGGGCGGGGTACCAGCGCAGGCCGACGTTGGGAGCGACGGTGAACTTCGTGCCGAACTTGTACCCGCTGGTGTCGCGCGGCGACGTTCCGCCGATGGCCACGCCCAGGACGCCTCCTACGTACGGGGCGAAACCCCGCCACGTCTTGCGGCCGGTGAGGATGAGCTGCAGCCCGGCGTCCAGGAGCACGACGTCGTCGGTAAAGGGCCCGGTCTTCCGCGACGTGGTGTCCGTGAAGGGGTCGACGACGAAGCGGTCCATCCGCGCGTAGGCGAGACCGAGCGACGCGCCGACCGCGCCGAACGGTACCTCGTAGCGGATGCCGCCGGTCTTGCCCTCCGAAGGGCCGACCCCCACGCCGCCCCGGCTGCCACCGAGATACCCGAAGGTGAAGACCAAGATGCCACCGCCCCGGACGTCGTGGTAGGGGGAGTGGGCGGGCTCGTGGCCGACTTGGGCGGAGACCCGGTTCCACGACGCCACGACGCCAAGCCACAAGAGAACAACGACTCTCATCATTAATCCGTCTCCCTTAAGTCTCTGCCGGTCATTTCCGGCGGCGGTTGGATGTCGAGCAGCCGGAGCACCGTGGGGCCGACGTCGCGCAGCGCGCCGCCGTGGCGCAACGGACCGCGCACCGCGTCGCCCACAATAAGAAACGGCACCGGGTTCGTAGTGTGCGCCGTGTGCGGGCCGTTGGTCATCGGATCGATCATCAGCTCGCAGTTGCCGTGATCGGCCGTCACGAGCAGCGTGGCGCCGCGCCGCTCGGCGCTCTTGACGACGCGCTCGAGGCATTGATCGACCGTCTCCACGGCCTTCACGGCCGCGCTTAGTACCCCGGAGTGGCCGACCATATCCCCGTTCGCGTAGTTGCACAGGATGAAATCGTGGTGCCCGGCCTCGATCGCCTTGCACAGCACGTCGGTGACCCCGGGCGCGCTCATTTCGGGCATCAGATCGTAGGTGGCGACCTTCTGCGACGGCACGAGCAGTCGCTCCTCACCGGGGTAGGGCGTCTCCACGCCGCCATTGAAGAAGTACGTGACGTGCGCGTACTTCTCCGTCTCGGCGGTCCGAAACATGGTCTTGCCGTGTTCGGTCAGCACCTGCGCCACGATCTCCGAGAGCACGATCGGCCCGAACGCCATGGGAAAGGGAAACGTCTCGTCGTACTGCGTCATGGTGACGAGATCGACGGCGGGTCGGGTGCCCGTGTCGAACGCGTCGAACCCGTCCACCGCCAGCGCGCGCACGATCTGACGCATGCGGTCGGCCCGGTAGTTGAAACAGAACACCCCGTCACCCGGCCGGATGCGCGGCGTGCCCGCGATAACCCGCGGCTTCACGAACTCGTCGGTCTCACCGGCTTCGTAGGCGCGACGGACGCTCGAGATCGGATCGGGGGTGACCTCGCCCACTCCGTGCACCATGGCGTCGTAGGCGATCTTGGTGCGCTCCCACCGTTTGTCGCGGTCCATCGCGTAGTAGCGCCCCACCACCGTCGAGACCGCCGCCCGGCCGCCGTACTGCGCCAGCTGGTCCACCAGCTCCTGCATGAACGCCAATCCCGACTGCGGCGGTGTGTCGCGTCCGTCGAGCCAGGCGTGGATCGCGACCGGCAGGTCGTGCAGATGGCCGAGCCTGACCGCAGCCACGAGATGGTCGTCGAGCGCGTGCACACCACCGCTGCCGATCAGCCCGAGCAGGTGCAACGTTCCCCCGCGCCGCTTCACGGCGCCGCACAGCTCCACGAGCGGCGGTAGCCGGAAGAATTCTCCGGACTCGATCGCCTGCGAGATGCGCACGATGTCCTGCGGCACCACCCGACCGGCTCCGAGGTTCAGGTGCCCCACTTCACTGTTGCCGATTTGTCCCTCGGGAAGCCCCACGGCGAGGCCCGACGCGTTGAGCAACGTGCGCGGCGCGTTCGCCCAGAGGCGATGCCAGGTGGGCGTTCGCCCGAGCTCGACGGCGTTGCCCTCCCGACCGGGACGGAAGCCCCAGCCGTCGAGCACGATCAGGACGACCGGGGTGCGCGGCCCATGCCTCTTTGCCATATTGGAGGGGATGCAATCTAGCCGGGCCCTCCGCGCCCTTCCAGTTGTGCTGGGGCTCGTCGCGCCCCTGCCGCTCGCAGCCCAAGCGCGCTACCGCGTGACCACCGACGGGGCCTGGTTTTGCCAGGAGCCGGGTGGAAAGCGCCTGGCACGCCTGGCACGCGGTGCCGTGCTCATGGGCGGCGAGGTGCAAGGCGACTGGCAGGGCGTGATGCTCGAGGGCTGGATCTTCGCGACCTCGGTGGGCCCGACGCCGCGCGCGGGCTACGACCTCACCGTCACGCGCGCGCCGGAGGAGAACCTGCGCTCCGCGCCCGCAGGCGCGCTCGTCGGGAAACTGCCCCAGGGGTTCCTCCTCAACAAGGTTGCGGAAGGCACGTCGGGTCGCTGGATCCACGTCACGCGCGCGGGCTGGCTCGAAAAGACGGACCTCGAGTCGGTCGCGCAGGTGGCGAGCTCGCGCACCGCCGTACCGGACTCGGACACCACCCAAGCGCGACCGCCCCCTGCCCGCAAGCCCGGGGACCCACAGACCCCGGGCCGTGGGTCTGGGGTCGGTCCACCCGACACGACCTCGAGTCCCAGTCCCTCCGCTCCGGTCGATCCGTCCCGCGTCGAGTCGGCGCGCCGGACGGTGCTGTACCGGTCGCCGGAGGGCCAGCCCGCGGGGACGCTCGCGCCGTCGGCGCCGCTGCGCGTGCTGGGGCGCTCCGGCGACTGGACGCGGGTGGAGCTCGAGGGGTGGGTGAAGAGCGCGGACTTGGAGATCGCCCCGCCGGGCGTGCTGGTGGGCATCACCGCCGCCGAGCTGCGCACCGACCCACAGCGCTATGCGGGACAGGTGCTGCGCTGGACCCTGCAGTTCATCTCGACGCAGCAGGCCGACGAGCTGCGGCCCGAGATCCCGAACGGCGCGACGTACATGCTGGCGCGCGGGCCACTCCCCGAGCGCGGGTTCGTGTACGTCGTGGTCCCCGAGGCGAGGCGCGCGCAGCTCGAGACCATCACGCCACTCGCCACCATCCAGGTCACCGCGCGCGTGCGCACCGGCCGCACCCGGTTCCTCGGCAACCCGGTGCTCGACATGATCAGCCTCGAGACCCTGCCATGAACGAGATCCTGCGTGACCGCCTGTTGCGGAAGCTCGACGCGCTCCCCGACGACAAGGCGTATCAGGTCCTCGACTACGTCGAGTTCCTGGAGTCCAAGTACGCCGAGCGGCCGGCCGGCGCGCCGCCGTTCCAGCGCGTGGCGGAAACGCTCGAAGACACGCTGCGGGCGGGCCGGGTTCCGGTCAACATCATCAAGGGGACGATGGACGCCGTGGGAAAGGCGGGGAAGTTGCTCGAGAAGGTCGCGGCGGCGGGGAAGGCTGCGGTGGAGGAGGCTTCGAAGAAGGCGACCGACAAGGACAAGGTTGAGGAAACGCCACCCGCCCAGTAACTTTCGCCATGGGAACCTTCCGGCCCGCTTCGGCTCTCACTTTCGACGACGTTTTGCTCGTTCCGCGGCTCTCGAGCGTACATCCGCGGAACGTGGACGTGCGCTCGCGCTTTACCCGCGGCATCCCCCTCAACATCCCGCTCGTGTCCGCCGCCATGGATACGGTCACCGAGTCGGAGATGGCGATCGCGATCGCGCGTGAGGGCGGCATCGGCGTCATCCACAAGAACATGCCGGTGGACCGCCAGGCGGCGGAGGTGGACCGCGTGAAGCGCAGCGAATCGGGGATGATCCTGCACCCCATCACCCTCGGACCGGACCGGCCGCTGCGGGAGGCGGTGCGCCTGATGGAGCGGTTCCGCATCTCGGGCGTCCCGATCGTGGACGACGCCGGGCGCCTGGTGGGCATCATCACCAACCGCGACCTGCAGTTCGAGCGCGAGCTGGACCGTCCGATCCGCGACGCGATGACCAAGGATCGCCTGGTGACCGCACCTGTGGGCACGGGTCTCGACGAAGCGGAGCGGATCCTCGCCAAGCACCGCATCGAGAAGCTGCCGGTCGTGGACGAGCGTGGCGTCCTCAAGGGCCTGATCACCATCAAGGACATCTTCAAGCGCCGGCGGCATCCCCACGCCAACAAGGATCAGCACGGGCGCCTGCGCGTAGCGGCGGCGGTGGGTGGGACATCCGACGCCCTGGCGCGCGCTCGCGCGCTCGTCGACGCGGGGTGTGACGTGATCGTCGTGGACTCGGCGCATGGTCACTCGGAGGGCGTGCTCAAGACCGTGGCCTGCTTGCGCGAGGCGTACCCCGACGCGCAGCTGGTGGGCGGGAACGTGGCGACGGAGGCGGGTGCACGGGCGCTGGTCGAGCGCGGTGTGGACGCCGTGAAGGTGGGTGTGGGCCCGGGGTCGATCTGCACGACGCGCGTCGTCACGGGCGTCGGCGTCCCACAGATCACGGCAATCGTCGACGCCGTGACGGGCGCGGGGGACGTACCGGTAATCGCGGACGGCGGCATCAAGTACTCGGGCGACCTGGTCAAGGCACTCGCCGCGGGCGCCGAGAGCGTGATGATGGGCTCGATGCTCGCCGGTACGGAGGAGAGCCCGGGCGAGTCGTTCCTGCTCGAGGGCCGGCGCTTCAAGGTGATCCGCGGGATGGGCAGTCTCGGCGCCATGGAGGAAGGATCTGCCGATCGCTACTTCCAGGAGGGTGAGGTCTCCCCGTCCAAGCTCGTGCCCGAGGGCATCGAGGGACGCGTGCCGTATAGAGGCCCCGCCTCCGACGTGATCTTCCAGATGGTGGGTGGGCTGCGCAGCGGCATGGGCTACTGCGGCGTGTGCGACGTCAAGGCGCTCCGCGGCGAGACGGAATTCATTCAGATCACGAGCGCCGGGTTGCGCGAATCGCACCCGCACGACGTCGTAATCACGCGCGAAGCGCCGAATTACAGCCTCTAACGGCTTGACAGGCCCACCACGCGGGCCTACTCTAGCGGCCATCTCGCCGTCGTTCCGACAACTGCTCGCACTCATCACGAGGGACGCATGAATCTTCTCCGCCGGAAGAGCGTCACCGAGCTCCAGACCGAGGCACTCACGGACCACAGCTTGAAGCGGGCCCTCGGTGCGCTCAACCTGACCATGCTCGGCATCGGCGCGATCATCGGCACCGGGATTTTCGTGCTCACGGGGACGGTGGCGGCGCTGAACGCGGGACCCGCCGTCGTGCTGTCGTTCACGTTCGCGGGCATTGCCTCGATCTTCGCGGCGTTGTGCTACTCGGAGTTCGCCTCCCTCGTGCCGATGGCGGGCAGCGCCTACACCTACGGGTATGCGACCCTGGGCGAGTTGGTCGCCTGGATCATCGGCTGGGACCTGGTGCTCGAGTATGCGCTGGGCGCCGTGACCGTCGCGATCGGCTGGTCGGGCTACGTGGTCTCGTTCCTGCACGACGTCGGGATCGACGTCCCCTGCGCCCTGGCGGGGGCGCGCGGCACCATGGTGGCCTGTCACGACGGCACCCAGGTCGCTGCGGTCTTCAACCTGCCCGCCGTGATCATCATCGGGCTCGTCACCACGCTCCTCGTCATCGGCATCAAGGAATCGGCGAACTTCAACAACGTGATCGTCTTCGTAAAGGTGGCCGTGGTGCTGCTCTTCATCGTCGGGGCGGCCCACGCGATCAACCCGGCCAACTGGCATCCCTTCATCCCGCCGCAGACGGTCAAGGACGGCGTCCCCGTCCCAGGTGAGTTCGGCTGGAGCGGCGTGTTCACGGGCGCCGCGATCGTCTTCTTTGCCTACATCGGCTTCGATGCGGTGAGCACCGCGGCGCAGGAGGCGAAGAATCCCCAAAAGGACATGCCGATCGGGATCATCGGTTCCCTGCTCATCTGCACGGTCCTGTACATCCTGGTCTCGGGTATCGCGACGGGCGTGATGTCCTACAAGGAGCTGAACGTCCCCGATCCTATCGCCGTGGTGGCGGACCACGCCGGACTCGGCTGGATGTCCACGCTGATCAAGCTCGGTGCCATCGCGGGGCTGTCGTCGGTGATCCTGGTGATGCTCCTGGGGCAGTCGCGCGTGTTCTACTCGATGGCGCGCGACGGCCTGCTGCCGCCGTTCGTGAACAAGGTGCATCCCAAGTTCCAGACACCCTACCTCACCTCTATGGTCACGGGGGTCATCGTCGCGTTCTTTGCGGCGATCCTGCCGATCCGCGACGCCGCGAGCCTGGTTTCGATCGGGACGCTGCTGGCGTTCGTGATCGTGTCGGTGGGGATCCTGGTGCTGCGCGTGCGCGAGCCGAACCTGCCGCGCGTGTTCAAGACCCCCTGGGTCTGGTTCGTCGCCCCGGCCGGAGCCCTCTCGGCCGCGTATCTGATGAAGTCGCTACCGTGGCGGACGTGGGAGCGGCTCATTATCTGGTTCGTGATCGGGATGGTGCTCTACTTCGGGTACGGCGTGTGGCACTCGAAGCTGGCGTCGAGGGAGCAGAAGGAGTAGCCGCCGCGCGTCGCGGCGCCTGGTCCATGCGACGGCTGACCTGGTTCGGCTTCTGGACGCTGCTCGGGCTCGTATCGGGCGTGCAGCTCTTCTTCGCTGATCAACGGCTGGCGCTGCATCCCAACGCGTGGTGGCAGGCGCTGGCGACCACGCTCCCCGCGTGGTACCTGTGGGGCCTCCTCTCGCTCGTCGTCGCGTGGCTGGGGCGCCGATTCCGCGTCGATCGGGTCAACTTCGGCCGTCACTTCTTCATCCATCTGGGCGCGAGCCTCGATCTCGCGCTGGTCCAGCTCGTGGCCGCGGTGGGCGTGCAGGATCTGGTGCATGCCGCGGCGGGACAGCCCTACGTATTCGCGCAGAAGCTCGTGGACAACTTCACGCTGTTCTACCATTGGAACGTCCTCATCTACTGGACGATCCTGGCCGTGGTGCACGCGCGCGACTACCACCGCGACCTGGAGGAGCGCCGCGCGGCGCTCGCGGAACTGGAGCGTCGGCTTGCCGCGCGCCCCGTGACCGAACGGCTGTTGGTGGAGGCCGACGGCCGCAGCTTCTTCGTGCGGGCGAGTGAGGTCGAGTGGATGGAGGCGGCGAAAAACTATGTCCGCCTCCACGTGGGTGATACGACCCACGTGCTCCGATCCACGCTCGGCGCGCTCGAGGAGCGGCTCGATCCGGAGCGGTTTCGACGCATCAGCCGATCGACGCTCGTCAATCTGGACCGCGTCCGCGAAGTGCAGCCATGGTTTCATGGCGACGCGGTCGTGATCCTCGAGAGCGGTACCCGACTCGGTCTGTCCCGCCGCTACCGCACCAACCTGCTCGGTACGCCGGTCCTTTAACCAGTGCCGGGCGTCTACCAGGGAGACCCCGGGCCGCCGGCCCGGGGTCAGCCGCGCTCATTGCGGCACGCGGTCCGGATGCCTCACGTGCTGCCGGGCGACGTAAACACACGCGGCCCGTACATGAGTCCGCGAGAGGGACTCCACGAAATACCCACGTGCCCACTGGAAGACGTCGCCTCTGACCAAATTGATCCGCCGGGAAGATTCGGACTTCGCGTGTCGAATGAACGTCAGCACGCCCCCCTCCGGTCGGAAGCTCGCGATGACATGGACGTGGTCGGAGAGGATCGCGACCTCGTGCACGTGCACCTGCCAGCGAAATGCCGCTTCGTCGATCGCGGCTCGCACGGCGTCGACGTCAGCGCCGCGGATGAGCCGCTGGCGAAACCGCGTATGCCAGGTGATATGAACGTATATGCCGAATGCTCGATGAGGCATGCTCACCTCGGCTGACCCCGGGGCGGTGCCCCGGGGTGAATAGAACGGTCGTCCATCATCAGACGTTCAACTTCACCCTACAGGTCAAGACGCCGGTTAGAGAGTCCGAGGGCCGGGGACTGAATCCCGCTGGTCCCCCCTAGAGTCCCGTCCGTCCCAATTCCCTGTGTGGAGTGAAGACGGGGTCCTCAGATTGCCGGATGAGCCTCTTCGCCATCAAGCCGATCGCCACCCTCCGGGCCGAGGCGGAGGCGACCGGTGAGCACGCCCTGACGCGGGCGCTCGGGCCCCTCAATCTCGTCACGCTCGGCATCGGCGCCGTCATCGGCGCCGGGATCTTCGTGATCACCGGGCAAGTGGCCGCGCTGTACGCCGGTCCCGCGGTGCCCCTCTCGATGATCCTCGTCGGCGTCGCGTGCGCGTTCGCCGGCCTCTGTTACGCCGAGATGGCGAGCGCCGTGCCGGTCGCGGGCAGCGCCTACACCTACGCCTACGCCACCATGGGCGAGTTCGCGGCCTGGATCATCGGCTGGGACCTGGTGCTCGAATACGCCGCCGGCGCCGCCACGGTGGGTGTCGGCTGGTCGGGCCATTTCGTGTCCCTACTGGGACTGTTCGGCATCCGGATCCCCGCGAGCCTCACCGCCCCGCCGACGCAGTTGTGCACCCTGGCTCAGGTGACCGCTCACGCGGTGGGTTGCGCCCACCCGGGGCTGAACCTCACCGGCGCGATCGTCAACCTTCCAGCCGTCGCCATCGTCGCGCTGATGTCCGCCGTGCTGGTCATCGGGATCAAGGAATCGGCGCGGGTCAACAGCCTGATCGTCATTCTCAAAGTCGGGATCGTCCTGCTGGTCGTGCTCGTCGGCCTGCCGCACGTCCGGCCGGCCAACTGGACGCCGTTCATCCCTCCGAACACCGGGGAGTGGGGCAGCTACGGCTGGTCCGGCGTGCTGCGCGGTGCGGGCCTGGTGTTCTTCTCCTATATCGGGTTCGACACGGTCTCGACCGCGGCACAGGAGTCGAAGAACCCCCAGCGCGACATGCCGCTCGGCATCCTCGGCTCGCTCGCGATTTGCACGCTGCTGTACGTCGTGGTGTCGGCCGTGCTGGTGGGCATGGTCCCCTACGGCGAGCTCAACCTCCCGGCGCCGATGGCGTACGCGATGGAGCGGATCGGCGCTCCCTGGTGGATTCGCCTCGCGATCAATCTCGGCGCGGTCCTGGGCGTCGGCTCCGTGATTCTCGTCATGCTGCTCGGGCAGTCCCGCGTCTTCTACTCGATGTCGCGCGACGGCCTGCTCGGGCCCTGGGCCGGCAGAGTCCACCCGCGGTTCCGCACGCCGTACCTCTCCACGATCTACACCGGCATCGCGGTATGCTTCGCAACCGGGCTGTTGCCGCTGCAGCTGCTGGGGACGTGGGTCAACATCGGCACGCTGCTCGCGTTCGTGCTGGTGTGCGCCGGCGTATGGATCCTGCGACATACGCGACCCGATCTCGAGCGACCGTTCCGCGCACCGCTCGTACCGCTCGTGCCAGTGCTCGGCATCCTCTCCTGTCTCGGCCTCATGCTCACGCTTCCGCTGGACACGTGGGTGCGGCTCTTCGTCTGGCTCGCGGTCGGGCTTGCCGTCTATTTCGGTTACGGACGGCGACACAGCGTGCTGGGAAAATAAGAGAGAGGTCGAGCGAGGGCGTCGCGCAAAGATGTCACGCAGAAGCGTCACGCAGAACCGTCGGCGCACCCGGCGGTTCTGTCGTTTTGGAGCGCTGCGCGATACCTTTAGCCAAGCGTGCGCACTCAACGAAGGATGCGCGGGAGGTGCCATGAAGGTTTGGTCGTGCTGCGTCGTGCTCGCGGCGGCTGCCTGTGGGGGGGACAAGGCCACGGCTCCGATCCCCTGTGACACATACCACGGTGGGATCGTGGCCATGCCCGATAGCCTACCGGGGACGTATGATCTCAAATCGGTGTGCTCGGGAATGAAGCCCGATCAGGCGGGGGCCAGCGGGACGGTCACCATCACGGGAACAGACTTTACGGCCTCGATTGGCACAACCACCTACAGCGGCATGTACACGCTTTCAAATCCGGACGGCATCACGGTCAATCTGACCAGCCCCCTACCGACTCAATTGGTCGGGACGTATCGGCTTCGGAACGACAGCCTCGCGGTGAGCGGTACGGTGGGCGGCCAGCGCCTGTCCCTCGTCGGAACGCGGGTGACGCCGTAGACGTGACGTTCTTGCTTGACGTCGTTGCGTGACGTTTTTGCGTGACGCCCTCGCGTGACGCGTCCGCTTGACGCTTTTGTTTATCTTGATGCCATGACCACGAACGGAGTCCCGATTCCCCCCGAGCGCGCGCGCGCGGCCGGCGAGGTCGCCGCGGTGCTCACACCCGGCCGCCGGGTCGTGCTCACCACGCATGTCAACGCCGACGGTGATGGCGTGGGGAGCGAGGTAGCTCTGTGGCATCTGCTCACGGCGCGCGGACTGAGCGCGACCATTGCGAACCCCACACCCATCCCCGAGCGGTTTCACTTTCTCCTGCCGGAGGGGGCCGATCATTCGGAGCGCGCGGCGCGCGAGATCGCGGCGGCCGACGTGGTCGTGGTCCTCGACATTTCCGAGGTGAGCCGGTTGGGCGATCTGGCGCGCGCGATCACGCAGTCGCAGGCGGTGGCGTGCATCGACCACCACGTGAGCGTGGGCTCGCTGCCCGGTGGCCCGCGGTTGGTGGCCCCCGAGGCGGCCGCCACGGCCGAGCTGGTGTTCGACTTCGCGAGTGCCCTCCAGTGGCCGCTCTGTCCCGAGGCGGCCCGCGCGCTGTACGTGGGCATCCTCACCGACACGGGCGGGTTCCGGTTCGCAAACACCACCCCGCGCGTGCTGCGGGTCGCGGGCGCGCTGCTCGAGCACGGCGTGGACCCGGAGACGATCTACGAGTCGGTGTACGCGAGCGCGCCCGAGGGTCGCGTCCGCCTCACGGCGGAGGTCCTCGCCACCCTGGTGGTCGAACCGGAGCGCGGGCTGGCGTGGGTGACGGTGCCGCCCGACGCGCTGCAGCGGCACCGTGCCACCGCCGACGACCTGGACGGCATCGTCGAGTATCCGCGATCCATCGCGGGGGTCCGCCTGGCCCTCCTGTTCCGCCAGCTCGCCAATGGCAAGGTGAAGGTCAGCTTCCGCTCGCTCGGCGACGTGGACGTGGCCGAGCTGGCGCAGCGATTCGGCGGTGGGGGACACCGCAAAGCCGCGGGGGCGTCGCTCGAGGGCTCCCTCGCCGAGGCGCAGGCCGAGGTGCTGGCCGCGGCGCGGGAGTATCTCAACGGGCGCTAGCGGTTCGCAGGAACGCCCGCACGAAGTTTCGCTTCGAGAAGTCCCCGCCGGTCCACACCCGCCACAAGAAGTCGCTCCCCGGGAGCGCACGCGCGATGGCCGCGTGGCTCCACCCGCGCCCGTGCAGCTCGTGGATCCGCTCGCCCAGCTCGACCAGGAAGTCGAGCTTGTCGCGCAGCCGTGCCGCGCCCTGCTCCACGCGCCCGCGGTGCTGGCAAAACAGCACCCGCGGCTCGAGCGCCAGCACCCGCCGCAACGAGTCCATCATCGCGTACACGTCTTCGTCGGCGCGGAGGTAGCGGAGCCGGGGGGCGAGATACAGGTCGCCCGAAAAGAGCCAGCCGCGCTCGGGCTCGAACAGGGCTACGTGGTCGGTTGCGTGGCCGGGGGTGTGAATCACCCGGAATCGGAATCGCGGCGTCTCGAGGCCCTCGCCGAGCGGCGCGGCGGGGGCCGGCGGCCGGGCGCCCCAGGCGACGCGGCGGTACAGGTGGGAGTGGGTGTCCGCCACGGCGAGCCGCGACACGCCGTTCGCGTGTGCCAGGGGGGTGATGCGCAGCTCGGCCGCGAGCAGGCCGTGGTTTCCGGAGTGATCCTCGTGGTGATGGGTGGTGACACATTGCCGCACCGCGAGGTTGCAAACCAGCCGTCGCACGTCGTGGGCGAGGTTGGGCGGGCCCGAGTCTACGAGCAGGCCGTCGATGAGATAGACGCCGGTCCAGTAGATCGCCCGTCCCAGCACGGTGCGGGCCATCCGGAAATAGCGCACGTCGCCGTAGTCGAAGCTCGAGATCATGCAGCGGAGTGTAATCGATGGATCGTCCCCCCGGGCCCCTTGCCGACCGAGCGCGGTCGCGGCACTTTCGCGCACTATGAAAAAGAGTCTCGGCGCCCTGCTCGTCGTGGTGGTGATCCTCGCGGTCATCGTGCTCGAGCGCACGTTCACGTTCCGCTCGCGCCAGCCCCAGACGGCGCCGGTGGCGGTCGAGCCGCTCGACACGGCGGCGCTCGCGCAGCGCCTGGCCGGCGCGCTGCGCTTCAAGACCATCTCCTATCAGGATTCGAGCCAGTTCGACGCTCGTGAGTTCGATGGCTTCCAGCGCTACCTGCGAACGACGTTCCTGAAGCTCCATGCCGCGCTCAAGCTCGAGAAAGTGAACGGCTACGGCCTGCTGTACGAGTGGCCAGGGTCCGATCCGAGTGCTCCACCGATCGTGCTGCTCGCGCATCAGGACGTGGTTCCGGTCGAGCCCGGCACGGAGACCCGCTGGACCGAGCCGCCATTCGAGGGCAGGATCACCGGCGGATATGTGTGGGGCCGGGGCGCGCTCGACGACAAGGGCAGCCTCGTCGGACTCTGCGAGGCGGTGGAGCATCTCCTCGGGGCGGGAGCCAAGCCGCGGCGCACCGTGTATCTCGCGTTCGGCTACGATGAGGAGGTGGGCGGGCGGCGCGGCGCGGCCCGCATCGCGGATCTGCTCGCGTCCCGCAACGTACATCCCGAGTTCGTGCTGGACGAAGGCGGCGCGCTCACCAATGGATTGATCGCCGGCGTTTCCGCTCCGGTGGCGGTGATCGGGATCGCCGAAAAGGGGTACGTGACCGTCGGACTCACGGCCCGGGCCGAGGGTGGGCATTCCTCGATGCCCCCGGACGAGACGGCGGTCGGCATTCTCGCCGCCGCAATCCTACGGCTCGAGCACGACCAGATGCCGCGGGCCATCCGCGGGCCCACGGCCGCCATGTTCGACTACCTGGGTCCCGAGATGTCGTTCGGCCCGCGGCTCGTCATTGCGAACCGCTGGCTGCTCGGGGGACTCCTCGCGCAGAAGTTCGGCGCGACGCCCCAGGGGAACGCGATGCTCCGCACGACCACCGCACCCACGGTGCTGCAGGCGGGGGTCAAAGAGAACGTGCTGCCGTCGTCGGCGCGTGCGCTCGTGAACTTTCGTATCCTCCCCGGCGACAGCGTGGAAGGCGTCGTCGAGCACGTGCGCCGGGCGGTGCACGACTCGCGGATCAGCGTAGAGCCGCTGCCGGGGCAGATGACCAATGCGTCGGGCGTCACCAGCGTGGACGCCGAGCCGTTCCAGCTGCTGGCGCGCACCATTCGGCAGGTGGTCCCCGGGGCGGTGGTGACCCCCTGGCTCGTGGTGGGCGGCACCGACTCGCGATACTACGCCCGTCTCACGCCCAACGTGCTGCGCTTCGTCGGCTCGGCGATCGGAAAGGACGACCTGCGTCGGGTGCACGGCATGGATGAGCGAGTCGGCGTGCAGGCATACGCCGGCGCAGTGCAGTTCTATATCCAGTTGTTGAAGAACGCGGCGCTCTAGCCACTCCATGACCGCAGCCATGCCCGCTCGTTGCCCCGCTCGCTCATCCCCCTCTACCTTTCTCCCGTGCCTGCCTCCGACACTCTCCAGGCGCGCGTCGAGCGCGCACTGTCCCAGCTCAAGAACCCTCGCAGCGGGAACGACATCCTCTCGGCCGGCATGGTGAAGGACCTCGTCGTGGCGGGGGATGGTACGGTCACGTTCACGTTCCTCCTCGGCCGCGATGATCCCGGCGCGCTCGCGCGCGAGGTGCGGAAGGCGGTCCAGGGCGTGCAGGGCGTGACGGGCGTGCGGGTCAATGTCACCGACGCGAGCAGTGCGGCGGAGGGTGCCGCTCCCCGCCAGCCCGCTCCCCGGCCCGGCCCGGGAGGCGTACCGCCGCCGCCCACACCCGTCGCGCTCCCCCACCTCGGCACCGTCCTCGCGATTTCCTCGGGCAAGGGCGGCGTGGGTAAGTCCACCGTCTCCGCGAACCTCGCCGTCGCGCTGGCGCGCGCGGGCCACCGCGTGGGGCTCATGGACGCCGACATCTACGGGCCGAACATCCCGCGGATGATGGGTGTGGACCAGAAGCCGGAAGTGCGGAGCGGCAAGATCCAGCCGCTCGAGGCCCA
>Ga0209376_1003502_pt1 | contig 14167 bp, 10 predicted proteins | sample GraSoiAngelo_134_FD_185891 | JGI IMG/M metagenome (GOLD analysis project Ga0209376, IMG submission 185891) | Grasslands soil microbial communities from the Angelo Coastal Reserve, California, USA - 14_0929_05_30cm (SPAdes) (version 2) | ecosystem: Environmental > Terrestrial > Soil > Grasslands ... | reverse complement strand
CCCCCCGTGCTGCTGGTGGCGCTGATGTCGGCGCCGGCCGGCGACGTGACGAGCGTGAGCGTGCCGGGCGCGAAATCCGCTTGGGCGTTGAGAGCATCCAGCTCGTCAAAGATCCTGAAATTGCTGACCGCCTGACTGGTCGTGCGGAAGCGCAGGGTATAGCGCAGCTTGTCGCCAGGCGCGGCCGTTGTGGCGGGGTTTGCACCGCTGGTGAGATCCGCCACGGTCTTGTCGAAGAACTGCGCCTGCGCCGGGGTGGCGGTCAGCAGCGACATTACGAAGGCGAACAGCAGGATTCCGATCCAGCTGTATCCTCTGCTCACATTATTCCTCGTTTCCATTCCGCTCCGGCAGCGATCTTCACGCCGCTGGCAGGAAGTCGATCGGGTACACGATCGTCATGGCCTGCACACCTTCCTTCGCGCCGAAATTCATCTTGCGGACGCCGCTCACAACCTGAGCAGCGAGGTCCGGCGCATTCATGTTGGTCGACTGCAGCTCGCACATCGACACGCTGCCGTCCGGCTCGATCGTCAGGCGCAGCACCATCTGACCTTTCAAGGCAGGGTTGTTGCGCAGTTCCCGGTTGTACAGCCGGTAGAACGCGGCCTTGTAGCGATCGAAGACGATCTGTATTTCTTCGTCGGTGCGGGAAGACCCTGGTCCGCTGCGCGCCTTCGGCCGCTCCTCGCCGCCGATCGAGGCAATCGGGCTGGTCGCGCGACCTATGCCCAGCCCGCCTCCTGCGCCACCGCGGCCGCCGGCGCCGCTACCGCCGACTCCGCCACCGCCGCTGCCGCCGCCACCGGCTCCTCCGCCACCGCCTCCCACGCTGCGGTTCAGCGAGGCGGTGTTGACGCCACCACTCGATCCCGGCGCATTGCTGGTCAAGGTCGAGCGTGACGATGGCCGGCCCACGTCATCGGCGGAACCGTAACGCGCATCAGCTCCAAGAAGCGGCACGATCTTGTCCTGTGCCAGGCTCGCGAACTTTTCCTTGAATGCCAGGATGCCGACGTTTCCCACCTTAGGCTGCGGCGGGGCAACAGCCTCCACGCGAACGCTCTCCACCGGACCTCGCGGGAGTTCCGGCTTCCCAGGCCCGTCTGGTCCTGCAGGGGCATTCGGTTTCGGTTTCAGGGCGGGTGCAGGCGCGCCCGGTGGGGCCCCAGCCGCAGGCGACCCTCCCGCCACAGGAAGCGGGGCCGCTCGCGGGGTTACCTTGATCGCCGGTGGGCGATAGAAGACGATGTCGATCTCTTTCTTGGGGGGTGCGGGTCGCAGTACTTGCGCCGGCAAGAGCATCAGTACGGCCAGCACGAGGACATGGAGCACAAGGCTCGTCAACATGCTGCGGGCCGACAGAGCTCCGGATGGTCTCCTTTTGGTTTCCATGGTCGTCACCTGCAACCACCTCACTTGGTCGCGACAAATTCGATCTTCAAATCCTCAACGCCAGACTTGGCGAGATCGATGATTCGCAGAACACCTTCATAGTTCAAACGGTCGTCTGCGGCCAGGAACAGCACGCGCTCTTCACTGGGCCGGCTACCTAGGTTCTCCGCTACGCGCGCAGACAATTCCGCCACAGGGATCTTTTCATCGTTCAGAGTCACGTGACAGTCCGCCGGGAGCCCCTCTCCGGCCGGCGGTTTGAGGATGGGGCACGTCGTGGGCCGGATGCTCAGAATCAGCTGCGACTCTATAGCCTGCGCGGGCTGTGCATCGGCGGAGGCTCGAGGGATGTCGACATCGTAGCCCTGCAGAAGCAGGGGAACGACGACCATGAAGATGATCAGCAGCACGAGCACCACGTCGACGAGCGGCGTGATGTTGATTTCGGACTGCAAACTGGAGCCGGAAGCGTCTCTGTTGAGCTGCATGATGTCACTCTCCCCGCGCGCCGGTGCGTTTTGCGATCAGCCCTACCCCGCGGAACCCGGCCTCTTCAACTGCGATCATGGCCTCCCGGACTTGGCGGAAGTTGAGCCTCGCGTCGCCCCGGATCACGACCCTGGAGTCCGGCTCGTCGCCCGCCGCCTCATGGAGGGCTTGGCCGAACTGCGCGTCTGCGACTTGCTGATCGTTGACCCATAGCCTGCCGGCGTCGTCGATGGAGACCAGTATCCGGCCTCTCTCGTCGCCCTGATCGCTCGGCTTCGCCGTGTTCGGCAGGTTGACGTCGGGTCCCTTTCGCATCTGCGGCGCCATCACCATGAATATGATCAACAGCACGAGCACCACGTCGACGAGCGGCGTAATGTTGATGGCCGCCTGCAAGTTGGCCGACTCACCAAGCCGCATAGGCCGGCCCCCCCTTCTTGACGGGCACCTTGACGTCCGGCATATTGGCCTCCGGAACCTTGAGCTCCGGTATTTTGAACAAGCCGTTCACGAGCTGGGACGAAGCCCGGTTCATCTCGACGTGGAAATTCTCTATCTTGCCTGTGAAACCGTTGAAGGCGACGACGGCCGGAATCGCGACGAAGATGCCCAGGGCGGTCGAGACCAGGGCCTCAGCGATGCCTCCCGAAACTACAGACATCCCGCCGGACCCCGTGGCCGCGATGCTCCGGAAAGCGTTGATGATTCCGACCACGGTGCCGAAGAGGCCGATGAACGGGGCCGTGGAGCCGATCGTGGCCAGGAAACCGAGACCCCGCTTCAACTCGATCAGCGTCTCGGACATGGAGTCCCTAACTGCGCTCTGGACGAGTTCGAGCGAGGCGAGCGGATCCCCTCCGCGCTTGCGCACGCCCTCGTACTCGTAGATGCCCCCCGAGACCACCTGCGCCACGTAAGAATTCGGATGCAGCCGCACGGCCTCCATCAGTTCCTGGATGTCTCCCCCGCGGAGGAACTTCTTGAACGCGGGTTTGAACATCTCGGACTGGCGCCGTGCCGAGCGGAAGCGGCGCTTCTTGTCTAGGATCATCCCCACCGAAACGAGGGACAGCAGGGCGAGGCAAGCCATGACCGCGCCTCCGAACAAGCCGACATTTCCCAACAACTCTGTAAAACTCATGGTTTCCTCCTTGGCGCCGCACTGGCCGGCGGCGCCGCATTCGGTCCGGCCGGCGCACCGGCGGGGCGCGCCGTGCCCGACCTGATTTCGTAGTAACTGAGCATTCGCATGAATACCTCCTTATCAATGGGTAGCTTCGAATCGTCGAGCAGCGTCGAGATGCCTTGGGCATTGCCGAGTACCGAGCCCTTCCAGGGAACGATGACCAGCGCCTTGGGCGCTTCCTGATTGCCCAGAATGGACATGCCGAGTGCCTTTCCTCCGGGGACGGATTTCAACTTCCCGTCCTTATCCGTCTGTGTCTCTGCCTGCGTCTCGGCCTGCTTCTCTTCAGGCTGTTTTTGTGCGGCGTCGTTGTTCGGCGGCGGTGCTTCCCGTCGAACCTCAACTTGCTGCTCCTGGAGCTGCGAAGCATTGTTTTGCTGCGCGAGGACAGCCGTGGGTGCCACGGCAAAGACCGCAAGCAACATCCAACGAACGCTCTTGCACCTGGCCTGGGAGATCATTGTTTCGCTCCTTTCTCCTTTTGGCTTCCTCGATTGCGAAGGTCGGCAATCCATTTGGCGACTTCGGTGTCGTCCGGAACAATCCGGCTGTACGCCTCGTAATGCTCCAGCGCGCACTTGTAATCGCCGAGATACAGGTCGCACAGAATGGCAAGGTTCCTGTGCGCAGTCTGAAAGTCGGCGGACTGTGCCAGAGCCGCCTCATAACTAGCCCGCGCTTTCGCAAACTCTTTCTTGCGCCGCTCGAGCAGGCCGAGCTCGTTGTGGGCGGCGGGGTCTTGTGGATTCAATTCCAGCGCCTTGTTCAGGCTGGCTTCGGAGCGGTCCAGATCGCCGGTGCGCTCGTATGCAATCCCGAGATTGACGTACGCATCCGTTAATTCGGGCGCCTGTTCGGTGACCTTGAGCAGCAAGGCGATGCCCGGCTCGTACCGCTGCTCGTTTAGCATGCGCACAGCCGACTCGTGGTCCGCACGTATCTCATCCGTGCTGACCTGTGTGATCTGGTTGTTGAATGTCAAGTCGTCGTAGACCTGCGGCTCCGGCAATCTGTCCACAGGACTATCGATCGCGTTGACGAAGCTGCTGCTCGTTTCGTGTTTCGCATAGCGGCCCGGCATCAGTTCGGTGAGCCTGCTAAGACTCTTCTCGGTCCACGAATTGAAGACACCGGCGTGCAGCAATTCCATGTTCTTCTCGTGTACGTTGATGGCTTTTTCCTCGAACGGAAACGCTGCGTCATCGAGGTTCATCTCGTACGCTTCAAGGTCGTCCGGCTTCAGGTCAGCCGGGCGCTCCGATTCCACCAGTGAGCGACTGAAATTGAAGTAGGTCTCGGCCATGTAATAAGTCGCGGCCGCCGTCACGTCCCCGATTTCGTACTTCACCAACCGGCCGAGAGCCTCGATAGTCACATCCATGCGCTGTTGTTTCGTCTGCAGGCTGGTCTCGAAGGGTTGTTTCAGCTTCAAGGGCACGAAATCCACGTAGAGCTGCTCCGCGAGAACCATTGCCGAACGTGCCGCAAGCGTCCGGGTTCGGCCGGTCCTTTTCGCCCCGGCGTCCGCGTCGATGCGCACGATTTCACCCAGTTCCTGGTGGTAGCGCGGCATGTCGTTCGCCGCCTTGTGTATTTCGGCCATCTTGAAGCGGGTCTCGAGGGCCGTCTCGACCGGCTGCGGAAACTCTTTGACGTAGCGCCCGTAGGCGTCCAACGCGCGATCCGTGGCCTTGGATTGCTCGTAGAGGTCTCCCGCAACGAGCAGCACTTCGCTGCGTAATGCAGGATCTTTGGACTCGGATGTGATGCGGTCGTACTCTCCAGCGGCGTTCAACAACTCACCGTTCTCGCGGTAGGCGTAGGCGATCTGTTTCGTGGCCTCGAGGTGCAGTTCGTGTTCCGGGAAGGTGCTGCGAAACGCTTCGAGCACGCCGACCGCCGCCGTCCAGTCCTTCAGCCGGATCAGCGCGGCGCCTGCGTCGTACTCGGCCGACGCACGGATAGCGGACGTAGGCGCTGCCGAGCGAATCCGCAGGAAGTGGTCGGCGGCCGCCCGATAGTCCTGCGCCTCGTTTGCGCGCTCACCCTGTTTGTAGATCGAGGCGGCGAGGTTGTCCACGAGCGCTGCGCGCGACTCGTCGTTCTCCGGCGTGACTGTGAGCACCTGGGCGTAGGCGCGCTCGGCCTGCGGATACTCCTCGAGTTCGAACGAACCGTGCGCAACGACAATCCAGGCGGAGCGCCGGATGGCCGCGTCCGCGCCTGGATACGTATCGATGACTCGCTGGGCGGAGTCGATGGCGGCGCGGTAGTCCTTCATCTCGTACATGTCATCGGCGGCCGCTCCCAAGACCGGCGCGGCGTGTTCGTTTTCCGGAAATGCGTCGGCAAATTTGAGCGAGCTTGCGACCGTCTCGCGCTTGACGGCATCCTGCTCCTTGCCCGCGTCCTTCAGCAGTTCACGGTATGCGTAAACAGCGGCGTAGCCCGCGTCTGCCGACTGCGGGTGCGGTGGGTATCCGTAAGCCGTGCGCTCATACTGCTTGGCCGCCTCGCCAAAATCCTTGTTCTCCCGGAGCAGGTCCGCAAACTGGTAGTTGACCGGCGGCGAATCGGGATCCTTCGGGAACGACTCCAGATAGCCGTCGTACCATCGGACTGCCTCTCGATAATCTGCCAGCTTCTCTCCCGCTTCCTCCGTGCCCTGATACTCGGCGTGATAATGGGTGGCGAGGTCCTTCAGGTTCGTCTTCAGGTAGGCCAGCACCTCTGGTGACTTTTCGGGTTCGAAGTGTCGCCAGTATTCGGCCTGCAACCCGTACTTGGACGCGAACTCCCGCTTCGACTCCAGCACTAGCTTGGGAAACCCGCCTTGAGTGAAAGTCTCGATAACCCGCATGCTGAAACGCGGCGAATTGCGGTGGTTGGGATAAAGCGTTACGAAAGTCTTATAGGTCTTCGCCGCGTCGTCGTAGCGAAGCTTGTCGAGGTAGTGCTCACCAAGATTGTTGTAAACGCGGTCCTCATAGGAGCGATTCCCGAAGTGGGAGTAATACTCACGGACTGCATCCGGCCCGCCGAGGTTGCTGAAGCTCAGGCTGATGACTCGATAGGTATCGGCAACGCGGCGTTCGTCCTCCTCCTCGTGCGTCTGATCGAAGTCGTAACCGATCTTTACCTTGTAGTCCAGCATGGCCATGTACTTGTGCAAGGCGTCCTCGTAGAGATCCTGCTTGTAGGACGTCCACCCGAGCTTGTAGAGAGCAAGCTCGTAGAACTCGGACTTGGGGCCCAGGTTCATGACTGCTGTATAGGCGTTCTCGGCGTCGCGATATTTTTTATGCGTGAAGGCGTACTCACCCCGCCGGAACTGCGCCTCGTCGAAGTGCTCGGAATGCGGATTCGCGCTTATCAAGCGTTCCATGGTGTCCATGGCCTCTTCGGTGCGGCCGAGCTCGTCGTACGCCCGCGCCATCTGATAGAGAACCTGGTCGCTGTTCTTGTAACTGGGGTATTCGGTGAGCAGCCGATTATAGAGAGCGACCGCCTCGAGTGGACCGACGGAATTTGCGCCGGGGCGAAGTGGGTCCGCCGGGAAGGTGTTGTCCGCCAGGTTCTCACCCTCCGCGGTCGTGCGCCGCTCGAAATCCTGATCGGATTCCTGCAAGCGGGCGGCGGCGGCCGCCGCGTCCGGATCAGCATTGCCGGCCAGCGCGTCCGCCAGTGTCTGGGCGGGCTGCGGAGCGGCCATTTCCCGCGGCTTAGCGTCGCCCGGGCGTATCCCGAACTGCTTCTCGAGTTGCAGGTCCGCGAGACGCCGGATCGCCTCGGGAGTCATCGTGGTCTGCGGTGCCTCATCGAGGAAACGCCGGTAGTGGAGCATGGCCTGATCGAGGCCCTGCTCGACCTGGAAGTCCTGCACGTCGGGGCGCACCTTATGCAGGTCCGCCAGCGTCCCCACCGTCCCCAGCGTCCCCGCCGCCTTGTTGTTGCTACGCGCGGCGCAGCCGGCCATGAAAGCCAGCCAGAGCAGAATCGGAATGGTAAGGCGCATCAGCGTCCTTCCGCGCCGGGCTTAGCGCGCGCGGCTCGATCGTAGCTATCGGCGACGCCGAAACGCGCCTCGGTTTGCCGTGTCACCAGGCGTTCGCGGCGGACCTGGAGCTGGTTGATAGCGACGGTCTCGATCAGGTGTCCCTGCTGGACCATCAACATATCGACACGCTCTAGTGCTTCGCCGACGCGCTCGCGGAACCGTGAAATCTGCTTATCGTATCCGAGATAGCTATGCGTCGCCGCCTGCCTCGTCTTGACAAAAGCGTCGTACTGCCGGGTAAGAGCGTCGACTTGTGGATTCAGTTCCTTCAGATGCGCATGTGCCGCGATCAGCCGCTCGTGATACTCGGTTTCCAGCCGCCATGTGAGCGCGCCACGCAGGCGGGCCGCGCGTTGCCGGAGCGCGACCGCTTCGGGACTGTCGGAGCTACCGAGCTGCTTCTCGATGAGTGCGATGCGTTCGCCGGCGACCCGCTCCTCCGCGGTCGCCAGATAATCCGGCCGCGGCGCGGTCAGCATCGCCTGCAGGCGCTGGGCGAGGTGCTTGCGCTGCTCGAGGCGCAGGCGGATCCGCGAATCCAGTTGCCGGAACTGCGCATCGACTTCCGGCAGCAGCGGCTCGTAGTTCTGGGCGCGCAGCCGGATGAGGTCGTCGAAAGCATCGAGGCTCGTGTTCCAAGACATGAGTCTCGATTGCAGGTCCTCCAGGTCGAGGTAGTTGTGTAGGGCGGTCTGGAAGTCGTGAGAGGCCATCAGCTCCATCAGGTAATAGGTTTCGGGCGCGTCGGGCAGGTTGCGCAGGCGGATGACCCAGGTTTCGTCCTGGCGGCTCTCCTCGCGGATCAGCGCCTTGAGAAAGCGCCCTTCCCGGATGCTGCCGATAGAGGCATCAACTCTTTCGATCTGCTTGCTGAACACCTCGAGCGCCCGCCCGTACATGATCGCGGCGCGGCCGTGCAGGGTCAGGCTGGCATACGCGTGCGGCACGGCGAGCATAGCTTCCTGGACAGCAGCATCCGTCGGTTCCCGCTCCACCAGAATGTTCCACGGAACGAGCGCGCGGTCAAAGTGCTGGGCCGTGGCCTCGGCCGAGCCTGCCCGCAGCAGGGCCTGGTTCGAGAACGGTCCCTCGAGATGGACACGGTCCAGAGACTGTCTTGCCCGATCGAAATTGCCCGATTCGAACAGGATGGTTCCAAGCACCAGGTTGGTCTTGTCGCGGATCGCGACACCGGCGGGATCACCGGCCCGCAGCTGCCCGGCCTTGTCCAGTTGCTCGATCGCTTGCTGTGCTCGACCGTCCTGCAACAGTGCGATGCCGAGGTTGTAGGCGACGAACCCGGCCAGGTCCTCGCGGCTCCGCGACTGCTCGAGCACCTTGACGGCCTCAGTCGGCCGGCCTGTCGCCATATAGACGTTCGCCCGCAGGAACTCGACGTCTTCCTTGATCTCGGCGGGAACCGTACCTTTGATCCGCGCTAACGCGTTCAGCGCATCGTCGAGCTGGCCCTTCTGGAAGTGGATGCGGGCGAGCCTGAACGCGGCCTCGTTTCGTACGGCTTCGTCGACGGCGCCTTCGAGCACCGCCTTGATGGCGCGTCCCGCGCGGTGGTGCATGCGGTAGTTGAGTTCGAAATCACCGACGGAGAATTCGGCGTCGTTGATGTGATAGTGCAGCGTATCGAGTTCGGGCTGGTCAAGACCGCGGTACATTGAAACCTCGGTGTCGAGTCGCTGGAGCGCATCGAAAAACTGTCCCTGCCGGGCGTGATAGAGAGCCTCGCCGAAATAGAGGTCCTTCAAGTCGCCGCCCATGACCGGATACACGGCAAGTCCCAGGGCCAGTCCGAGTCCGATGAGCGGTCGTGGCGTTCGCATTACCATTCCCCAAGCGCAATCGGAGTGTTGCCCGGACTCGAGCCAGCCACTGTCAGTTCCACCATCTTTGGCTTCACTTCCTTGCGGAAGGTAAAGCTTTCCGTGCGGCTGAAGTCCGCGCCGCCCTCAAGCTTGCCGTCGACAAGCACCTCGATCTTGTGATCCCCAGTCGAAACGTTACCGACGTAGATCCGTTGCACACCGCCCTTGCGCAGAGCCTCGAGCTCTTTGAAGCTATATATGTGGTGCGCGACGAGCTGCCCGTCGATCTGGAGCCGCACGGCGTCGAGGCGCATTTGGTCGCCCTTGGCCAGCGCGACAAAGACCGCGACCTGTGTCCCTGACGGGTAGAGCAGTTTCTCCTCGAGCTGGTTCAGTTCCTGCGCAATGCTGAGGACGTCTGATTTGATCTCCTGAACCTGTTCGTCGAGGCCCCTCAACTGTTGTTGGTCGGTTTGTTGCGCCCAGCTGTGGACACTGCCCAGGCACAGCAGTACGGAAAAGACGAAGGTGCGCACTGCCGTAATTGCGCAACTCACGCGCGCCCCTCGACTATTGAGCTGAAGACTATAACGTATGCTCATCGATCCTCCGTGAGTGTCAGGAGTCCGACACTATCGATCCTTCCAAACAGGTTCGTCTTGCAACTAATAGGACATTTACGCCACTCTCGTGTTTTGTTTAGGTTGCGGGCGACGACCACGCTGAATCCATCCAAGCTCGTTGCAAATCTCAAGAACTTGGTGGACAAATATCTATATTCATGTTTTTTGACACCGCCGATGCCGTCCATTTGAAGCGACTCCAGCGAAGACGCGTTAGGTTCCGAAATGGGGTCATCCGCGATGACTACCGAAAGCGCCGTTGCTGCCGGACGACCTCGATACGGAACTTACTGATGGACGGTGGCCATGGTTCCCCGGCTCAGGTTTGCCAACTTCGGCGAGCGGCTTTCTTTGAATCGGTTACGAAGCCAGTGAACTAAAGGGCTGGACGCGCAGCCTCATGATGGGAGGAAGGCAACCTTGGTTGTCATTCCTTTCATCATGTGGCTGCCGGGCATGGTTTCAATTTTCAACAAACTCGTGCTTTCGCGGCGTTGGCATCTATTCGGTTCAACCCAACGCGAAGCGCGTGAGAATTGCAAGCGGGTTAAAGGAACGGTGAGTCTCCGAACGGCAGATTAGTGCCACTACGGCCGCGATCGTGCAACTTTTCCCGATAATGACCGCTTCTTCCGACCGTCGAGCCCGGTAGCGCACCTCAATTTGGCAAGTTCTACACCGGCAGTCCGCCTCCAAATGTAACAGTCCTGGCGGGGTTGGCCTGAGTGCCTGGTTGTTCGTGGTGTGGGGTCATTGGATCGGCCGAAACCGGATCGAAAAACTTCTCCAGATGTGCCGTTCGCGATAGAATCCGGCAAACATCGGAGGATGTCATGAAACGCACGCTTGTCGTCATCATTATGCTCCTTGTCGCTCTAGCCGCATGGACCAACACGCCGGCGCAGGCAGCCGAAATCACCATTTTGGTCAATCAGGGGGCGCTGTCCGGCGTGCGCGATCTCGCGGCCGGCTACGAAAAAGCGACTGGCAACAAGGTCGTGATCGATTTCGTCGGTGTTGGGCAGCAGGAGGAGAAGATCAAGACCGATGCGCCAGGTGACCTGGTGGTCAACTTCATGCCCGCATTTGAAGAGATCATCAAGGCCGGCAAGGTGATCGGCCCTGTGGTCGAGTTTGCCCGCGCAGGCAACGGCGTTGCCGTGAAGGCGGGCGCACCAAGACCGGATATCAGCACCGTGGAGGGTTTCAAGCGGGCAATGCTCAATGCCAAATCGATCGGCCATAGCAATGCCGGAACCGGTCCCTACAACACGCGGCTGTTTCAGAAGCTTGGAATCTATGATCAGATCAAGGACAAGATCAAAATTATCACGGGCAAACCGGTGGCTGTTGCCGTCGCCGAGGGTGAAGTGGAGATCGGTATGCAGCAAACCAATGTAATCCAGCCGGTCGCCGGCACCACCTATCTCGGCCCCTTACCGCCCGAGCTGATCGAATACGGCCACTTCGGCGTCGCAGTGCGCAATGTTTCGAAGAACGAGACTGTGGCGCGTGACCTGATCAAGTTCATGACCTCGCCGGAAGCCGCCGCCCTGTTGCGCAAGAGTGCCATGGAGCCACCGGCAAGATGACGCCCGAGGAATTAATTTCCTCAGATTTTACGACTCCACATCCTACGCATGCGGCGCGGTAGCGGCGCGACAGCTTACAGACTTCGGTTTCCGAAACCCTTAACAAACGTCGCGGAAACGAAATTCTGAGGAAATTTACGCTGCGGAACGGGCGCAAAAAGAGCGTCATTGGACTTCCGGTGGTAACACCGGAGATAACACCGGAAAAATCCATGAGAAAGACCAACCCCCAAAACCCATCACGGCTCTTCATCCGGAGGTTCAGGTTTGCCAGCACCGTCTGCACCCATGGATCTCCGGGAGGCAGATCTTCGGGATCACTGGAGACGAATACGTTGATTTGAGGAAAGCAGGTCTCAATCACGTGCTTGAGGTGCCCTGCGATCGCCTGATCTGCTGCCGCATGGCTAAGGAAGACGATCGTGGACGCGGAATCATGATTGTTTGGCGTGGCCATTCCTTTCCTCTGATTCTCTCCGGCGTATTTTCTCATGAGCGGTACGTGGGAGGTACTGCCTTGGCGGGAACGGAAGGAAGAGGCAAAAGTAACTCAGGCGGGCCTAAAGCTTCACTTTGACCGCGACATTCAGTGCGCCGGGGTAGAGACGCGCGACGACGTCGGGTTTGTATTTGTCGCGGAACTGCTGGATGATCAGTCAGCCGCTGGGATTCTCGGGGTCGCATGATATCCCTGGCTGCGTTGACCGCCGCCTTGTGCAGATACCCTCGCGGGTTCTTGAGGAAGTCCTTGGGGGGGGCCAGCCGCGGATGAGCTTCGCGAAGATGTTCTGGAGAACGTCTCTTGCATCCTCGCGGTTTCCTGTCACGCCGTACGCGGCCTTGTGAATCTCTTGGTCCGTGCGACTGCCAATAACGACGCAAATACGTCCTTGCTATACTCCGATGCATGTCCGTGCTGCCCCGAAACCTCCGCCCCATCCGGCTTTCCCGCCGCGCCGAACCGTTCGAATCTCAAACCCAAGCTTCAGCAATTCCCCATGCACACGTGGCGCTCCCCATAGTGGATTGGCCGTAGCCATGGTTCTGACCAAGTTACGGATCTCCAAACTTGCTCGCGGGCGCCTGGTCCTTTCGGCTGCGACAGGCTTCACCAGTACCGTTTGAATCGCTTGCGCTGCCATGAGATCACGGTTTCGGGCTGAACGATCACCAGCGCCGTTCTCCAATCTTTCCAGATTCTCTTTATCGCAATCCAAAACAATCGATCTCGGTCGCGCAATCGTGGTCGCTTTCCTTCACGGCCGAAAACGGCCAACTGATGACGAGTTGCTATAGTCATGGTCTGACCCGGCAAATCCACGGTCTGGGGTTGTTAAGGTCCGTTTATCACGGTCATGAGGCGACGCGAAGGCTGAAAGAATTGGTCCGTGCCTATGAAACGCCGTCGCTGGACGTGGTACGCACGATGCTGCGGATCAAGGATCATGCCTTTTGGTTCAGCTTTGTGGGATCCGACCCAACCCGAATCCAGTTTTTGGATAGTACGGGCCCGCGTATAATTCCGTCTTATCTCAACCGCGTGCTGTGCGCCCCAGGCTTGGCGCGCCCCAGCCGCGCTGGAACCGCGAGGGTAAAAGCTCAAATCACAGCGCGGTAGGCGCAACAAGCCCGCCGTAAAACTACGGGAGATCGACAGCTTTCATGCCTACGGCACGGTCACGAAGCTCACCACATTAGCTGGCAGGGTACCCGGCGACGCGCAGAGATGGCTACCGGGCGCAGTCTCCGGTAGGCTTAACATCAGGGTAAGGTCGACCACCGCCAGGATGGTGCCCGCCGGCACGGTGCCCTTCATGAGGGCGATTGCGTGCCCGGTGTTTGGACTCTGGTAGGCCGTTACGGCGTGAGGATCTCCGCTGCTTCCGAATTGCCCCGGGATATCGCACGACATCCAGTTGGTGATTGTGGGAGTGCCGCTACCGGATGTCGTGGGAAGGGCGATGGCTGTGACAGCGCTACCGCCGAGCTCGCCTGTAATCACGCCGGTATGGGTTCCCTGCGCCACCGAGCTGCCGCTTGCTCCGGAATTCAGGATCGAACCGTCCAGGATTTGAACCTTCTCTGCGGTCGCCGGAACGCTCCAGGTGCCCGGTGAGCCCGGGCCGAACGTCGCCTGCGTCAAATCGGCAAGATACACCGCGGAAGTAGACCCCGCAGGTCTGGTTCCGTTTTCGAACGACGCCAGCGCTATCCGAGTCGAGCAGTCCTGACTCGAGGAGTCTGCCTCCCCTCCCATTGGGCTGATGTTGATGGAATTTTCAAAGAACGCGGGACTTGTACTTTTCGCAATGTCGACGATCTCGTAGTTGTTGTCTTCGGTGGCCGACAACAAGAGGTTGTTAATCGGATCGAGTAACGGATCTTCCGAAATGTTGCGGGAAGGTGACGTGAAGGGAGGCTCGAATGTCGGCGATGGGCTTGTCGTTGTCGGCGATGGGCCGAGGTCCAAGAACTGGAATCCCGGCATGCCATCGGCAACACTGAGCGCAAGAGCAGCCTTGTTATGAATCGAGTCCATCATAACTGAGCAGTTCGTGCAAGAGCCCAGGGAGAATCTGATGGTGCCGGTGCCAGCGCTTGCGAGCGGATTGGGCGACACACTGGGATCCAAACCCGTTCCCTTAAGGATGTAGACATGGTTGTTGTTGGCGGTGCACACCGTCTGACCGGTAATGGGATTCGAAGCGCAGGAATTTATCGCCTCGTCAGTTGCGATCGGAATTGGCGTAGGTGTGATGCTAGGTTCAACGGTCACGACCGAAACGCCAGTGGTGGGATCGGTCCAACCGCCCTTCGGGACGTATGCAGTCACATTGTTTCCTACCACGAGCGCGGACAACAAGCCCGTCCCCAGGCAGGAACCTGGCGGAACAGGCCCGCCGCAAGACGCGCAGCCGCCTGTGCACTCAACATCGATAGTCAACCCGCTTCCCGGCTTGGAAGCCAACCTCACCAAGAGTTCATTGTCATGCGCCAGGGTTACG
>Ga0209376_1003495_pt1 | contig 14181 bp, 8 predicted proteins | sample GraSoiAngelo_134_FD_185891 | JGI IMG/M metagenome (GOLD analysis project Ga0209376, IMG submission 185891) | Grasslands soil microbial communities from the Angelo Coastal Reserve, California, USA - 14_0929_05_30cm (SPAdes) (version 2) | ecosystem: Environmental > Terrestrial > Soil > Grasslands ... | reverse complement strand
GCTCGCGTTGATCGGCTGCTCGAAGGAGCTGGACGAACGAGCGCACGCTTCACGCGCTGGCGGCTCGCGATCTTCGTGGCCGGAGTGGTCTGCTCGGTCATCCCGTACAAACTGCAGTGGTACCACCTTGGGAACGCGGCGATGGGCTCGTTCCTGGTCGTCTTCCTGACTGTGGCTCACTATCATAGCAGGCTGGAAACCCGGATGCACCGGCTTCGACTCTGGCGCGGCATCAAACACACTCACCTCGCCAGACTCAGGTTGGATTGGCATGCGATTCACACCGTCGCGACGCCATCCCCTGATTCCCATCCCTTCGCAACCGACCTCGATATTACCGGCCCACATTCCTTGTTCAGTCTGTTGAACACCACGGTCTCCTCGAACGGACGAGACCGACTGGCTGCCTGGTTGCTGAATCCGCCATCCAGCCAAACGAACTGGCCGACACACTGGCTGGCCCGTCAGCTGCTAGTCAAAGAGCTGGCATCACTGTCTCTCTTTCGCGACCGCCTGGTCCTTGAAGCGTCCTTGATCGGCGAGGCTGCACTCGACGGGCACCGGATTCACGCCGCACTTCAGGCACCGCCCGGGTTTCCTGGTCTTGTGCCACTGCTCGCAATCGAGACGGTTCTGGCCGCCGGCACCTTGGTGCTGGCCCTGGCCTCTGCGCTGGTCGGCGTGCGTGGCTACTGGCCCCTCTCATTCGGCGCCTATGCGATCATCTACATGCTCATCTCCGGCCAAACCGCCCCAATCTTTGGTCGGGCACTCTCGCTGCATCATGAGCTGGAGAAACTGGGTGCCGTGTTCCGGTATCTTGAGCGCCGGTCTTACAACGTGACGCCTCAACTGGGGCGCCTTTGCGCGCCGCTGACCAGCGGCGCCAGACGGCCGTCGGAATACGTTCAGCGATTCTCGCGTGTCTGCCAGGCCTTGAGCGTTCGGGCACATCCGCTCGTTCACCTGGCAATCAACGCGGTCGGTCCGTGGGATCTCTGGTGGATCTCTCGGTTCCAGAGACTGCACAAACAGGTGCTGCCGGATATCCCAACGTGGCTGGACAAGCTGGCAGAACTGGAAGCCGTTTCCGCTCTGGGCAATTTTGCCTATCTGAATCCGGCCTACCGCTGGCCCTCGCTGCTCAGTCCGGCCGGGAACGGCCGCCCTGCGACCATTGTGGCGCAGGCGCTGGGTCACCCCTTGATCCCAGCCGTCCAGCGAGGCACCAACGACCTGAAGCTCTGGAGCGTCGGCCGCATCCTGATCATCACCGGCTCGAACATGTCGGGCAAGAGCACCTTCTTGCGGACGGTCGGCATCAACACCTGTCTGGCGCAAGCCGGCGCCCCCGTCTGCGCCGCTTCCTTCGAATGGACCTGGGTCAGAATTTCCTGCTGCATCCGGGTGGATGATTCGCTTGAAGCAGGGCTCTCGTTCTTTTATGCAGAGGTGAAACGGCTGAAGCGGTTGTTGGATGAAGCCCGCGATCGCTCCGCGCCGCCGGTTCTGTTTCTGATCGACGAGATTTTCAAAGGGACCAACAACCGCGAACGGCTCATCGGGAGCAGGTCATTCGTCAAAGCTCTGGCCGGCAGCAACGGCTTCGGCCTCATCACGACGCATGATCTCGAGCTGGCCGAGCTGGAAAAGGAAATTCCTAACGCCGCCAACGCCCATTTTCGGGAGACGGTCGAGGCCAACGAGCTCCGGTTCGATTACCGGCTGCGTCCCGGTCCCTGCCCGACCACCAACGCCCTCCGCATCATGGCCCTGGAAGGGCTGCCGGTGCCTGAAGGGAAGGATTGAACAGATCGGTAGAAGGCTTTCATGCAGTGTGAGGAGATGGCCGGCAAAGATATGCGAACGCAGGTGCTACGGTTCAAGCTGCTGGACTTCCATGCAAATCGTTGCGCCGCGGAGAGTATAATCAAGTCCCGATCGTGGATCTGCCTCTGGCAGACCCGGAAGGAGATTCAGTGCGCGCAGTGAGGGACGGTCAGGCTGCCTCTAGAACGGGTACGATGGAACGATGGAAATGCGCAGTGGAGCCAACCCAGCCGTCCCTGCCATGTGAGGCGGAACCAACCCTTAGGCGAGATGATGCCTGAACGTGATCTTGAAAAACTGCTGCGCAGCTATACAGCCGGCAAGTTGCCAGAAGAGGAACGTCGTGCGCTCTTCGAAGCAGCATTGCACGACCCGAGGCTCTTTGCAGCCTTGGCCCGTGAACAGGCGCTGAAGAACCGGCCGGACGATCCGCGCCGCCGCCGCCAAATCTTGGAGTGGTTGAGGCGATCGAGTTCCTGGGCAGCCCAGCCCTGGTTGGAACGGACTCTGGATTGGCTCCGACGCCCTGCCAATTGGGCACTCTCAGGGAGCCTCGCGTCAGCCCTGGTTGCACTCATCGCCCTCGGCCACCTGCTCCTTCAGGTTGGACCAACAACCCTCGAGCCCATGCTGACGGCTGACGTAGGACGCAGCGCTTCCCTTGGAGAGCCGCGTCGAACCGCACCAGTGAAACAGGCCTCTCCAAAGGCGAAGACCCTGCCGGCCCAGTCTACGGGTGGGCTCCAAGCGGAGAAGAAAGCGGGGAGCAGGAGTCAACCTGCTGCTGAGATCACCCAGGAGATTGCATCCAAGGAACGGCCGGCCAAGATAACTCCGGACAAAGCACCCGTCTCTTCTCTCCCATCTCGGGAATCAGCACCCGAAGCAGGCCCGAAATCGTCAACGCTCAATCCCGCCGGTCAGCCAACAGCACCTGTGGCGCCGTCCCCTCCTAAGGAAACACAGCAAAATCTCGCGACCGCTCCTCAACCGGCGAGCCCTGAGGCAACGCCTGCCGACCCAGAGGAAGAAGCAATGGTTCAGATTCCACCAGAACTGCTCCCACCCTTGAGCAAACAGAAGAGCACAATCCGTCCAGGGCGAGAACAGCGGAGGGCACGCGCCCTCTTCTACGCTCGAGCGGAACCAACCAGAACGGACCCAGGCAAGACTGCGGAAGAGCAGCAGGAGCGACCGCTGATCGCCCAAGCTCAGAAGGCAGAGACGGAAGGTACAGCCCAAGGATTGGGGTTGTCGGGCCAGGTCGAGTTGCCCAACCCAGTAAGGAACCAGCCGATCGGCCTCCGGTACAGCATCCTCAAGCAGGGGAAAGAGGGAGTTGAGACCGAAGCTGATCCCGCCGAGCGCTTCGAGGCCAGCGCGACACTGACGTTGACGGTCGAGGTCAATGCACCAGGATTTCTCTACGTCCTGAAGCGAGACCCAGCCAGGCTCTGGACCGTCTTGCACCCCACCACGGAGCAGAAAGAAGCCACGGCTGCGCCAAATCCGCGAGTGGAGACCCGAACCCGCCTGGAGTTCCCGCTCGCCGGCTCGATGACCGCCAAGGACCAGCCAGTCCGCACAGATGCTTTCATCCTCTACTCGCGCCAGGCCCAGCCGGACCTGAACAGCATCATCACCCTCATCACCGGGGACCCCAGCCAGGGTGGCTCGCGCGCGGCCCTCGTAGACGCCTTCATCCAGCGGGCGCGGCGCAATGCCGAACTGCAGCACTTCCTCGTTCAAAAAATGGATAGCACCAAGAAAGGCGCACCGAAAGAACGTGCCGTCTATGTGGTGGACCTGGCGCCCGATCCGAGCTCACCCGTGTTCGTGGAAATCACCGTCTCGCAGCAATAACAGCACCTGTCTATCCCCAGAAGGGTGATGGTCTCAAGCTTTTCCCTGTTCAGGCGGGGGTCGTAACGATCTTGTGCTATAGTAAAGGGGTCATCCGCGAAGAAGCGAACGACCACTCAGACAAGGAGGGAACGCGATGCGACACCCCATGCGAGCCGCGCTGCTTTTGCTCCTTATTCTACCCCTCACGCTTACCTTGTCATCCTGCACACTGAAGGCGACCCTCGACACCACGAGCGACGGCCTCACCAACTTCCTGTCGTCCACAACGCCTGGAGCTTGGTTCACGAGTGAGGGCCTCGTCAAAGACCAGCACAAAGTCACAGCGTTCACGACGCTGAATTTCCAGAACTTGAAGGAAGACATGGCACGAGGCCAGGGTGAGTATCTTACTTCCCTGGGGACACTGATCGGTGTACCGGCGGATTATCAGGCCGAGTTCTCCGCACTTGCGCAGGCGAAATACCCGTACTTGGTCAGCTCAGACCGGACCACGCCGGGCGAGATGCTTGCCACCCTGTCCCGCGAGTTGTCGGCAAGTCCGATACTGAACAAGCTTAGCGTAAGGAACTAACGACTGGCGCTGCGCTCCGCGAAGCTGATCGGTCTGTCGTCGGGTGGGCCGGAATCACGGACGATTCCGGTGCCGATCGGTATCCCGTCTCGGAAGACCACGTAGTTCGATGAGATGGCTGGGACGCGGGCGCCTGGCAAGATCACTCCGACCAGGTTTAATGGATCGGCGCCTGAAATCTTAATGACCTGAGAGGCCCTCTCCCCGGCCTTTCTCTCTGCCCGCCGCAGCGCCCGCAGCGACTCGACGGCTTCCGGCAGCGCGAACTGCTCTCCGGTGAAGCCGCTGATAAATCGCCCGCCTCGAATCTCGCTTCGCAACTCCAGACGCCGGTACTGGACCAAGAGATCCCGCCAGGCCAGATTCAGCGCCTCGCGTCCGAGTAGATCGCGGAACACCACGCCATACCGGCGGAGCAACTGACGGGCCACCGGCTCCGCAGAGCTAATGGCTAATGGCTGATGGCTAATGGCCGGACGCAGGAGTGACCAGCGGCCGACCGCATGGCGCGGCCGCCTCGTGCGTTCGCGTCCTTCAGCCCGCCGGCGACGAGGGTCCATGAGGGCTCGTAGATTGTCGAACCCATCTGCCGTCACGAGACCGGCCGCGACCAATTCCCAGAGCCCATCTTCGACCTCTGATTGAAGATGCCCGGTGCCCCTGACCACATCAGCAAAGAAGCTGGCGCCACGGTCGTGCAAGTATCGATGGAGGTCTTGGGCGATCGCCGACAGGCCGGACAACGGGCCCATCCGTTGTTTCTGGGCTTCTTCTCCAAATGCCGCTAACAGCCAGTTCGCTTCCTCGCGAGGGAACAGACTGATCGGCGCGACGCTGGTCGGGATGATTCGCTGCGGGCGTCGCCCCGGCTCAGATTCCGGTCCACCCACCAATCGAGGATGAGGCGTGAGCCGTCCCCAGCTCACCGCCCCGCTGAGACAGAGCCGGTCGAGCGATTCGGGTTCATACTTGGCCATCCTCGTTCGAAAAAGCTGTGGTTCCCATGCCGAGGCTGCTGCCTCAAAACCAGCCAGTTGGCGGATGATTTCCAAGAGACCTGCCTCGCCGTGCAGTCGAGATCCGGACGAAACATGTTGCCATTGAAACAGAAACCGCATGAAGTCCGGTGCCGTGACCGGCTCGATCTCGCGCCGGAGTGTGCCGATGGTGAGCCGATGAATGCGCGCGAGCAGCCGGCGGTCGCACCACTCTTGCGTCTTTGCATCCGTAGCGTCCCTTGCGTCCATCGAGACAGCCGCCGTTGCCGGGCTTTGGCGGCCCGCCGAAGCAAGCGGAGGCGTGGACGCCACAGACGCTGCACGCGCGGCGTCGGGTCGGAAGCGGCCACGGAGGACTTGGCCCTGTGACTCAAGCTGCAGCAGAGCGGTGATGATGTCTTGGGTTGGAAGGTGCAGCCTATCGGCTAGCTCTTCAGCGGTGGTAGGACCGGTGCATTCCATCCAGCCTTGGACGATCGCGAGGATCGATGCTTCACGTTCCGGAACTGCGGCTGATGTGAACCCCTCCCGTCTAGGATTGAACTCGGCGTCAGGGAACAGGCCCCGGATGAGAGCCAGCCGTTCGGCCGCCACCCAGCCACGTATGCTGGACGTGAGGCGTGAGGAGTGAGGTGTGAGGATGGGTGTTTCCGATAGACCGATCTCAAGCACAGTCGCACGACCGGCCTGTGTCAACGCCGGCAGGTACGTGACCCAATCACTTCCCTGGCCTTCCGGTACCCAGGTGAGGGTGAGCAGGGCATCGTGCAACTCGTCTGCGTCTCGCACGACCGGCCAAGCCTCTTCCGCCACTTCGGCAATCGCGGCCTGATCCAGCGCACCGATGTTGCCCGCCAGGTCCGGCGGCAGGCTTCGGCGCATCTCCACCGCTCGCGCGCGCCGTTCTTCCAGCGGCGCGTCATCCAGGTAGGCATAGGGATTGGCATTCAGGATTTCATGACAGAAGGGCGACGGCATCGGTGTATCCACCGCGACGCACTGGACTGCTCCCTGCTCGATCCGTCTGAGCAGCGTTTCCAGCCCGTCCACATCCATGGCCTCTGTGAGGCAGTCGCGAATGGTTTCTTGGACTAGCGGATGATCAGGGGTGGCCAGATAGCCCGTTCCGCCTGGATGGTTGTCCTGGCACGCCGTCGCCGCAGGGAACACGGCGGCCAGCAGATCCTCCGCGCGCATGCGCTGGATCTGCGGGGGCACCCTTTGCCCATTGGCAAACCGGAGCAGGGCGAGCGCGCGCGTGGCGTTCCAGCGCCAACGGCTCATAAACATCGGTGCAGCCAGGATGGCCTGTGTCAGCACCTCACGCACGGTCTCTGACCGCACGAATCCGAAGACCGCATCGAGCGGGAAGCTGTGCCGCTCGCCCAAGGAGATGACGACTCCCTCGTCCGTCGCGGCAGCCTGCAGTTCGACATCGAACGTCGTACAAAATCGTTTTCTGAGTGCCAGCCCCAGCGCACGGTTGAGCCGGCCGCCGAACGGCGCGTGCAGGACCAGTTGCATCCCGCCGCCCTCGTCGAAGAACCGTTCGGCAAAGATCGTCTGCTGAGTCGGCACTGCTCCCAAGACGGCGCGGCCAGCTGAGACATAAGCCACAGTCTGCTCGGCCCCCCGCCGGTCCAGGCCGCACTCCGTTTGAAGCCACGTGAGGGGTGAGGCGTGAGGCGTGAGGTGAGAATCGGGGTTCAGGACTGCCTCCTTCGGAATAAGTCGATCCAAATCCGCCCGGAGAGAGGCCACTTCGGCAGAAAGCTCGGCTGTGCGGGATGTGGCTTCACCACGCCAGAAGGGAATAGTCGGCGGTGCGCCGTGGGCATCCTCCACCCGGACCCTCCCGGTCTCCACGCCGCGAATCCGCCAGGACGAGTTGCCCAACAGAATGATATCTCCGGCCAGACTTTCCACCGCAAAGTCTTCATCCACTGAGCCGACGACCGTCCCCTCAGGCTCGGCAACCACGATATAATTGGCGGTGTCCGGGATCGCCCCTCCTGAGGTAATCGCCGCGAGGCGGGCTCCCCGTCTGGCGCGAATGCGCCTATTGATCCGATCGTGATGGAGATACGCATGGCCCCGACCACGGCTGGTGGCAATGCCGTCCGCCAGCATGCGGATGACCGCATCAAACTCCCGTCGTTCTAGGTCATGATAGGGATAGGCGCGCCGGCACAGGGCAAACAGTTCATCCTCTCGCCACTCCTGGGTGGCCGCTGCTGCCACGATCTGTTGGGCTAGGATGTCCAGTGGCGAGGATGGGACCTCGATGCGATCCAGGGTCCCGGCGCGGATCGCTCTGACCAGTGCTGCGCATTCGATCAGCTCATCGCGGGTCGTGGCAAAGAGCCGGCCTTTCGGCAAGGCGCCCACCCAGTGACCAGACCGCCCGACCCGTTGCAGACAGACGGCAATCGCGCGGGGCGAGCCGATCTGGCAGACCAGATCCACCGTCCCCACGTCGATGCCGAGTTCCAAGGAGGCAGTCGCGACCACAACGCGTGTCTGTCCTCGTTTCAGCCGTTCCTCCGCCGACAGGCGGATCTGTCGGGACAGACTGCCGTGGTGGGCGGCCACTACCTGCCCCCCCAACTGTTGCAGCCGCTCGCCGAGATAATGGGCCACCCGTTCTGCCAGCCGTCTGGTATTGACGAAGACCAGGGTGGATCGGTGCTCGCGGACGAGGTCTGCCACCCGGTCATAGATGTCACTCCAAATCGCGTTCGTCGCCACCGCACCTAACTCATCCTTTGGCACCTCCACCGCCAAGTCCATCTTGCGGCGATGGCCGATGTCGATGATCTGACAGAGATCCGTGAGGCGTGCCCGACCTCCAGAGGCTTCCGCCTGCGGGCCGTAGCCTTTGGCGGAGAGCTCCGGCGGACGGGAGGGGTGACCCGCCTGCCGAAGCCCTGCGGCGGGCAGGGGCATGAAGGCCGACTCCGGGACCGCTTCCCGATTTCCCACCAGGAATCGCGCGATGGTTTCGATCGGTCGTTGCGTGGCAGAGAGGCCGATGCGAACCGGTGTGGAGCCGGCCACTGCGTCAAGTCGCTCCAGCGACAGAGCCAAGTGCGCGCCGCGCTTGTTCGGTGCCACGGCGTGGATTTCATCCACGATCACGGTTCGCACATCGCGTAGAATCTGGCGACTCTTCTCCGCCGTGAGCAACAGGTAGAGCGATTCCGGGGTCGTGATCAGAATATGAGGCGGGCGTCTGAGCATCTGCTGACGAGCCCACGCGGGCGTGTCGCCTGTACGGACCGTCACGCGGATCTCGGGCATCAGCCAACCGGCTGCCAGCGCCGCATTCGCGATCTCAGCGAGGGGCTGTTGCAGATTTTTCAGAACGTCGTTGCTAAGCGCCTTCAGCGGCGAGACGTAGACTACCTGAGTGCGGTCTTCCAGTTCGCCAGCGAGGGCGTGTTTGAAGAGGGAATCAATGCAGGAGAGAAAGGCGGCCAGCGTTTTCCCGGAGCTGGTTGGCGCGGCGATCAGGACATCCGTCCCGGACGCAATGGCGGGCCAACTCTTGGCCTGCACGTCAGTGGGTGAGCCGAAGCGGCCACGGAACCACTCAGCAATGATCGGATGGAACTGTGAGAGGGACATTCCACGCTCCCCTCAGTTGTCGATGGCCAAACAGAGTCAGGCGCGGCCACAAACCTCGCACACCTCGGGGTGGCTGGGATGATCCCTACTGCGGCCGTCATCACCCATTGCATCAGGGAAGCAACGGGTACCCGGCACATTCCGATTGTGCGCGGTGCGGGAGCACGGGGATCGTCCCAGCCACCCCGTCAACCCCTTTTTCACCAGTCTGCTAGAAGCGGAGCAGCCAGATGACCGTGAGGCAGACCATGAGGTTGTTCAGCATATGGGCGACTATGCCGGGAATCAAGCTACCGGTCTTTTCGTAGGCCCATGCCCAAAGAAGCCCGCTCCAGAACACGCTGACAAACCCCACCATACCATAGCCATGAGCCATGGCAAAAATCATCCCGCTGATCAGGGCCGACGCACCCCATCCGAACTTTCGCCGAAGGGTGGCAAAGAGCAGCCCGCGAAAAACAATCTCTTCAAACACAGGAGCAAGACCCACATATTCCAGCAGACTCACCGCCAACACCGAACTGCTCCCCCAGACCAGGTCGCTGTCGAACCATTCGGTCCAGTGACTCGACAGGCTCAGGGCGTCAGTCGCGAGGCTCACCCCCCATTCACCCAGCAGTCCGACCGCGACCACGGCCGGAACGGCCAGTCCACACCGGACCCAGCCGGCCGACGACGGCCATAGGCCCAGGCCCCCTCCGAACCCCAGGCCGGTTGGTTTCAACAGATGGCGATAAGCCAACACGAGCAACGGCAAGTTGGTCACAGGCAGAGCCATGATCCTGAGTAGCGGGTTATCCATTTCAAGAAACAGTAAGCCGAGCGCCAGCACCGCGCCGATCGCTCCCCCACGAATCATCACCACCAGGCCAGTGCGTCCACGCCACAGAGGCGGGAGCGGAGCCTTCCCGACTTTCAGGGCGTCCAGTCTGCCACGCTGCCTCACTAGCACAACCAGCAGCACGAGGGCGCCACTCAGGATGAGCGGCAGCTCGACCGCGAGCAATTCGCGCGTTCGTCGGAGTAAGGGGGCTACGCGCGAGGCTGACGCCTGCTCGATGGACGCGAGGAGTGTACGATGGCCGGCCCGCATCGCCAAATTCATCGCGAGTCGGTCATAAAACCAGCCGCCTGGAAGCAGCTCTGCCAGCTCGGCCTGCAGGGCCATCTCAACAGCAGGATCCGTCCTGGGCTCCAGGTAGCCGGCTTGAATCAACCGGACGAAGGAGGGAAAGGGATCCTCACGACCTTCCCATTCTTTGATCCTTGCTCGAACCAGATCCAAGCGGCCGGCCTCCGCTTCCAGGACAGCGAGACGGAGCTGGACCAGGGGATCAGAGGAATAGGCAGCGAGTTCCTCGTACCAAGTAATGGCCTGCGCCAGTTCGTTGATCCCATTCCCCATTGTCACATCATAGAGTTGACGCTCCCAGGCTGGCGCGCGCGCGAAGGCTTCTTCCAAATCCATCATGCGGTCGACCATCAGAGCCAGCGCCCGCTCCGGCACCGGGACCCGCTCCAGACTGGGCACAGCGATCATGAGCCACCCGAACGCCAGGGCGGCGGCCAGCAGGACGAGCGCGGCGAGGACCGTCAAGACCGGCGAGAAACGGGGTTCGTGCGGATTGAAATCTGAAGAGAGGGACTCTTCCTGCACCGCGCGCAGAGCTCCCTCGTTTGGGCTGGTGAGTGACTGGTTGGTGAACTCCCGGTTGTTCAAGCGGGCGGCAGTATAGCATGGCCTCCCCAACGGGTGAAACCACGTTTGAGAGGTGCTCGGTTCCGCCCGAGCGTCCGGAGAGTGGCGGGAACAGAGGCAGTTCGGTATACTAGCCGCCACGACGGTCGGCTTGCAGGAAGGAGCCAACTGTCGATCCTCCAACTGGAAGAATCAGGCGCGGTAGCATGGCAAATCCGATCCTCGAATTTACGCCTCCGCCTCGGTTACTTCTGGGCCCCGGCCCCAGTATGGTCCATTCTCGCGTCCTCCGCGCAATGGCAACACCCTTACTCGGCCATCTGGATCCAACGTTCCTGCAGCTCATGGACGATGTGCAACAGCTGCTGCGGAACGTGTTTCGCACCGCCAACCGCTTCACCATCGCAGTCTCCGGCACCGGCTCAGCAGGCATGGAGGCTGCGCTGGTGAACCTGATCGAGCCAGGTGATCCGGTAGTGGTGGGTGTCAACGGCCTATTTGGGGCCAGAATGGCCGCTATCGTGGAACGATGCGGCGGTAAGCTGTTCCGAGTGGAGGCGCCCTGGGGCAAGATCATTGAGCCTGACAACATTCTGAAGACACTCAGCCAGTCCGGCCCAATGAAGATCGTCGCCCTCGTTCATGCGGAAACCTCCACCGGCGTATCTCAGCCGCTGGAAGAGATCGGTACCCTTTGCCGAGACCATGGTTGCCTCTTGGTCGTGGACACGGTCACGTCTTTGGGAGGCCTCCCGGTGGAAGTGGACGGCTGGGGGATCGACGCCTGCTACAGCGCTACCCAAAAGTGCCTGAGCTGCCCGCCTGGTCTGGCCCCGCTGACCCTGAGCGAGCGCGCGCTGACTGTGATCCGTAATCGCAAGACTCCCTGTCAAAGCTGGTATCTGGACCTGTCCCTGCTGGCGGATTATTGGACGGAGGGCAAGCGGGCCTACCATCACACTGCGCCGATCTCGATGCTCTACGCCCTTCGAGAAGCGTTGCGCCTCGTCGAAGAAGAAGGCCTCGCGGCACGCTTCGCTCGCCACAAGCTGAACAGCGCCGCGCTGATGGCCGGCCTAGCTGCGCTTGGTCTGAGTCCGTTGGCTAGGAACGGGCACCGACTGCCGAGCCTCAATTGCGTCACGTTGCCTGCTCACGTCCAAGACGCCCCGGTCAGGGCCTCGCTCCTCCAAGAGTTTGGCATTGAGATCGGCGGTGGTCTCGGTGCCCTCCAAGGCAAAGTCTGGCGTATTGGGTTGATGGGCGAGTCCTCCACGAGATCCAACGTGTTGACCCTGCTCAGCTCGTTGGAGGAGATCTTTCTCCGACGTGGATGGATCGCACGGGCCGGGATCGCCTTGGAAGCCGCATCGCAACTCTATCTCAGTCAGAGTCAGGGAACCCACACCGAAGCGCCGGCCCCAACGCACGCATGAAGGCCTGCTCAGCAAGGGCCTCACTCCTCAAGAGAGGTTGATAATCGCCATGACACGAACGTTGAACTGGGGAATCGTGTTCGTCTTCAGCGCTCTCATCGGCGCGCTGGGCTACTGGGGTCTCTCGCGGCTCATGGCGGAAGCGGATACCACGGCTAGGATCCCGGCGGAGACGGTCGCGGCTTATGTCCACGCGGTCATTGACGCCAACCGCACCGTCTACACGACGCATGTGGTGGACAAGATGCAGGAGAAACACATCGTGCCGGCCCTCGAACATTGGAAACAGGAAGCCGCGCTGCCCCTGCCGGCCCAATTCCTAATGGAAACAGGCAAGCTTGTCGGAGAGAAGGGAATGGGGATCAAGTACCGACTGGCAAGCCTCACGCCCATCTATGTCTGGAATGCACCGACGTCGGACTTCGAGCGAAAGGGACTTGAAGCTGTGAGCAAGAATCCGAGCCAGCCCTTTACCGGGTTCATCCGCGAAGGGGGGAAACGGTTCTTCAAGGCCGTCTATGCCGACACCGCCGTCTCGCACACCTGCGTGGACTGTCACAATGCGCACGCCAACAGCCCCAGGCGGGACTATAAGCTGCATGACGTGATGGGCGGCATTATTATCACGCTCCCAGTCGGGCAGTAGGACCCCGTCCTGAGTGAGTGCACTCTATGAAGCTGGCCATTCGGGATGCGCGAGTGCTTGACGGCCGAGGACAGGCGCGGGAGCAGGCGACGCTTCTGATCCAGGACGACCACATTGAGGCAATCGGCGATGACCGTCAGGTGAAGGTCCCACGCGGCACGAGGGAGATCCATGCCCGTGGGATGACCGTGCTTCCGGGATTGATTGATTGCCACGTCCACCTCTGTCTCGGCGGGGACGCGGATGTGCTTCGCACGATCCGGGAGGAAGATCCCGCCCTCACGTTGCTCAAGGCCGCTCGGTTCGCGCGAACGACTCTCGAATCTGGCTTCACGACGGTGCGCGACCTCGGGTTTCGCGATCACTCGATTTTTTCCCTCAGACAGGCCATTCAGGACGGCTTCCTGCCCGGTCCCCGTATTGTGGCGGCGGGGCTGGCCGTCTGCATGACCGGAGGCCATGCCCGCTTCATCGGTCGGGAAGCTGATGGTCCAGTGGAAGTGGTGGCGGCGGTTCGTGAGCAACTGGCGAGGGGAGCGGAGGTCATCAAGTTTATTGCGTCCGGAGGGGTGCTGACTCCAGGCACTTCACCGGACTCTCCGCAGATGACTCCTGAAGAACTGGAAGCCGGCATGGCCGAGGCCCGCAGAGCCGGACGTCGCGTCGCCGCTCATGCCCACGGCGCCGAGGGGATGAAGAACGCGATCAGGGCCGGCGCCCATTCGATCGAACACGCCACGCTGATGGATGATGAGGCTGCAGCCTTGATGCGAGAGCAAGGGGTCTTCATGGTCCCGACGCTCTCGGCCCTCGCCACGACTGCCGATTGCGGGCTTCCCTGTGGCATTCCCGAGACGGCCGTGCTCAAGGCACGAACGATGCGGGCCCGGCACGAAGCCAGCTTCAAGAGGGCCCACCGAAGTGGTATCCCCATCGCGTTCGGGACCGATGCAGGCACCCCCTTCAACCATCACGGGGAGAATGCGCAGGAACTTGACCGAATGGTTGCTCTCGGCATGAGCCAGATGGAGGCCATCGTCGCGGCCACGGCCTCTGCCGCCAGATTGTTGGACATCGAGCACCTGGTGGGTACCATCGAGGTGGGCAAGCAAGCCGACCTGTTGATCGTTGACGGAAACCCGCTCAAGAAGATCAGCCTCCTTCGAGATCGGGATCGCATCATGGGCGTGATGCAGGCCGGCCGGTTCGTCAGTGGGCCAATGGCTCACTGACGACGTTATTCGTGAACCGTTATTCGTTAATCCAAAGAGGCTTCTCACGGTTAACGTTTAACGAGTAACGTCATTCACCGTCTCACGTAGAACAGGACCAGCGCCTCCAGGAACCCGGTCAGACGACCGCGCTGGAATGCCTCCTGCAGACGTCCCTTCACCTCCTCGATTTGATCTTCATCCTCCCTCAGGACCACACGCTGGGAGATCATCATCTGTAGCGCCACAGCCAGCAGTCGCTTGGTTCTGGCTACCATGTCGGGCGTTACAAATTCT
>Ga0209376_1003493_pt1 | contig 14186 bp, 9 predicted proteins | sample GraSoiAngelo_134_FD_185891 | JGI IMG/M metagenome (GOLD analysis project Ga0209376, IMG submission 185891) | Grasslands soil microbial communities from the Angelo Coastal Reserve, California, USA - 14_0929_05_30cm (SPAdes) (version 2) | ecosystem: Environmental > Terrestrial > Soil > Grasslands ... | reverse complement strand
CGGGGTGCCGTCGGCCGGTCGAAACTCTCGCAGCCGCAGCACGTGATCGCGCTCCGCGAGCGTGCGGCCCCGATCGAACCGTCGGTCGATCATGTCGCCACGAAAATCGAGCGTCGCCCCGGCGCGTACCAGCGCGGCTCGCAGCCCGTCGGGATCGTCGACCCGCGCCTTGACTTCGAGCTCGTCCGCCGGCGAGGCCGAGAGGTGGCTCACGTGAAAATGGCGTCGAGCACGGCGGCGGTGTCGGCCAGGGTCTCGAACACGTACGCCGCGCCGGTCGCGCGGAGGGCGGCGACGTCGTAGGACCCGGTGGCGACCGCGACGCTGCGAGCGCCGATCGGCCGACCGCAGGCCACATCGTCGGGGGTGTCGCCCACAATGATCACGTCTGATCCTGCGAAGGTCGCGCCCGTGAGGGCCGCCGCGCGCCCAGCGGCGACCGCCGGGAGCTCGGCGCGCCGGGCGGAGTCCGAGCCGTACGCCCCGACGCGAAAGCGGGCGGGGTCGAGTCCAGCCGATCGGAGCTTCAGGGCAGCCCCCGGGGCGACATTGCCCGTGAGCAGGCCGACGAGCGCCCGGCGACGGGCCTCGTGCGGCTCGAGCGCCGCGAGCAAGTCGGCGATCCCCACCATCAACCGCGTCGCCTGAGTCGGTCGCTCCAGCTCGGTGCGGAGATGATCCACATAGCGTCGGCAGACCGCCTGGATCACGGTTGCGTTCTCCGCTCCCGAATGCCCCGCGAGCGACAGGAGATCCCGCACGATCTGCGGGTCGGTCTTCCCGTCGAAGCGGTAACTCTCGATCGGCCCCGCGGTACCGGCCTCGTCGACGAGCGCGCGCTGAATCGCCCGGCGGCCGGCACCGTCGGTCCAGAGGAGCGTCCCATCGATGTCGAACAGGACGAGCTTCATGGGAGAAAGATAGCCCTGGTCCTACACGGTGCTGAAGATCCTTCGCTCGCGCGTTCCACGCGCTCGCTCAGGATGACAGCGCCGCGCGGCTGCGGTGATATGAAGGGGGAGGGTGAGCGGCGAGCCTGTCACCTGTCGGTCAGCGTCTCGGCACAGCCACGCGCCGCACCGCCACCAGCATGTCCCGCAGCCGCTTCGCCCCGGGCGTCTCGCCCAGCAGGTCGTCCGACCCGACGCCGCCGCGCGACAGTGCAGCGTGCACGATCCGACCCGCCCCCGCCCAGAGGGCGACATGGGAAATCTGGTGCCCGTCCGCGAAGCACAGCAGGTCGCCCGCCTCGTAGCCCGAGCCGGCCGGGTCGATCTTGACCTCCCGTCCCACGAGCGACTGCAGGTCGGAGTCGCGGGGGAGGGCGATCCCCCGGGCCGCGTACGTTCCCTGGACCAGGCCGGAGCAATCGATGCCCCACTCGGTGCGCCCGCCCCACAGATACGGAGCTCCTGAGAACCAGCGCAGCGCCCACTCCGGCGGCGCGAGGAGACGCGCCTCGGCTCGGAGCTCCGATTCGGGCCGGACGACGCCAGCGCTCACACTCCACCCGCGTCCGTCCGCGGTCTCGACCTGCCCGTTCCGGCGCAGCGTGACGCGCGCGCCCACCGCAAGCCGGAAGCGCTGATCCTCGAACCTGAGCTCGGCCCCGAGCGAGCGTCCGGTGGCCCGCGTGCTCCAATCGTCCGCCCATGCGCTCGGTCCGACCGCCAGATACCCGACGTGGGTCCACGCGTGGTAGCCGTCGCCCGCGCGCACGCGCACCCACACCCCTCCCTCCTCGCGCCGCTCGAGCAGTGCGAGCGGCTCGCCGTGCAGCGCCTCGCTCAGACGGTCGGCCGCGATCCGCGGCTCGCGCAAGAGCGGCGCCACCGCGGCCGTGACCACGGCCGCCGGCTCGTCACGGACGGAGGTGTCCGGGAGCAGCCGGACGTCCGCTGCACGGCCGGCGTCGGCCGCGATGCGCCGCAGGGCAGCCAAGGCGTCGCGGCTGGTGGTGCAGCCCACCAGATGGTGCGGCTCGACCATCACCTCGAGCACGCCGAGCCGCGGATCGGGCACCCACTTGCGCGCCACGTCCGCGACGTCGCGGTCGACACGATCAGTCACGGGACACACACGAACGTCGAAGGGTATCCGTCCGGTACTCCCACTCTGAAGAGTGGGCTCGGCGTTGCACTGCCCTGAGGGCGTTGCGCTCAAGAGGTACCATCCGCCAATCCCGGGATGTCCCGGAGTCCCCGCGCGAGCCGCACGGCGCGCTCCACCGCCGTTGGCACCGCGAGCGCCGCGAGCGCCTCAGCCTGCAAGGGGGTCGCGGGCGTCGCCGCGGCGGTGCTCACCGCGAACACGACATCGCCGTCGAACAGCGTGCCGTAGGGAACGATACGCCGCGCCAGCGCGTCGCCCGCCGCCTGGGCCAGCCCCTCAAGGCCGGTGCGGTCGAGCGCCGCGTTGGTCGCGACCACGGCGAGACTCGTGTTGCGGGCCCCCGCGCCGAACGGGGCGCCCCCCCGGCCGAAATGCGCCAGCGCATCCACGAACGAGCCGTCCGCGCCGCGCGCCCCCGCGAGGATCGCCCCCGAGGCGTCGAGGATGTTGCCGACCGCGTTCAGCACCACCAGCGCGCCGACGACGATGTCGCCGCCGCTCGCGGCCCAGGTTCCCACGCCGCCCTTCATGGCGGCGCGCGGCCCCAGCGCCTTGCCGACGGTAGCTCCCGTGCCCGCGCCGACCGACCCTTCCGCAACCTCGCCCCCCCCCGACGCGGCGGCGCAGGCGCGGTACGCGTCGTCCGCCGTCGGCCAGCGGTCCGCCTTGCCTCCAGGGGCGAGATCGAAGTCGAAGATCACCGCGGTCGGCACGATCGGCACGATGCCGGCGGACCCCACCGGCAGACCGCGCCCGCGTTCCCGCAGCCAGCGCATCACACCATCGGCCGCGCCGAGACCGTAGGCCGAGCCACCGGTGAGTAGGATGGCGTCGATGCGGTCGACGAGGTGGCGGGGGTTCAGCGCGTCGAGCTCGCGGGTTCCGGTGGCGCGGCCGCGGACCGCGCAGGCGGCGCGCATCCCACCGTCCGGCCCGAGCACCACGGTGCATCCGGTCGCCCGCTCGAGGTCGGTCCAGTGCCCCACGGAGATGCCTCGGACGGCGGCGAGGCTGGAGGAAGCGGAAGACGCCATGGGAGCGCGAAGATAGCTCGGCTTGCTCGGGTTGTGGAGGGCACATACGTTAGCGCCATGCCCAACCCCGACCCGCAGAGCCCCCCGACCACCGTGCTGGTGGTCGACGACGAAGACGGCATCCGCCAGGCGCTCGATCGATTCCTCACGCGGCTCGGCTACCGGGTGTTGCAAGCCGCGAGCGGCGCCGAGGCGCTCGACCGCCAGGCTGCGGAGCAGCCGCAGGTGATGCTCTCCGACATCCGCATGCCGAACATGAGCGGCGTGGAGCTCGTGCCCAAGGCGCTCGCCGCCGACTCGGATCTCGCCATCATCATGCTCACGGCGATCGACGAGCCCCGCACGGCCATCGAGTGTCTCAAGCTCGGGGCGTACGACTACCTCATCAAGCCGGTCGACCTGGACGAGCTGGAGATGTCGCTCCAGAGTGGGCTGCGGCAGCGGCAGCTGGAGATCGACCGCCGCGAGCTGGAGCAATGGCTCGCGCGCGAGGTCGCCGTGCGCACGCGCGATCTGGAGGAGCGAACGACCGTGGTCGAGGACATCGCGCTCGCGGCGCTCGCGGCCGCGGGAGACTGGCCGGGGGCGAGCGACGCTGTCGAGAAGCTGGCGAAGGAGTTCGGCACCTCGCCCGACGACGTGACGCGCGAGATCCGAAAGCGGCGGGGAGCGGCGCGTTAGGCTTTCTGCGAGGCCTTGGCTTTCTCCTCACACGCCTTGCACCGCGTGACGCCTCGGAAGGAACAGATCAAACAGATGAACGTGCCGCAGTCGGCACAGGGATAGCCCTCGGAGGCACGCTCCTCATTGCCGCAAGAGCGGCACACCATCGCGTCGTGCTCCATCAGTTTCGGTTTGTCGGTCATGGTCCGCCTCAGATGTCGAGCCCGTAGACTTTAATCTTATTGATCAGCGTCGCGCGCGAAATCCCGAGCTCGTGGGCCGCTCGCGTGCGGTTGCCGCCATGGAACCTGAGCGTCTTCTCGATGTGCAAGCGCTCCACCTCGGCGAGCGCTTGGGGTTGGTGGCGCCGTTCCCCCCCACCCCCACCCCCACCCCCGCCCTTCCGCAGGTCGGCCGGCAGGTGCTCGACGCCGATCTGGGGGGACCCGCGGGCCAGGATCATCGCTCGCTCGACCACGTTCCGCATCTCGCGGGCGTTCCCGGGCCAGGGCGCGGACACGAGCCGGTCCAGCGCCTCGGCGCTCCCGGCGCTGGGGCAGCCCGGCATCTGGCGTGCCAAGTCCGAGAGCATGCCGGCCAGCAGCGCCAGGCGGTCCTCGCGCGGTCGCTCGCGCAGCGCGGGCAGGTGGAGCGGCATCACGCTGAGGCGGGAGTAGAGATCCTCCCGGAACCGGCCGGCGCGCACCTCGGCCACCAGGTCCCGGTTGGTCGCCGCGACCACCCGTACGTCGACCGCCGTGTCGCGCGTGCCGCCCAGCCGCCGAACCGTGTTGGCCTCGAGCACCTTCAACACGCTGGCCTGAACGTCCGGTGGCAGGTCTCCGATTTCGTCGAGCAAGATCGTTCCCCGGTCCGCCAGCTCGAACAGACCCTGCCGACGCTCGTTAGCGTCGGCGACGGCGCCGTTTTCGTGTCCGAACAGCTCCGACTCGAGGAAGCTGGCCGAGAGCCCGCCGCCGTGCACCTCGACAAAGGGGCCGTTCCCACGCGGGGAGAGGTGATGGATCGCGCGGGCCACCCAGCCTTTCCCGGTGCCGCCCTCGCCCGTGAGCAGCACCGTCGACCGCTCGCTCGCCGCGAGCAGCTCCACCTGGTGCCCGAGCTCGCGGGCTGCGGGCGAGACCCCGAGCGATTCGAGTCCCTCGTGCCCGTGCTCGCGCCGGCGCAGCCGGGCGTGCTGGCGCACCACGCGGACCTTCTCGCACACGCGCGCCGTGGCGGCGGCCAGGTGGTTCAGGTCCACGGGCTTGGTGACGACGTGCTCGGCCCCGCGCTGCATGGCGCGCACCGCGGTCCCGATGTCGCCCTGCTCGGTGAGGAGAATGACGGAGCCTCCGTGGGACCGCAGCCGCTCGAGGACGTCCAGCCCGTTGAGGTCGGCGATGTGCAGGTCGAGGATCACGACGTCGGGGCGCATGCGATCGAACACCTCGACGCCCGCCTCGGCGGCGCCGGCGCGCTCCACGTCGTAGCCGATCCCGTCGAAGTAGTCGCCGACGGCGCGCAGCACGTCGGCGTCGTGGTCGATCACGAGGACGCTGTCAGCCACGGCGCGACGCGCCGAGCGGCGCGGTAGCGGGATCCACGATGACGGGGAGCGCGGCCGGAAGCAGCCGTGCCTCGAAGGGCGCGTCACCCCACGGCTCGCCGTCGAGCTGCATCGGCCGCGGAGGGCCCTCGAGCACTTCGACGCGCACGCTGCGGCCGCGGCCGAACCACAACCGCCGCGCGCCGTTCGCCGGCCGGCGCACCAGCTCGAAGAACGCGCTCAGACTCTGAAACACGCCTTCGGCCCGTAGCACGACGACGTCCAGCCAGCCGTCGTCGGGTGCGATGTCGTGACGCAGCCGGAGGAACGGCGGCACGAGCTCGCCGCAGTTCGCGACCAGCACCATGGCCGCCGGCAGCTCACGGGCTACGTCGTCCACCGTCACACGGTGGAGCGGGCTCGTGACCGTGGGGAGCGCGGCGAACGCCCGCATCACGTACGCCGCCATCTTCCAGCGCCGCTTCTCGGCCGCCCCCGTGCCCGCCATCAGCCGGGCGTCGAAACCGGTGCCGCTGCACACGGCGAAATAGTGCGTGCCGTCGGCGCGCTCCACGGCGCCCAGGTCGATCGGCGCGACGCGGCCGCCGAGGATCACGCGCGCCGCCGCCGCCGGATCGCGTGGCAGCCGCAGGTTACCGGCGAGCAGGTTCCCCGTGCCGCCCGGTACCAGCCCGAGCGGGATGCCGCTCTTCACCGCGCCGGCGGCGATCTCCATGGCCGTGCCGTCGCCGCCGTAGCAGACGAGGGCCTCGAACCCCTGGGCGTGCGCCTCGCGGGCGAAGCGACGCGCGTCGCCCGCCCGAGCCGTGGCGAGCACCTCGACCGTCCAGCCGCCGCGCCGCAGCGTGTCGCGGACCGTCGTGACAGCGCGCGCGTCGGTGCGCGCTGCCGCGGGGTTGGCGATGAGCAAGGCCCGCGTCATGGCTCAGTAGCGCCGCTCCCAGAAGAGGTCCAGACCGACCTGACGCGGGACCGTGTTCCCCTGCGCCCCGGTCTGCGCATCGATGCACGTCTGCACCGGCGCGAAGCTCGCTTCCGTGCGCCACTCGGGGCTGATGCGGAACTGCAGCGACAGGCCGAGCATGTTCTGCACCCCCACCTGGCCTCCCGAGCAGAACCCCGCGTTCACTACCAAGAACGTCTTGGGACCGAGCTGTCGCCCCACGGCGAAATTCCAGGGGACGAGCGCAACTCCCTGCCCGCCGCCGCCGGGGCGGATCTCGACGTAGTCCACTGGCACGCCGCCCGACACGATGGTCTGCTCGATTTCGCCCGACAGGATCGCGAGGGCGCTCTGCACCACGGCGCGCTGGTCCGCGATTCCCTGGTCGCCCCCCAAATCCACGCTGCTCTTGCCGAACAGCAGATAGGAGATGATCTCGGTCTGCGACAGGTCGTACTTCTCCGCCTCGAGGGTAACCTTGGGCACCAGCAGGGTGCCGCCGATATGCGCCACCACGGTGATGTCCTCCAGAATCGGCTGACCGCGGGTCGGCGCGGGCGCGGGATGCACGACATGCTTCGCCTTGATGTCGAGCGCCGCGTCCTGATCGGGGGTGCCGAAGTACCGCACCGTCCCGTCGGTGACGACGAACTCGCGCGACACCGGCCCCACCTTGAGGCGGTAGGTCCCGCGCACCGCCTGCAGCGTACCGCTCACGAGGTACTGGTTGCGCTGCTTGGTGAGCCGTGCGGAGCCGGCGAGCTGGATGTTCGCCTCGTCCGAGCGGAGCCACACGTCACTGCCCATTTCGAGCTCGAGATCCTCGATCCGCAGGCTATCGAGAAACACGTTCTCGAATTCGGGGCCGAGCCGCTGCTGCTGAATCAGCACGGCGAGCGAGGTGTCCGCGAGCTCGTCCAGATTGACGATCCGCTTCTGCACCAGGTCGGCGAAGTACAGGACGCCCGACGTCACCTTGGCGAGTCCGGTGAGCGTGGCGCCAAAGACCGGCCCCTTGAGCGACAGCCGGCCACTGGCGGTGATCGCCACGTTGTTCTTCAAGTCCAGCGCCTTGAACTGGTCCGCGGCGATCTGCAGGTCGAGCACCGGGTGCGTCAGCTGCTCGAGCCGCACGATGCCGGTGAAGTCGGCCCGGCCGCGCTCGCTGCGGGCCGACAGCGACTGGATGGCGATGGTGTCGCCCGAGAAGGTGAGGCGCCCGGTGACGTCCTCGTAGCGCACGTTCAGGGTCGGGATGGTCGCGGCGGCAGTGGCGATCTGCAGCTCGCCCCGCAGGCGCGGCGCGTCCCACGTCCCGGCGATCCCCAGGTCCGCCGAGAACACGCCGGTCACGCGCTGCAGGGACGGCGTGAGCGCTTCGAGAACGGAGAGGTCCACGCTGTCCGCCCTCGCGCCCACCGACAGCGTGTCGGGAAGCTGGCGGCGCGGCACGGGCTCGAGGGCCAGGTCCAGCGGCAGGTACGCCTGGACGTCGAGGATCTGCTGGCCCGAGCGCCACAGGTGAGCCGCGCCGCGGAGGCGCCGGTCGTGGTAGTCGTACGTCCCGTCCACGAACGGCGCGCGGAACTCACCGAACGCGCCGTTCGAGAGCGAGAACGACCCACTCGAGACGGGGCTGGCCCGCGTGCCCGACAGGCCGGCGGTGGCCGTGACCGTCCCGCCCACGCCCGCCGTGTCCCGCTCGAGCAGCGCGTACAGCCCCACGAGCGGGAACCCCTCCAGCTGGAGGTGGGCGGCCGCCCGACCGCGCGTCGGCAGGGCCCCCTCGAGCACCAGCTTGCCGGATCCGTACGCGCCCTGGAGCACGAGGCCGGTCACCGTGGCCGCGGAGTCGGTCACGGTCAGCTCTGTGGGCCGCTCGAGCACCCACACATCGCCTGGGAGCTGGACGGCCAGCGAGTCCACGCCGACCGCGAGCGCGGCGCTTCCCGTTTGGTCGGCTCGGCGGGCGAACCGGCCCCCGGCGAGAAACGCGCCGCCCTCCCCGATGCGCGAGCGCGCGAGCCACGTGAGCGAGTCCGGCGTCCCGCGCGCGGCGGCGAACGCGCCCGAGAATCCGAACATGCCGTGGGCGACCGAGTCCAGGGTCGCCTCGAGCGAGAATGTCGGGGCGGGACCCGGTTGCCAGGCGAAGTGGCCCCGGCCGGCAGGGACCCGCCACGCACGCCACGCGAGTCGCTCGGCGCTGGCGCGCGCGTCGAGGCCGAGCGAGTCGAGCGAGCCCTCGAGCCTGAGGAGCAAGCGCGCCGAGCCGGCCAGCGGCGCGTTCTCCGCGACGGCTCCGCCGGGATCGTTGAGCGCGTCAGCGGCACCGCCCGCGAGCCAGCCTACGAGCGGATCGAGCGCGTTGAGACTGTCGGCGTCGAAGTCGAGCGCCAGCTGGCCCCGCGTCCCGCGCGCCCACCCCAGGGAGCCCGACCCCGTGGTGACGATACCCGACTGCGCGACGCGCAAGGAGTCGACGTACAGTCGTCGGTCGGCAAACCGCACGCGCACGGCGCCCGAGTCCACGCCCGCGCCGGCGAGCCGCGATGGCTCGAGGATCGCCTGCACCGTCCCGAGCGGCGGCACCGCGCTGTCGCCCACAAAATCGCCCCGGACGGTGAAGCTCAGGCGTGACGGGGGAGCCACGCGGCCGAGCCAGTGCGCGAGGTCCAGGTCGCGGGCCGTGACCTGCAGGTCGTGCGCGCCGTAGTGCGGCAGGTCGAGCATCAATGTCCCGTCGCCGCGCACATCGCCGCCGCGGGAGTGCAGATCGACGTGCGTCTCGAGCGCGCCGAGCGGGCCGGCGAGTTTCACGGGCCCCGTCACGGCGCCCTGGAGCGGGAGCGTCGGGAAGCTGCCCCGCAACCCGTCGAACGACAGCGAGTCCGCGGTGACGTCGGCATAGATGCCGAGCGCGCCACTCCGGGTGTCGAGACGCACGCTCCCCGTCAGCGCGCTCGGGGCCCGCTCCCCGTCCCGGTGCTCGAGCGTGCCCGCGAATTGCGCGTCGCGCAACGGCCCGTTGAGCGTCCCCGTGGCCGAGAGGGTCCCGTGCAGTCGCACCGCCGGAGCGAGCCGCGCGACCGTGCCCAGATCGATGCTCGACGCCTCCACCGCAAACGCTTGAAAGCGCATGCCGTCGGCGGCTTTGAGGTTCACTTCGCCCTTCCCGCGGATGCGGGTTTCGGGCCATCCCGGAACGAGCGAGTCGCGGAACGACCAGTCGGTCTCGAGGGCGAGGGCCGCGAGCGGCCCCGTGGCAAGCGTGTGTCCGCTGAGCCGGCCCGCGAACGGGAGCGTTTCGAGGAAGGGCCGGGCGAACTCGAGGTCGAAGTCGCGGGCATCCAGGTCGGCGTCGCGCAGCGCGACGAGCCCCGAGTCCGCGGCGCTGAACGCGATGAGCTGGCCGGCGACCGCGCCGCCGCCGTACGCCAGGCGCAGCGGGTCGAGCCCGACCTCGAGCACGCGTTCGCCGTGCGAGCGCAGCCGCACGTCGCCGGACACGACGCCGGCACCGGAAACGCCTGCGAAGCGCCGGTCGATGAATTGGAAGTCCTCGAGGGTCGCCGAATCCGCGCGCAGCTGCAGGTCGAACAGCAGCGGGCCGTGCGGCCAGCGAACCGTGCCGCGCGCGTCGCGCAGCGCGGAACCCGGCAGCCGCACGCGCGCGAGCCGCACGTCCATCGAGTCGCCGATCACCCGCAACCGTCCCGCCACGTCTACCAGCCGGACCACGGGGTCCGAGCCCTCCATGGCCAGCCGGGAGATGTCGATGCGGATTCCCCGCTCGCGCGGGGAGGACACCTGCAACGCGGACAGCCGCGCGTCGAGATGCTCGAAGCGGCGGATGCGCAGTCGACCATTCGGGTCGTCGCTCGCGATCTCGAGGCTCGAGTCGCCCGGCTGGGCGCGCGCGGCCTGCAGTCGCAGCGTGATGGTGCCGTCCGTGATCCGGACGTTTCGGAACAGGATCAGCGTCGCCGGCCCATGGGGCCCTCGGTCGGGCTGTCCCCCGCGGAGCCGCAGCAGCTCCTCGATGTTGAGCCGGCCGTTGGGGTGCTGCACGATGTTGATCACCGGCCGGCGCAGGTCGAGCTCGAACAGCACCACCCGGCCGGCCGCGAAGTCGAACGGGTTGTAGCTCACGTTGGCCTGCGGCAACCAGGCGACGAGCGTCGTGTCCGCATCGAACAGCCGGACCTCAGTGAGGGTCAGCCCGGTCAGGAGCGACCCCCGCACGTCGCCGATCTCGACCGTCCCGGTGAAGGCCTGACGCAGGGCCCCCTCGCTGACGCGCGCCAGCAGCGCGCGCCCGGCCCCCGTGCCGACCAACGACGAGAGGGCTCCCAGAAAACCGGCGAGCAGCCCCACCAGCGTCCACAGCGCGGCCCCGAGCGAGCGCCGTATCATCTAGAACGCCTGCCCCACGGCGAACTGGACGACTACCCGTCGCCAGAAGCCCGGCGGCAAGCCGGGATTCACCGGCCGCCCCGTCGCTTTGATGCTCTTGTCCGTCTTGTTCAGGAAATACAGCTTGCCGGCCTCCTGTGGATACCCGTTGTAGGCCGCGTCCAGCCGCACCGGGCCGAGCGGCGTGATGAACCTCAACCCCAACCCCGGCGTGACGCGCAGGCCGCTGACGGTGGTCCCGGTGTCTCCCCGCTCCCACACCTGCCCGACGTCCACGAACAGGCCCAGGCGCACGCGGTCCGGAAAGATCGGCGCCGGAACGCGCAGCTCCACGTTGGCGGTGAACACCGTGTTGCCCCCGGTCGGTGACGCCCGGATGTTCTTGTAGGCCGTGTCGACCCCGGTCACTTCAATGCTATCGGACACGTACACGCGGGGCCCCAGCTCGTTACGCGCGTAGCCTCGCACGGAGTTGGGCCCGCCGGCGTAGAAGCGCTGATCGGGGGGGACGAATTTGACGCTGTGGGCCGACAGGCTGGGGGGCTGCGGCAAGATCGTGCCGCCCCGGATCCGCCACGCGAACGCGCTGCGGCGCGCCAACGGGTAGTACTTCGCGACCTCGACCTCCCCGCGGTTGAACTCGTACAACGTGTCCGAGAGCACGTAGCGCGACGCGTGGACGAGGGTCACCTGCACCGCGCTCCCCGCCGTGGGATCGAGCACCGAGTTCACCCGCGCGCGGACCCCGGAGATCGTGACCGCGCCGAACGGCCGCCGGTTGGCGAGGAACGCCTGGTCGGACTCGTTGCACAGCAGGTAGCGCTTGCACAACACAACCGGGTCCGCGGTCGTGCGCCCCACTGAGTAGCTGTACCCCACCGAGACGGGAACGTCGCGCCGGGCGTTCACGGTCACGGCCACGTTCGCACCCACGGCCTGGCGCGTATAGGTCCTGAACTCGGAGCGGCGCTCGGCGAAAACGGCGAAGCTCGCCGTATGGCGCGGCGACAGGAACGCCGGTTGGCGCAGCGTCACCGTGGCGTTGTAGTTGGCGGTGTCCGAGGTCTCGTCGTTGCGCAGGAAGCGGCACACGTTCTGCTTGAGGTTCGCGTCGGTCGGGAAACCCACCCCGATCTTCGAGAGCTGGCCCGTGATGTCGAGCGAGCGGGCTCCGCCCAGGAAGTCGTACGCCGTCCACCCGGCCTGGGTCCGGAAGCAGTCGAGCGAGGCGAACCCCGCGCCCAGCCGAATACGGTGGCGCGGCGCCTCGGAGACGCGCACCAGCACCCGCACCGTCGAATCGCCGGGCGGCGGCGTGGTATCCGCGAGCAGCACGTTGACCGAGCGGAACATCCCCAGCCCGTACAGGTCGCGCTGCGTCACGTACAGCTGATCCTGGCGAAACCAATCCCCGGGCCTGACCGAGACCATGCGGCGCACGGTCCCGGTGTCCACCTGGTCCGCGCCCGTGATGAGCACCTGCCCGACCCGCATGCGCGGGCCGGGAAGCGCCTCGAGTGTCGCTACGGCCCGGAGGGCCGCGGCGTCCACATCGTAGCTGCGGAGGATGTCGGCGTACGGGTACCCGAGGTTCCTGAGCCGGCTCACAATGGTGTCGGCGGACGCCTGGAACAGCGCGCGGTTGAACGGGTCGCCGACCCGGAGCGGCAGGTCGCGCTTCCAACGCCGCACGTCGAGGATCGAGTCGAGACCCCGCACCTCGAGCGCGGCGAGCCGCACCGGATCGCCCTCGTAGATCCGGAACTTGAGGTACACGTCCCGGCCCTCACGGCGCACCAGCGTGTCCACCACGGCGTTCATGTACCCGCTCTGACGGTACAACAGCAACAGCCGCACGACGTCGCGACGGAACTCGAGCTCATTGAAAAAGCGCTTCTCGCCCAGCCCGAGCAGGCGGATCGGGAACGCACGCGCGAACCAGCTCGAGTTGGACGTCCCGATCGCGGTGCTCAGGGTGTAGTCGTCGATCGCGTGATTGCCCTCGAAGGAAAGGCCTCGGACCACCCGCTGCTGCTCTTGCTGCGCGGCGAGGGGAGCCGCCGCGAACACGGCGACGAGCAGGGTCAAACGGAGCGCGCGCAATTGACGCAGTCGGGCTGCATCCCTATGTTGGCTACCTCCCCCCGGACTGTCAACCTTTTCGACACCTGACCCCATGCGCGGACTCCTCGGTCTTGCCCTCGCCGTCCTCACAACAGCGACCGCCTGCGGGGGGGAAAGCGCGCGCGGCGGGGGACGGGGCCTCACGTACTACGAATCCTACGACCCGCGCTCTCTCGATCCCGCCCTCTCGACCGACGTGCCGACCGGTGAGATGGTGACGCTCGCCTTCGACGGACTCACCCGGTTCGACGCCGATGGCCGCCTCCTCCCGGCGCTCGCCGATCGCTGGACGAGGGGGCGGAACGCGAATGGCCGAGAGTACGTGTTTCACCTGCGACCGGGCGTCAAGTTTCACGACGGGACGCCGCTCACGGCCGCGGCGGTGCGCGCGAGCATGCTGCGCGTCTTGTCCCCGGCGACCAAAGGCGGCCGGCCCTGGCCGCTGTACCCCATCGCCGGAGCTGAAGCGTACGCTGCCGGGCGCGCGGGCGACGTGAGCGGCATTACGGTCCTCGGGGACTCAGGGCTAGCGTTCACGCTCACGGAGCCGCTCGCCATTTTTCCCAAGTTCCTCGCGATGCCGGTGGCGAGCGTCGTGCCGGCGCCGTCCCCCACCGACCTGGCCCAGCGTGCCGTGGGCACCGGGCCGTGGCGCTTCGTGGCGTGGCAGCACGACGACTACCTGCTGTTCGCGCGGAATCCGAGCTATTGGGGCGGCGCCCCCGCCAGCGACACGCTCAGAGTGCGGATCATCCCGGAGCCGCTCACCCGCGCCGCGGAGTTCGAGGCCGGCCGCCTGAGCGTGATCGAAGTTCCGTTCGGGGAGACGGCGCGCTGGCGCGGGGAGCGGCCCGCCCAGCTGGTCGAGAAGCCTGCGCTGCGGGTGGTGTACGTGGCGCTGAATAACCGGCGCGGCCCGCTGCGCGACCCCCGCGTGCGGCAGGCGCTCAACCGTGCCGTGAACGTGCCGGAGATCCTCGCGACGGTGTACGGCGGTCGCGGCGTCCTCGCGCGCGGCGCCATCCCGCCGGCGCTCGCCGGGAGCGACACCACGCGGCCGGGGTACGGCTACGACCCGGCGGCGGCGCGAGCGCTGCTGGCCCAGGCGGCGTATCCGGGCGGGATCGACCTGCGGCTGTGGCGCACGGGGACCAATGTTGAATTGTCGCGGGTGGCGCAGGCGATCCAGGCGCAGCTGGCGGGTGTGGGCGTGCGGGTGGAGCTGGTCGAGCGCGATGCGTCGAGCCAGCGCGAGGCGGCGCGCAAGGGTGAAGCCGACATGGTCATCCTCGACTGGTGGGCCGACTACCCCGACGCCGACAAC
>Ga0209376_1003490_pt1 | contig 14191 bp, 7 predicted proteins | sample GraSoiAngelo_134_FD_185891 | JGI IMG/M metagenome (GOLD analysis project Ga0209376, IMG submission 185891) | Grasslands soil microbial communities from the Angelo Coastal Reserve, California, USA - 14_0929_05_30cm (SPAdes) (version 2) | ecosystem: Environmental > Terrestrial > Soil > Grasslands ... | reverse complement strand
CGTCGAAGAATTTGATTCGGATGCGCGACGCTCCCGGAAACACGATCTCCTTTTCGTACGCTAGCGGAAAAATGAGCAGTATCACGGACACCATCGGTCGGACAGTGAGCCTCGCGTACAATGCCGATGGGACTCTGAAATCGATTTCCTCGGGCCCAGAGACGGTCGCCTACACCTATTCGGCGAGCGGGCTGACCGTCCTCAAATCCGTGACGGACCCGATGGGCCGAACGACCCAGTTCGATTACACGGATTCGCGAAACGGCTACCTGCTGACGGGCGTCACCTACCCCACGGGTTCGAAGTCTGCGTACACCTGGAGCAACCCTTCGGTCGCGATTGGATCGGACCTGCAGGCCTTCTACGTCACCCTTCAGGACGCTTTGAATTCCCAAGGTCAAAGCATCCGAAGCAACCGCCTCGATTACACCGTCGTCAATGGCAAAGTCAGCTATGTTACCGTGACGTCGTACGATGCCGGGGTCATGAAGGGTTCGACGATTCAGATGTTCGACGCGCTCGAGGGGAGCAGTACTATGATCCGCAAAGACTCGGTCGGGACTCAGCTCGGAAAGGAAGTAACCTGGTTCGGAGGCGGTGCGATCAACCAGGTTGATTCTTATCCGGGCAGCTCCACGACCGTCGCATCCTCGACGTCCATCGCATACGACGAATGGGGCAACGTGATCTACACCCGCGATGCCATCGGTCACGAAAAATTCGCTTCGGACGTGAACACTCGCTACCAAGGGGGTTTCGTAGCGCCGGGCCGACTCACCCGCAGTCTTAGTGGGCTCCTGTTCTCCGACGACTTCGAGGATCGGGACCTGTCCGACTGGACGATCGACTCGACCGCGGGAACCCCCACCCTAGACTTTGCCACGTTCGAAAGTCTTCCGCCGTCCGTGAAGATCCCCCGGACCGGCACCAGCGGCGTCTCCTCGATTACGCACACGTTCACACCGCAGACGGGGGACTTCGTCGCTGAGGCGACGGTCCTGGCCCTCGAGACGAATCAGGTCCACCTCGTGCTCCTCGACTCTTCGACCTCGGTGCGGGTGTACGCCCTGCTACGCGATAACGGCTGGATTTCATGGCAGGATGGCCAGAGCCAGTACCACGACGTCACGCCCTACGTCGCCGGACAGTGGTACCATCTCGGCTTCGTCGTCCACACGGCTTCGAGCACTTACGACATCTGGGTCAACGGCCAGCTCCGCCAATCGGGCGCCACGACGACAGGCAGCGGAAGCATCGACCGACTGGTAATCCAGTCCTCCTGTTCGAACTGCGGAACGGCAACCACCTTCGTCGACAACGTGAAGGTCTATACCTCCTCCATCGTAACGATCAACGGCGTTGGGACCGGTTCCCTGGTCATCTACACGAGCCTTGACGGTTTGGGTTACGCGTCCGACGTCGGTGGGACCTACGGCGTTCACCTCACGCTAAGCCCGGGAGCGTTTCCAAAGGGAACGATCAGTATTTTCGACCGCCAGGGCAATCTCGAGTTGTCGAGTCCCACCCGAGAGTTCTGGGGCGGAGACACCTGGGCCTACGTCGCGCCGGTGAAGAACCTCGCGCTCTCCTCGTACACGAGTGGGTTCCTCCGTTCCGTGCAGGTGATCGTGGACGACACCATACCGGCGACAGCGACGGCCGTCAACGCCGAGGATGGCTGGAATTGGGGACAGTATTTTTATGCGCCATCCGGCGCCCAACCGAGGGACCATCTCTCGCAATACCTGACCCGCACCCACAAGCACTACTACCGAGATGATACGAACGGGTTCAGCATGTCGAGCGGCCGGTATCACATCCAGTACGTCTACATTCCCTCAGGTGTCGCGCCCGCGGAGATCATGCTCGAATTCGAAGACAACACCGGGTCATGGGAGCATCGGGCATATTGGGGCCAGAACTCGATCGCCCTGGGGACCGACGGGACTGCCTCTCGTTTCTTTATGGGGAATTCGGTGCCTCAACAGGGGCGGTGGGTCATGCTCATCGTCAAGAGCGACGACGTCGGGACGGCGACGACCTCTCCGATCAAGGGGATCGCTTACACTCTGTACGGCGGCCAAGCGGCGTGGGACTTCTCGGCGGAGGGGGACATCGATACGGGGCGCGTGTGGATGGGCGGGCTCTCGCAAGGATGGACCATCCAACTGTACGACACGAAAGACATCTTTGTCACATCGGGCGTCGTACCCGCCGGCCAGACGGCGCAGTATTTGGACCTCTACGGCTCGTCGCGTCGGATCAATGTGTTTCCGTTCGACGGCTACTTTGTCCTCAAAGACTCGTCCCAAACGGCCGTCTATCGCAGCCCTGTCCTATCGCTCTGGGGTGGCGACTACTACACGTATTCCGCGACGTCGTTCTATCCGAATGCGGGAATCGAGACGGCGACCCACGATCGACTCGCCGGGGCGCTGGAATACCAGACCGGTCGCTTCGCACAGCCCCTTGTGCAACAGGAGATGTACGTCCGTTATACACCGCAAGGTCTGCCCGACCGGACGAAGGTCCGGGACGCGTCCGTTTGGCGTGAGACCGCTTATGCGTACGATGGCACGTACGGCCTCGTGACGTCCGTCACCGACCCGAATCAGAACACGGTGTCATACGCGTATTCGCCGACCTACTCCAAGGCGTATGTGACGCAGGTTTCGGATACCGTAGGCGTACGCGGTCGTTCGACCTATGACCCTGTGACAGGATGGCCGCTCTCGCAGCTCGACGGTCGGGGCTACCTGACTCGAACCACGTACGATCTCCTCGGGCGGCCGACCGGGGATTTTCACTACGACCAGCCGTCAACCTCCGAAGTCCTGTATCTCGACATGGAGTGGACGACCGAGGAGGCGACACCCCGGATGCAGGATTTGTCCTCCTTCGGCAATCACGGGGCGATCACCGGGACCGCTTCCATGCCAGGCAGATGGGGCCTAGCTCGGGACTTTCCAAATCAAGCAGGGGGAACGGCAACCCACCGGGTCGGGCCGAATACTCTCAGCCCGAGCGTCCCGATTTCGGCCGGCGTATCCTTCACCTTTTGGGTGAAGGCCGACACGCTGAACGTCCAGCAGAACCTCGCGCGTTTCGACGACGGGAGCGGCTCGACGTTCCGCGTGGTTCCCTTCCTGGCGTCGACGAACGAGCTCCGGGTCTTCGACAACGCCGGCACCGCCGGATCCTCAGTCACGATGACGAACGGCCGGTGGTATCACGTCGCCGTCGTGTACACCGGTTCCCGGAAGGTCGTCTTCGTGAACGGCGTGGAGAGGTACAACCAGACCACAACCTTCGGAGGAGGTTCCTTCAGCCGCTACGAGTTCGGGTCCGACGCCGGGGCGACCGCCTTCGACGGCAAGATCGACGAGGCGTACATCTTCAAGCGGGTGCTAACTCAGGCGGAGATCGGTTCGCTCTATGCGAACACCTTCGGCCTCCTTTCGTCCTCGAACCGGGCGTATGACGACCAGGACAATGGCATCACCGTCTACGAGCCGACGAGCCGACCTCGACTCCTCCACTTCGACATGGAGTCGCTCCTGAACGGCAAGCTCGAGGACCTCTCCGGCAGAGGAGACCAGGGCACGATCGTGGGGACGACCTCTGGGCCTGGAAAGATCGGCAACGCGCGGACCTTCGGCGGTACCACCGACTGGATCAACGCCGGGAACCGGCCGCCGGTCCAGATCACGTCGGGTGACTTCACTATCTCAGCCTGGATCAAGACGACGTCGACATCGACCGACAATGAAATCGTGTCCAAAGGAGGATCCTGCAACGTCGGAGGCTACAAGCTCATCACGCAATCCGGATACCTGCGGGGAACGTTCAACAATCAGGGTGGGTCTCCCTACTACCAAGTCGTGTCGGGCCATGCGATCAACGACGGAGCCTGGCATCTCGTCTCCTTCGTTGTCACGGGCCTCCAGAGCATGTCGACGATTGGCAAGCTGTACGTCGACGGGGTGATCGACACGACCGGCCCGACGATCGACACCTCCACGTGGGACATCAGCACCCCGGACGACCTCGGGATCGGCTCGAGCGACCGAATCGATCCGAACTCGTGTCCGCTGTTCTTTTCGGGAACGATCGACGAAGTGCAGATGTTCAGCCTCGCCCTCACTGCCTCGGACATCTCCGCGATCCTCTCCGGGAGCGAGAAAGGATTCTACCAGAAGGCCTACTTCGATTCGCTCGGACGGACGACCCGGGTCGTTCGTCGTGACTACTTCCAGTCGCTCGTGTCGTGGCAGACCCTCAGCTACAACTTCCGCGATCAGATCACGGGCCGAACCGTCGCCCGTAATTCGACGGCCAGCTTCACCACCTCCTACGGATACGACTTCCTCGGACGACCAACGTCCGTCACATATCCGGGGAACGCGCCTCCCGTGTCGATCTCCTACGATGACGCGAACCGGATCAGAACGGTCTTTGCGGAGAACGGGCGGGAAGCTCAGTATCTGTACGATGTGGGCGGTCGGATGACCGCGGTGCGGGAGTACTACGATGCGACGAACTACTTCACAACCTCCAGCGCGTACGATGAAGTCGGGAACCTCCTGTCCGTATCGAACGCGCTGGGCCAAGTCACCCAACACCAATACGACAACCTGAATCGCCTCACGAAGACAATCTACCCGGACACGACGAAGTACGAGACGTATACCTATGACGAGGTCGGGCACCTGCAGACGAAAACGGACCGGGTGGGACGGGTGACCACTTACGGTTATGATGCCCGCCACCGGATAATCATCGTCGACTACAGCGGCACGACGCCGAATCCCGACGTCAGCTATATGTACGACCTGAATGACAATCCAACAGCGGTTACGAACTACGCCACGAATCCGGTGACAACCGTGGCCTACGTGTACGACGGCATCGATCGCGCAACGAGCGAGACGGACACGATCGCCGGCGCCTCGTACGGGATCGGCTATTCCTACGATTCCGCCGGCCGACTGACCAAGCTCGTCTATCCTGACAACTCGGCCATAACCTATCTCTACAACGGCGTCGGCCGGACGAGCCAGGTGAAGGACGCGTCCGCGACGTACGCCTCGTTCGCGTACTCAGCGGACGACCTCACGAACAATGTTACGTTCGGCAACGGCGTCGTCCAGTCGTACGCCTACAACGGCCGCGGATGGCCCACATCGATCAAGGCGACGTACGGGCAGACGACGTACTTGAACCTCGGATACGGGTACGACTATTCGGGGAACGTCGTCATGATGGGCTCGGCGACCTTCTCGTACGACAGGCTCGACCGGCTTCTCACGGCCTCGGGCGGGTTCGGGTCCCAGTCGTACACGTACGATGCCATTGGGAACCGGCTCCAGCTGGACCAGAACGCGACGACCGTGGTGCTGCGGCCGAATGGGGCAGGGTCCACGACCCAATGGACACCCGTCGGCTGTACACCGAATTGGCAGTGTGTCGACGAAGCCACCTCGGATGGCGAAACGACCCGCGTAGAGTCCTCTACGATCGGGAACGTGGACATGTATGCGATCCAGGACATTGCGCCCAACGGTGGTACCGTTGTCTCCGTTACGATTTCCGCCGTCGCCCGGGCAGACAACACGGGTTGCATCCACGATCCCACCTGTGGTGGTGGGGAGATCAAACTGAGGGCGAATGGCTATTCGGGAAGCTCCCGGTCTCTGCCTAGTCAGTATCGATCACTAAGCGACACCTGGACGACCAATCCGGCTACGGGCCAGGCGTGGACCTTCGCCGAGGTGAATGCGCTGCAGGCCGGCGTCGAGCTCGTGGACATTGGATACAGGGCCCGGGTGACCCAGGTGTATGTGTCCGTCGTCGTCGCCGATCGGACGACCTACCTGTACAGCAACGGCGCGACCGGGATGAACCAGCTGACGTCGCTGAATGCGAACGGCGGGACGGCGACCTCTTTCGGATACGACGCGAACGGAAACACCTTCTCCCGGTTCGGTGGAACGAAGGCATGTTACGAGTGGAACCCGAAGAACCTGCTGACGAAAGTGAAGTCCGTTTCGACGGCGTGCACCGACACGGGGACCCAGATCCAGGCGTACACGTACGACGGCCTCGACCGACGGTTGAAGGTCGACGGCGCATCATCGTCGACATGGACGGTTTCAATCTTCTCCGGGCAGGACGTCACCTTCGAGAAGGACAACGCGGGTGCGATTACCCGATACGTGTACGCAAATGGCCTCCGAATCGCGAAGATCACATCGTCGGGCGTCCAATATTACCTGTTGGACCACCTCGGCTCGACGCGGGAGGTTCTGGACGCCTCGCGGAACGCAGTCTTCTCGACGGATTACGAGCCGTTTGGCAATCCGTACGCGCCGAATGGCACCGAGGCGTACAAGTTCACTTCTGAGAAGCACGATCTGACAGGCTTGGTGTACCTGCGGGCACGTCAATACGACCCAGAGGTTGGACGTTTCGTGTCTGCCGATCCAATCCTCGGTTCCTTATCGAGGCCCCAAACCCAGGACCGCTATACGTACGCTCTCAACAATCCTCTGAGGTTCACGGACCCGTCCGGTCAGGTCGCCGGCCCGATGGGGGGCTGTCGGCAACCTTGCCCTCGAGGATCCGACCCCGTTGGCCAATTCCTTAGCGGACTATGGAATTCGATATTCACGGGCGACATCTTCCAGTCACCTGCGCTCGGAGCCTCCCCCGACTTTCCGAACACCTGCAACCCGACCGGTTGTTTGATCGCTGGCCAGAGCCTCAGGAGGCAGTGGAGGAGCCTCGATCCGAACGTTCGAAAGGCGATCATGGTTGGCACGGTGCTCGTGGTCGGGACGATCCTCACCGCTGGCGCGATTGATCTGATTGGGGCGGGGGCCCTCGGTGGCGGTGCCGCGATCGGCGGAGGGGCCGGCATCGCCTTGGAGGAGGGGGAGGCGGGAATCCCCGAGGAGGCGGTGGCCGCAGCGGATGGAGGGACCGCGGCTGGCTTTGGAGAAGTAATTACCGCTGGCGGCCGAACATTCTGGCTGACGGAACATGCCTCAGAACAAATGGGCGAGCGTGGGATTTCTCGTGAGGCGCTAACGGGTGCTCTCGAGAAACCTCCGTTCGACTATGTCCACGAAGGCCTGATAAAGCAAGGCTACTTTGACCCAGCCACGAACACGTTTGCAGGGACAATCGAAGGCCGGATCACCACTGTGATCCAAGGGTCGCGTGTCCGAGCATATGTAGAAGCCCTGGGGTGGCGGCCATGAAGTTGACGTATGATCCAGAAGCGGATGCAGCCAGCATATTCCTTGTACCGTTCAAGCCCGGCATGTCGAAGGAGGCCGTCCCTATTGACATCGACGGCCACGCCTTCGCCTTCGACTTCGATGCCGAAGGCCGCCTCGTCTCCATTGAAGTGCAGAACGCGTCTAAGGTTCTCCCTGTCTCGGTGCTCAAGTCGGCCTCGCGGCCTGAGCGCCGCCGATGACCTTGTACCTTAGGATTGCCCGATGGGGCGGGCGTGGAAACGGTCCTGCTCACGTCCCCTTCCGAATGACCGTGGACGAGAGCACAGAGGCCGCGCAGGCAATTCTAGTTGGCACGGAGTCACAGTTCGATGAACCCTCTCTCACTGTCGCGGTCGGATTTCGGTTCATCGGCAAATCACCCGCCTTCCCGGCAGGCAGTAGGCACCTCAGAGCCGACGGCAAACTTTTCCCCGTGAGAATGTTCCCCTTCCTCTGGGATTTGTCGGCCGCTTCCAGCAGGCTGGTGCGCGGCCGCTCATCTGAGGAAGAGGTGAAGTTACAGCCCATCTGTTATTCCCTCGTCCTTCGGCGCGAAGGAGGGACTGCAGGCGTCACCCTCGTTTCGTGGAGGAGAAGGCTGAAAAGAGCACAATTGCAGAGATCCAGCTGGATGTCCTAGACCTTGCAGGAACTTCTTGGGGTTTGGCGAATTCAATCCTGACCAGCACCCTAAATCGCAACCCTACATTGAAGGGAAACCTCCTGATTCAGAGGTTCTCTGACGCCGTTCATGAACTCTCGGATTTGCTCGTTAGTCGCGGATGGTACGGTCCTTTCTGAAACGGCTTGGCGACGACTTGAGGATGGTGACGCTCAAGGTCGTTGTCTTCTTGAGTTTTGGGGGAATTTCTGGTCAGGAATCGGTTCGCTTCCGTGAATTCGGAGAGCGAATTCAGGCGAATCCGTCGAGAGCCTGCCACGTGGCTAGAGACGATTCCTGTCCCGGAGAGGCGACAGTTGGCCTACCGTTGGTCAACGAAATCCGGTTTGCGAATCCGATGCCCACGCGCTGCGGGTTGAAGCAGTCGTTCTGGCGCGATCGCCTCGGAATCGGCGGACGAAGATGACCACACGGGTCTGCGTGGCGATCCGTTCGAAACACGGGGCGAGCGAATTTGAACCTTGAACGCCGGCGAAAGTCTTCGAATGGGAAACCGATCCCAGCGAACATGGTCCAAAGTTTCTACGGTACAGTCCCCCGCAAGGCAATGTCCTCGGCCTCATAGTCAAAGAGGCCATGCTGAATTTCGGGCGGGTTGTTCCGCTCCCACTCAACTGTCTTCCTCAGTCCTGGTTCGAACGAAATCCGTTCGGAAAACCCGAGCTCGTCGCGAATCCGCCGGGACGAAAGCGCTAAATCGTGACGGAAGTCCAAGTCGCGCACGAGGTGCTTCGGCATGTGCTCGCGAGGGACCCGAACGACGTCCCCGGACCATCCTGCCACGTTCCCGATGCTTTCGACCCACTCGGCTTCCGTCAACGTCCGGGTCGGTGCCACATTGTAGATGTGTCCGGCGGCTCGGTCGTCTGTGGCGGCAAGGACGATGGCCCACGCCGCGTCCTCGACGTAGACCCTGGAGTCCCGCCAGTTGGCGTGCGCCTCATCCAAGAGGATCGCGCGCCGACCGTCGTCCATCCGCTTCAGATACGGGAAGGTTCGGTGAAAGTATTCATCTTGAGGGCCGTAGATCACGGGCAGGCGGATGACGGTTGCCTGAAATTGGGGCTCGTTCATGACCGTGCGCTCCACGAGGAGGTCGTCTGAATTGGCCCACATCGGATCGGCGGCCCCGCTTCGGTACGGATAGAACTTCTCCCGTAACGGCGACGTTTCGGTCAAGGGAACTGGATCCGGCGTCCCTGTCTCAAGTCGGCGCAGGCGGCCGAAGGCGCGGTAGACATCGCGGCTCGTAATCACGACAGCTCGGCGTGCAATGCGTCGAAACACGTCCACGAACAGCCGACCCGTCTGATCATTCCCGGCAGGGAGCGCCATCGCCAGGACGCAATCGGGCGCGAAGTCACGGAATTCGTTCTGAAAGTGTGCCAATCGCTCGCGATCACCGTGCAGGTGTCGAACCGAAGTCGGCAGAGTGGTTTCCTTTGTCCCGCGGTGAAACACGGCCACATCGTGTCCCGAATTCGCCAAATGCCCGACAACGTATCGGCCGATGAAACCGGTTCCTCCGATGGCGAGAATCCGCGTGTTGCTTCCCCCTGGGCTCGGATCTTGTCCCGGTGGCCGAGGCGATGTCCTCGCTCTTGGTAGACTCGCCTTCAGCGCCGGACGAGGCATGTATCGAGTCATCGGTTCATGAGACTTGCCCGCCTTCGCGAGTCCAGAAAGGACAACAGGTCTGACGCTCTCGGAGTTCGTAGTAGCACTGACGACGATCGGTTCACCGTTTGTCCTCGAACACAGCCCCACCTCGATGGGACGTGCCAATCCCCTAGCGCTGATTGTTGAGTTCGACATGGAGGATAGGTCAGCGAAATCTGTCTGTCCAAAAAAGAGGGCTGTTTGGCATTTGGACGGAACTCGCCTTGCGTCTGAGGATGCCAGAAGATTCGAGGGTCTCGGTCTATTGAGCGCGCGGGGAAGGCGACCGGGAAATGCCGCGAGCGTTGTGTCTTCGGGCTCCGTTTGGATCGCCCTCGGGTCGAGGTACGCTATCCGCTCTCATCGGTCCGGGCCGTGAGCCCGCGCGCGCCACCGCTCGCGCTCCGCGAGGATCCAGGTTCTCAGCCGGGGTGTGGCCACGGCTCCTCCACGGGCGACCGTGACCACCACGCGGGTCACGCCCGGCATCGATCGGAGTTGCCGCTCCACGTCGATGATCTCCCCGTAGGAAGAAACGCGGCCGAGGACGGCCATCGCCGCGGGATCGTGGTGGATCCAGACGTGCCCCATCCCAGGAACGCGGACGTTCCGGAGATCCCCGGCCCGGGCGACCCCGACGTAGCCGGAGTAGACGATCAGCCCTGGCTCGCGCGACGTGTCCAGGATGGGCGCGACCTCCAGGAGCCCCTTGGCGACCAGCCGGTCCCGATGGTGGCGGACCGTCTTCGCCGTCAGGCCCGCTGCCGAGGCGAGCTGGCGGAGGGAGGCTCGGGGCGCGTCGAGCAGGGCGTCGACCACGCGCCAGTCGAGCGGAGAAAGGACCGCCTCGACCCGGGAGGGCCGATCCGGAGGGTCGGGAGACACGGAGGCCACGGGCGGTCCCCCGAAGAGTTTCACCAGGCCGGTCGGCGGCTCCGCCTGGGGCGAGGCGTCGAACGTGGTGACCATGAACATTCCGGGAGGGCCGCGCCAGACGAAGACGACGTCGTCGACGGCGGTTACCGCTTCGAAGGCGGGTTCCCGCTCCGGGTTGGCGAACGCGTGGATCCGGCGCCATCGCCGGAACGCCGGGGCCGCGACCGCGACATAGAAGCCCTGGACCACGCCGCGGGCTTCCATCCGCTCGAGTCGAGCCTTGACCGCCGTGCCCGTGATCCGAACGGTGCGCCCGATCCCCTCGAAGGAGGCGAACGGGTGGCGGTGGAGCTCGAGGAGGATGCGGAAGTCGACGGTGTCCATGCTCGGGAGGCAGCTCATAAAGAGGGCGATATTTCAAGCGCGCGGTCGGGATGGCATAACTCCCTTCCCTCCGGTCTCTCGCCCATGCACGGCAAACACGCGAGTGGAATGGAACGGCGGAGCGAGACGGGCGAACGCGGCCTTCGGCGGGCCTCGGCGTGGGCGGGCATCGTGGCACCCATCCTCTTCGTGGCCCTCGTGGCGGTCGAGAGCCTCCTGCGGCCCGGGTACAGCCAGATCGCGGACTGGGTGAGCTACCTCGGGTACGGGCCGAACGCGGCCCTGCAGGACCTGAACTTCCTCCTCTTCGGGTCGCTGTCGATCGTCGTGGCGATCGGGCTGGGCGCTGCGCTCCCGCGGACTCGGGCGGCCTCGGCCCAGCGGGCGGAGCGGCTCGTCGCGGTCTCTGGCGTCGCCGTCATGATCGCGGGAGGGTCCCTGCTCCTGGTGGACGCGCTCCCCGCGGGGGTGGCCTTCGTGACGCATACCGTAGCGAGCTTCGTGGCGTTCGGGGCCTTTCTGGTGGCCATGTCGGTGATGGCCCGCTCCCTGAAGGACGCCGACGCCGCGTGGGGCCGGTACCGGCGGTTCTCCCGGTGGAGCGCCTGGATCGGGGCTGTCCTCCTGGCGACCTTCGTCGCCACGATGTTCGGACCGTACGCGGGGCTGACCGAGCGCTTGCTCATCGCCACGCTGTTGATCTGGATCGAGGGGACGGGCTGGAAGCTGCACTCGGGCGTCTCGCGCCCGCTCCCTCGGACGGAAGCGCCGGAGGCCGCCTAGATTTGCGTCCCTCCTTACGCATCGCCGATGAGGGTGGGGCCGATCGAGGGTCGGGCCCCGCCGGAGGCCCTTTAGCGGGGTCGGCGGGTGCGACGAGCGGCACCTCAACCGTCGCTGCAAGTCACGTAGCGAGAGCGGATCTCTTGCTTAGAGCGACTTATCAGACGGGGTCAGATCTGCCGTCCTCCTCGCCGAATAGGAGCGGGCCTCCCGAGCCGAAGGCCGAGATTAACGCTGGACGCGCGACTCAAGTGACGCCGGCGGACCGTCGTACAATCGAACGGACTCGACCCGCCTCAGGTATAAATGCGCGGGAATTCATGAGGTGTGCCGAGGGCTGACGATGTTCGTCTCGCTGTCAATCCACCAGCCCCGGCCAGGGAAGGAAGAGGAGTTGCTCGAGGCCATGACGGCGTTCGACGAATGCATGAAACGACACGAGGGCTTCCGAGAAGGCCATCTCTGCATCGATGCAGAATCGAAAAAGATTATCGGGATCGTTACTTGGGATTCGCGGGGGCACTTCCTCGCAGCGTTCCCGGAGGTGCTGAGGGAGACGAAGGCCCGAGGGATCGACCCAAGCGGCCTCGAAGAGGGTCGGGGAACCCTGTACCAACTCACTGCGGTCCGGGACGTCCACTCCTAGCCAGCCCCTGAGGATCAAAGAGGGTCCGGTTCCCGACCGTCGTCCTCACGGAGGCGAGCATCACCCTCAAGCCGGCTACCGCTCTCCGTGCGCGTCACCGTGTCGTGGGCGGTCGTCTGTGCCCTCTTCTCCTTCTCCCTGCCAGTTCCTCTTTACTACAGACCGGTCCGTATGGTCGTCGCAGCCTCTAGGAGATTCGACTCCCGTCGGAAAGCGTGTGCGGAAAGACCTAATCTGGTATCGTATTTTCCAAGTTAACATGGGTCCCCACCTCAATCCCAGCTTACTCGAGAACCGGCAGATGGTGACGCAACCGAGTCCTTGGACTGGTCGCGCTGCAGACTGCTCGGAAGCCACATCGACTGGAGGGTGCGGAGCGCTTCGGCGTGCAGTGCGACGCGAGCGGCACGGACCCGACTAATGGCAGTCGGCTGGCCGACGGCCGCTGCGATCTGCGAGCGAGACGCACCTTGACCCGCGGGCATGTCTCGGATCGCCGTGTGTGAATTCCATCCTGTGCCTGAGGAGGACACGATGTCGCAGTCGAAGAAGGCTCGTCCCGAGGTCGTAGAAAGGGCAGCTTTAAGGGAGCGGCTCGACGTGACGGGACCAATGCCGACGGACCCGCGGATCGCCCTCGTCACCGGCGCCTCGTCCGGCTTCGGGAAAGCCACGGCCTCGCTCCTGGCCGGCCGGGGGCTCCGCGTCTTCGGCACGAGTCGGAGCCCGCGAGGCGATCGAGGGGACGGATTCGAGATGCTCGAACTCGACGTCGATTCCGATGCCTCAGTCGATCGGTGCGTGTCCAAGGTCCAGCGGACGGCCGGGGCCGTCGATGTGCTGGTGAACAACGCGGGCCAGGTCCTCACCGGGTCGATCGAGGAGACGTCGACCGAGGAGGCCAAGGCCCACTTCGAGACGAACTTCTTCGGCGCCGTCCGCATGACGCGGGCCGTCCTGCCGTCAATGCGTCAGCGCCGACGGGGATGGATCGTGAACGTCGGCTCGATCGCCGGCACGATCCCCGTCCCGTTCGAGGGTTTCTACGCCGCGGGGAAAGCGGCCCTCCTCGCCTATTCCCGGGCCCTCCGCCTGGAGGTGTCGAGGTTCAACATCCGCGTGTCCGTCGTCGAGCCGGGCTTCTTCAAGACGAACCTCGGCAACGCCCGGAAGACGACGGCGAACCCTCTCGACGCCTACGCGGACGCGCGGGAACGAGCCGTGGGTCGGTTGCAGGAGCACATCGACGACGGCGCGGATCCGAGGATCGTCGCCCAAACGATCGTGGGCATCGTCGAGAACCCGTCGCCCCGCCTCCGGTATCCGGTCGGGAAGGAGAGGCGGTACCTCTTGTTGGAGAAGATTACGCCCGCCGGAAGCTTCGAGGCCGGCCTGAGACGCCACTGGAAATTGGATCGGTGAAGGGACGAGCGAGTGAGGTCGCGAAGGGAAAAGGCCGGACGAGCCAGCGAAATCTCGGAGGCTCGTTGGGGCCTAGGAAAGGAACCTCCGGACCGAAGCTGTGGACTAGCGACCAGGCCGGGAGGGAGCGAACCCCTTATGTGGCTCCAAACTAGGAGTTAGCCTTGGCGTTGACAGGAGCTTTCGTGGATTTGGAGTTCGGCCGTTCCGATACTGCAGTCAAGTGCCGATGCGCCGGCTGACGTGGTCGGAGCAAGACCAGTCGTCCCGCCCTCGTCGGAGTCCTCTGACCAGACTCGGCTCTCTTGGGCAAGCAGCCATAGTGCTGGATTCGTTCACCAAAGAATTTGAGACTTATGCCCTTCACCGATGGCCACTGAAGATCAACCTCTATCGGATCGCCACAACCTCCACACCGAATGAGAAATCGACCAAATGCATTACGATATCCTCGCT
>Ga0209376_1003488_pt1 | contig 14194 bp, 6 predicted proteins | sample GraSoiAngelo_134_FD_185891 | JGI IMG/M metagenome (GOLD analysis project Ga0209376, IMG submission 185891) | Grasslands soil microbial communities from the Angelo Coastal Reserve, California, USA - 14_0929_05_30cm (SPAdes) (version 2) | ecosystem: Environmental > Terrestrial > Soil > Grasslands ... | reverse complement strand
GACGTGCGCCCGTAACAAGGCGCATAAAGGATTGCAGTATTAGCGTCGGTCCAGTTGCGCACCTTCAGAACGTCGTTGTCCGGCGCGCAATGGCGCGGGTTAAAATCCTTTGGCAAATGGCCCTTGCCAAGTTGCGCTAACTGCAAACCCTCCGTCTTTTCGTCCGACGGTGAATGCAGCGCGGACCATTCGCCATCACGCAATTGATAAAATGCGACGCATTCAACTCTCGTATGGTGCGCGTGCACCGGGGTGTAATTGAACGCGAAGCGTTTTGAATCCGCCGCCCATATCACCTCTGCATCGCCCGCTTCCCCTTCATGCACCTCCAAGTCTTGACCGAGATCCAAAACAACTTCGCCAGTCCCGGCTTTTACAAGCTTCGGCGCACACGTACCAGTGTAATACTCATCGCATTTGTATTCCCATTGTTTGTCCGGAGAAACGGATCTCGCGCTCGGCGCTGCCGCCGCGGGCTTCTCGTCTGGTCCCTGGGTGGAGGTCGATGATGTCGCTGTCGGTCTGGGCGTCGGCGTGTTGGCTTCCTTTTCATTAGGAGCCGCGCCGTCCGTAAGCCTGGTCTTTAGCTGTTTGGTTCGCTGTTGAGTAAGTTCCGCCATCGTTTCGTAGCGGAGCATGGGGGCCATCGAGCCGCCCTCTGCTTCTTTAGCCGCGCGTGCTGCCTCGGCATCGCGGGATACAACCCATGCTCGTTGTGCCTGCCTGAGCTTTTGTTTGTTCTCAACGGTCGGAAGTTTTGCCAAAACCGATTGATAAGTCTTGTTTAGTTCAGCATCAGCTTGCTTGAAATCCGCGCGTGCCTGCGCGTTCATGGCCGCCTGCGTCTGCGCCTGAGTTTGCGCGACGGGAATGAGAAGCGAAACCAGCAGAGCCGCGCACTTCACTAGCGTGACATCCACTAAATAATTTCGGTTCATCAGTCGTTGGGCAGTCGACGCATCTTCAATATTTCGAGCCGGTCGTGTAACATGGCGGTTACTCTGCCTTCGTAGGCGCGTACCGGACATTGAGTGTCTCAAGCCGCAGTCCAGCCGGCGTGCTGCGCAGGCGGAGGCGCTCAGTTAATTTTTCGAAATTACCCGCCGCATCACTCTGGTCTTCGCCCCAAAGTTCGAGGGCGATCGTTCCATCGTTGGTTACTTCACCGAGAGACATCGAACTGGAGATATGACGGTCTTTTCTGCGAAACGTGCCGCCTTCGTGCGCGCCGAGAAAGGCAAGGGCGCTCTTATCGGCTTCCTTCCCAAGATTGACAGTGCCCACGAGTTTCGGGCCGGGGGCGATCCGCCCGGCATAGCAGGCACGGTAGCTCCATTTTCCGTTGGCAAGTTGGATGAACGTGGAGCAGTCCGGCGACCAGGCGACGATACATTGGTCGTGGCCTAAGCTGCTGCGCGTGCTGTTGTATTTGCAGCCGGTTTTTCCGAGAATGCGGCGGGTGCCCAAATCCACCACGTAGTTGCACAAGTCTTTCTCGCGCCAATCCACGAAGTAATAAGTGCCTTCGGCGTCGGCGTAGGTGGCCCAATCAATTTCTTTGCGGTTCAATCCCAAGGCGATGGCGTAACGGCTATCCGGCGAAGCGCTCCCATGGATGACCCGAAACCTATCGCTATCGCCTTTGACGTTGGCAAACGGATCGAAAAATTGCGGCGGCCCGACTTTCCTCAGCGCGGGGGAAAGTTCGTGCGGCTCACCTAAACCAAATTCTTCTGCGCCGCCCTCGCCTTTGTTCTGCTTCGAAAGATCGACCACCACATTCGGCACATGGACCGTGTCGGTCGGTTCGCCTGGCTTGAAACGCGCGCTCTTTCTCAACTCGCGAATAAGCTGGTCGAGGCCTTCCTCGGTTTCGCCGAAATATTTTCGGGATTCCTCCACTTGCGTGCCGCCGTCGGGCGCCGGCGTTTCCTTGCGCGTAAGCAAGAACAGTCCTCTCCAGCCAAAGTCACTACCCAAATCGTGCGGGATGTATTCCGTGAGCTCGCGTCCAGAGGCATCGTTACGCTCAACTGTGGCCTTGATCAGGTCCTCGGCACCGTTGTACCATTCCTGCCTAACTGTTGTCGCGCCGCCAGACTCGTCTTTGCTGGTGTAACGAATCGAGCGTGCGAGTTGGTCTTCGACTTGACGATAACGCTCCGCTAACATTTTCACCTGCTCGTCCACTGAGAGCGCGCCCGATGCACTGCACGCGAGCATGGGAATTCCGATAAGAATCCAGAGTCGAATGAGAATGTCTTTTCTCACACGCACAAACACTTAGGTTGCTACTTCTTCTTCAGCTTTCGTAACGCTTCCTTTGCTTCCTGCGCGTATTGGCCGTTCGGCTCCAGCTTTAAAGCTTCCTCGTAGTACTTTCGTGCGCTCACGAAGTCTTTCATCTCAACGCTAACCTGTCCGAGAGCAATCAACGCCTGAGCGGATTTCGGATCGAGCTGGTGCGCTTTTTCGAACGACTCGCGCGCTTTTTGCCATTCGCCAATATCGGCCCAATAACCGGCTGCATCTTTGAAGCCTTGCGGGTGATTTGGATATTGGTCGGTTGCCAGCGTCGAAATTTGAAACCAGCGCTTATCGTCCTCAGCGTTCTCCTTTTTCTCGTAATACAAACCGTAGCTGTGCAGCTTCTCCGCAATGAATTTGTCGGCAGGTTCCTTGAGCGGTTCGCCTTCCCACTTGAGCTGCGCCGCGTGCTCACGTGCGTAAGCGACCATCTTCTTCAACGTCGACAACTCATTGTCGAAATCTCCGCTCTCTTGATAGAGGAATGCGAGCCCACACCAGATACCCAAGCGATCGGGAAATTTCGTAGTCGCTTCCTGAAGAAGATCGGCCGCTCGCTTCACACTTTCTTTATCTTGCTCGAACGAAATGCTCCCCGCTAGCTTTCCCTTCTTATCAGTCAACGTAATGTCACCTGGGCCGGGCTTCTTCGTCGAAATGTTCGGCTGGCGTTGGTTAAAATAATAATTCGCGCTCGTGATCCACGCGTCGGGATCGTCAGGCGCCTTTTCCCGCCATTCGGTGAGAAGTGGCTCGATTTGCGCCTCCGCATGCTGATCCAGCAACTGTCGATAACGACGAGCGTATTCTTGGCCACTCGCCACCTCGGACTTCGGCTCGAGATAAAATAGGGTTTTCAGAACTTTCTCGAGTTGACCGGAATCTTTTTGGTAGCTCGCTTTGTCGCGCGAGGTGAGGACAATGAACGCGACCCCCTGCGGAAGTTGGACGTAGCCCACGCGTTCCCACTGCGAGTAAGTTTTCGTGGCGGGATACTCGTTAATGAAGTAATCGTGGCCGTCCTTAGTCTTGCCGGACGCTATTTTCTCCTTCGGGGTGCCGTGTTTTGCCTTCATTTCCTTGATCGCCATTTCAACGAATGCGTTTACGCCCTCAAATTCAGCGCCGGCCATGTTTGCGTACATCACCGTCTTCGCGTCCGACCACGACGAACCTTTCGGGTAAAGAACGCACGGCATGTCCTGTCCTTTGCCCGACTCATTGTCGACGACCCAGCCTTCGGGCGCACTGATGTTAAACGCTGCTTTCGGGCCGTGAACAATCCCGCCACGATAGTTTTCTTGAGCGGACACGCACGGACAGAAGGCACTGACCGCGAAGAATGCAAAAACGAGCGCCCTGATCATCACGTCTTTATTCAAGTTTCCGCCGCTAGTTGCAACACAAATCACCGCGGCGCCGGACGAAGGCTGGCTTGCCCGCCGTAGCCTTGCGCGAAGCGGGTTGAACGTTGGACGTTTTCATCCGAAATAGCACACGCCTATGGCGCGGCTTCATGAATATCAGGGAAAAGCAATTCTCGCCGCTAACGGATTCAAGATCCCGCGTGGCCGCGCCGCGTCGACTGTGGACGAAGCGGTCGCAACGGCGAAAGAATTAGGCGGCGAAGTTGTAGTCAAGATTCAAGCGTGGACTACTGGACGCGCTGGCATCGGCGGAGTTGGCTTTGCCAAAAACCCAGATGACGTGCGCGCTCACGCTGAGCGGATGTTGTCGATGAAAGTGGGACAGTTTCCAGTCGAAGCGGTATTGGTTGAAGAGAAGATCGATATCGATCGGGAGTTTTTTCTTTCATTCGCCATCGATGACGCCGCGCGTGCACCGGTGATTATTTTCGCCGCCGGCGGTGGCACTGGGATCGAGGAGCGCGCTGCTTCGACGCGGCGAATTCCCTGTGATGTAGACCGCGTCGCTTCGGATTCGGCCATTGATGAAGCTGTGAATTCGTGCGGCCTTTCACCAGCGGAGGCGAAACAGCTTGCCGAGTCGATTCGAAAATTATTTGGCGCCGCACGCAGCGTTGAGGCGCGCTCGCTGGAAATCAATCCGCTGGTGCTGACCAAGAACGGCGAGTTCGTGGCCGCTGATTGCCGAATCACGATTGATGATTACGCCGTGGCGCGACATCCGGAGCTCGGGATCGAGATCGCACGCGAGTTTGATCACCCGCCGACGCCACTTGAGCGTATTGCCTACGCCGTCGAGCAAAACGACCATCGTGGCACATTTTATTTCGCGCAGCTAGCGACAGCGGCTCCGAAAAATTCCAAAGGTCTGGTTGGTTTTCACGGCGCCGGCGGCGGCGGTTCGATGATGTCGATGGACGCGATCGTGAACGCGGGATTCACGATCGCGAACTTCACCGACACAAGCGGCAATCCATCCGCATCGAAAGTATATCGCGCAGCGCGAATCATTCTCGCCCAGCCCGACTTGGTCGGCTATTTCGGTTCCGGCTCCGGCGTGGCGAGCCAGGAACAATATTGGTCCGCTTACGGCCTGGCCAAGGCATTCTGGGAACTTGATCTCGATATTCCTGCGGTGATTCGTTTGGGCGGAAACACCGAGGATCGCGCTGTGGACATCCTGCATCGCATGTCGAAGCTGCTTCGCGCGCCCGTCGAAGGCTATCGCAAGACGGATACGCCAGCTTTCATCGCTGCGCGCTTTGCGGAACTCGTCGCCACTGCGAAGGGTGCGAAATGGAAACCGCGTCTGCCGCGTGTGCCGAAATTTGTGGAAGATCCATCGGCCACGATGCTCCAAGTAAAAAATGGCCGCGTCTGGATCAACACCGCACAATGGCCTCAAATTCGTGCTGCAGTTGAAACGCACTCCGGCGGACTGATCGTCGATCGCCAAGGCGCGCCCGCAGCGGCGTTGGCGAGCGAGGAGTTCGCCAACAAAGATTCCGAATTGCTAGCGTGCGATGTCGAGTGTCGACTCGCGGGAATCGAAGGCTTTTACTTGGAACTCGATATCCCACGACTGGGCGAACTGATTGGAGGCACGCGCTGAATGGCAATTTTGATCGACAAGACAAGGCGCGTTCTCGTGCAAGGCATCACGGGACGCGAAGGCCGGGCGCTACGAAATTGACCCGTCCGCCAATTGTGACTACTGTAACTACATGACCGCGACTTTGCGAGAAACGAAGGCGAAACTGTCAGAGATGGTAAGGCTGGCGAGCCAGGGGGAGGAAGTAGTGATTACCGTGCACGGCACGGAAGTCGCCAAGCTGGTAGGCCTTCCCAAGCGCCGCAGGAAAATCGACAAGAGAAAATGGCTCGCCAAGTTGGCACGCCTGCGCAAGCAAACAGGAACGGGCATCATTGGAATGACGGCGCAGGAAATCCAGGATGAGAATCGGGCGGATCGGTTTTGATGCATGCTCTTCTGGGATACATCTGCCGTACTTAAATTGTATGTAGACGAGCCGGACGCCAGGCCTTTTAGAACGCTGGCGCAAAGACCCGAAAGCCTGCTCATTTCAGCTTTCACCGTGCACGAGCTTCATTGCGGGTTACATCGAAAGGAATTCGTCAAAGCATTGAAGCCAGGTATGGCCGAGGTGTTATATCAGGCATTTCGGGATGAGATAGAAGCCGAGTATTTCAGGCTGATCGCATACAATTCACGTGTCGAGCAAAACGCGTTGGAAGTCCTTCGACAGTGCTATGGCGCGAAGGAACCGGTTCTTGTCCGTGTCCTTGACGCTTTGCAGTTGGCCAGTGCACTGGCCGCCGGCGCAGCGGATATGGTCTCTACCGACACACGCATGCGGCAAGGCGCCGCACTTCTCGGAATGAAAGTGTTTCCGCAAGCGAACGACTGATGCCGACGCACGAGCATCGAGTAAATTCAGTTCAAGTTAGGACAATAAGTTAAATGGCGATTTTAATTGACGAAACAAAGCGGGTTCTCGTGCAAGGCATCACGGGACGCGAAGGCCGGGCGCGCACGCGCCTGATGCGCGAATACGGAACGAACGTCGTGGCCGGTGTGACTCCGGGCAAAGGAGGACAAAGCGTGCTCGGCGTGCCGGTGTTTAACACGCCGCAGGAAGCAGTGAATTCGTTAGGGGAAATCGACATCTCCGTCGTTTTTGTACCGGCTGCCGGTGTAAAGGACGCGGCGGTTTCCGCGATTGATGCCGGGATCAAACTCACGGTCTTGGTGCCTGATCGTGTGCCGGTGTGGGACGCGATGGAGATCGCGGCGGCGGCGAAAGCAAATGGCGCGATGTTTCTGGGGCCAAATACGCTCGGCGCGTTGAGCCCGGGCAAGGGCGTAGTCGGCATGATCGGCGGTCGCGCGGAAAGCGCGCGGCAATGGTTCAAGCCCGGCGTCCCGAAAGGCGTTGGCGTCATCAGCCGCTCCGGCGGCATGGCTTCGAGCACCGGTTATTACCTCGGTCAAGCCGGAGTGCGCATCTCAACCATCGTGCACATCGGCGGTGACGCGGTAATTGGAATTCGTCTGCCCGACGCGGCGCTGATGTTTGAAGCCGACCCGCTTACAGAGGCGATCGTGATCTTTGGCGAAATTGGTTCGTCACAGGAAGAAGAACTGGCGCAACTGATTGTCGATCGAAAAGTCATCAAGCCCGTGATCGCTTACATCGGTGGAAAGGCCGCGCGCGAAGGCACGCGCTTTAGTCACGCGGGTGCGATCATCGAAGGCGGGCGCGGCACGCACGCTGGCAAAGTGAAAGCGCTGCGCGAAGCAGGCGCCACCGTCGTCGATGCGTTTGGCGATCTCCCGGATGCGGTCGTCAAGATTCTCAAAAAAATGAAAGGAGAAAGTCTTATGAGCGAAACCGACAAAAACGCGGTGTGGAATACCGCCATCACGCGCGTCGAGCCGAACAAAGTGGCGGTGCGCGGATATAACATCGCCGAGCTGATGGGTCGCGTGTCATTCGGCGCAGCGGTTTACTTAACTTTGACCGGCGAATTACCATCGCCGGCCGTCGCGCGTTTGATGGACGCGATTTTAGTGTCGTCGATTGATCACGGCGCGACGCCTCCCAGCGCGTTAGCTGCGCGAAGCGTGGCGTCCACTGGCGCTACGTTGAGCGCGTCGGTCGCGGCCGGAATCATGTCGATTAATCGCCATCACGGCGGTGCGATTGAAGATTGCGCCCGGCAACTGAGAGCAATTGCCGATCGCGCGACGCGCGAATCGATTTCGATGGATGAAGCCGCCGCGCGCACGCTCGCAGTTATGAGAGAAGCGGGCGAACGCATGCCGGGATTTGGTCACCGTCTTCACACGAAAGATCCGCGCACTGCGCGTTTGTTCGAACTCGCGCGCGAGGCCGGCGTTGACGGCGTGCATATGCAGGCGGCACGCGCAGTTGAGAAAGCGTTCGCCGACGCGAAAAAATCGCTGCCCATCAACGTGGACGGCGCCATCGGCGCGATCCTCGCCGATCTTGGAATGAACCCGGCCGCGTTCAACGGCATTTTCATGATCGCGCGCACCCCCGGCTTGATCGCGCATGTAATCGAAGAACAAACTCGCGAGAAACCGATGCGTCGCATCGATCCTGTCAACCACGGCTACGACGGGCCCCCGGCCAGAAGAGTTGCGGCGCTTTCTCACCCGCAGCAGACAAAATAATTATTGACACGCTTCTTACATCTCACCTAGCATTTCCATCACCGTCTCGGGTTCACCGTAGACGGAAATTAACTTCACTTCATCCATGAAAAAGAAATCCACCTCACAATCAGCCTTCTTTAATCTTCGCGTTTTAATTGCTGCTCTCTTTTGCCTCGCCGGCATCGCTGTGGCGCTGTTCGGCACGGGCGCGTTCTCGAGCGTGTTCGCCCAGGGAAAAGGCACTGGAAACAACAACTCCACTAAAAATCAGGCGTCCCCTGGCACACAAACGCCAGACGTCGTGCAGTTGGTGGGCCCAGCTGTCGTAACCAACCTGCGAGACCTGCCGTACATTCCGCCGAATGAAGAGGTTGAAGAGAGACGGCTGACTCGATATCAGTTTCCGCCGACGGGTCCAGGCGGATCGGCAGGATCGGGCGCCTCTGCCTTTCCGCAGTTCCAGTCGCTGTTGGGAAAAATCTTTCGCCTGACGCCAAACATGCCGCCACCGCTACTGACCTTTGACGGAATCAATTTATCTCAGAGCGGGTGCGGTTGTTATCCGCCTGACACCAATGGCGACGTGGGCCCGAGCCATTATGTACAATCGGTCAACACGTCTTTCAGGGTATTCGACAAAAACGGCAACCCTCTGGCAGGCCCCACCACGTTTAATTCATTCTTTTCGCCACTGCCCGACACCAATCCTTGCGGCAACAACCAGAACCAGGGCGACCCTTTTGTGTTCTACGATCAACTAGCTGACCGCTGGGTAATAACTGACTTCGCTTTTCCCAGTACTGCCGGGCCTTTCTATGAATGCATCGGTGTGTCCCAGACAGCCGATCCCACGGGGGCTTACTTTCTCTACGCATTCCAAGTTGAGCCTGCGCATCCCGATTGGATAGGTGATTACCCGAAATTGGCGTTGTGGAATAATCCGCAGCCCGGCGGTGCATACCATTTGTCGGTCAATTTGTTTGATTTTAGTCCCGTTGTTGCCTTTGAAGGCGTCCGCGTCTTTGCCCTCGATCGCGCCGCCATGTTGAGCGGCACCCCGAACCCTACTGTCATCGCATTTACGCTCGGCCTGGCTGGTGTCGGCGATGCTTATAGCTTGCAACCGGCAGGCTTTCGCACTGGCAACCCGCCGCCTGCGGGAAGGGATGAATTCTATCTGGCCGTCGACGCCACGTTCCCGGGCGTGACCCTGACCCAGGTCCACGTCTGGCTGTTTCATGTCGATTTTGTCACCCCCGGGAATTCAACGTTCGGCCTTGGCGCCGACCATACCCCGAATGGGAACATCACAGTCAATCCGTTCGTTCAAGCATGGACCGCTTCGACCTACAACCTTGTGCCACAGCAGGGAACGTCGCAAAAGCTCGATACCCTGGGCGATAAAATCATGACGCCGGTCGTTTACCAGCTTCGCAACGGCACGGAATCGTTGTGGGCTGACCAGACCACAATGCTGAATTACCCGAACGGGCCGACTGTAGTCACTTGGTATCAATTCGATATTACTGGCGGCGTGATTCCCGCTACACCGGTTCAACAACAAGACTGGAGCAACGGTAACGACGGGTTGTGGCGCTGGATGCCCAGCATAGCCGTTGATCAAAATGGAAACACTGCCATCGGCTATTCCACGTCCAGCCCATCCATATACGCTGGCATTCGTTATGCCGGACGGCTTGCCACCGATCCACCAGGTAACCTCGGACAGGGTGAAGCTGTAATGACAAATGGCGGCGGCGCGCAACTCGGCACCGCCGGACGCTGGGGTGACTACACCATGACCACGCTTGACACTGATGGTATGACCTTCTGGCATACCAACGAATACTACACGACGACCGCAAACGTCAATTGGTTCACGCGCGTCGGCAAATTCAACTTCGCCGGAGGCGGCGTAAGCCCAACCCCAACACCGACTGCTACTCCGACCGCTTGCAGTTGGTCAGCGGGTCCCGATCTGCCCAGCCCAGACACCCGCTCCGTTGGTGTCTATTTCCCGGCTAACGGGAGGTTTTACGTCATGGGTGGCCGTGACGCCAATAATGTCGAGCTCACTCACCCTTTTGAATACGACCCGGTGACTAACATGTGGACGACCAAGTTAGCTACTTACCCTGACAACCACGTGAACAACATGGCTTGCAGTGTGCTTAACGACAGCGGAACGGACTATATCTATTGCGCGGGAGGATCGGAGTTCGCTGGCCAGACCACGAGCGGTCATGTCTTCCGTTATGATCCGGTTGCTGACAGCATCACCAGCGTTCCTAGTAACTGGCCTCCTGGTGACGCGGGCACTCTGCCGGGTGGCTTCACTGTTTTAAACAACAAGCTCTACATTCTGGGTGGCTTCGACATCCCTAATGGTGTTGGGACCAACCAGATTTGGGAGTTTACTCCTAACCCGGCTGGCTGGGTGCAGAAGAGTACTGTCCTGCCAGTTCCGCTCGGCTACATACCAACCACCACCATCGGCAGTCTCATCTACACAGGTGGCGGCGCCGATATCACGGGCGGCGCTCTGACCGATACGACAAACTCTTTTGTCTATGACCCAGTGGCTAATTCCATCAATACGATTGCCCCCATACCCAGGGCCACAAGTAACACTCGGGCGGTCAACTTCTGTAACCTGATGTATGTCTTGGGTGGGGCATTCAATGCCCCCTCGAATGAGGTGGACATCTACGATCCGGTTAGCAATACGTGGTCGGTGGGCACTCCATTCGCACTTGCGGGGCGCAACTTCGCAGCCGATACCGACGGGACCAATCGTATCTGGAAAGCAGGTGGTTACGCCGATGATGGCGTCACCATCATCGCGTCGATGGAAATCTTCAATTGCCCCGTGAGTCCTTGTGCGGCGCCCTCGCCGACGCCGACGCCTACAGCAACGACGACTCCTCCTCCGTCGCCCACGCCTACAGTGACGGCGCCACCACGGACAACACCTACACCACGGCCCCGTCCAACGCCGCCGCCGCGCCCGTAGCGTTATTTGGAATGCTGACGCGGGAACTCGCGAAGCGATTCGCGAGTTCCCGCAGGGCGTCAAAGGTGGAACGCGTTGTCCCCAACGCGTTGGCAAACATATGCGGATTTGCCGCCTGATGACCTTGCGCCTCCGGCGGTTAAGCTAACATCCGTCTTCGGCCGCCTTCGCTGAGGCTACGGCGCGCCAGGGGAGAAGCCGATCCACCTTTAGCTAGACGAATGGATCAATAACCCAAGGCCAGTCTTCCGTTCTCACGCACAAACCAGCAGCTAGCGGATTCTGCCGAATGTAATTCATCTTTGCTAACAGCTGCGCGCCACGTTCGTCAGCTCGCAGCCGATGATCGAAATATCCTTCCTACACTAACATCCTCTAACAGAGGCTGGAAAAGGACACAAGCAGGGTGTGTGGGAGGGTGCGCCTACGCCTTGGGTGCGCGGTAGCGTAAGCCAAGTGCTAAGGCGCGGGACGGGGCGCGGAGGGGAGGTCGTGCAGGCGCTGGCTCGGACGTGCGGGGCGAGGGGAGGGAGCACGCCTAGGGGCCGCCTCTGTTAGACGATATACGCCCAGTGTAGGTGCCCGGTCTCCCTCCCGGCTGCGCTTCCCGTCCCACCGTAGAGCTGGCGGACCCTACAAAATCAAAGTCTCTTTGATTTTGCGCCAGCGCCTGCCAGATCAACTGATTAGTCCGCGCATGAAAACGTTTCCAATCTCTGATGACTTCACTCATCGATTCATCGCGCCCGAAGGATAACAGCGCATGCAAATGATCAGGCATCAAAACAAAAGCGCGATGTGCCACCGCATCTTAGCTTCATAGAACTTTGCCGAATCTAAAATCGATCGCGCCAGGGCCGGCTCGGTCAAAGCCTTCTGTTCCTTCTCGCGATCAAGCCCAATGCGAATGTGAAAAAGAGCACCAGGTTCAACCCAGTGCGGCACTCTGTGATGCAAACGCCGCGGGAACCGTCGATAAATTTTCAGTGTAACTGGCTGACGTGCCGAGTAAATTCCCGCGCCTTCGGTGCTGTGTCCGTCATCGTCTTCAGGAGAAGCCGATCCACCTTGAATCGCGCAGGTGGAACGCCTGGTCCTCAAGGCGTTGGCTACATCGCCTGATATTTGCGCCTGCGGCGGTTAAACTGACATCGTACTCGGCCGCCTTCGCTGAGGCTACGGCGCGCCAGGGGAGAAGCCGATCCATCTTTCGCTTATCGATGCAAAGGTGGAACGCGTTGTCCTCAACGCGTTGGGTAATGTCATCGTCTTGAGGAGAAGACGATCCACCTTGGTCTGTTACCCGCTAGCGTCAGTACGCTAGGAACTCGCGAGTTTGTCTCGCGAGTTCCCTCGTAAGATCCTTTCGACTTGCTGCTACGGGCGAGGCGGAGGCGTCGGCCGGGGCCGTGGCGTTGGGATGGGCCTGGGCCCAGCCGTTGCTGTGGGTGTAGGTGTCGCAGTAGCCGTCGGAGTTGGTGACGCTGTTCCGCATGGCTGGTATAGCACCACATCGTCCACCCACATCCCGGTGGTGTCACCAGGAGGGTTGAAGCCATCCTGGTGCACCAGGAACTTGATCCACACGGTTTGTCCCGCATACGACGTCATGTCCACTACCTCGTTGGTCCAGTCCGAAGTATCACACAGATGGAAGATCGTTTGCAGAATGTTCCCATTGCTATCGGTGATATAAGCATCCTGCCAGTCGAACGTAATGCTGTCATTAGTGCAGTCCATGTGCCAGAAGCTCAACGTGCTGGTACCAGCAGGGACTGTGAACTGCTGATAGAACGAGCTGTCTCCGAGTGGTTCGTTATTATTCTCCTCGCAATAGGTATTTTGTTGCGGGTTACCCCCTGCGAATGCTGAAAAAGTCCCGCTGTGTACAAAGTTGGTGGCGACCACAGGATCGTTGGTGTGGCCGTCAATTACCCAGGGCGGAAGACTGCCGGTCTCAAATCCTTCGTTTTGGATTATCCCGGTATCACACTGTGTCGCAGTTGGCGTCGGAGTCGGTGTAGGTGTGGATGTAGGTGTAGCCGATGGGCTTGCTGTTGGTGTCGGAGTTGGAGTCCCCCCGCCGCCGGGCAGAGGAAAAACGTACGCGCCGCGACTGCGCGTCCAAACGGAGAGCGTCGTCGAGCCGCGATCTATTTGCATATCCCATACCATCGCATGCGGGATGCCGTTCTCGAAGCGTTGCCAGGTTGGAGATGCTACCGTTATGTCATCGGTATAGTAAACGCCCCAGTCGGTGCCGGCATAGACCTGTTGGGCGTTATTCGGGTTAACAATAATCGAATCCACCGGAATATCCGGGAGATTACCAGTCTTGTTCGCCCATGTGAAGGAGCCGCAGTCGGCAGCGCAGGTTACCTGGAAAACGTGACCCGGCGTTGTCGGCGTATTAGCGTCGAACCCGCCTACGGCTGCATAACCCACGGGCAGATTCGCGGCCGACACGGTGGGATCGAGCGCGATGCCCAGCACTGGGCGCAAAGGCACAACGCTGTTATTGCCAGTGACATCGACCCAGTTTGCCTGTGCCTGAGTGCCGGTGCCGAGGTTAAAGCCGATCCAGACGTTGGCATCGTTGGTGCCAACCATCGCCACGGTCTGATATTTCGGTGAATACTTGACCTGATTAATGAAGGAACGATTGCCCAACGTCTGCTTGGTCATGTTTTGGGTAATGGGATTGTTTGTTATGTACCAGTTGGAGCCCGAGAACGAGCTGTTTCCCCCCAAGATCGTTTCCCACACTCGCGTAGTACCTGCAATGAGATGGCCGCAACCGCCCGGGACACCCGCTGGCGGACAATCATCGCCACCTGCAATGCCGCCATGGAAAAGATCGTACGGCAGAATGAACGACCTTGTATCGCCGCTCCAGCTGCCAGAACCGCCCGACACGTTGCCGCTCCAAGGCGCATTCTGTGCCGTGCAGTTACTGACACAGCGATGAAGCATACCGCTGTTGTTACCCTGCCAGAAGCGCAGACTTGTTCCTGTGCCTACAGGATCGATGCGCGAGTAGAATCCATCACCGCCAACGCCCAATTGCCATAGCACAGGGCCGGTGGGTGTCCCGGCAAATGTGACGGAGATGGAGCCGTTGTCCTGCGAGCCGCCGCTCGCCTCTGGAGAAGCCGCATTGGCGAAGTTGCCGCTGATGTCGCCGGAGTAAAACTCAATCGTGTTAATATCCGTGTCCATGTTAAACCAGGTTGGATCCGTCGTCTG
>Ga0209376_1003479_pt1 | contig 14219 bp, 10 predicted proteins | sample GraSoiAngelo_134_FD_185891 | JGI IMG/M metagenome (GOLD analysis project Ga0209376, IMG submission 185891) | Grasslands soil microbial communities from the Angelo Coastal Reserve, California, USA - 14_0929_05_30cm (SPAdes) (version 2) | ecosystem: Environmental > Terrestrial > Soil > Grasslands ... | reverse complement strand
CTCCAGCGCTGCACCTCCGCGGCGTAGTGCATCGCCCCGTCGCCAACGGCCGCGCGCGGCCGCGCAGGCGCGTAGGCGGCCAGCTCGTCAATCGTCGCCAGTGTCGGTGGGACCAGGGTCTCGACGACGTCCGGCCGAACGATGTAGACAGCGCCGTACACCTGGCCCCGCAGCGCGTCGAAGCACGCGGCGATGGGGACAGCCCCGAGCAGCCGGGCGGCGCCCGCCGCCGCGGCCATCAGCGACGGGACGGTTCGCAACGACAGGCCGGCCTCTTGGGCCAGGCCCTTGGCTGCCGCCCAACCGATGCGCAGACCCGTGAAGCTTCCCGGGCCGTCGCCGAGGGCGATGCCTCCCAACTCCTTGGGGCGGACGCCGGTGGGCGCCAACACCTGATCGATCAGGGCAAGGATCTGGGCCGCGTGCTGCCGCGCTCCCTGAACGAAGGCCGCACCCCGCGCCAGCGGCGGGGTCCCGACCGCCACGCTGGCGAGGTCAGTCGCGCTATCGATCGCGAGCCAGAGTCCGCTCACGCTCCCTCCACGACCCGGTACGCCGGATCAGGATCGTGCGACAACCGCAGGTGGCGGTCGAGCGGGGGGGCCCACGGCCCGGCCCGTTCCGGCCATTCGATCAGCACGATCGCCTGCTCCCGCGTCATATCGTCGAACCCCAGGTCGCGCGCTTCGTCGGGCGAGCGCAGCCGGTAGCAATCCACGTGGTAGACCGGCCGGCCGTCGCCGGCGGCGTAGTGGTGCACCAGGGCGTACGTGGGGCTGGTCGCCAGCGCCCGCGCTCCGAGGCCGCGGCACACCGCTTGGACGAGGGTCGTCTTGCCGCTCCCGAGCTCCCCGGAGAGGCCGACGACGGCCGGGGCACTGAGGCCGCGGCCGAGCGCTTCACCGAACCGCCGGAGCTCGTCCTCGCGCAGGCGCATGGCGCACCGGGTCTCCCATCGCCTTGAGCTCGAGCAGCTGGTCGCGCAGCAGCGCCGCCTGCTCGAAGTCGAGCCCTTCCGCGGCCGCGCGCATCTGCGACTCGAGCAGCTGGATCAGGGCCTCGCGCTCGTGCGCGTCGGCTGGGCGTCCGCCCCCCTCGGCGACCTTGCGCACGCCGCGCGCGTCGGCCACCCGCGTCACGAAGCGGATGTCCCCCACCGACTTCACGATCGAGCGCGGGGTGATGCCGTGCCGCTCATTGTGCTGCTCCTGGAGGCGGCGCCGGCGGGTCATCTCGCCGAGGGCACGCTGCATCGATCCTGTGGCGCGGTCGGCGTAGAGGATCGCCCGGCCGTGGAGGTTGCGGGCCGCCCGGCCCACGGTCTGGATGAGGGAGCGCTCGGACCGCAGGAACCCTTCCTGGTCGGCGTCGAGCACCGCCACCAGCGACACCTCGGGCAAGTCGAGCCCCTCGCGCAGCAGGTTGATGCCCACCAAGACGTCGAATTCGCCAAGCCGCAGCCCGCGGATGATCTCCACCCGCTCGATGGCGTCGATGTCGGAGTGCAGGTAGCGCACGCGGACGCCGTGCTGCTGCAGGTAGTCGGTGAGGTCCTCGGCCATCCGCTTGGTCAGCGTCGTGACGAGCACGCGCTCCTCCCGTTTGGCGCGCTCGCGGATCTCGTGGAGCAGGTCGTCCACCTGTCCCTTGACCGGCCGCACCTCGACCTCCGGATCCACGAGACCGGTGGGCCGGATGATCTGCTCGACCACCACGCCCTGCGACAGGCGCAACTCGTCCTCCCCCGGCGTCGCCGAGACGAACAGCATCCGGGGCACGAGCTTCATGAACTCATCGAAGCGCAGCGGCCGGTTGTCGAGGGCGGACGGCAGGCGGAAGCCGTAATCGACGAGAGTCTGCTTGCGCGAGCGGTCGCCTTCATACATCGCGCCGAGCTGCGGCAGCGTCTGGTGCGATTCGTCGATGACGCAGAGGAAGTCGGTGGGGAAGTAATCGAGCAGGCACGCCGGCCGCTCGCCGGGCGCCCGGCCCGTCAAGTGCCGGGAGTAGTTCTCGATGCCCGTGCAGCGGCCCACCTCGAGCAGCATGTCGACGTCGAACTGCGTTCGCGATTCCAGCCGCTGGGCCTCGAGCAGCTTGTTCTGGGCCCGCAGCTCGGTGAGGCGCTCCCGGAGCTCGGCGCGGATCGCGGCGACGGCCCGCTCGATGGTGGCGCGCTGAGTGACGAAATGCGTCGCCGGATAGATCGCGCAGCGGGGCAGCTCGGCGATCGTGTCTCCGGTGAGCGGGTTGATTTTCGCGATCCGCTCCACGGTGTCTCCCCACAACTCGATCCGCACCCCCTGCTCCTCATAGGCGGGGTAGATCTCGACGGTGTCCCCCCGCACGCGGAACGCGCCGCGCTCGAACGCGACGTCGTTGCGCACGTACTGAATGCCGACCAGCGCCTCGAGGATCGCGTCGCGGCCGCGCTCCTCGCCGACCGCGACGGTGACGAGCAGCTGGCGGTACATCTCGGGATCGCCGAGGCCGTAGATCGCCGAGACGCTGGCGACGATGATGACGTCGTCGCGCTCCATCAGGCTCGACGTCGCCCGCAGGCGCAGCCGGTCGATGTCGTCGTTGATCGAAGAGTCCTTGGCGATGTACGTGTCGGTCTGCGGCACGTACGCCTCGGGCTGGTAGTAGTCGTAGTAGGAGATGAAGAACTCGACGGCGTTGCGCGGGAACAGCGACTTGAGCTCCCCGTACAGCTGGGCGGCGAGCGTCTTGTTGTGCGACAGCACCAGCGTGGGCCGCCCCAACTCGGCCACGGCGTGGGCGACGGTCATCGTCTTCCCGGAGCCCGTCACACCGAGCAGCGTCTGGTAGTGGTCGCCGCGACGCAGCCCCTCGGCGAGCGCGCGGATCGCCTGCGGCTGGTCCCCCGCCGGCGCAAAGGGTGAGACGAGCTCAAACGCCATCCGGGAAAGCTAACCGAGGGGGGGCTCGATGAGGCTGCCGGAGTCGCGACGCGCCGCTTCGGTCACGCCTTTCACCCGCCGCACCGCGCGCAACACTTTGTTGAGCTGAGTCTGGTTTTCCACCTCGACGACGATCGCGCCGAACACCGCCGCGTCCTTCGACGCCAGCTCGGCGCTCTTGATGTTGGTGCCGGTCTCGCTGATCGCTTCGCAGATGTCGGCGTAGAGGCCGCGCCGGTCCTCCCCGCTCACCGACAGGCGCACCACGAAGACCTCGCCTTCCACTTCCTGCCAGTCGATCTCGACCCGCCGCTCCGTCTCGGAGGACAGCGTGAGGAGGTTGGGGCAGTCGCTGCGGTGGATCGAGATCCCCCGTCCCTGGGTGACGTAGCCGACGACGGGGTCCCCCGGGACCGGCTGGCAGCACTGGGCGTACCGGACCATGAGGCCATCCACGCCCTGGATCTTGATGCCGCGCCCCAGCCGCAGGCGCTGCATGACACGGCCGAACGCCGTGCCCTTGGGCGCCTGGAGGTCGTCGGGGGCGAGGTCCGGATACAACGCCCGCATCACCTGCCCCAGCGGTACGTCGCCCCGGCCCACCGCCGCCTCGAGCTGCTCGCGGGCGCCGACGGACAGGGTGAGGGCGGCCTGCGCGTAGCGGTCGGGCGCGGGCGCCGTAAGACGCCGGCGGCGGATCTCGCGATCGAGGATCTCGCGGCCGAGGGCGACGCTGCGCTCGTGCTCCTCCTGCTTCACCCACTGGCGGATCTTGTGGCGCGCGCGCGCCGTGCGGACGTGCGCGAGCCAATCCCGCGAGGGGCGCGCCTGCGGGCTCGTGAGGATCTCCACGGTGTCGCCGTTCTTCAGCGGCCGGTGCAGCGGCGCGATGCGGCCGTTGATGCGCGCGCCGTTGCAGTGCAGCCCGACCTCGGTATGCACCGTGAAGGCGAAATCGATCGGCGTGGCGCCTTTGGGGAGCCGCTTCACGTCGCCGCGCGGCGTGAACACGAAGATCTCGTCCTGATAGAGGTCGACCTTCAGGAACTCGAGGAACTCCTCGGGGGTGTGCGTATCCTGCTGCAGCTCGAGCAGCTGGCGGAACCACGCCAGGTGGCGATCGAGCTCGTCCGGCTGCTTGCCCTCCTTGAAGAGCCAATGCGCCGCGATGCCGTATTCGGCGGTGCGGTGCATGTCGCGGGTGCGGATCTGGATCTCGTAGAGCTGCCCGCCGGGCCCGAAGATCGTGGTGTGCACCGACTGGTAGCCGTTGGACTTGGGGCTGGCGATGTAGTCCTTGATGCGCTCCTGGAGCGGCGTCCACTTGTGATGGATCAGGCCGAGCACGTGGTAGCAGTCGGCGACCGAGCCCACCAGGACGCGGACCGCCAGCAGATCGTAGATCTCCTCGAACGGCTCGCCGCGTTTCTTCATCTTCTTGTAGATGGACCACAGGTTCTTGGGACGCCCCGTGATCTCGCAGTCGCTGACGCCCGCCCGCGCCAGCTCTTCGGCCAGGGGACCCTGCAAGCGGTCGATGGTGCGCTCGCGTTCGCTCTTCTTGGCCTTGACCTTCCGGACGAGCTCCCAGTAGTCCTTGGTCTCGAGGAACTTGAAGGCGAGATCCTCAAGCTCCGCCTTGATCCCCGCCATGCCGAAGCGGTGCGCGAGCGGGGCGTAGATCTCCCGGGTCTCGAGCGCGATGCGCCGCTGCCGGTCCTCGGGGAGGTGCTCCAACGTGCGCATGTTGTGGAGCCGGTCGGCGAGCTTGATGATGAGCACCCGCGCGTCCCGGGCGACCGACATCAAGAGTTTGCGGTAGTTCTCCGCCTGCTCTTCGGCCGTGGAGCGAAACGTGAGGCTCGCGATCTTGGTGAGCCCGTCCACCAGCTCGGCGACCTCGGCGCCGAAGTCCTTGCGGATGTCGTCGAGCGAGACGTCGGAGTCCTCCACCACGTCGTGCAGCAGCGCCGCCGCGATGGTGGTCGAGTCCATCTGCTGCTCGGCGAGGATCGTCGCGACCGCCACCGAGTGGGAGACGAAGTCGTCGCCGGAGAGCCGCTTCTGGCCGCGATGCGCCTGGGCGCTCGCCTGATAGGCGCGCGCCAGGAGGTCCCGGTCGAGCCGGTCCCCCTGGGCCGCCACGGCGCGGGCCAGCTCGGGCGCCAGGATCGGCGCGGTGGTGGTCACAGCAGCCCCGCCTCCGCGAAGCTCACGTACCGCTCACCTCCCACGATCACGTGGTCGTACACCGGCAGATCGAGCAGGCGGCCGGCGTCCACCAGCTGGCGCGTCACGGATCGATCGTCCGCCGAGGGCGTGGGATCGCCGCTGGGATGATTGTGCACCACGATGATACCCGCCGCCGCCTCGGCGATCGCCGCCCGGAACACTTCCCGCGGATGTACCAGCGAGCTGTTCAGGATCCCGCGGGTGATCAGCAGATCCGCCAGGATCTGGCTCTGACTCCCCAACGCCAGCACGTGGAACTCCTCCACCGCGAGGTCCCGAAGGGTGGGCGCATAGTACCGGTGCACGTCCGCCGGCCCGCCCACTCGCTGCGGCGCGGGGTCCGCCTCGGTCGCCGCGCGACGCCCCAGCTCCATCCCCGCCAGCAATCGCGCCGCCTTGGCCCGGCCGACACCGGCGACGCGAGCGAGCTCCGCGGCGGTCCGCGTCATCAGCCGCCGCGGCGAACCGTCGCTGGCGCGGAGCACGTCCGCCGCCACCGCCAGGGCGTCGCGCCCGCGGGTACCCGTCCCTAGGAGAATCGCCAGGAGCTCTTGCGCCGTCAACGCGGCGGCGCCCCTCAGCCAGAAACGCTCGCGGGGGCGGTCGAGTTCGGGGTGCTCGGCGAGGCGCAAGGGCATGCAGACAACGTAGGTGGCCAGCCCAAGGAGGCCGTACCGGAACTATGCGCAGGTGCTACAAATCGCGTCCTTCAGACCGTCGCTCCGTGGCACTTCTTGAACTTCTTGCCGCTGCCACAGGGACACGGGTCGTTGCGACCGACGCCGGCATACGGATTGTTGGCCGCGACGGGAACCCCGGGCGGCGCCGAGGGCGGCCGCGGGCCGGTTGCCGTGGAATCGGCGATGAGCCCGTCCGCCGCCGGCTTGCTCGCCACCATCTTCGCGGGTTTCGGTGCCGGCGTGCCTCCCAGCGGGCCGGTCATCGTCCTCCCGGCGGGGGGCGGCGGCCCCACTTGCACCTGCAGCTTGAGCCACCGCTCGGCGAGCGTGGTCTCGAGGTCGTGCATCAATCCCTTGAACATCTCGAACGCTTCCGATTTGTACTCGATCAGCGGGTCCTTCTGCCCCCAGGCGCGGTACTGGATCGCGGCCCGCAGCTGGTCCAAGTCGTAGAGATGGTCCTTCCACTTCTCGTCGATCACCCCGAGGGTCGTCTGGGCGAGCGCCTGCTCGGCGAGCCGCGTCACGCCGACGAGCTTGGTCTCGAGGTCCTTCATGTACTCGATCTTCGCCCGGAACGCCTCGCGGGCCGCCTCCTGCGCCGTCCGCACCAGGTCGTCGACGTGACGGATCTTGGCGGGATCGGTGATCCCGGGGACGGACAGCAGGAAGCGTTGCAGGAACTCGGTCTCGATCAGGGCGCGGTCCCACTCGACCGGGTCCTTGTACGCGGTCGTCGCCTCCCCGGCGAGCCGCGCGACGGCGCTCTCCACCATGCGCAGCGCTTCGGCCTTGAGCTCCTCCCCGCCCTCGAGGGCGAACAGCCGCAGGGAGTAGATCACTTCGCGCTGCTGGTTCATCACGTCGTCGTACTCGAGCAGGCGCTTGCGGGCCTGGAAGTTCTGGAGCTCGACGCGCTTCTGGGCCTGCCCGATGGCGCCCGTCACCCAGGGGTGGGTGATGACCTCGCTCTCCTCGACGAGGGTGCCCGTGCGGCTGCAGTGCAGACACTTCTCCGTCTGCTTGTCCTGCTGCTCGCCACAGGCAGTGCAGCGGAACGACGTGGCGCCGGTCTTGTCCATCCAACGCGCGATGCGGTCCGAGCCGAACAGCCGCATCAGGTCGTCTTCCAGCGAGAGAAAGAAGATGCTCTGCCCCGGATCGCCCTGGCGACCGGAGCGGCCGCGCAGCTGGCGATCGATGCGGCGCGCCTCGTGGCGCTCGGTGCCGATGATGACGAGCCCGCATGGCGGGTCATCGTCGCACTTGAGCTCCGCGATCTGCGCGGGCGAGAGGTCGGCCCGCTCGGCGACCTGGCCGAACGCGGGCTCCCCGCGCGCGCGGATGCCGCACACCTGGCACTTCTTGACGCCAGGGCCGAGCTTGATGTCGGTGCCGCGGCCGGCCATGTTGGTCGCGATCGTCACGGATCCCGGCTGCCCCGCTTGGGCGACAATCTCGGCCTCGCGCTCGTGGTACTTCGCGTTGAGCACCTCGTGCTTCAGGCCCCGCCGCTTCAGCATCCGGGACAGCGTCTCCGACACGTCGACGCTCACGGTGCCCACCAACACCGGCAACCCGCGCTTGTGCACGCGCCCGATCTCTTCGATGACCGCGGTGTACTTCTCGCGGCGCGTCTTGTAGACGAGGTCGTGCTTGTCCACGCGCCGCACCGGGCGGTTCGTCGGGATCACCACGACCTCGAGCTTGTAGATCTGGTAGAACTCGGTCTCCTCGGTCTCGGCCGTCCCCGTCATGCCGGCGAGCTTCTCGTACATCCGGAAGTAATTCTGGATGGTGATGGTCGCGAGGGTCTGCGTCTCCTCGCGCACCGCCACGCTCTCTTTCGCCTCCACGGCCTGGTGCAGGCCGTCGGACCAGCGCCGCCCGGGCATGAGGCGACCCGTGAATTCGTCGACGATGAAGACCTGCCCCTCCTGGACGTCGTAATCCACGTCCTTCTCGTAGAGCACGTGGGCCTGGAGCAGCTTGTGGATGATGTGGAGGATCTCGTTCTTCTGCGCGTACTCGGTCTCGACCGTGCGGCGCCGCTCGACCTTCTCCCGGGCCGAGAGCTGGTCGTCGTGCTCGATGTCGTGGACGGCCTGCGAGATGTCCGGAACGACGAACAGGGTGGGGTCCTGCGGCGACATGGTCTCGATGCCGCGGTCGGTCAGGTGCACCGAGTGCCCGCGCTCGTCGAGCACGAAGTAGAGGTCCTCCTCGATGTTGCGCATCTTCTGGTCGCGCGCGGGGAGCTTGCGGTCAGCGAGGTGGTCGAGTTCCACCCGCTGCACGAGCTGCTTGACGCCCTGCTCCTGCAGCAGCTTGAGGAGCTTCTTGTTCTTGGGCATGCCGAGCTGCGCCTGGTAGAGCAGCCGGGCGCCGTCGTAGGCCGTCTTCTCGTCGGCGAGCAGCGGCTCGGCCTTGGCGAGGAGGTCGTTGACGACGGCGGTCTGCCGGCGCACGAGCTGAATCACCTGGGCGTTGTAGAGCGCGTACTTCTCGTCGGACTCGGCGCCGACGGCCCCAGAGATGATGAGCGGCGTCCGCGCCTCGTCGATCAGGATCGAGTCCACCTCGTCGATGATCGCGAAATAGTGCCCCCGCTGCACCCGCTCCTCCGGCGAGCGCACCATGTTGTCGCGCAGGTAGTCGAACCCGAACTCGTTGTTGGTCCCGTACGTCAGGTCGCAGAGGTAGGCCGCGCGACGCTCCGGCGAGGCGGGCTGGGTGTCGTCGATGCACCCCACGGTGAGACCGAGCCACTTGAAGAGGTGGCCCATCCATTGCGAGTCGCGCCGGGCGAGGTAGTTGTTGACGGTGACGAGGTGCGCGCCGCGGCCCGCCAGCGCATTCAAGTACAACGGCAGCGTGGCCACGAGGGTCTTGCCCTCGCCCGTCGCCATCTCCGCGATCTTCCCCTGGTGCAGCACGATGCCGCCGATGAGCTGCACGTCGTAAGGCACCATGTCCCAGGTGAGGGCGTGCCCGGTGACCGCGACCGAGCTCCCCAGCAGCCGCCGGGACGCTTCCCGGACGGTGGCGTACGCTTCGGGGAGCAACGCGTCCAGCGCCGCGCGGAGGGCGCGGGCGTAGTCCCGTTCGGCTCGTCCGAGCTGGTCGGCGAGGAGCGCGCGCTCGTCGGGGTCGGGACAGTCATGCTTGGCGCGCTTGAGCCGCTCCACCTCGGCGGCCAGCGCGCCGGTGCCCTCGGCGATCTGTTGCCGGAATTTCGCGGTTTGCGCCTGGAGCTGCGCCTCCGAGTAGTCCTTATAGGACTCCTCGTGACGGTGGATGGCTTCGACGATCGGGCGGATGCGCTTCAGCTCCCGCTTGAAGCGCGTCCCGAACACCTTCGTGAACAGGCTCATTCTTCCCCTATCGATACAGCCCGTGCGCCGCGACATACTCCCGCACGGCGTCGGGCACGAGATAGCGAATCGACCGCCCGGTGCGCACCCGCTCCCGCACCAGCGTGGCGGAAATGTCCACGGCGGGAACCTCGATGACGCGCGCAATCAGCCGGTGCCGGCGCACCACGGCGCCGGGCCGGGCGAAGACCACGATGTCCGCGAGCGTGGGAAGAGATTCCACTTCGTACCACTGCGGCAGATCCGCGGCGGCGTCCGCCCCCAACAACAACGTAAACCGGTTCCCGCCCTCCCGGGCCGCCAGGGCGCGCAGGGTCAGCACCGTGTACGACGGGGCCGGCAGGCCCAGCTCGATGCGCTCGACGGCGAATCGCGGGTTGCCGGCGATGGCGAGGTCCAACATTTCGGCGCGCTGCTCGGGGCTGGCCACGTGCGCCTCCCGCTTGAACGGCTGCTCGCGCGCCGGCATGAGCCGCACCCGCATCTGCAGCGCCTCGGCCGCCGCTTCCGCGGCGACCAGGTGCCCCAGATGCACCGGGTCGAACGTCCCCCCGAACAGGGTGTCCATCGCGACTATCGCGCGGCGGTACTGGAGTCGGCGGGGCAGCTTTTCGCCCGCGCCGCGGCCTGCGGATAAAAGCGCTGCAGGTGCGCGCACGTCTCCCGCAGCTCGTCCTTGTAGTCGATGGCCTTGTAGGTGTCGGCGAGCCGCAGCAATGCGTCGCCCGCGCGCTCGGACTCGGGGTAGGTGGCGATCACGTGCTTGAAGTAAATGACACCGGAATCCCAGGCCCGGCGGCGGAAGTAGAAGAGGCCGTTCCGGTAGGCCTTGTCGGCGAATCCGTCTCGCAGCTGACGCACGTGCAGCTGGGCGCGGGCGGCGGCGGGGCTCTCCGGGTAGCGCCCGGCGAGCTCCTGGTAGATGGCGAGGGCCGCCTCACCGTAGGACGGGTCGAGCTCCGGTCGATGCCACAGCCGCAGGTTGGCGTCGCCGGCCCGCAGCAGCGCCAGCGGAGCGTAGGCGCTTGCCGGGTACTGATCGGCGGTCTGCCGGAACTCGTGAGCGGCGAGGACGAAATCGCCGGTCTGGAAGTAGCACTCGCCGATGTCGTAACGCACTTCGGCCACCGCCGAGTCGTCGGGCGGCAGCTCGAAGGTGAGGCGCTGGAGCGCCTGCAGGGCCTTCGTGAACGCGCCGTGGTGGAACTGGCGGCGCGCCTCGGCGAGCAGCACCTGCGGATCCCGCGCGGGCCGCGGCGCCACCGGGCTCGTGCGGTGGTGGCACGCGGCCAAGCCGGCGACGGCGAGACCCACCCAGCAGCGGCGGATCGGGCTCACGATGGATTGACCCGCCCGGCCGTGTCGGCCTTGCCGAGGGTGTTGAGTTTTTCGCGCGCCTTCACGGTGATGGAGTCCCCTGGCGTCCCGCCGACGAGCGCCTGCTGATAGTGATCGATCGCCGCGGGGACGTCGCCCTGGGCGAGCGCCACGTCGCCGAGGCCGAGCTGCCCACCCCGCGCCACATCCGCATCGGACCCCGGCGCGGTCGCCATGCGGAACCAGTTCTCCGCATCGGCGGGATGCCCGGCGGCCAGCGCCTGCTGGCCCTGGACGAGCGCGCACTGGCCGACGCCGGCGCGCGCCTGATCCACCACGCTCGCGACGCGCTGCCGCCGCAGGACGCCCTCGAACACCGCGACCGCCGTCTCGCAGTCCCCCGCCCGCAAGGCCGTGATCCCGTAGAGGTACAGCAGCGAGTCGGCGCTGCGCCCATCGCCCGCGGCGGCGATCGCGACGGGAAGGAACGCCAGCGCCGCGGCGGTGTCGCCGCGATTCACCGCGTCGAGCGCGACGAGCCGGGCGTAGCGGCCGAGCGGGCGGTTGGGCGCCACCTCGCGCAGGGCGGTCAGTGCGGCCGTGAGCGCGAGGCGGTCGTCGCCGTCGAGCGCGGCCCGGACGACGCGCTCGAGGCCGTCGGCCGCCTCGTCGGCGCGCGAGCGGTCGGCGGCGGCGAGCTCCCGGTATTCGGCGGCGGCGAGCTCGTAATCACCCAGCTTCAGCGCCGCCGCGGCCGCCTTTTCGTGCAGGCTCGCGCTGCCGCCGTTGGCCCGCAGGCCGAGGCGGTACTCCGCGAGCGCATCGGGGTAGGCCCCCGCGGCGTAGTTGCGATCGCCCAACTCCTCGTGGTCCGCGGCGCTGCGGGTACAGGCGAGCGCGAGGGCGAGGAGGGTCAGCGCGGCGCCTTTCACGCCCTCTTGCGGCGGGCGGCGCGCGCCGGCGTGGATCCTCCGGCCGGCGTTCGCGGCATTCCTCCCAGACCGTGCGCGCCGCCAGCCCGTCGCCGGCGAGGTAGCACGCGAGCCCCAACATCGCCGCGGCGTCCGTGAAATGCGGACGCTGGCGCACGATGATCTCGAATTCCTCGCGCGCATCGAGCACCCGGCCCGCTTCGAGCAGGAGCCGGCCGAGTTTATACCGCAGATCGTGGAACGCGGGTCCCAGACTCAGGGCCGCCTGATACTCCTCGATCGCCTCGACCATGCCGCCGGCCTCGTAATAGGCCTCGCCCAACGCGGCGTGCTGGTTGGCCAGCTTGGCCGCGACGTGGGCCGGGAACCCCTGGCGCGCTTCCCCGCCGACGCTCCCCGCGCGGCTCAAGCACGCGATCGCTTCGTCCTCCCGGCCCAGCTCGTTCAACACCAGGGCGCGGTGAATCAGGGCCTCGACGTAATTGGGGTTGAGGCCGAGCGCCCGGTCGAACTGCGAGAGCGCCTTGTCCGGCTGCCCCGCGAGGGAATACGACAGGCCCAGCAGGTGGTGTGCGTCGGCGAACGCCCGGCCGCTGGCGACCACGTCCTCGAGCAGGTGGATCGCGCCGTAATAGTCCTGCAGCTGGAAGCGCTCCCGCGCCTGGCCGACCTGGTGCTCAGGACTGACGTCCATGGGTCTCCTCGTACCAGCGGGCGAAGCGGCGGATCCCGTCCTCGATCCCCACCTGCGGGCGGTAGCCCAGCTCGCGCTCGGCGCGGCGCAGATCCGCGGCCGTGACCGGCACGTCCCCCGGTTGGTCGGGCCGCCGCTCGATGCGCGGCTTGCGCCCCAGGGCCTCGGCGATGAGCTGCAGCAGGCGGTCGAGTCGCACTCGCGCGCCACCACCGATGTTGAACGCGGTGCACGTCGGGGCGCGCGGGTGCGCCACCCAGTCCAGCGCCGCGACCGTGCCCGCCACCGCATCCGTAATATAGGTGTAGTCGCGCTCGCTCGATCCGTCCCCGTGCATCGCGACCGCCTGCCCCCGGGCGATGCCGGCGGTGAAGCGGTGGATCGCGAGATCGGGGCGCTGGCGCGGCCCGTACACCGTGAAGTATCGCAGGCAGGCGATCCGCATCCCGTACAAATGCGCGAACGCATGCGCCACCAGCTCCGCGGCGCGTTTGCTCGCCGCGTACGGGGAGATCGGCGTCACCGCCGCCGCGTCCTCGACGAAGGGCGCGGGCGTCGTTGCCCCGTACACCGACGAGGAGGAGGCGACCACGACCGGCGCAATCCCGGCCCGCCGGGCCGCGTCCAGCACCCGCGCCGTGCCGGTGACATTCGCCTCCAGATAGGCGGCGGGATCCTCGAGCGAGGGCCGGACGCCCGGTTTCGCCGCGAGGTGCAACACCGCGCCGACCCCGTCCAGGGGCGGGGGGACCCGCGCAACGTCGGCTTCGACCAGGCGGAAACGCGGGCCCGCCCGCAACTCCGCCAGGTTCGCTTCCTTCACCGCCCGGGGATAAAACGGGTCGAAATTGTCCACGCCGACGACCTCATCGCCCCGGGCCACGAGGGCTTCGCACACGTGGGACCCGATGAACCCGGCGGCGCCGGTGACGAGGACCCCTCCCCGCCCGCTCATCGTCCCACGAGGTCGCGGAAGTAGGCGATGGTCCGGCGCAGCCCCTCCTCGAGCGGCACCTGCGGCTCCCACCCCAACAGCCGCTTGGCCCGCGTAATGTCGGGCTGGCGCACCTTGGGGTCGTCCACCGGGAGCGGCCGCTCGACGATCGGGCTGCGGCTTCCAGTGAGCGCGAGCACGCGGTCGGCGAGCTGGCGCACGGTGAATTCGCGCGGGTTCCCGATGTTGGTGGGGTCCGCGTCGCCGCGCTCGAACAGCCGGACGATCCCCTCGATCAGGTCGTCGACGTAGCAGAACGAGCGGGTCTGCGAGCCATCGCCGTAGACGGTGAGCGGCTCGCCCTTCAGCGCCTGGACGATGAAGTTCGACACCACGCGCCCGTCCCGTGGCCGCATCCGCGGGCCGTAGGTGTTGAAGATCCGCACGATCCGCGTGTCCAGCCGGTGATAGCGGTGGTAGGCCATCGTCATCGCTTCGGCGAAGCGCTTCGCCTCGTCGTACACGCCGCGCGGACCCACCGGGTTCACGTTGCCCCAGTAGCTTTCCGGCTGCGGGTGGACGAGCGGGTCGCCGTACACCTCGGACGTCGAGGCGAGCAGGAAGCGCGCGCCTTTTGCCTTGGCGAGTCCCAGGGCGTTGTGCGTGCCCAGCGCGCCCACCTTCAGTGTGGGGATCGGATACTCGAGGTAGTCGATCGGGCTCGCCGGACTGGCGAAGTGCAGGATGCCGTCCACGGGACCGGGGACGTCGATGAACGTGCTGACGTCGTGGCGGACGAACTGCAGGCCGCGGTGGTGCTCGAGGTGGGCGAGGTTGGCGGGCGCTCCCGTGATCAGGTTGTCCATGCCGACCACGGTGTGCCCGAGCGCGAGCAGCCGGTCGCAGAGGTGGCTGCCGAGGAACCCGGCCGCGCCGGTTACGAGGAGGCGCATGCCAGGCGGCGGCCGATACTGTCGTAGGTGAAGCCGAGCTTGGCGAGACGGTCGGGCTCGAAGAGGTTGCGCCCGTCCACGATCAGTGGCCGGCGCAGCAGCTGGCGGATGCGGGCGAAGTCGGGGTTGCGGTACTCCAGCCACTCGGTCACGATCGCCAACGCGTCGGCGCCGGCGAG
>Ga0209376_1003477_pt1 | contig 14223 bp, 14 predicted proteins | sample GraSoiAngelo_134_FD_185891 | JGI IMG/M metagenome (GOLD analysis project Ga0209376, IMG submission 185891) | Grasslands soil microbial communities from the Angelo Coastal Reserve, California, USA - 14_0929_05_30cm (SPAdes) (version 2) | ecosystem: Environmental > Terrestrial > Soil > Grasslands ... | reverse complement strand
GAGTTGAGGCGGGTGCCGACCGCGACCTTCTCGCTCCACACGTACTTGACCGCCCTGGGCCCGGTGATGCGGGAGTAGGGCACGAGCAGGTAGACGGCCAGGACGCTGTCGTTGGTCTTCGACTCGTGCTCGTCGCCGCCCTTGGGGAACTCCAGCGGCCGCCACGACCACGTGAGCACCGGATACGCGTCGAGGTCCCACTCGAACTGTCTGGCGGCCTGGATGCCCAACTCGCGCGACGTCGCCCGCAGGAAGCGAAGGCCTCCCTCCTCCATCACGCGGTAGACGTCCTTGCCGGCGTCCTTGCGGGGCTTCCAGTCGGACGGAAACTGGCCGACCTTCGACTTGGCGAAATCATCGACCGTGATGCAATCGGGCTGGGCGGCGACGCGAGGAGTGAGGGCGATCGGCAGCAGGAGCGTCGCCGTGACGATCGCCGCCAGTCGTCGCGACGATCCGCGCGAGGCGCGCGGCTCGCCTGAGCGGACGAGCGAAGCGGGGTCGGCGTGCGTCATGCCTGAAGGCTAACACACGCCGACCCCCTCGGCGGACGCGCCGCGCCTAGCGAAGGACGCGGCGGGCGATCTCGAACGCTTCCTGGAACTCGTGCACGGCCAACCCGTAACGGCCCTTGGCGAGGTAGCTCAGGCCGTTGTTGAACTCGGACTGGGCCCGCTTCACGCGCCAGTCCTTGGTCCCCGCCTTGGCGAGCGCGAGCGTCAGCTGCTGCTGCGCTTCGTCACGCGCGGCCAGCGCCACGTTGAGGTCCGTCGCCCCCTTGAACAGCCGCTTGACGAACGAGTCGATGGTCGTGTCGGCCGCGGCCAGCGAACTCTTCAAGCTGGCGACCTCGGCCTTCAAGGCGTCGACCTGCTGCTGGAGCGGCGCGACCTGATCCCGCAGCGCCTTGTTCTCCGCGGTCAGGTTCGCGATCGTCGTATTGGCTGCGTTCAGCTGGTTCTGGAGGGTCGAGACTTGGCCCTGCAGGATGCTGACCTGCCCGGTCAGGCTCGCGATGCTCGCGTTCGCCGTATTCAGCTGCCCCGTGAGGCTCGTGACCTGGCCCTGGAGCGCGTTGTTCTGATTCGTCAGGCTCGTGACCTGGCTCTGGAGCGCGTTGTTCTGATTCGTCAGGGACGTGATCGTCCCGTTCGCGGTGTTGAGCTGCGCCTGGAGCTCGGCGAGCTGATCGTCGCACGACGACGACGGCGCCGACGGCGCGCCGCCCGCGAACACCCCGAAGACAACCGGATTGACTCCGACTCCCACGGTGCTGACAACGGCGTTCGTCGCCGCGTCGACCACCGACACGTTTCGGGTGGCCGCGTTGGCCACGAAGACACGGGCGCCGCTGGGATCGGTGGCGACGCCCACGGGATTGCCACCGACTTGCACGCTGCCCAGGACCTGGTTCGTCTGAGCGTGGATCGTGTACAGGCGCTGGTCGCTGGCGTTGGCGACATAGACCAGGGCGCCCGACGGGCTCACCGCGATGCCGTTCAGGGTATCGTCCATGGCGCCCGCCATGACCGTCGCCACCACCGCGTTCGTCGTCCCGTTGATTACCGACACCGTGCCGTCACCGTTGGCGACGTAGACGCGCGCTCCCGAGGGACTCACCGCGACGCCGAAGGGGGCGAAGCCGACGGTCACCGACGTCAGCACCATGTTCGTGGTGGCGTTGACCACCGAGACGGCGTCGCCGAGGATCGCGTAGACGCGTGTGCCGGCCGAGTTCGCCGCCACCCCGCTCGGCGAACCGGGAAGCGGTACGGTCGCGACGACGGTGTTGGACGCGGTCTCGATCACCGAGAGGCTGGCGCTGCCGAAGTTGGCGACGTACACGCGCGATCCCGTGCCGTTCACCGCCACGCCGATGGGCAAGCTCCCGACCGGCACGAGCGCGACGACCGTGAGAGTCGAGGTATCGATCACCGAGACCGTGCCGTCGCCGAAGTTGGCGACGTACGCGCGCGTGCCAGCCGGATTCACCGCCACGCCGTACGGCTGGCGGCCGACGTTCACGGTCACGACGACGGTGTTGGTGGCAGCGTCGATGACCGAGACGGTGCGGTCACCCATGTTGGCGATATACGCGAAAGGCGCTCCTATCGCGGCCGGCACCGCGACCAGCGAGAGCGCGAGCAGACCGACGAGAATTCCGGAAAGCCGCTTCGTTCCGGAAAATCGCTTGAGGAGCGGGCCTTTAGTCTTCATGGTCCTGGGAGAGTGCAGCGTCGATGCCAGCGCTGAGAACGAACACCGCTTCGGGGTGTTGGCGCGAAGTTCGCCGCGAGCGTGAGTCAGAACGGCGTGACGGAACGGCAGCGACTAACGAATTTCGTCAGCTTCCGAAAATTCGACCGGAAATTCACCGCTGGCGATTTCCACCTATTTCGAACCTACACTCCCCCGGCCCAAAACCGCCCAGACACCGATCCTCGCTCGTCGATGTGAAGCGCTTCGCCTCACGAAAGACACGTCGAGAAGATCGGCCAGAAAAATCTCGAGTCCACCCAGCGAATTTTTCGCGGGCACCGATACGCGCCGGGCAGGGCGCCGAGAACGGTGCAGATGCGAGGCGCCGAGGAGGCTCCGACTGAGGCGTATGCCGCATACGCCGCAGGGAGGGGCCGACGAGGCAACGAAGCAGATGCGCCGTTATCGGCGCCCTAGAAGACTAACGACCCCGACGCCACCAGTGGTGAACGAGGTTATCAACCACCTCCCCGAGCTGGCCGATCGTGCGGCACTCTCTGACGAAATCGCACGCCGGCGCATACAGCGGCATCACGCTATCGCCGATGCCCCAGCCCCACTGGCCCTCGGGGTTGAGCCAGATGATGCCCTTCACGCGCTCGCGGATGAGCCGCAGCGCCCACGCCTGGGGGTCGTTGTAGTTGTTGCGCGCGTCGCCCAGGACCAGGATCGTCGTCTTGCGATCGAGGGAGTCGAGCTCGGTCTTCGAGAACCGGCTGAAAGCAAATCCAAAGTCCGACCGGCAGTGGTAATCCACCGGCGCACCCTTCAGGGCCCACTCGATCGCGCGCTCGACCGGATACGTATTGAAGGCCTGCGTGACCTCCGCGATCTCCGACACGAACACGTACGAGCGGACCCGGCTGAAGCATTCCTGGAGGCTCCAGACCAGCTGCAGCATGAAGCGCGAGGCGTTGCGGACCGAGTCGGACACGTCGCAGATCGTGATCAGCTTCGGCTTCTCGCGGTGCCGGCGCTTGAGGAAAATCTCCATCGGGATCCCGCCGTACTGGAGGCTCTTCCGCGTGGTGCGCCGCGAGTCGAGCCGGCCCTTGTGCTCCTGGCGCTGGCGCAGCGCCAGCGCGTCCTTGATCTTCCGCGCCAGGCGCGCGACCACGTTCTTCATCTGCGAGATCTCGTCGGGCGTCAGCGCGAAGAGCGGCTTGTCGGCCAGCACCTCGCGGGTGAGCTTCTCGCCCTGGCGATACGCCCGGCGCTCCAGCTCGCGCTCGACGTGCTGGCGGATCATCCGCTTGAACGCCTCGAGCCGCAGCTCGAGGTAGTTGCGGATCCGCGCGAGCTGCCCCGGGTCGAGGCCGCGCTGCTCCAGCGCCTTCATGATCCGCTCGAGATCACCCTCGATGGCCGACCAGTCGAAGTTGTCGGCGATGCGGCGCGAGAAGAAGCCGACCTGCAGGAAGTACATGAGCCGCTCGAGCCCGGCGTTCTGGCCGCCCGAGCGGATGGCCATCTCCATCTGGCTGCCTTCGCCGCGCATGAGCAGCTCGGTGAGCTCGTCGAGCTCCAGCCCCTCCTCGTCCAGGAGCTGATCGAGCATGTCCTTCACCCGCGGGTCCTCGGGGCCGAGCGCCTTCTTGAGGCCCTCGCCGAGCGCCTCCAGATCCAGGAAGTACAGGTTGAAGAGCCGGTCGAAGGTCGGGTGGTCCCGGTACTCCTTGATCAGCGTCGCGGCGAGCGTCGACTTGAACGTCTCGCGGTCGGAGAGGCCGACCTCCGCGCTCGCGGCCAGCGCGTCGAGCGCCTCCGAGGGCGAGATGCGGATCTCGGCGCGGCGGAGGTCGCCGATGAACTCGAGGATTCGCTGGTCCAGGGGCTACTCCGCCAGGACCTTGTCGAGGGAGCCCTTCACCCGCTCGAGGTCCTTCTCGTGCTTGACCAGCATCGTCAGCGTGGACTCCACGAGCGCCGCGTCTAGCTCTCGGGCGTTCAGGATCACCAGCGAGCGGGCCCAGTCGAGCGACTCGGAGACCGACGGCAGCTTCCGGAGATCCAGCGCGCGGATCTTCTGTACCGCGGACACCACCGACTTCGCCAGCCGCTCCGGAATTTCCGGAACCTTGAGCCGGATGATCTCGAGCTCGTCGGCCGGAGACGGAAAGTCGATGAACAGGTGCAGACACCGCCGCTTGAGCCCGTCGGAGAGCTCGCGGGCGTTGTTCGACGTGAGGACGACGAGGGGGATGTGCTTGGCCACCAGCGTCCCCAGCTCCGGCACGGAGACCTGGAAGTCGGAGAGGACCTCGAGCAGGAACGCCTCGAACTCGGGCTCTGCCTTGTCGATCTCGTCGACGAGCAGGACCACCGGCTGCTCGGCCTGGATCGCCGAGAGGAGCGGGCGCGGCGACAGGAACCGGAACGAGAAGAACGCGTCTTCCTGGCCGGCGATCTTCGCGACCGCGTCCGGCAGCGACGGCGAGTCGGCGATCAGCTCGCCGATACGCTCGCGGAGGAGCTGCGTGTACAGGAGCTGCTTGGCGTACTTCCACTCGTAGAGTGCCTTGCCCTCGTCGAGTCCCTCGTAGCACTGCAGCCGGATGAGCGGCCGGCCGGTGATCTCGGACAGCGTCTTGGCCAGCTCCGTCTTGCCGACGCCGGCCGGCCCCTCGATGAGCACCGGACGGCCCATGCGCGCGGCCAGGAACACGACCGTGGACACGCGACGGCTCGCGATGTAGCGCGCGTGCCTGAACCGCTGCTGGACCTCCTCGACGGACTCGAACATGATGGCTCCCTTTTTATCCCGCTGAATTTCCGATGATTGTACCCCGGAGGGGCGAGACGCGCCTGTGTACAATGCCACATGGCCGACGCGGCCCGCTATCATCGGCTCCAGCGCCGCCTCTCGCTCCTCGGCTTCGTCGTCTCCGCGGCGTATCTCCTCGCGCTGCTGTTCACGCCCGAGGGCCGCGTGTTCGCTCGGTGGTCGGCGGGCGCCGCGCAGTCGCGCTGGGCACAGGTCGGGCTCGTTACGGTCGTGCTCGTCGGCGTTCACACGGCGCTCACGTTTCCGCTGGGCCTGATCCGCGGCTACTGGCTTCCGAAGCGCTTCGGCCTCCTCCATCAGCCGCTCGGTGGGTGGCTCATGGACCGCGTCAAGGCCGCGCTGATCGGGAGCGCGCTCGGCCTGGCCGCGATCGAGATGGTGTACGCGCTGCTCGCGCTCACGCCGCTCTGGTGGCTCTGGACGTCGGCGGTGTTCTTCGTCGCGCAAGTGGCGCTGGCCGCCGTGCTACCGATGTGGATCGCGCCGCTCTTCTATCGCCTGACGCCGCTCGCCGATGCGCGACTCGGTGAGCGACTGCTGGCGGTTGCGCGCCGCGCCGGCGTCGAGGCGATCGGCGTGTTCGTCGCCGACCAGTCGCGGAAGAGCCGCACCGCGAACGCCGCGGTCGTGGGACTGGGCCGGACGCGTCGGATCGTGCTCTTCGACACGTTGCTCTCCGACTTTCCGCCGGAGGAGATCGAATCGGTGCTCGCCCACGAGCTCGGGCACCACGTCCACGGCGACGTGCGCCGCGGCCTGCTGGTCAATGGTGCCGTGAGGCTCGTCACGTTCTGGCTGGCCGCGCTCGCCCTCGACGCTGGGGTACCGTTGTTCGGCCTCGACGGCCGCGCCGACCCCGCCGGGCTGCCGTGGCTCGCGCTCGTCCTGGTGGCGCTGACCCTCGTCCAGCTTCCGCTCGCCAACGGGTTCTCGCGCTGGCTCGAGCGGCGGGCCGACGACTTCGCGCTGGTCACGACCGGCGACGCGCCGGCGTTCATCGCCGCGATGGAGCGGCTGGGCCGGCTCAACCTCGCCGAGCCGAGCCCCAGCCGCTTGCGGGAGCTCGTGTTCTACTCGCATCCGTCGCTGGAGCGGCGGATCGCGCGCGCCCGCGCAAGCCTCGCGTGACGACGGCGCCGCTCGCGGCGACCGCGCGCTAGCCGGACGACGGTCGCTCGGCGAGGTAGGCGGCGAGCGCCGCGTCCCAAGGGCGCAGGTCGTCCTCGCCGAGCGCGGCGAGGTTCGCGTGGCCGAGCACCGAGTAGGCCGGCCGGCGAGCTCGCGCGCCGAATTCCTCGGCGGTCACTGGTGTGAGATCCGCCCGCACCCCCGCGCGCTCGAGCGTGGCGCGCGCGAAGTCGTACCAGCTGGTCTGGCCGGCGCTCGTGAGGTGGTAGATCGAGTGCTTGCGCTTGGGGAGCACTGCCCACACCTTCCGCGCGAGATCGAGCGTGTAGCTCGGGCCCAGCACCTGATCGGCGACGACGCGGAGCTTCTGGCCCTCCCGTCCCCGGCGCAGCATCGTCTCGACGAAGTTTCCCCTGCCCTGGCCCGAGGTCGCGGCGATGCCGAAGAGGCCACAGACACGGAAGATCACCGTTCGCTCGCAGCGCTCGAGCGCCTGCCGCTCGCCGGCGAGCTTCGACTCGCCATAGGCACTCTGCGGAGCGGGCGGATCGGACTCGAGATACGGCGTGCGCTTGCGGCCGTCGAACACGTAGTCGGTCGAGAAATGGACGAACGTCGCGCCGAGCGCCTGGCAGGCGGCCGCGACGGTGCCGACGGCCTCCGCGTTCAGCGCGAACGCCTGCGGCCGCTCGTCCTCCGCGCGATCCACCAGGTTGTAGGCCGCGGTGTTGAGAACGTACGTCGGCCGCAGGTCGGCGAGCGTCGACCGCGCCCGGCGGGCGTCCAGGATGTCGATGTCGCGGGAGCTGAGGCCGATCAGATCGCCCGGCCCGTTGAAGGTCCTGCCGAGATCGAACCCGAGTTGGCCGGTGGCCCCGATCAGGACGAAGCGGTCGCGGCGGCCGGTGTCCCGACCCGGTGGCTCAGCCACCGGCCGCTGAAGACCCGCTCGAGACCGCGAGGGCGACGAGGTGGTCGAGATGCCGGATGTCGAATGGCTTGGGGATGTACGCGAAGACTCCGCTTCCCAGCGCTTCGGCGGCCGCTCGGGTGTCGGCGTTGGCGGTGATCATGATGACGGGCACGTTCACGCCCAGACCGCGGATCTGCTTCAGGAGCTCGAGGCCGCCCATCCGGGGCATGTGCATGTCGAGCAGGATCAGGTCGAACTGCCCGCGCAGCAGAACGATCAGCGCTTCGGCGCCGTCCTTGGCGGATGAGGTCTCGTACGTGTCCGGGTGGCGGAATTGTCCGAAGAAGTCCTTCAGAACCTCGACGACGGGCGGCTCGTCGTCGACGATGAGGACGCGCTTGGTCACGCAGGCAGTATATGACGGAACATCCGGAATTCACGCCGAGGTCGGCGTGAGTGTCGGGGAACTTTACGCCCGAGTCGAGCGCTGACGGCGGGTGCGCCAGAACTCCACGCGGCCCAAGCGCTTTGGACGTGGCACGGAAGATGTACGTCTATATCGGTTCATGAGCGCAATCCCCGAGCGCCGGCGGCACCCGCGGATCCCCGTCTCGTGGGCCGTCCGCATCTCGGTGGACGACGAGACCATCCTCGGCCGCGCCGAGGACGCCAGTCGCAACGGGCTCTGGGTGACCGTCGCCCCGACGACCGCCCTGAAGCGCGGCAAGTCCTGCTGGATCGACATCCTCAGCGAGGAGATCGGCCGCTTCACGGTCGCGGGTGAGGTGCGCCACGTCGCCGGCCGGCGGGTCGGTCTGGAAACCACGCGTCCGGTACCGGTGGCGAGGCTCGAGAACGCCGAGAAAGACTGAAGGACCGCCGGCTTCGAGCGGTAAAGTCCCTCGACACCCGCTATAGCTTCGGAGCCAGGGCCGAGGCGAACAGCTCGAGCTGCTCCATCTCGTCGAACACCGGGTTCAGCATCAGGAAGCCGACCCCCGCCCCGGTGATCTCGGACAGCCGCTCGACGCACTCGGCCGGCTCGCCCCACACCGACACCTCGGCGGCGAGCTCGGGCCGGCCGTAGAACGCGCCGAACCACTCGGCGAGCCTGCGCCCGGCGCGCGCGCGGTCGTGGTCCACCGCGATGTAGACGCGCTTGCCGAGCGGGAACCGCGCGGGATCCTTCCCGCTCTCCTTGATCAGGCCGCGGAGCAGCTTGACCTCGTCGAGGAAGGCCTTCGTCGAGATGGAACCCGCGCCGATGAACGCGTCACCCAGCTCCACGGCGCGCCGGAGCGCGTTCGGGTGGTGGCCGCCGAACCAGAGCGGCGGGTGCGGCTTCTGCAGCGGCTTGGGCTCCATCGACACGTTCTGCAGCTTGTAGAACTCCCCGTCGAAGGCCACCCGCTCCTCGGTCCAGAGACGCTTCATGACGCGGAGACCCTCGGCAAAGCGATCGGCGCGCCGCGCCGACGTGAGGCCGAACGCCCCATAGATCCGCGGATTGCCGCCGAGGCCGACGCCGACGTCGAGCCGGCCGCCGCTCAGGTGGTCGAGCGTCGCGAGCGCCTTGGCCAGATGGACCGGGCTTCGCAGCGCGGTGAGGAGCACGGCCGGTCCGAGCCGCAGCCGCTCGGTGCACGAGGCGGCGTAGGTGAGCAGCGTGACCGGCTCGAGGCTCCGGATCGATCCGAGGATCTGCTCGACGACCCACGCGCTCTCGAAGCCGAGGGCTTCGGCGCGCGCGAGGAATTTCTGGATCCCGCGCAGGTCGAACGCGCCGGACTGAATCGTCTGCGGAATCGCGACGCCGAGCCGCACGCGGCTGTTCACGGCCGAATCCTAGCACAGGAGAGCGGTGGTATAGTTGCCGCTGCGGCGACGGCCGAGCCGTATCCCACGCCAGGAGAGCTGAAAATGAGGGGTCTGAAAGATACGATCGCTCGGGCGATCGACAATCTCGGCGACGATCTGGAAGCCCTCTCGCGCAAGATCCACGACAATCCCGAGCTCGGCTACCTCGAGGTGAAAGCCGCTGGCTGGCTCACCGAATTCCTCACCGGACAAGGATTCAAGGTCGAGCGCGGTGTCGGCGGCGTCGAGACCGCGTTCCGCGCGACCATCGAGACGGGCGACGGACCGACGATCGCCATCCTCTGCGAGTACGACGCGCTGCCGCAGATCGGCCACGCGTGCGGCCACAACGCGATCGCGACGGCGGGCGTGGGCGCTGGCGCCGGGCTGGCGGCCGTGCGCGACAAGCTGCCGACGGGACGCTTGCACGTCATCGGCACGCCGGCCGAGGAGGGCGGCGGCGGCAAGGTGAAGCTGATCCAGGCCGGCGTCTTCCGCGACGTCGACGCCGCGATGATGTGTCACGGCTTCGACCAGTGGGCCGGGCACATGGATCTGCTGGGCATCGTGCGGGTGGGCTTCGAGTTCGCCGGCAAGGCGGCGCACGCCGCCGCCGATCCGTGGGAGGGCGTCAACGCGCTCGACGCGGCGATCCAGACCTACAACAACGTCAGCATGCTCCGCCAGCAGGTGCGCCCCGATTCGCGCATCCACGGCATCATCACCCACGGCGGCGCGGCGCCGAACATCATCCCGGAGTTCGCGGCCGCAACCTTCTACGTGCGCGCGCTCAATCTCGACTACATGTGGGAGATCCACAAGCGCGTGATCGCCTGCGCCGAGGGCGCCGCGAAGTCGACCGGCTGCGGTCTCAAGGTGATTCGGAGCGACGACACGGTGTACGAGACGATGAAGCGGAACGAGACGCTGCTCGGCGCCTTCCGCGCCAACATGAAAGCGCTCGGCATCGCCGAGGGGCCGCCGCTCGGCGACCGCCTCGGCTCGTCGGACGTCGGCAACGTGAGCCAGGTGATCCCGACGATCCAGCCGATGATGAAGATCGCGCCGGCGGGCACGCCGATCCACTCCCGCGCCTTCGAGGCGGCGGCGGTGAGCCCTATCGCGCGCGAGGGCACGTTGAACGCCGCGAAGGCGATGGCGATGACGACGCTCGATCTGCTGGCCGAGCCCGCGCTGGTCAAGCGGGCGCAGGACGAGTTCCGGAGGGCGAAGTGAGCGCGCCGGTCGACGTCAAACAGAAGGTGGCCGGCGCGGTCGATCGTCTCGCCGACTCGCTCGAGGCGCTCTCCCACCGGATCCACGACACTCCCGAGCTCTGCTTCAAGGAAGAGAAGGCGCACGGCTGGCTCACCGAGTTCCTCGAGAAGCACGGCGCCCAGGTCGAGCGCGGCGTCGGCGGGTTGCCGACGGCGTTCCGCGCCACGATCAGGGGGACGGGACCGGGGCCGACGATCGCGATCATGGCCGAGTACGACGCGCTGCCCGGGATCGGCCACGCGTGCGGCCACAACGTGATCGCGACGGCCGGCGCGGGCGCCGGCGCCGCGCTGGCCCAGGCGCTCGGCCGACTCCCGTTCGCGGGGCGCATCCAGGTCATCGGCACGCCGGCCGAAGAGGGCGGCGCGGGCAAGGTGCGGCTCATGGAGGCCGGCGTCTTCGAGGGCGTGGACGCCGCGATGATGGTCCACGGCCGCGGCGGGACGCAGGTGTGGCGACCGTCGCTCGGCATCATCAAGGTCAAGGCGGAGTTCCACGGCAAGGCGACGCACGCGTCGTCGTGGCCGTGGCGGGGCGTGAACGCGCTCAACGCGGTGATCCAGCTCTTCATCGGGCTCGACCAGATGCGCCAGCAGATCCGCCCGGACGCCCGCATCCACGGGATCATCGTCAAGGGCGGCGAGCAGCCGAACATCATCCCCGAGTACACGCGGGCCGACTTCTATCTGCGCGCGCTGACCAAAGACTACTGCCAGGAGCTGCTGCGGCGATTCCGTGGCTGCGCCGAAGGCGCGGCGGCCGCCACCGGCTGCCGGGTCGAGGTGACCGCTGAGCCGACGATCCACGATCCGCTCAAGGCCAACATGACGATGGCGTCCGTCTTCGAGAAGAACCTGGCGTTCATCGACTTCCCGGTGGACCCGGACGACGGCGAGGCCGGCTATGGCTCGACCGACTGTGGCAATGTGAGCCAGGCCCTGCCGACGATCCACCCGTATATCCGAATCTCCCCCGACGGCGTGCCCGGACACTCCCGCGAGTTCGCCGAGTGGGCCCGCTCGCCGATGGCGCGCGCCGGCATGGTCGCGGGCGCCAAAGCGCTGGCGTTGACCGCGCTCGACCTGCTCGCGGCCCCCGACCAGCTCGCCGCCGCGAAGGAAGAATTCAAACGATGAGGATCCTGGCGATCGCCCTCGGGGTGCTCCTGCTCGCGGGCGCCGCGACGCAGGCGGGCGAGATCTCGCTCCGCATCGTCAACGTCGTCACGCCGCAGGACGTGAAGATCTGGGAGCCGACCTCGATCGCGGCCAAGAAGGGCGACAGCGTCACGCTCCAGCTCATCAACCGTCACGCCGACGAGCACGGCTTCGAGATCGCCGCGTTCAGCGTCAAGGAAGTCGTGGGGGGCGAGACGACCTCGACGGTCAAGTTCACCGCGGACAAGGCGGGAATCTTCCCGATCAAGTGTCAGCTGCACCCGGCCCACGTGGTCGGCCAGCTGCTCGTTCTCGAGTAGCGTTCAGTGGCGGCGCGCCCGGGGGCGTTCGCCCTGCTGGGCGCCGGCCTCGCGCTCGTGCTGGCGGCCGGCGCCGCGGGGCAGGACACCGACCCCTCGGTGGGCGCCGCGGTGTTCCGCGATAACTGCGCGGTCTGTCACGGGCCGACGGGCGACGGCCAGGGCATGGCCACGCACCACTTCAAGAGCGTCCCGCGTGACCTCACCAAGGGCCGCTTCAAGTTCCGCTCGACCGCCTCGGGCCAGGTTCCGACCGACGCCGATCTCGCGCGAACCATCACGCGCGGCGTTCCCTCGACCGGGATGGTGCCCCAGGACCATCTGACCGACGCCGAGCTGCGGGCGGTCATCGCGTTCGTCAAGAGTCTCTCGCGGCGCTTTGCCGAGAGCCCATCGCCCCGGATCCTTCCCTTGCCGCCGGCGCCGACGCCGACGGTCGAGCGGGTTGCCCGCGGCGCCCAGGCGTACGTGAAGGGCGAGTGCGCCGAGTGCCACGGCAAAGGGGCTCGAGGGGACGGACCGTCGGCGAAGGACCTCTCGATCAAGCCGACGGACCTGACGCGGCGCCCGTTCAAGAGCGGCCCGGCTGCGGACGACATCGTCCGCACGCTGATGACCGGGCTCGACGGCACGCCGATGCCCTCGTACTACCAGGTGCTCGAGGACGACGAGCTCTGGGACCTCGCCTACTGGATCGGCGCGATCGGCGGGCCGCCCCAGACCACGGACGACGAGCGCGCCGGCTGGCACGTCGAGCGGATGCACCAGCGACGCGGTCGCTAACGAGAGGGCCGGGCGTACGTCAACGAGTGGTGCGTCAGCAGCCTCCCGCTCCTGCTGAAGCTCTCGGCAACGCCGTACACGAGACGCCCGCCGAGCTTCACGACCCGCGCGGTGCAGCGGAACGGCTCGCGCCGCGCGGGGCCGAGGAACGCGCTGGTCATCCCCGCCGTGACCGAGCCATCCCGGGCGCCCAGGCGGGTCATGATCGCCAGCCACATCGCGACGTCGGCGGCCGCCATGAACACCTGGCCGCTCACGATTCCGCCCGGCCGCTCGAAGAGTGCCTGGAACGGCACCTCGAGGGTGCATCGGCCGTCGGCGATCGAGTGGAGCCGGAATCCGTACGCCCGCGTGAACCCAACGTCATCCAGGATGCGCTGGAGCTCGGCCTTCGTGGCGGCGAGCGCCATCGCCGTCATCGATCCATCGCGGCCCGCACCTTCTTCACCTGCTTGAGGTGGTCCAGCACGTGCAGCCGCCACGTGATTGCGTACGCCTTCCAGTCGAGCTCCTCGACCCAGTGCAGCGGAACGACCTTGCCGTCATCGTCCGTCACGTTGACGACCATCACCAGCGGCGCCCGGGCTTCGGTGGTGAACTCGGGGTGAACCGCGGCGAGCGTCCGGAGAATCTCACCGTGAATGCGCCCGAGCTCCGCCAGGAGCCAGGGCCATGGACGGTGGAGCGGCGCCTTGGACTGCAGACTCGCCGGGATCGCCTCGCCCGGCGGGCGAGTGCCGGCCAGCAGGCACCAGAGCTCGTCCAGGCCGGGACGGTGAGTCTCGACGAGATGATCCACGACTTCCTGGATCGACCACTCGCCCGGGAACGCGCGCCGGGCGACCGTCGAGGCCGGGAGCGGCCCGAGGAACGCGTGGAGCGCGCTGAACGACTCGGCGATCCGCTCGTGGATGGTCGCGGCCGGCGTCAGGGTGCCCCTCACCTTGAAGTACTCGCGGGCCTTCGCCTTGGTCGCTGCGACGACGTCCTGATTCATGAAACCTCCCGCGTCAGGTAGCGCATCACGGCCTCCGTGCAGAAGCGCGTCGCCTCGGCGACGCTGAACGCGGTCGCGTCGAACGCGAGCTGGAGCGAGACGCCGTCGACCAGTCCGAGGACCACGGCGGCGGCGCGCCGGCCGTCGGTGTGGCGGAAGGTTCCGGCCCGCACGCCCTGCACGACGACGGCGCCGATCAGCCGGCGCATCCGCTCGTAGAGGGCCGCGTTGATCTCGCGCAGGCGCCGGTCGTGCATCATCTCGCCCCAGAACTCGACGAACACGATCCAGAAGGCGCGCTCCTCGACCGCCAGCCGCAGGCACGCCGCCACCAGTGCCCGGAGCCGCGTCTTCGCGTCCTTGCCGCCGCGGGCCTGCGCCGCCGCCACCCGCCGGTCCAGATCGGCCGTCACCGTCTCGAGCGCGGCCACGAGGATCGCGCGCTTGTCGGCGAAGTAGTAGTGCAGGATCCCCTGGCTCACCCCGGCCTCACGCGCGACCTTTTTCATGGTGAGCCCCGTGTACCCATCGCGCGCCAGACACCGGATCGTCGCCCTGACGATCGCAGTCCGCCTAAGCGGCGCCACGCCCCGCTTGGGGCTCATCCACTCTCCTCGCTCACGTACTCATTCTTTCTTGATTGGCCGACCAATTATCTTTCCGGGGGAGCTCGCGCGTCAAGCGAATGTCTTCGAAGTATTTAGAGCTGGAAGTGCGAGCCGGGGGCCGAGGGAGGCCCAGATGCG
>Ga0209376_1003476_pt1 | contig 14226 bp, 6 predicted proteins | sample GraSoiAngelo_134_FD_185891 | JGI IMG/M metagenome (GOLD analysis project Ga0209376, IMG submission 185891) | Grasslands soil microbial communities from the Angelo Coastal Reserve, California, USA - 14_0929_05_30cm (SPAdes) (version 2) | ecosystem: Environmental > Terrestrial > Soil > Grasslands ... | reverse complement strand
ACCCCGGCGATGCATAATCTCGTCAAACACCCGACTACGTATCACAAAAATGGCCCAACAACCGCCCGAAGGCGTCGTCACCGTCCTCTTCACTGATATCGTCGGCTCAGCTGCCCTCAAGACGAGCCAGGGCGACGCTGCGGCTCAGGAGCTCGTGCGCGGTCATTTCGATCTCCTGCGTCAGCAGGTGGAGTCCCACGGTGGCCGGGAGGTCAAGACCCTTGGCGACGGCCTCATGGCCACCTTCGTCTCCCCCCGCAGCGCCCTGACCAGCGCCATCGCCATGCAACGTGCGCTCGCCGACGGCAATCTTGCAAAGCCTCCGGAACAGCAGCTCCAGGTGCGCGTTGGCCTGAACGCCGGCGAGGCCATTCGCGAGGCCGGGGATCTCTTCGGCTCAACTGTCGACGCCGCCGCCCGCATCTGCGCGAAGGCCGCTGGCGGTCAGATCCTTGCTTCCGAAACCGTCCGAGGCATCGTCGGCGCCGCCAAAGACCTTCAGTTCCGCGACCGCGGCCGCTTCCGACTCAAAGGCTTCCCCGAACGATGGCGCTTGCTAGAAGTCGCCTGGCAGGAAGAGGCGGAGCCCGCCGCGGCTCCGGTCCTCGCGGAGCGTACCCCATACATCGGCCGAGATGCCGAGCGCGCCGAGCTCCGCCGTCTCATGGAGCAGGCGATCGCCGGCCACGGCTCGATCGTCCTGATCCGCGGCGAGCCCGGCGTTGGCAAGACGCGGCTGGCGCAGGAGATCGTCCTTGAGGCCCGCGCCCGCGGCATGTTCGATGCCACAGGGCGCTGCTACGAGATGGAAGGCGCGCCCCCCTACATCCCGTACATCGAAATGCTCCAGCAGTCCCTACGCCGAGGGCCAGCCGGCTTCCGCACCGCTCTCGGTGAGAACGCCGGTGAGATTGCGAAGATACTTCCAGAGCTGCGACAGGTATACGACGACATTCCCGCGCCGCTTGAGTTGCCGCCCGAGCAGGAGCGTCTCTATCTCTTCAACAGCATACGCGAGTTTCTCGAGCGTGTAAGTCATACCTTGCCGCTGCTCCACGTTCTGGACGACCTGCACTGGGCAGACGACGCCACGCTGATGCTGCTCCAACACATCGCCCAGCAGCAGGACAAGATGGCCGTCCTCACCATCGCTACATATCGCGACATCGAGCTTGACGCAGCTCGCCCCTTCGCGCGGACACTCGAGTCGTTGGTCCGGCAACGCCTTGCCCATCGGATCGCTCTCAAGCCGCTGCCAGAGAGCGGCGTTGAGGCGATGCTGCGCGCGCTCACCGGCCAGCCACCGCCACCGGCGCTGGACCAGGCGATCTATCGTGAGACGGAAGGCAACCCGTTCTTCGTGGAGGAGGTCTTCCAGCACCTGTCGGAACAGGGCAGGCTCCTCGATGCCCAAGGGCGCTGGCGCAGTGACCTTCAGGTGGGCGAGCTCGATGTCCCAGAAGGCGTCCGTCTCGTCATCAGCCGGCGTCTCGAGCGGGTGAGCGAAGACTGCCGGACGGCCCTCACTGACGCGGCGGTCGTCGGCCGCGATTTCGGGTTCGAACTGCTGCAGAAGCTTAGCGATCTGGATGCCGACGCACTCCTTGATGCCATCGACGAGGCAGAGCGCGCTAACCTGATCGTGGCCGCCGATGACGTTCCCGTGGTCGCAGGCGATCGCGCGCTGGAGGCGCGCTTCCGGTTCGCCCACGAGCTGATCCGCCAGACGCTAATCAGCGGCCTTTCACTGCCTCGCCGTCAGCGACTGCACCTTCGAGTCGCGGACACGATGGAGCAGGTCTACGGCAAGGGCGCGGAGGCTTACGCCGCGGACATGGCACACCACCTCTACCAGGCCGGCACCGGTGCCGACGCTGCCAAGACCGCGCACTACCTGGTCCTCGCCGGCGACCGCGCGATCGAAGGGGCGGCCTTCCCCGAGGCGCTGCGCAACTATGACATCGCCTTTTCGCTACAACCCGCTGGAGACCTCGGGGCGAGGGCCGATCTCTTCTACAAGCGCGGGCTGGCCCGGCGCACCCTCGACCGCTGGGACGAAGCTCTCGCGGATTGGCGCGAGGCAGCGAGCGCCTACGAACGGCTCGGAAATACGGAAGCGGCGGCCCGCACCTACGATGACATGTGCCATCACCTCTCCTGGGGCCTGCGACTGGCCGAAGTGTTGGAGCTCAGTCAGCGCGGCCTCGCGATACTGGGCCGGCGCGACAGCGCCCACCGTTGCCGCCTACTCGGTTATGGCGGCATTACCTTGAGCGTCGCCGGGTACTACTCAGCGGGGTTCGCCATGATCAAGCGGGCCGTAGCCATGGCTGAGAGAATTGGCGATGACGAGCTCCTCGGTCAGGAGATCGAGGCCCTTGCCATCCATCACCTGGCTTACGGGGAAATACGCGAAACCGCCAAGTTTGCACTGAAGGCTGCGGAGCTACTGCGCCGGGCGGGTGGCCTTTGGTACCTGGTGGACGACCTTTTGTTTGCCGAAGGCGCGCTATTTATGACCGGGCGGACGGCGGAATCCCTCGCGTTATGGCATGAGCGCCAGCCGCTTGCGGAGCGACTCGGCCGGGTGGAGCTGAGGTGGGGCTTCGACGCGTCGGCTACGGAGACCCTTCTGCGCACCGGAGACATCCATTCGTTTGAATTGTTCTGGAAGAGTGCCGCAGAACACGCGCTCAGCCTTCAGGATCCCGGGTCGATTTGGCAAACTCACATCAACCTGGGAGTGGTGCATTTCTGGAAGGGGCGCTGGCAAGAGGCGCTCGACAGCTTCGAGGAGGCAGAGAAAAACGAAGCGGCCGGAGCCTTCTCCGGATGGGCCCCAGCGTTCATCTTGCTGACCAGGGCGTACATAGGGGATGGGCGAGGCGCGCTGGCGATCCTGCGCCGGGGGCCCAGCGCAGCGCCCGAGCCTGAAAGCCACTCGGCTAGCTCTCTGCTCTTCCCCATGCTGAAGGCTGCCCGAAGCTCAGGCCTCGGACTCACAGGCCTTTTGGGCATCATCCGCGAGTCGCGGTCGATGAGGACGCGCAGCTTCTTGCCTCGGCGCGGGCGCCGTATCACGAACGGTACCTGGACGGTGCTCTTAGCGGCGGTGGAAGGATTGGCCATCGCCGGCGAGAAGGCTGAGGCGGCGAAGCTATATCCCGTCGCGCTGGAGGCTATAAAGACAGGCGCTCTCTTTCGCCCGTACGATTTCCGGCTACTTGACACGCTGGCGGGCATCGCCGCCGGCGCCGGCGAGAACTGGACGCAGGCGGAGGAGCACTTCCGGACCGCCCTGCGCCGCGCCGAAGAGCTGCCCCACGCCATCGAGCAACCGGAGGCCCGCCGCTGGTACGCCTGGATGCTCCTCGAACGCAACGCCCCCGGCGACCCCGAGAAGGCCCGTCAGCTCCTCACCGAAGCGCTCGAGATGTACCGCCGCCTCGGCATGCCCAAGCACGTCGAGCTCGCGGAGGGGCTCCTCGCCCAGGCGCAAGGCGCTTAATCCGCCTCGTACCTCGTAGTTCGTACCTCGCACCTCGTTGGTCTTACCTCTTACCTCTTACCTCTACCACTCCCCTCATTCTTCCACCTTCCCTCCTCGCCGCTCGCGACCCTCGTCTATCCGTGTCGCCCGTCACTATTCCCACACACACCGTCTGCTATAATGAACCCGAGGCGCCCCGCCCGCCGCCAGGCAGACAGGCCCTCACGCCCATCCCGATCGGAGGTACGACTCATTGACACCTGAAGACTCATTGGAGGGCACGGCGAGGGAGGAGAACTCGATGGCCGCCCTCCTCGAAGCCGAGACCGCCTACCCCGAACTCCGCCGCGGCGAGATCATCGAAGGCGTCGTGGTCGGCAGCGATCGAGAGGCTATTCTCGTCGACATTGGCGCCAAGTCCGAAGGCGTCGTCCCCCCGCACGAAATGCACTGCCTCCAGCCCGAGGGGTCGTCGCGACTCAGTATCGGCGACAAGGTCCTCGTCTTCATCGTCCAGCCGGAGTCGCCGGAGGGACAGATCATCCTCTCCCTCGACCGCGCCCGCGGTGAGCGCGGCTGGCGCGTACTTCAAGACTACATGGACCGCAACGAGGCCTTCGAGGCCTACATAACCGGAAGCAACAAGGGCGGTCTGCTCGTCAACGTCGAGGGCGTCAACGCTTTCGTCCCGCTCTCCCAGCTCGTCAGCGGCCCGGACCGCGGCTCCCCAGAGAATACCCAGAACGCCCTCTCCCAGTGGGTCGGCAAGACCATCACCCTCAAGGTCATCGAGCTCAACCGCCGACGCAACCGCGCGATCCTCTCGGAGCGCGCCGCTGTCCAGGAAAAGCGTGCCGCCGAGAAGGAACGCCTACTGCACGAGCTTCAGGAAGGCGACGTCAAGACCGGCACAGTCACCAGCATCCGCGACTTCGGCATCTTCGTGGACATCGGCGGCGCCGACGGCCTCGTCCATCTCTCGGAGCTCTCCTGGGAGCGCACCCCCAAATCCCCTCACGAGATGTTCTCCGTGGGCGATGAGGTCCCCGTCTTCGTCCTCAAGATCGACAACGAAAGCAAGAAGATCGCCCTTAGCGTCCGCCGCGCCCAGCCCGAGCGTTGGGAAGAAATCGTTGCCAACTACAGGGAAGGCCAAATCGTTCCCGGCCAGGTGACCAAGCTCGCCCCCTTCGGCGCCTTCGTCCGCCTGGAGGGGCCCATCGAAGGCCTCATCCACATCTCGGAGCTCGTCGACCGCCGCATAAACCACCCGCGTGAAGTCGTCGACGAGGGCGACGTCGTTCCCGTCAAGATCGTTCGCATCGAGTACGACCGCCATCGCCTCGGCCTCAGCCTGCGCCAGGCGCGCGACAAGGCCGAAGGAGACGATTGGTCCTTCAACGAGGCGGGCAACGTCCTCTCGGCCCCGCAAGAGGCGCTCGATCGTCTGGGAGTGACCGCGCCGCCGCCCCGCGAGGGCGGACCGGATGCCTACGTCGCCGAAGACGGCGCGAAGGCCGCCGACGAGGTAGCCGTCGCCGAAGCGGGAGCAGAGGCGCCGGCCGACACCGTCTCGCCACTGGAAGTCGCGACAGAGGCTTCACCCGAGCCGGCAGAAGCTGAGGCCGCTGCGGAAGCGGCTCCGGAGGAGCCGGTAGAGGCAGAGGGAGAATCCACACCCGAGGCCGAAGCCGAGGTCGCGCTGGAAACAGCTACCGAGGAGCCAGCCGAGCCGGCCGAAGACGAAGCCGCGCCGGAAGCAGCTATTGAGGAGGACGAGGAGGAAGGAGAATCCGCGCCCGAGCCGGAATCCGTACCTGTAGCCGAAGCTGCTTCCGATCAAGAAGCCGAAGAGGCGGCACCGGACGCGGCCGCGGAACCGGAGTCGTCTGACTCTGAAGCCGTCGCCGAAGAGGCAAGTGAAGAAGACGTTACAGATGTTGAAAACGACGAACCGAGTGTAACGGACGAAGAGTCCCCAGCGTTGAATACTGTAAGAGAGGATTGAGCTAGAGGGCTGGTACTGAGTTATGGCAGATAGATTCGATAAATTTACTGAAAGAGCCCGGCGCGTCCTCACGCTTGCCCAGGAGGAAGCGCTCCGCTTCAACCACAACTACATCGGCACAGAGCACCTGCTCCTTGGCCTCGTCCGCGAAGGCGAAGGCGTAGCCGCAAAGGTCCTCGCCAACCTCGGTGTCGAGCTCAACAAAGTCCGCTCCGCCGTCGAGTTCATCATCGGCCGCGGCGATCGCGCCGTCATGGGTGAGATCGGCCTCACCCCGCGCGCCAAGAAAGTCATCGAGCTCGCCGTCGACGAGGCCCGTCGCCTCGGCCACCACTACATCGGCACAGAGCACCTGCTCCTCGGACTCGTCCGCGAGGGCGAGGGCATCGCCGCCGGTGTTCTCGAAAGCCTCGGCGTCAGCCTCGACAAAGTCCGCGCCGAAGTCACCCGCATTCTGTCGCAGAGCATGCCGCAGGGCGCCGCTTCCGGCGGCCGCTCCGCTACGCGCACTCCAACCGTCGACCAGCTTGGCATCGACCTTACCTCCGCCGCTCGCGCCAACAAGCTCGACCCCGTCATCGGCCGCGAGAAGGAGATCGAGCGCGTCGTGCAGATCCTCTCGCGCCGCACCAAGAACAACCCGGTCCTTATCGGGGAGCCCGGCGTCGGCAAGACCGCCATCGTTGAGGCCCTCGCGCAGCGCATTACGCGCAGCGAAGTCCCCGAGATGCTCCTCAACCGCCGTCTCGTGACTCTCGACATCGGCTCGCTCGTCGCCGGAACCAAGTACCGCGGCGAGTTCGAGGAGCGCCTGAAGAAGGTTATCGAAGAGCTCAAGGGCGCCGGTAACTGCATCCTCTTTATCGATGAGATGCACATGCTCGTCGGCGCCGGTGCTGCCGAAGGCGCGGTTGACGCGGCCAACATCCTCAAACCTTCCCTCGCCCGCGGCGAGCTCCAGTGCGTCGGCGCAACCACCCTCGACGACTACCGAAAGCACATCGAGAAGGACGCGGCCCTTGAACGCCGCCTCCAGCCGATCATGGTCGCCGAGCCCACGGTCGAAGAGACGATCCTCATCCTTAAAGGCGTGAAAGCCCGCTACGAGGAGCACCACAGCCTTACCATCTCTGACCAGGCCCTCGAAGCCGCGGCCGAGCTGGCCTCCCGTTACGTGCCTGACCGCTTCCTGCCCGACAAGGCCATCGACCTCGTTGACGAGGCCGCTTCCCGCGTGCGGATCAAGCGCTCCTACGCTCCGCCCTCTTACCAGGAGGCCAGCAAGGGGCTCGACAGCCTGCGCCGCGAGAAGGAAGAAGCCATCGCCAACCAGCAGTACGAGCGCGCCGCCGAGCTACGCGACCGCGAGGTCAAGCTCCAGGACAAGCTCGAGGGCATGGAAGGAGACTGGAAAGAGGAACGCGAAGAGCACAAGCCGGAGGTAAACGCCGAAGACATCTCGGAGGTCGTCGCCATGTGGACGGGCATTCCCGTCACCCGCATCGCCTCCGAGGAGTCGCAGCGCCTGCTGCACATGGAGGACGCCCTCCACGAGAAGGTCGTCGGCCAGGACGAGGCGATCCACAACATCGCCAAGGCCGTCCGCCGCGCCCGCGCCGGCCTCAAGGACCCGCGCCGTCCCATCGGCGTCTTCATGTTCCTCGGCCCCACCGGTGTTGGCAAGACATACCTCGCGCGCATCCTCGCCGAATTCATGTTTGGCAGCGAAGAGTCCATGATCAAACTCGATATGTCCGAATTCATGGAGAAGCACAACGTCTCACGTCTCATCGGCGCGCCTCCCGGATACGTCGGCTACGACGACGCCGGCCAGCTGACGGACACCGTCCGCCGCAAGTCATACTGCCTCATCCTGCTCGACGAGATCGAAAAGGCGCACCCAGAGGTCTTCAACATGCTCCTCCAGGTGTTCGACGACGGCCACCTCACCGACGCCAAGGGCCGCCGCGTGGACTTCCGCAACACGATCATCATCATGACCTCCAACGTCGGCTCAGACCTTATCCGCAAGGAGACCGCGCTTGGCTTCTCGATCAAGACCGAGGACTCGAAGGCCGAGGCGGCGCAGTACGACAAGATGAAGGACAAGGTCCTCACGGCCATGAAGAACGTCTTCCGGCCTGAGTTCCTCAACCGCCTCGACGCGACCGTGGTCTTCCACGCTCTCACCAAGGAGCACATCCGCGAGATCGTCGAGAACGAGATGAAGGGCATCGAGAAGCAGCTCACCGCCAAGGGGGTTGCTCTCGAGATGACCCCCGAGGCCCTCGACTGGATTGGCGAGAAGGGCTACGACGTCGTCTTCGGCGCCCGTCCCTTGCGCCGCGTCATCCAGAACGAGATCGAGGACCGCCTCTCAGAGGCCCTCCTCGAGGAGCGCTTCGCCTCAGGCGACACCGTCAAGATCGACGTCCAGAACGACGAGATCGTCCTCACCAACGTCACCGAACCCGCCCTCGCATAAACAGGAACCGGCGCTAGATCGAAAGGGCCGCCCGCTAGGGCGGCCTTTCCGCTTGTGTCATTCTGAGCGCCGACGAAACCCGCGCGCGGAATCCCGCCTCTACGCGAAGGAATCTGGCGGCGGCGTGGGGTGTGAACGGCCTTCGCGCGCCGTCATGTCACCGGCCTCTTTCGCCCGCAAACAGGAGCGCCCCGGGCCGGGAGGGTCGTGGACCCGGCCGGGGCGCTCGTGGCCGCGCGGGGCAGCGCGTCCAGTGGTATTAGCCGCGCGATTGGCCGTCAGCCACGGGGGCTGCAGCGGGTGGCGCCGATCATGTACTAGCGAGACCGTTATCTGCGTATCGAGATGTTCCCGGCGATCAATACGCCCTCCGCCTCGTAGGTCTGGTTCGGCCCGGACACCATGATCTTGAACTTGTCGGTTGAACCGGGCTGCGCGCAGTCATCGATCTCGACGGCGAAGCTCTGATCCGCTGAACCGTTCACCGTCGCCTTGCCCGTGAAGCGAGCGTGCGTATTCGTCCCGCACGCGCCATCGCTGATCGCAAGCATCTGAAGCGATGTCGCCTTGAGGTCGACGCCCGCGCGTTGGTCCTTGTACGTCAGGTTCCCGCTCGGTGCTGCATCGCCGCTCGCATACTGCACAACGAATCCGAAGTTCGCCTGCCCGCCGGCGCTCGCATTGGCCGAGCCAGAGTGAATTATCATCGTCGCGGGCTGCAGCACTTGGCCAGTCAGCGCGTCGGTCGCGGGCTCGCCTGTACCGGGGTCTATCTGGCCGCCTCCGCTCACCTTCCCGGGTGTCGAACAGTTCACACCCTCGCTCACGAAGCCGCGTGCGCAGAGCCAGTCCGACTCGATTTCGCGGCCCATCGGCGCCGTCTGTCCCCACATCCAGAAATGCGGCGTTTGGGGAAGGAAGGGAGAAGACACATCGCTGCTCCCTGAGAAGAACGTCCTTTCCCGCTCCAACCCTTCTTTGGAAAAGGCGAAGTCGGAATCAGTCACAAAGATGAGGACCGGGATTGTGACCTCATTCAGTCTCGCCATGTCAATCGGCACTGTGCCCGGCACCGAGTTGATATCACCACATGGGTTCAACTGACGCTTATGATCTGCGATCGCCTGTTTGACCGCCTGGAAGACGGTCTCATCGGTGTATGGGAAGATCTCACGCAAGAGAGGCTCATCTTGGGAGAACTCTTCGTCGGTTATCGCCGGGAAGTAGTGGTAGTTCGGCGCCCCCTGGTCAGACGGCTGGCCGCCCTGCAGGCAGGCCGCGCCTGCCTTGATGGACCATTCTGTTATCTTCTGTGTGAATCCGGTGTTCGCGAACGCGCTGATGAATAGGCCGTCAATGTCCTTGTACGAATAGGCTTCCACTTCGGCTATCGTTGCCCCGGTGTCATGTCCTGCTAGGGCCACCTTCGAGAACACGACATGCGTCCCGTCTGGGAGTTGCGCTCCCTGGCTTCTGAGCTGGCCGATGATCTGGTGCACCACATCGGCCGCGCTTCCCAAACAGCTTTCGAACCCAGGCGGATGATCGCTCGGAGAATAGCCAAGACGGTTGATCACGAGCGACACGTGGCCCAGCTTCGCCATCTCTACAGGCAGGTCATAGCCGGGAACCAGCTTGAAAGACCAGTTGGGTTCCGACGAACTGAAGCCGTGCACGTAGAAGGTAATCGCCCGCGGCCCGGGCCCGTAGATGATTGACTGCGGCCCAACCAGGTGCCCCCGAACTGTGTATGGCAACCCGTCGAACGGGCATGCCGCACCCGATGTGTTGGTGTTTACTACCTGGAACGAGACCGGAAGCTCGAGGATCGTGTCGGCGGCGCGGGCTTCTCGCGCACCGTTGTCCGCCATCGAGATGGCGAGCATCGCAAGAATGGCGCAAAGCGCAACGAAGGTCCGGAGTGTCATGATTCCCTCCTTTGGACTATGGCAGCAGATGTTGCATATTAGATAGTGTAGACTATATGATTGTCAAGTCTACACTTGACAATGTTTTCAACCGAGCACAAACTAAAAGCGAGCGCTCGCTATAACGGGGTACACGAATGAAATCGAAAGTCGAACCGAAGCGCAGCTACAAACAGTTCTGCCCGCTCGCCCGCTCCCTCGATATCCTGGGCGAGCGCTGGACGCTGCTAATCGTTCGCAACCTGCTTGTCGGGCCGCAGCGCTATAAAGACCTGCTCGACGGGCTGCCCGGGATCGGCACCAACCTGCTCGCCGCCCGGCTGAAAGATCTCGAGAAGGAAGGGATAATCCGGCGACGCAGTCTGCCGCCTCCAGCCGGCTCTACCGTCTACGAGCTGACAGAACGCGGCTGGGGACTCGAGGAGCCGATTCATGTCCTGGGCCGCTGGGGTATTTGGACAATCCGTCAGGATTCGCCAGAGGATGAATTTCGCCCGCGTTGGGGCGCGGCTGGCCTCGGGATCATCTTCCGGCCGGAGGCGGCCGCTGGAGTGCATGAGACCTACGAGGTCCGCATCGACGGTGAAGTCTTCTCCGTTCGCGTCGATGATGGCGCGCTCGAAATCGTGCAAGGCGTGGCACGCGATCCCGACCTCGTGATGTCCTGCGATAGCGCCACGTGGCGCGCCATGAGCTCGTCCCTCACCCCCGCCGACGCTCTGACGACTGGCCGGCTAAAGATCGAAGGCAACCCTGCCGCGGTGGAGCACTTCGCCCGTATGTTCCGCGTGCCCACCACCTAGACGACGCCTTGGCGCCGGCGCATCCAAGAGCCGCGCTCGCGTCGCCTCAGCTTAGACCTCTTCGACCGGGCGATCGCTCTCTGCTGGGCGGATGTCCTGTAACTGTCGAGCGCTGTGGACTACAAGCCGCGTGGACGCGGGCACAGCTGCACTAGCAGGCCTTCGCAAACAGCCCGGCCTCGCGGGCGATGTCGAAGATATCGACTAATCGGTCTTCGACATATCCATCACATCGGCGTAGTGGTCGTTATTGATGTCGGCGGGCCACGCGTTCGTGCCGCATTTCATATTCGGATTCGTCCCGATCGTTGCCTCAGCGGAGTCCGGCCAGCCATCCCCGTCCGTATCGGTCAGTTGTGTGCTCCGACACGAATCGCTGCCGCTATCAAGGATCGTATTGGACGTGTTCACGAACTGCCACGAGTAATTGGTCGGGTTCAACGTCAACTTCATAATCCCCAAAGTTGCAACGGCAAACTCCTGCCCTGGCTTCGCCTCCGTGACGTCATAGTTGCCGTTGCCCCCCGTGCCGACAATGAAGTGCCGGATGCCGTTCGGGTCGCTGTTATTGCCCGCCCGGTTGTATCTTGCGTAGCGGGCGTACAAGTGGTCATGCCCCTGGAGCACGAGGTCCACTCCCCCGTCATAGAGTTTCTGCCACACGTTGTCCCCGCCCAGGTAGGCGTCGGCAAAGTGGCCTTCGTCGTCGCTGTGAACGCTCGATGGCGCGACGATCGGGCGATGCCAGTACGCCAGCGTAACACCTTCGTGTTTGCCGCGAGATCGTTCGTCAACCAGTTGAGCTGGGCGGTGTGGTCGCAGAAGTCATACAATGTCCCGTTGCATTCGCTGTTCAACGCGATGAAATGCCAATCCCCAACATCGTACGAATACCAGCCCTCGCCCCGTCTTCCCGCGCGGCAGGTGTAGTCGCAGGTCCCCGAGCCAACCCCGTTGAAGTAGTCGAAGTAGCCGTTGCCATCGACCGAGCAAGACGTGTCATGGCTGTCGTGGTTACCTATGGCCGGCCGCGTCCGTGACTTGAACGCGCCCCACGAGTTCTGGTAGTTGGCATTGAAGGCATCCAGGCAGCCGTCGGGGTACTGGTTATCGCCCATCGTGATCACCTGGGCGTCTGAAGGTACGAGCGCCGCTGTCTGGTTGTCCCCGGAGCCGGAGCTGCTGATATCACCCGCGCCGGCCGCCACTGTAATGGCTGCCTCGCTGCGGGACGCTGGGCCGAAAAGCCCGGCCGCGACAATAGCTACTAGTACAACTCGGCGCATAAACCTCCTACTTGACCGACGGATTATAGCAGAGGCCAAGTTCGGGTATGCCCAAGAAGCGGTACGGCCGGTGTTTCATATTCCTATCGAACAGATATAGCGATGCGAATATCGACCTGTCATTCCGAGCCCGGCGCATGGGACCGCGTTGTGATTGGAAACTTGACAGCTTATGGACCGAAACGCTATTCTTGAAGTAGACAATCGCCAACTGGGGGGCAACTTCTGATAAAGGCAATCACGCGCCGCTGCACGGTCTGCGGCCTGAGCAGGCGTACAAAACGTCGACAGCTCGAGATCTACGAAAGGGAAGCGCGCTCATGGCGCAGGTGTCGGCGCCCGCTCTGCTCGCGCTGCGGGCCTCGGCTGGCTCTGGCCGCGATAAACGGTGGCGTCCTTAGCGCCCCGAACGGCACCCTGATAATCGATGCGGCTCGTGCCTCAGGCGCACAACCCATGCCGGTCGGAGACCGGGGACCTCATGACCGTATCACACCGCCACCGCCCAATCCCGTCGTCATTGCGATTTGGCTGCTGTCAGTGCTCGTCATAATCGCTTTCGGTATCTTGGCGACTTTTACGTCGCCCGTCTTCTTCTTGGGCGTAATCTTCCCGTTCATTCCGCTTGCCGCGGTGGCCGGCAGGTCCTCCTCCTAGCACCAGAGTCTCCTCCAGATTTCCTGTAATTACCGGACACTTTATGCGTCTATAGCTTGCGGCCTTAGTACCTGCGGTCGGGCGTCAGGGTATTGCGGCCTGATTTTACCGACCAATGACGAAACGCGTACTTCCGTACCTACGGTTCGCCGCTGTGCTCGTTGCCGCGCTCGCGGCGCTCCCGGCCATCGCCGCCCACGCTATGCCTCCCGACAACGACGCCTTCGGTGCGCCGATTGTCATCCCGCCGTCCCCTCTTCCCTACAACAACAGCCAGGACGTGAGCGAGACCTCACTGGAACAGTTCGAGCCGAAAAACTGCAACCTCACGTCCCACTCCGTCTGGTATGCCTTTACGCCCGACCAGGATGGCACCCTTAAGATCACGACACTGGGGTCTAATTACGACACGACGGTCTCGGTCTACACAGGCGCGGATCTAGGCTCGCTCTCGCTTGTCGCCTGCAACGACGACACAGAGAACGTGCTCCAGTCCGCAGTCAACTTCCCGGTCTTCAGGAACACTACGTATCGCATCCAGGTCGGCAGCGTAGAGTTCACTGCCGGAATGCTCACGATCAATCTTTTCTTTGGCATCCCTCCCGTCAACGACAACCGCGCCAATGCGTTCATCGCCGCGCCCTTGCCCTACACGGACACTCAGGACACCACGGTCGCCTCCGAAGAGGTCGGCGAGCCGATCCTCTGCGGGGGCGTCGTGATCGGGAGGACGGTCTGGTACAGCTTCACCCCAACGCACGACGTCAACGTCACCGCAAGCACCTTCGGCTCGAACTTCGACACAGTTCTGGCCGTATACACCATCCCCAACTCGCTCCTGGTCCAGCTCACCTGCAACGACGATACCGTCGGATCAACTTCCGAAGTGCAGTTTCTCGCCAAGAAGGACGTCACGCACTGGATACAGGTCGGAGGCTTCGGGGGCGCTTCCGGCAACGCGATGTTGACCGTCTCGCAAACGGCGAGCGCAACTCCAACGCCCACCCCAACGGCAAGCCCCACACCCACGCCTTCGCCCACAGCCACCCCCACTCCCACGTCGACACGGACTCCCACAGCTACCCCGACACCCACCCGCACGCCCACGCCGACCCCTACCGCCACCGCAACCCCTACGGCAACCCCCACTCGCACGCCAACAGCGACTCCGACCCTCACCGCGTCCCCGACGCCCACTCAGACTCCAACAGCCACCCCGACTGCCACAGCAACCCTTACGGCAACCCCCACTCGCACGCCAACGGCGACTCCAACTCCCACCGCGACGCTAACCGCGACCGCCACGCCAACCCGCACTGCGACCCCTACCGCAACCGCGACCGTCACGCCGAGCCCGACGACCACGCCGACGGCGACACCGACTCCCACCAGTACACCCACGGCAACACCGACTCAGACCTCAACCGCTACACCAACCGCAACCCCTACCTCGACCTCGACTCGAACTCCGACCGCTAGTCCGACTCCAACCGCCTCTCCCACCCCTACACCCACCCCGACGGCAACACCTACCTCGACGCCAACCCCTACCGCAACCGCGACCGTCAC
>Ga0209376_1003475_pt1 | contig 14233 bp, 13 predicted proteins | sample GraSoiAngelo_134_FD_185891 | JGI IMG/M metagenome (GOLD analysis project Ga0209376, IMG submission 185891) | Grasslands soil microbial communities from the Angelo Coastal Reserve, California, USA - 14_0929_05_30cm (SPAdes) (version 2) | ecosystem: Environmental > Terrestrial > Soil > Grasslands ... | reverse complement strand
GATCGCTGACCTCGGTGGAGGAACCAGCCGATCTCGATTGCTATTCTTCTTTCTGGGCGATGTACGTCTTCGTCTCCGGCACATACCAGCGCGTCGTCTCGCGGAAACGATGCCAGAAATCATGAAACGCCGACAGGTCGCGTGACTCGACGAGTATCATCCCGTTATACGTGGTGCCCCAGATATGGGCATACTCAGAGACAATCGCAACATCCTTCGGCATTTTTTTCTTGAACTCTTCCCAGCCCGTTGCAGCTTTCTTCTTGTCCGCCTCGGTGAGTGGTCTTACCCGGAAGAAGATTAGGAACGCGAATATCAAGGACACATCGCCTAGCTCCGACCCGTCTTGGAGTGGATTAATCTGGCTTTCGGAGATTCACCGCGGGGCGGTATCCCTTCTCGTCCGGTCGGCCGGTAACACCCGTCTTTAGTTCGGGAACCGTCACTAGCATTCAGTGATGATGAGGCGGAAGCGCTAGGCGATACTGTTGAGGAAGCCGATCTTACTCTTAGTGCTCGCCCTATCCTCCATGTTCATCCTCCCAGTAGCCACGGATCACCCAGGAAACACGCCCATTGCGGCTCTCAACGCCGGTCCAGTGGGAACGACCGACTATCCTTGGACTATGTTCCACTATGATGCTCAGCGCGCCGGGGTCACTCCTGCTTCTGGTCCTGCCTTACCGCGCCTGATGTGGAATTACACGACGGGAAGTCTTGTCTATCCATCGGCGGCGGTTGCGGATGGTTACGTTTTCATCCCATCCTATGATGGATCTGTATACGCGCTCGACGAGTACACGGGCTCTCTAATCTGGTCATTTCCAACAGGCGGGAACATCATAGGAACCCCCGCGGTCGGCAACGGAATGGTCTACGTCTCGTCCAAGAACGGTTACGTGTACGCTCTCAACGAGCAGAACGGTGCGGTCAACTGGAGGATAGCGAACGATAATCTCACGCCCGTCACGTCTTCTCCCGTCCTGGCTGATGGCATGCTATTCTACGGTACGTTTCTGTCGCCCTCCTCAGGCTTCGCCGAAGTGCTTGCCGTGGATCCGCAGACGGGCGCGGTGATCTGGAAAAATACGGGCATCCCGGACTACATCGAAGGCTCCCTTTCGGTCAGTAACGGACGGGTCTTCTTTGGAGTGGGCGCTTTCAACCCGGCTTTGATAATTGCTCTCAACGAGACGACGGGAGCCCAGCTGTGGAGCTATGGTACTGGGATAAGAACAACAGTTACCAGCGCTCCTGCCGAGGCCTATGGTAACGTGTACATTGGTCTCGATGGCAACAGGTTCCTGGCTCTCAACCAGGCCACCGGCAGTCTTGTCTGGTCGTTCAACACGGGGGGCGGGACAAATGCCACAACCCCGGCTATCTATAATGGGATTGTCTATTTCGGGACTAGCGCTGGAATCGTCTATGCGCTCAATTCAACAACCGGTACCACTGTCTGGCGATATCCAGCGGCAGGCACGATCGGGCCTGTAACGTCTTCTCCAGCCCTCTCACTGGGATCCAACACTCTCTATGTTGGCTCTAATGATCGCTACCTCTACGCGCTGAGCATGACGACGGGAACGTTGCGGTGGAGATACCTTGCGGGTGGACAAGTCTCCTCCTCGCCCGCCGTAGCCGACGGCCGGGTCTTCTTCGGCTCAAAGGACCGCAAGGTCTATGCGCTGGGTGCGACCGTGCCGAGACTATTCGAAACGATAACCTCCAGTCCTACTGTCCTCGAGCCGGGACAGAATGCGACATTGACGATAATCGTAAGGAACAGCACAGCCCCACAGGCGGGAACCAACCTGACTTTCACAACACCACCACCAATGAGCTGGGTGCTCTCCCAGCCCGTGCCAACTGGCATCGGGATCTATCAGGTGAACTTTACAGCGCCACCGCCCAGTCAGATAACTTCCACTGTAATCATAACTGTCCAAGTCACTGCGAGTTTGACAGGATATCTTAGTGCGACGAACCAGACGAGTATTACCGTGAACCCGTTTCCCTTGTTGACCGTCGCAGTCTCGCCGAAACCGTCCTCGATTACGCCTGGTGGAGAGATTACGTTGATGATCAAGGTCACTAATGGGACTGATACTGTTCCGGGAGCCTCGCTCAATTTCTCGTCCTCGGTGCCGGGGGGTAGTTTCTACTCGATTTCTGATTCGGGCAATGGAAACTATACGGCGATATTCGGTACGCCGCTTCAGAGTTCGAGTCCTGTTGTGACGGTTCGTGCTTACAAGAGCGAGTTTACGCCGGGACAGGGCCAGACTACGGTTGTGGTTAACGGGGTTCCGAACCTAACCACTCTCAAAGTTTCCGGAATACCCATCTTTCTGTTGGTGGCGGGAGGCGTTATCCTCTTTCTGTTGATCCTGGCGGTTCTTGTTCGGAAGAAAAAGTCCGATTATCATCATATTGCTCCTCAGTCTTCGTTCTCGTACTGATTTTCCGGGAAGGCTTAACTAGGCGTTTTCTCTGCCGGTTTCTGGGGTTGGCGGCCATAGCTGGGAGCTAGGACCCGTACCCATTCCGAACACGGAAGTGAATCTCCCAGGCGATCTCGGTGGTAGTGTGGTGCGAGAGCCCACGCGAAGCCCTGACCGCTGCCAACTCCATTTTGAGACTTTAGAGTTGGGGACGCTTCTGATCATGGCCAAATTATTATTCGTGAGTTCTGAAGCTGGATTTGCACACTATCAATCTTTATAACATTCAGCCGAGAAGTATCCTTTAGATTCCGTTCTTGCTGACCGTTGTCCCGCTTGATCTGCTCAGCGACCTCTTCGGCAACGTAGGAAATATTACACAGATCGCGTTCACGCTCCTCTTCATCCTGCTCTTCTTCGGTTTTGGTCAGAAGCTGCAGATGCGCCAGTACATGTGGGACATTGACCGGGGTCTACGACGCCTTGATGTCATCCGGGGCCAGGCTAAGGATTTGACATTGAAGACCGTGAAGGAGATCGGCAAGCCGACATCTGATCCTATGCCCCAGCTGAACGTGCTCATGGAGCAGTTCCTAATCACGCCTGTCGATATGGACCCGTCGGGGATTGTGAGCAAGTTCGACCATCTCTTGGATGTTCATGAGATGAAGTTCAAGGAGGATGTTCACCGGATTGCGCCGAGTGCCGATCCGGCTCAGCTGAACAACCTGTCGAATCTCGTCGAAGCGTCTTGGGCGTTGAACACGATCTACCGAATCATACGCCACTTCTACCTGTTGGGGAAGAAGACGAACAGTATATTCATCATAATCCAGCTCCAGGCGCTCCTGCCGCTGATCATGCAGGAGGCGGAAGCCTATCTGGGCGCAGCGCGGGCTTTTGCTGAGGGTCAGCCGATCGGGGATGGCATTGGCCCCTTGGTCGCGTCGAGGCTGATGAAGGACAAGTCACAGCGGAAGGTCGAGAAGGACGTTATCGTGGCGGAGACGACTTTGGAGGATCGGAGGATTATCGCATTGAAGGCTGAGGGTCCGGGCGGTAATGTTGGGAAGCCGGGGGACGCTATACGTTCGTTGATAGAGGAGAATGGGGGGAAAGTCTCGATGGTTGTCATGATTGACGCGGCGCTCAAGTTCGAGGGGGAGAACAGTGGAGAGGTCAGCGAGGGGATCGGCGCCGCTATCGGCGGGATCGGGACGGAGCGGTTCAAGATCGAGGAGGAGGCGACCAAGAACAAAATTCCTGTCTACGCGGTTATTGTGAAGGAGAGTATCTTGGAGGCTATTACTCCTATGCGGAAAGAGATCCTGGAGGCGGGGGAGAAGGTTATTGAGAGGATTAAGAGTCTGATCGTGGAGCGGAGCAAGCCCGGCGATACTATTATAGTAGCCGGGATCGGCAACACTATCGGCATAGGTCAGTAGGGTCTCATTAAAGTGGCATCGGCGAGGCCGCGGAGCGGCCCATCAATAGCACTGATGATACTCTATATTGTGCTCGTGCTCGTCGGCTTCTACGCGTTGGTCAATCTCGTCCAGGTGGGCGGGAGTCCGATTAGCGAGGCGTTATATTTTGTAGTGGCTACACTGGCGCTCGGATTTGTCGCGTTTTCGCTGATGCGTGTCCGGCGGAGTTTCGCACTGGCGAATCCGGCTCCGAACCGGGTCTTCGAGATCGTCAAGTGTAAGCAGTGTACCTTCAAGCAGATCAAGAACTTTGCTCTGGGAGATTATGTCGCGAAGACGCTGGGCCTCTGTACACAGTGTAATACGGCGAACCTGTTCATCGACGGGATTTACGGCGAGCCCCCCCATCGCAAGTAGGGGTTCTACTTCATCGCGCTTCAGGTCCCAATTTCTTGGACTAGGGCTATCCGCTCTTTGTTGAAAGTGTGAAGCGTTTCTGGAGTTCTAGCATGCCCCCGGAGGGTCGAGAAATAGACAACAGAAAAAGAAAAGATAACAAGAAATAGAAAGATATTCAGCGGTTCCGGGGATTCGCGGGATCTGTCGCGCGAGGATCGATCGATTTAAAAAGTCTTCTAGACTTTCGGGCCCTTGGATACTTAGCAAGGAGCTGTTATGGTGGATGGGCTGCGCTTTTGTTGGTCATTGAGAGGATTAACACTACGATGGATGGGTTTCCAGTTATCGGGCGATTCCAAGGCGTTTCCCTAGGGATGACAGGCATCCCCGCGATTGTAAGCGCTCACTAGCTTCCCGTATCGCCTATCACCAAAAGTGCAGCCTTTCCGGATTCGGGATCCGGGCTTATTCTGAACGATTTTTCGCCACCCCTGGCGCTTGGGAAATCATAATGCCCTTGTGCAGAATCTCGGTTCTATGCTACATGTGAATGAGGCTGATGTGAAGCGTCTCCTCCCCTTCTCCAAGGCAATCGAATTGGTGCGGGAGGCGTATGTGAGACTCGCCCGAGGAGAGGCTGCTAATCCTCCGCGGGTCCTGTTGTCGGTTCCGGGTGGCGCGTCGATGTTCTTCATGCCCGGGTATGTGTATGGTCAGGGAAGCGTTGCTGTCAAGGTGGCACCTGTCAATGCAGGGAATCCGAAGGTCGCTCTGCCAACGGTCCTGTTGACTATCTACGCGTACGATGCGAGTACTGGGGTGCAGGTGGCGGAGGTCGAGGGGGAGTGGCTCACGGCTGTCAGGACCGCGGCAAGCACTGCTGTGGCCACGGATATCTTGGCCCGCAAGAACGCCAGGGTTCTCGGAGTGTTCGGAACGGGGATGGAAGCAACGACACACATTCCGATGCTTATGCTGATCAGAGACTTTGACAGGATCCTCGTCTATTCCAGGGACAAGCGCAGACGGGAATTGTTTGCAGAGAAAATGTCTCGGGACCATGGGATCGCGGGTGTGGCAGCTGACTCTCCAGGACGCGTTGCGAGAGAGTCGGATGTGATCGTTACCGCGACAACATCTGATGCCCCCGTGTTCGACGGAAGCCTGGTCAAGCCGGGGTCCCATGTGAACGCGATTGGAAGCGCGACTCCTGAAGCCAGGGAAGTAGACACGGGGCTTGTCAACAGGTCTAGAGTGGTTGTGGACTCACGAGCGCAAGCTCTCACGACCTACGGTGACATTATCGTGCCGATTAGAGAAGGGGCGATTGGAGAATCTGAGATTGTAGAGCTTGGAGAGATCTTGATCGGGAGAACGAAGATTGTACGCCGCGCCGATGATCTTACTCTGTTCAAGTCTGGCGGCCTGTCGGTTCTTGACGCAACTATAACAGACCATATTCTCAAGCACATGTGCCCCAGCAAAGGGTCTACGAGAGCAAGCGCCCAACTTTAAGGCGTGGCTGGTCCATTGCGATTTGTTTTGTACGATTTCACTACGCCCGGTTAGGCGACCTTAAAAGGAAAGGAAAACGGTTTGCGATCCTTCTCCGGTTTCTTTTTGTTCAGATTTGGAATCTGCGCTTCCTCCTAGCTTGGCCAAATCGTCGGGCTGCCCATAGTACGATGCTTAAGCCTCCCAGAATAGCCGTCCAGTATCCGATGGCACTGATGACCACGAGAGCTGCGCAACCATTCGTCACACACGCCACTTGTAGTTGGCCTTGAGCGTAGAGGTTACCCGCAACGATCCCTGAGCTCCAGAAAATGCCGAAGCCGGTAAGAGTGATGATAGCGCGTCCTCGGAGGCCTATCTTGGGAATCCTTGACGGTCTCGGAAGACTGACGGACCGCGGATTCCTCAATTCGTCAGTCCTCTGTGCGATGTTTGGACTCCATGCGGGCAATCGGGCGAGGCGATTCGTCAGCGTTGCTCTCGGATCTAGAGTTTGCATCCGGTCGAGAACGTGTAAAACCGCGTCGGTTCCGAACTTGGCTGCAACCTGGGCGTCCAATTCAAACTCCCATCTCCTCATTGATCTTCTGACCCAGAGCAAGGACAAGAATATCGCGGGAGCCCACGCCGGGAATATGAGAACCGATCCCCAGGCTCTGCCAATAAATTCTGGGAGCAGAAAGAGCAGAGGCACGAAAGCGCCTAGGACGGCGAGACTCATCAGTCCGAGCAACCTGCTCATCTTCCCAGAGTTATAGGCCTTGATTCTAACCATGTGCAACGCTATGACAAGTCTCCACTCGTCAAGGGACAGTTTTCCCTTCAAAAATTCTGGGAGCATCAAGTCCGCCTCGGGAACACCGAGCGGTCCCAGCCAAAGCTCTGGCGAGATAACCGGTTTTGAGATCAGCCAGCCGACACCACCGCGATCGAACCTTCCCCAGAAGATATGCCTGTACCAGAAACGAGATTCCAGTTGGACAGCTAGTTCACGAGTAATCTGTAGGATCGCACCGTCTTCTGGACTTGGGCCTGATTTTATCCGCTCGTACCAGCTGAAACGGCGTAGCCTGTCCAAATCAGGATATCATAGTCGCTTTCCTTTGTAATACACTTAGTGGAAGGTTAGACTGCGAAAACATGCTGGCGGTAGGCAGACGATATCTATCCGATTTCGAACAATTGTCCAGTGGCTCATCCTTTAGGTTAGGGTAGGTAGAAGGTGAAGGGGTTTCCCCGCGATGTTACCAACGCGATGGCATCGCCGGGCGTGAAGGTGCACGGGTTCCCTGTCAGGACGCAATTAGTGCAGGATGAGCTGATGAGAATGTTGACCGATACCTGTGTGTTCGGGCCTATGTTTGGTCCCTCCCAGCCGTTCAGAAGATATTGATCGCCAGCAGCGTCCTTGACAGCATATGATGTGAACACGACCGAGGCAGTGCCGGTGTTCCGAATCGACAGGGTAACATTCGTACCCGATACCATGTGGAAGGATTCGAAGATGAGCGATTCCCTCGTGTTCTGGCTGTTGCTGACAACGGCGTAGGCACCATACGCGACAGACGCTGACCCCACAATGAGGATCAAGATTAGAGCCCAGAGAGGAGGTTTCCTTAGACCAGCCAAGACCAGTCTTCAGTCAAGATGTGTGCCCGTCCAATGTGAGAAACGTAACTCCGCCCAATTCCGAGAAGTTACAACGGGCGGGCTTGTTCTCATGATTGCTTCGTCAAGTCATCTACGCGAACGGGCTAATAGTGTGAAACGCGCGGGCGCAAGTGATGCAAGTCTCTCGGTCGCGTCGGAAAAATTGTGTGGTCACATACGATTAGGTCCACAGTGCGTCTATGTTCCCGCAGACTCAATTGTTGGCAAACCGCTGAGAACCCTATAATGCAAGCAATAATGGAGACCGGGGTTAGGGTCCTGTGAGAATTGTGCAGTTGTCGTGGTTTACTAGGACTGTGTGTTCTGACTGTGCGACTGGGCTGCCTGTCTGTTCTACTAGGACTGGGTAGGCGCTGACGCACTTGTGTTTTATCAGGTCGTACAGTGCTTTCTTTGCGGTCTCTCTCTCGAACGTTTTGTCGAGCCATCTGGACGCGAAGGGCAGGGTCGAGAAGTTCGATTGGATATACGCGAGGACCTTCTTCGAATCCTCAGTTGTTGCTCCTTTTGGTTTGACGTACCGGTAGATGTAGGCGCTGGACCCGTTCACCACGGCACCCGCCGCCTTCGCCAGCGTCGTAAACGGCTCTATAGCATAGACTTCGCCCTCCTCAATCTTGGTCCCGTTCATCCCGCCAACGTTCGGGACGGACTTTCCCGCGTGTATCGTGTACCGTTCGATCTTGTGACCTGTAAGGTTGCTTATCGGCCGAAGCCCATACTTCTGGATGGTCGACTGGACGACCCGTCCAATCTCCGACAACTTGACCCCTGGTTTGAACGTCCGAATCGCATTCCCCAACGCCTCATCAGCCGCCTGGACCAACGGCTCAAGCCTAGGCTCGAAGCAGACCGTAACAGAAGTATCCGTAACATAGCCGTCGACTTGGACCCCGAAATCAATCTTAGCCAGACAACTCGGCGGTATTGTCAATGTATCGCCTGGAGGCGAAGTATAGTGCGCCGCCACCTCGTTGATCCCGACATTGACCGGGAAGGCTGGCCTACCACCTTGATCACGCATCTTCTGTTCGAGCTCGTCGCAGATTCTGAGAGCCTGGACCCCTGGTTTTACCATCGCCGGGACGTCCTTTCTCAGCCTGGCTACGATCTCGCCCGATTTCCTGAAAGAGCCCAAAGCCTGAGTGTCAAACAATCCGGGTCAGCAGCCTAGGATGGTCGCCTTTGTGAGATTCATCAGTTGGAGTTAAACTATGATTTGACCGTACCCGGGACCCATGCGAAGTTCCCGTTGGTTGGCCTAGTCGCCCGCCGACGAACTGGATAGACGACTGCCTGGATTCTTGTACCTGCTGTCAGCATCTATTGCGAACACCGGGGACAGGATCAATCGGAGATAGTAGCAGAGGATCGACTGCCGGTGTCGTGGCATTCGAGCGTTACTCAGCTAAAGGATTGTTTACTAAAAATTTCCGCAGAAAAAGATTGATTTGCGACAAAGGGCTAAGTGTACAATGCGAACTGCTATGGCAGCAGATGAAGAAACGTATTCCGTGATATTCTCATCCCTCAAGCATCCGTTGAGGAGAAAAATCCTCCGAATTCTAGCCGCCGGGCCGAAGACCTTCACCGAGGTCCTCCAGCAACTAGATGTCGACAGCGCCCACTTCAGCTATCACCTCGAAAGCCTCGGAGGACTCATTAGAAAGGACGAAGAAGGAAAATACCACCTCTCAAATCTGGGAAGGGCCGCCTCGTCCCTCATGGCACGTGTCGAGGAGCCCCCTAAGTTAGTGACTCCCGCAATCATTGGTTCGCCTAAGCGCCTCAGAGTATTACAATTCTCGTTTCTGATTCTCCTAATCTTGGGAGCTGGGTTTCTTGTCACCGGGGTTCTCGCGGCTCCGAGCACGAATTACAGGCAAATGTATGTCCGGCAGATTGTAGACACTGACTCCTGGACATTTCAGCCTTACACCATATCCGGGGCTGCGGGCTATAACCACCTCGGAGACGGTATCTATGGAGTGGAGGTTGACTTTACGTTCCGTGACGCCTTCGCCTCATTTCCGTTGGTCGTGAGGCTCTCAACACCAACCGGAGTAAACCAGACTGGCCAAACTATTTGGGATGAGGGGTCATGGTACGAATGGACCCCACTATCCTATTCCGGACAGCCGGACACTCACGAGAGCCTCTCACTCATTTACTCCGCATCCGGGATGACGGCGAGCATTATTTCTCAGACTTCCTGGGATCAGGTTCACCCGTCGCCTGGAAAAGTCATAGGGGGGTTCCGGCCTACAGGGTATTCGCTGCTCATGAAAGTCGCGTCGGAAATAGGAAACCGAAACGTCACCCTGGCAGGCTTCCGCGCCTTTCAAGTCAAATACTTCTATTTTCCGAACTCGGAAGCCGCTACCAAGAATATTCAACTCGTCTCGGGACTAGCATTAGCGATTCCGAGCATGGCATTCCTTCTATCATCCAGAACAGTCTGGAGCAGAAAACAGAATGAATAGCCTGGGATTTGCGATAGATGTTAGGATTGAGCTTCTTGCAAGACTAGCCGACAGAGCGGCATACAGGAGAAGCAAGCTGGACCTTGTTCGCTTTCACTTTGTAGGTATCGTCCTATTTTGATTTCATGTAGCGGATTGCTTATCCACTTTGCCTATCGAGGGCCTTCAGGTCTAATGTCAGCATGGCCTAGACGCCATCAGCTTGTCTGGGTCTGTTGCCCCCGATTCTTAGTGTCTTGGGGTTCTATCGTTGCGTTTGCGTGCGCGGGGGTATCACGTGGGTAGGTTCGATCTTGATGAGGATCCGTTTCTCTCCCGGACTCCGACGCGGATACTTGTCCGCGCCAAAGTACTTCTTCGCTATCCTGTCAACGTGCGCCTCCGCGCCGTTGAAAGTAACCTCCTTGACACGGCCACGTATTACTGCAACATTGAAAGGTCAGAAGGGTCAGTAACGGTCAGAGCGATTTTCGGATTCCTGCGCACATTTCTGCTCTTCTGGCTTCCCTCGAAGGTGTTGACCAAGACAAGGTCCCCCTCATGGTCAACCCAAGTCTGAGTGATCTGCGGAGAACCGTCCGGCATAATCGTAGCCACATTCGCGAAAGTCTTCCCTCAATCAGCTTCTTAACAGAATCCAGCAGCGGCTTCATGACCCAGTCAGCCGTCTAATACGCGAATCTGCCCTCATGTAGTTTTCATCTCTGTCAGGCCGGACGAGGCTCGCTTGCCTCTGGCGGGAGCCTTACGTAACCGCCGCCAAAAAAGGTTCTCTGGACGTACAGAGGCACAAACAACAGCATTGCCCCATCGAAAACCAAGACCAGGGGCACATTCAGAATGACATAAGCCAGACTAGCAATCATCGGCACAGCTGATGCCGAGAAGTACAAGGATATCCCTGCCAGTACGAATCCGATCCCGGTGCAGATCCATCTTCGCGGAAGATCGAGTCCAATCTTGACCAGCCTTGAGCAACTAGTGCACACAAAGCTATCCTGTCCGAAAGCAACAACATGTCCATTGTCTCTCACGCACCTCATTCCACCGATTCGATGAGATTGCCCTAGCCAGTATGCTGCACTCAAGAAACCGATCGATCCGAAGGCAAAGAAGGCACCCCCTCCACTAAGGCCTAGGAAGCCTAGAATGTTGAGGTGAACTCCCAGCCCACTGTAATGTCGTGAACGTGTTGCGAAGTAGATAATGACCGCATACGAGGCGATCGTGCTAAAGTACGCCACCAAGACCGTTTCTTCTAGGCCTGACAGAGAAGATGGAAAAAAGAAAATCAGGGCTCTTCCGATGAGAAAATATCCGACAGCGTTGACTAAGTAGAGAAGTGTAGACCTTCTTACAGCCTTAGAAAGCTCCTTCCCGAAAATCCTGTCGAAGAGCGCTTTATCGGAGTTAGACTCGGACAAGCCCTACCCATCGAATCATGATTCAGCGCTTCTTAATAATCGGAGGGTAACCTCGTGGAAGTTGTGTTCGGTCGCAAAGCAGTCCCGATGCATCCTGAAGACCAGAAGATCGTAGAGACAGCAAAGGAACTCTGTCGTCAGCTGAACTTCTACAAGATTAATCCCCAGACGATCAGCTGGAGAGAGAGGGTCGGCGTGAGACGTGTCCCTACGGAATACTTCATGATCTTCAGGGGCGGCCCTTTTGCTGGCAGCATTCAGCTCTCAAAGGCAGCGATGGGGAGACTGACCCCTGAGGAATGGAAGCCACTTATCGCATCAGGCCTCATCTATTTCAAGAATCTCAACAGGGAATATCTGAAAACATTCTTGACCACGTTAATACCCTATTACCTCGTAGTCTTTCCTTTTGTTCTGTTCCTCACTGGTAATTATTTGAGTGGTCCCTCTCTCCCAATAACGGTTGCAAGATACACGATCTTCGCATCGATATTGATCGGTTCGATTCTTGTCTTTTTCCGGATGCTCGTCCTATGGAAGAGGTTTTTCTTCAAAGCTGACTTACAAGCCTCGGCTCTAGTGGGGAAGGAGTCTCTTCTGTTATCGCTAAAGAAAATAGCTTCGATCGACCAGTCGAACCATAGGAGTCGGAAGGGATTCGTTCGGCCCAGCGTTGATGAAAGAATCAACCACTTGACGAATTCTACACCACAAGATCAGCCCTGACCGCGAACTCTTCCTTGGACCCAGAGGTAGCGGCTTTGGCGTGGAAACGACGACTGTATTTGGTGAAAGCTTAAGGGTTGGAGAGCGGCAACAATTTGGCGAGAGTATTGTCCGAGTCTACTTCTCAAACTAGCCTTGCCGTGAAGTGTCCAAGCTGCAACACTGCCATGGCTGACATGGGCGACATTCCATTCCGCACCGGAGGAACTAGCGGGGCCGCTCACCTACTCTTTGGAAACTGGGCGGAGCTCGGAGAGGGCGTCCTCCATCTGGACGCGTTCGTCTGTCAGAGCTGTGAAAGGGTCCAGCTCTTCGCAGACTCGCAGACCAGAGATTCGCTCCGCTAAGTTCGGCCTCGATACGCAAGTTTCATAGGAACCAAGTCGCTTACCGCGAAAAACTCAGGATGGGGAAAGAAGAGTCCGATGGATGCCCATAGAGGGCGGACGTTCGTAGGATTTATTAAGTGGAGGCTTAATTAAGCTACCGCTTAGCAACTTGTCTCTGCAGCGAGAAGGCAGCCACATACCGGGCCAGCAGTTGTTCGACGCTCTCGCCGATCCTACGAGGCGTACGATAATAGAGCTCTTGGCGGCAAATGGTCGCATGTCCGCAACGGACATCTACGATAACTTCAGCATGAGCAATCCTGCAGTCTCGCAGCATCTCAAGGTCCTACGCGAGGCGGAACTGGTCCAGATAGAAAGGCGCGCTCAGAAGCACATTTACAGTCTCAACCCTGATACGATGCACAGCCTGGAAGGATGGATCAAGCATACGACGCAGTTATGGGACCAGCGCTTTGACAGACTCGACAATCTACTCGCGGCAGAGAAAGGAAAGAGGCATCTCACGAGGAGGTGAATGAATGGTAAGAAACAAGACTAGTGTTATGGCAGAGCAGGGAAAACAGGAGGCCTTCATAACAAGGGAATTCGACGCGCCCCGAGATCTCGTCTTCAAGGCCTTCACAGACCCGAAACTCTACGTCCAGTGGCTGGGCCCGAGAAGATTGAAGATGAAGCTGGAAAAGTTTGAACCCAAGTCGGGTGGCGCATGGCGATACGTACACGTGGACACAGATGGCACCGAATATGGATTCCACGGCGTGAACCATGAGGTTCTACCACCCGAACGACTCATCGGCACCTTCGAATTCGAAGGACTACCCGAAAAGGGACATGTTAGTCTGGAGACTGCACGGTTTGAGGATCTGCCTGGCGGAAGAACGAGGCTGATTATTCACGACGTCTTTCAGACGGTTGCTGACCGGGACGCTATGATGCAGTCGGGCATGGAACAGGGAATCAACGAGTCTTTTGAGCGCCTCGACGAGCTACTCGCAAAGACCCCGGTCCCCGCCCTCGTCTAGAAGCACCAAAAAAACCGCTTCCCGCCCCTCTTTTCTCTTAGACGTCACAACAAACCGTCGACAAGCATTGAGACTTGAGACCACAACGAGCAATGAGAAGCGGAAGGCGAAGATTAGGCGGATAGTCAAGATGTTCGAGAGAGGAGGAAAGTTCCACTAATGAACCGGGTACCGTTTGTTGCTCCCAGGAATACTATGATTTGCTGAAGTCGTGCTTCCACATTTCACGCGCCAAATTGCCGTCTTTCTTGTAGAGGTGTACCTGTGTCCGTGCCTTCTCCCGCCGTTCCCGATGGTCCCGCAAGAATCCCGTAACCTTCTCTACCAGAATGTCTTTCATCTGGCCGGTCAGCATTCGTCCGCTCTTGTACTCGGACCGTATCTCCTCTATCCTCTTATCATCTGGCTCGAAGAACATATACAGCCACTGAAACGGAACGTCAACATCAGGGTTACCGCCCAGCTTCCGATGCTCTTCTATCGACGATTGTCCGCCTGAGAAAGCGTGGCGGTAGATCTTGTTCCGGACAGTCTTGTCATTGTCGTTCAGATAGATGGCTGTCTCCGGCTTGGACGAGCTCATCTTGTCCTGCATCCCGGTTAGAGGGGGCATGAACTTGCTGTGAATAGCCGCCGCCTTATGATAGCCGAGCGATTCAGCGATGTCCCGTTGTATCCTCCAGTAAGGGTCCTGGTCAATCGCTGACGGAATCAGACAGCGTTTCTTCTCGAAGAGGCTCGGGAGGATCTGGATGGCGGGGTAGAAGCTGAA
>Ga0209376_1003474_pt1 | contig 14235 bp, 10 predicted proteins | sample GraSoiAngelo_134_FD_185891 | JGI IMG/M metagenome (GOLD analysis project Ga0209376, IMG submission 185891) | Grasslands soil microbial communities from the Angelo Coastal Reserve, California, USA - 14_0929_05_30cm (SPAdes) (version 2) | ecosystem: Environmental > Terrestrial > Soil > Grasslands ... | reverse complement strand
GCAAACACTGTCGATCACGTTTCGCATTGAGGATTGCCCCATCCTCAATGCGAAACGTGATCGACAGTGTTTGCCCATTGATGACAGGGACGAACTCCGCGGTGTTGACGCTCTTGCGCTCACGCCCGGTAGCGACGACGTCGACGTCCGCGTGTCCCAGCTCGGTGCTACCGAACAGCACCCGTATGCGGTAGGTCTTCGCCGTATCGAGGACGAATTGACCCGTCTTCCAGCTGACGACGTACTGCTCATTTTCGGGGTCGACCCGCACGGTCGCAGACCCAGTGCCCGTGTTGGTGCTGAAGGTGGCGATCAACGAATCGCACGCAGTGCCGGTCCACCCACAGATCTCGACTTGCAGTGTCAGTCCGCTGACGAACGTCCCGGTGAAGGTCGGCGCCGCGACCATGGGTGGCAGGAAGTAGAACCCCGGCATGCCGCTGGTGTGGGCGGCATCGGATATTTCAAACCGGGGCCTTCCGGCTGCCGGGGCGGTCGGGGGCTCGTCCGTGCAGCCCAGGGCGAAGATGCTCGCCACGAGCGACGTACCTACGGTCAACGGCCTCATGGGATCCTCCTCTCTCCAATACGTGAGCCGCCGCAACGGGCGGCTGTGAGTGGGAGTGGCGGAACAGGCGGTGATCGTCGACGAAGAAGAAACGGAGCTTCAAGACGTGCCGAGGCGCGCTGCGGCGACCGCCCCCGAGGGAGCTGGACCGAGGTCCAATCCGGCAAACTTGGAATCACGCGCTGCGGCCCGACATTTACTGTCCTCCCTAAACTGCGGTCTCTCAGCCTGGCTGTCCATATTTCACTCTGCGACCAGTCGTTGCCCAGCCACGCTGCATGAGAAGGCACGCTCCTCGTGCGGGTCGCCATCCAGATATCGTTGGCTTGACCCGCGCCGCGGACGAAGACCACCGTACGATTGCCGCCGCGGCCGTCCCGGTTCGAATGCAGTAGACTTGGCGCTTAAAATCCCTTCCATGATCGTCCTAACGGCGACCCTGACCTGCCCGCATTGCGGCCACAAGAAGACTGAGACTATGCCAGCCAACGCCTGCGTCCACTTCTACGAGTGCTCGGCATGCCGCACGGTTCTTCGACCCAAACCCGGGGATTGCTGCGTCTTCTGCTCGTACGGGTCTGTGAAATGCCCGTCACGGCAATGACCCGGCTCCTGTATATTCAGAACAGCATGCGCACATCGATCCTTAGGTTCCTCGCTATCATCGTGCTCAGTTTGCACGTCATGCCTCTCGGCCTGCCGTTTTTCTGTGACACCGACCGGCGCTGCGACGGCCAGATGCCAATGTCGATGCCGTCCGTCCCGACTATCGACCAAACTTCCAACGCAACCGACTGCGCTAGCTCAGTGTTTTGCGCCGTAATGGGAACCGCTGCACTCATCCTGAGTACACCGGTTTCGGTAGGCGTAAGCGACTCGTATGTCGTAGCGTTCGACGTGTCGACATTCGCCCCGGCCGACCCGCAGCCCCCGCTCTCTCCACCGCCCCAAGCCTAGCCTCTCCCGGGCGTATTGCGCCCTGAAGCGACGCGCGCCCGCGCGTTGCGCACTGCATTTCATCGACGCTCAGTGAGGAGAGGTATGCGTATTCTGTCGCTCGTTTTTTGCGCGGCCGTCGCGGCTGCCGGCACCACGCCTTTGATCGCCCAGGATACATTGGGTCGAGAGCCTGTGTCGCTGCTCCAGGTACTCGACAGCGTCGCTGCGCGATACCCGTCACTCGAAGCGGCGCGCGCAAGAGTTCGTGCGGCTCGCGGTTCGCGCTCGACCGCCGGCACGTTGGGCAATCCCATCCTCATGTACCAGGTGGATAATCAGCCGTTGCCTGGGCGCGCAGCTCCGCCGATGGACCGCGAAATAATGTTGACGGCCACGCTTCCGCTCGAGCCGCTGTACCAGCGGTGGTCCCGCGTGAGTGGCGCAAACGCCGAAGTCCGAGCTGCCGAGGCTGATGCACAGGCGGATCGGCAGCGGATCGAACTGGATGCCACGCGCGCCTTTTATCGAATGGCGCGTGCGCAGGTTGCCCTGGCAGCGGCGCGCGATCTCACTGCATGGCTCGATTCAGTAGTCGCGTACAACCGCAGTCGCGTAAAGGAAGGTGTCGCAGCCGAAGCCGACTTGATTCGCTCGGAGCTGGAACGCGACCGCGCCGAGGCCGACGCAACCATGCAGGAGGCCGATCTCGCCCGAGCCCGAGCCGAGCTGAGCGTATTCCTTGCTGAAGAGCCGGGGCCGTTCGCCGTAGTGGCACTCGATGCTCCACTTGCACTTCCCGACGTGGCGCTGGCTGGCAGGGCGCGGCCGGACATTCGCGCCGCCCGCGAACGAGTCACCGCTGCGGGCGCGGGAGTGACCACCGAACGCACCAACCTTATCCGGCAACTCGGACTCACCGTCGGCACGAAACGCACCTCCGGAACGACTTCGTTGATCGCGGGAGTCAGCATGCCGTTCCCCCTCTTCGATCAGAACCGGGGCGCCATCGCACGCGCCGCGGCGGAACGCGAAGCGGCGACGTTCGACCTCGCAGCCCAGGAGCGCATTGGTCGGGCGGAGATTGTTGGTGCCGCCGAGTCCGCGCGGCTCCTGACAGAACGCGCTGGAGTACTGGCCGGTCCTGCCCGGGGCCAAGGTTACCTCGCACGCGCTGACGAGGCTCGGCGCATTGCCCTCGGTGCCTATCGGGAGGGTGCCGTCCCACTCATCCAGGTCATCGATGCGGCGCGCGCCTGGGGCGAAGCACAGCTCGTCTATTACCAGATCCTCTACACCCAGCACGAAAGCGTAGTCCAGCTGCTTGTCGCCGAGGGAGTCGACATCGCGTCCGCGCTGCCGGCGCTCACAATTGGCGCGGAGGCCCGGCCATGAGACCGACAGCATTGCTCAGTCTCATCCTGTTGACTGCCTGTTCCAGGAGGGGCGATCGGCCCCCCGCCGCGCAGTCTCGGTCGACGGATACCGGGATGGCCGACATGCCAGGGATGACTGCGAAAACGGACGTGACGCTCACTGCCGCGCAGATGGCGCACGGTGGCGTGCACTGGGAGGCAGTGGCGACGAGTACCGTGGCTTCCATAGCGACCGTCCCGGGGCAGGTGATACCGAACGAGGATCGCACCGCGAGGCTCGGCGCAACGGTGCGGGGGCGGGTCATTGCGGTCCGGGTTCGCCCGGGGGATCGCGTCAGCGCCGGACACGTCCTCGTGACGCTGCAAAGCCCCGAGGCGGGGATGGCTCAATCCGACGTCGACAAAGCCCGCGCTCAAGCAAGCTACGCACGCAGTGCTCGTGAGCGAGCGGAGCGCCTACTCGCCCTCAAGGCGATTCCCCAGCAGGACTACGATCGCGCCATCGCCGATGATGAGCTGGCCAGCGCCGAGCTGCGACGGGCACACAGCGTTGCCGAGCAGATCGGTGCCGCGGCGTCAGCAACCGGCGAGATTGCGATCCGATCGCCGCTCAACGGCGTGGTCCTCGCACGCACGGCGGTGCCCGGAACTGTCGTCGAGGCGGGGGCACCGCTCGTCGTCGTCACTGATCCGTCAACGCTGTGGCTCTCGATCGACGCCCCGGAGAATCTCGCTTCTCTCTTCCGCGTTGGCGCGCAGCTGCGCTTCACCGTGCCGGCGTATCCCGCCGACACATTCTCGGCCCGGATCGACGCCGTCGGCGCTGGGCTTGATCCCTCCACGCGAACTCTCCCAATCCGCGCCGTGATTCAGAACCGAGGCGATCGGCTCAAACCGGAGATGCTGGCGAGCGTCTCGGCCCAAGGTGGGGGCGCAATTGCAGCGCCCTCCGTCCCGGAGGACGCGGTGCAGTTGCTCGATGGCAAGTCCGTCGTGTTCGTGGCCCACCCGGATAGTACGGGCGGCGCGCACTTCGTGCCGCGCAATGTCCAGCTCGGCTCCAGATCGGGTGGCCGGATTGCGATCACGCAGGGACTCGCCCCCGGTGACCTCGTGGTGACGCGCGGTGCGTTGGCGATCAAGGCACAGATCAAGAAGGGCGCCATGCCCGCAATGGAGATGTGAGATGGGCGCTCTCATCGATCGTCTGATCGCCGCGTCGCTGCGTCACCGCGCTCTCGTCGTTGGCGCCACGACCCTCCTGGCCGCTGCCGGCCTCTGGTCGTTCGCGACGCTGAACACCGACGCGTTCCCCGACCTCACCCCGAATCAAGTGTTGGTCATGATCGAGGTTCCGGGGCTCTCGCCCGCCGAAGTCGAGCAGCAGGTGACGTACCCGATGGAGGTTGCGATGCTGGGCCTCCCGCGCACGACCGACGTCCGCTCGATCTCCAAGGTCGGCCTTTCCGTTGTCACGGTCACCTTTGAGGACGCCGTCGATTTGTACTTCGCGCGGGCGCAGGTGCAGCAGCGAATGCAGGATGCCTTACACGCGTTGCCACCCAACGCGGAGGCGATGCTCGGGCCGCCGGCGACTGCGATGGGTGAGGCGTTCCAGTACCTGGTGGAGCGCACCGATTCCGCAGCGGACACGCTTTCGCTCATCGAGCTGACTAACGTGCAGGAGTACATCGTCAAGCCACTGCTCAAGACGGTGCCGGGCGTTGCCGAGGTCAATACGTGGGGTGGGATGCTGCAGCAGTTCGACGTGTTCGCCGACCCGAGCAAGCTCTCGGGGTACGGTCTCACGCTGCACGATCTGGAAGCGGCGCTCGCCAACAACAACGCAAACTTTGGTGCGGGATATGTGGAGGATCGAGGCGAGCGCCTGACGGTCCGCGGTATTGGCCGCGTCAACGGCGTGAGTGACATTGCGAACGTCGTGGTGGCAACGCGGGGCGCGACGCCCGTTTATGTGCGGGACGTAGCGCGCGTGGACGTGGGGCCGCAGCCTCGCTTCGGCGCGGTGACACGGGACGGTCGGGGAGAAGCGGTATCCGCTGCGGTGATCATTCTGAAGGGCTCAAATGGTCGGGAAGTTGTGAAGCGCGTCCAAGCCCGACTCGCGGAGATCGAGTCCGTCCTGCCGGCCGGAGTTCAGATCCGGCCCTTCTATAGCCAGGGTGAGGTTGTCCGCCGCACGACGCGCACGATGTTCACGAACCTCACGGAGGGCGCGCTGCTGGTCATCGCGATCCTCTTCCTCTTTCTCCGCAATCTTCGTGCATCGCTCCTCACGGCATCCGTGATCCCGCTTTCACTGCTGTTTGCTTTCCTCGCGATGAAACGCTTCGGCCTCACGGCGAATCTCATGAGTCTGGGTGCGCTGGATTTCGGGCTCATCGTGGACGCCTCCGTCGTGATGGTGGAAAACTTCGTGCGTCGGCTCGCCGGCGCGCGATCGCCCTCGGTCACCGAGCGACAAGACGTGCTTCGTGCGGCGGCGTTCGAGGTGGGGCGACCGATCGTATTCGGGATCGCGATCATTGTCGCGGTCTACATCCCGATCTTCGCGCTTCAAGGGCTGGAAGGCCGCATGTTCAGACCGATGGCGTTCACGGTTTGTGCGGCGGTCTTAGGGTCGCTGCTCTTGGCACTGAGCTATGTACCTGCCGTCGCATCGTACCTGTTCGCGCGAGGCGGCGGGTCTTCCAAAGAGCACGATGACCCGGCGTGGTTCGTGAAGCTCCGCACCAGATATCAGCGCGCACTCGAGTGGTCCCTCCTGCATCGGAGGCGGGTCGTGGGGGCGACCGTCTGCCTCTTCGCTGTCGCAATCATCTCGGTCGCGTTCCTGGGCACGGAATTCATGCCCAAACTGGACGAGGGTTATCTCCTCATCGAGACGCGACGCATCCAGAGCGCGTCGCTGCCGCATGGCATCGCCGTCTCGGACGACGTCGAGCGTACGTTACGGAAATTCCCCGAGGTCCAGAACGTCGTGACGAACCTTGGCCGCCCACACGAGGCCACCGAGACGATGGCACTCCACCAGGCGGACGTTTATGTCGTCTTGAATCCAAAACGCCAATGGCGGGTGGGATCAGTGGATGAGCTGATCGTCCGCATGGACTCTGCGCTCTCGGAGATACCGGGACTCGTTTATGAGTTCAGCGCGCCGATGCGGATGCGGCTCGATGAAGTGATTTCCGGCGTGCGAACGGACCTGGGAGTCAAAGTCTATGGCGACAGCCTGCCACTCCTACAGGAGAAGGCAGACGAGATCGAAGGGATCGTACGGTCGATACGCGGCGCGGAGGATGTTTCCGTGGGGGTGAGTGCCGGAGCGATGCAGCTCGAGGTGGATCTCGACCGCGCGGCAATCGCCCGTTACGGCCTGAACGTCGCTGACGTTCGAGAGGCCATTGAGACCGGCGTGGGTGGCATGCAGGCGACCGAGGTGATCGATGGGCGCCGACGCTTCCCGATCGTGGTACGGCTCGCTGCTTCTTTCCGCTCCACACCGGAGGCCGTGCAACAAACGCTGATCCGCACCCCGGCCGGCGGGACGGTGACGTTGGCGCAAGTTGCGCGAGTCCAGACGGTCGAAGGAGCGGAGGTGATCAACCACGAGGGCGGGCAGCGCTACGTCGTCGTGCAGAGCAACGTTCGTGGGCGCGACCTCGGCGGGTTCGCGGCAGACGTGAAAGCGGCCGTCCGTCAACGAGTGACGTTCCCACCGGGCTACTATGTCACGTACGGCGGGCAGTTCGAGAATCAGTCGCGCGCCACCCGCCGACTGGGAATCATCGTCCCTGTCGTCCTGTTGGCAATCGCGGGTCTGCTGTACGCGACGTTCGGCGCGATGCGTCACGCCGTGCTCGTGATGCTGACGGTGCCGTTCGCCCTCGTGGGCGGGATCGCGGCTCTCTGGCTCCGGGGCCTCCACCTGAATCTGAGCGCGTCGGTGGGATTCATTGCGCTGTTCGGCGTTGCGGTGCTCAACGGCGTCGTGCTTGTGACATACATCAATCAGCTCCGCACTAGCGGCCGGCCGCTGCTCGACGCCGTGCGGGAGGGTGCGACAATCCGCGTACGACCAGTGCTGATGACCGCGCTGGTGGCCAGTGTGGGATTCATTCCGATGGCCATCTCCACTGGCGCTGGCGCGGAGGTGCAGCGACCCCTTGCGACGGTCGTGATTGGAGGCCTCGTCACGTCGACTTTGCTTACGCTCCTGGTCTTGCCGACACTGTACGGTTGGGTGGAAACCATGGGAAAACGGCCTGCATGACACGTATGGACCACACCGCGCACGCGCACGAGCATCACACCGCCCCAGCAGCGCACCGCGGCGCGCCTGATGCGCACGCCGGGCACGAGGCGCACATGGTGCAGGACATGCTCCGCCGGTTCATCGGGTCTGCGATCCTCACCGTCCCGATCATCCTCTACTCGCCGCTGGGCACCTCGCTGTTCGGCCGCGAGCTCGTGCCGCCATTTGGGCTGTCGCCCGGGCTCCTGAGTTTCGTCCTCACCTCGATCGTCGTCTGGTGGGGCGGGTGGCTATTCGTGTCGTCCGCGGCGCGCTCGCTGCGACAGGGTGAGCTCACGATGATGACCCTGATCGCGACGGGCATCCTTGTGAGCTACCTCTACTCTGCCGCGGTCACATTCGGGTTGCGGGGCGAGCCGTTCTACGATGCCGCGGCGATGCTGACCGCCTTCAGCCTGCTCGGCCACTGGCTGGAGATGCGGAGCCGCTTCGCCGCCGGTCGGGCGGTCGAGGCGCTGCTCGAGCTCGCCCCGCCCACCGCGCGGCGGGTGCGGAATGGGCAAGAGGAGGAAGTGCCGCTCGAAGCCATCACGGTGGGCGACATCCTTGCCGTTCGGCCGGGCGATACTATCCCGGTGGACGGCGTCGTGATCGAGGGCTCGAGCTACGTGGATGAATCGATGCTCACCGGAGAGCCGGTGCCGGTCGCGAAGGGGCCAGGCGACGAGGTCGTGGGCGGGACGCGGAACCAGCAGGGAGCGTTCCGGTTCCGCGCGACCAAAGTCGGAGCTGATACGGCCCTGGCTCGCATCGTCGCGATGGTCCGGGAAGCGCAGTCCTCGAAGGCCCCGGCGCAGCGCCTGGCGGACATTGCCGGCAAGTATCTGGTCATCGTGGCGCTCGCGTCCGGCGCCCTCACGTTCGTGGCCTGGCTTGTGTTCGGGCACCAGGGGGTCACGTTCGCGCTCTCGGCTGCGGTGGCGGCTATCGTGATCGCCTGTCCGGACGCGCTCGCGCTCGCGACTCCGACGGCGATCACGGTTGGCGTGGGGCGGGCAGCACGTGCTGGCGTCCTGTTCAGAAACGCCACGGTTCTCGAGGCGGCGGCCAAAGTAGACACCGTCGTCTTCGACAAGACCGGCACGCTCACCGAAGGCCGGCCGTCAGTGACAGATGTCATTCCTGCGGTAGGCGTGGATGAGGCAGAGATTCTCCGGCTCGCCGCTGCAGCGGATGCGCAGTCGGAGCACCCCCTCGGTACCGCCGTCGTCGCAGCTGCTAAGAAGCGCGCACTTGTCGTCGATCCGCCCTTCCATTTCGAGGCCATCCCTGGCCACGGCGTAAAGGCGGCCGTGGGCGGTCGCACCGTGCTGGTGGGCAATCGCAAGCTGCTTGAGCGCAACGGCGTCACGCCGGGGCTGGAGCGCGAAGCCGAGATGGTGCGGGCAGAGGCCAAGACCGCACTCTACGTGGCGGCGGATGGCCGGGTGCTCGGTCTCATCGCCGTCGCTGATCGGATTCGTCCGACTTCGAAGAGTGCCGTTGCGGCGCTCCACGACCTCGGCATCCGCGTTCTGCTCCTCACGGGGGACAGCCAAGCCACTGCCGAAACAGTCGCTCGCACGCTCGGCATCGATGATCTGCGAGCCGAGGTATTGCCAAGTGACAAGGCTGCGGAGGTCAAGCGCCTTGAGGAGCGGGGCCGTCGGGTCGCCATGGTGGGGGACGGCGTCAACGATGCGCCAGCGCTTGCGGCGGCGACCGTGGGCATCGCGATCGGCGCGGGAACGGACGTTGCCATCGAGACAGCTGGAGTGATTCTGATGAAGGACGATCCGGCCGACGTTCCGGTCGCGCTCGTTCTTGCTCGCCGGGTGCACCGCAAGATCAAGGAGAATCTCTTTTGGGCCGCGATCTACAACCTCATCGCCATCCCGCTTGCTGCCGGCGTGTTATATCCGTGGCTTGGCATCCTGCTCAAGCCGGCGTGGGCGGCTCTCGCGATGAGCGCAAGCACGGTAACTGTGACGGTGAATGCACTACTGCTACGACCCCCCGGACATAGAACGTCATGAAACGCCAGCGCTCCAACGACTCGGCAGGGTTTCGTACATGACTCCGGCCACGACCACTCCCGATCCGAAGGTCAGCGTGGCGATCGTGGCGATGGCGAAGGGCATGTTGAACGCGTCTGCTAAGAGCCCTGCGGCGATCGCGCCTATGGCGTAGCCGGAGTCGCGCCACAGCCGGTACACGCCCACGGCGCTCGCCCGCCAGTCCGGGTGCGCGACGTCTGACACGGCCGCGAGCAGGGTGGGGTAAACCAGCGCGGTCCCGATCCCCAAGAACGTGGCGCCGGCCATCCAAGACGAGAAGGAGCGGCCCACGACGAATGCCGCGATGCCCACCGCCTGCACCCACATCCCACTAGCGATCATCCACTTCCGTCCCCAGCGGTCGCTCAGCGCGCCGGTAGCGAGCTGGCCCATTCCCCACACGAGGGGGTAGGTCGCGGTCACCACCCCGATGCGGTCGAGCGTGACACCGCGCGCGGCGAGAAACACGGGGATCAATCCCCACACCATCCCGTCGTTCAGGTTGTTGACCAAGCCCGCCTGACTCGCAGCGAACAGCGCGCGGTCCCGCCAGCTCGTGAGCAGGAAAACGCCGCCGAAGCCGAGGCGGGGAGCATCGGCGCCGAGCTGACGTGACTCAGCCCGCGCGTGGCCGCGGGTCTCTCGTACGGCGAAGACCGAAACGACCAGGCCCAGGACGGCGAACGCGATTCCGGGATAGAAGGGCGCTGGCCGCAGGCCGTGTGCGGCGGCGAGGTAGCCGGTGAGCAGCGCCGACAGCGACACGGCGACGTAGCCCGCGAACTCGTTCATCCCCATCGCCAGGCCACGCCGCGCCGGGCCCACGAGATCGATCTTCATGATCACGGTCGTGGACCAGCACAAGCCTTGGTTGACACCGAGCAGGACGTTGGCGAACACGATCCAGCCCCAGCTCGGCGCCCAGATGATGAGTAGCGGCACCGGGAGCCCCGCGAGCCAGCCGGCGACGAGCAGCGGCTTGCGACCGATCCGGTCGGCGAGCTGCCCGGCGAAGAGGTTGGCGAGCGCTTTGACGATGCCAAAGCTGACAAGGAAGGAGAGGACGATGGTCTTCGAGACGAGTCCGAAGTCCGCCTGGGCGACGAGTGGGACGACGGTGCGCTCGAGCCCCACCATCGCTCCGACGAAGGCGTTGACGACGACGAGCAGCGTGAACTGACGCGAGTTGGCGCCGAGGCCGAGCCGGATGGGAGACGGCGTGTCAGGCAACGGCGCAGCGATTGGCGCCTGCCTCGAGCTCCATGGGGTCATCAGGCAAGGTGCCGGCTTCGTTCAGGGCGACAATGCGGTGATGATTCGGCGGTGTTGGCGGGAGCCGGGTGAGGATCTGGCTCACGAACGTTTCCTCGGTGTCGCGCAGGAGCGACGTCCGCTCCTGGACTTCCTCGAGCGTCGCGCTGATGGGCCCGCCGTCGAACGCCACGGGCTCGCTCGTATGAGCGGGCAGGATGACCGTCTCGGGAGGTAATGCGAGCAGGCGGTGCAACGACGCGTGGAGCACGTGAGCCCGGCTGCGCGCCTGCTCTGCTGACGCCTCGAGATCCGGGCGGCCGACGGCCGCTAGGAACAGCGTGTCGCCCGTGAACAGGGCACGGTCGTCCAGAAGATAGGAGGTGCTCTCCGGGGTATGGCCAGGCGTGTGCAACGCCCGGAGCCCAGCGGATCCCACGCGCACGATGTCGCCGTCCTTCAGCGGCGCGTACTCGAAGGAGACACGATCCGTCGTCGGAAGACAGAGCTTCGCCCCCGTGTCGGCTGCGAGAGCCCGGGCGCGGGACAGGTGGTCGGCGTGCACGTGCGTTTCGAGGACCGTGCAGATACGCCAGCCATGCTCGTCGGCCATTCGATGGTACACCCGGGGATCGAGCGAGGCATCGACGACGGCGGCATCGCCGTTTGATCCGATGAGATAGGAGAGGCAGCCTTTCCCGGTGCGGCGCAGCTGCACGATCTGCGTGGTGCTCCCGGGGCACGGAAGCTCGGCGGTGTTCCAGGCGAGGCTCCAGGCGCGCATCCCGCCCTCGAGCGACACCGCGTCCAGGCCGCGCGCGCGCAAACGCTCGGCAGCCAGCATGCTCGTCTTCCCGGCGGCGCACACGGTCACGACACGGCCGCCGTTGGTGGGATGGAACTCCGCCAGGGCGTTCGGGTCGCGGCGCCGCAGTGCCTCGTACACGTCGACGTGCACGCTGCCGGGAATCGACCACTCTGCGCGCTCGGCGGCCGGGCGCACATCGAGGACCGTGACCATTGCCCCCCGCTCGAGCAGCTCCCGCAGGCCTTCGGTGGAGATGGTCGGCGCGGTCATCGGGGAAGCGTGCCTAGGTCGCGGGTTTCTGTGCCGTGAACAGCACCGCCTTCACGCCGTAGCCTTCGGCCGCGTCGCGCGTCGATTCCTTCCGGAACGCAAAGCCCGGGACGACCGTCGAGCGCACCCGCTTGAACCCCGCGTCCTCGAGCAGTGCGAACGCCTCTCCCTCCGGGAGAGCGCCGCCGATTCAGCTCGCCCAGAGCTTGGGATCGTTGACGATGGACTGCGAGAGCTGTTTCGCGCTCACGATGTCGGTGATCGAGAGCCGGCCGCCGGGCTTGAGGACGCGGAACAGCTCACGGATCACGGTGCGCTTGCGGAAGGACAGGTTGACGACGCCGTTCGAGATCACGACGTCCACGCTCGCATCTGGCAGTGGAATCTCCTCCATGCGCCCCTCGTGGCACGCCATGCGCACGCCTGAAGTGGCGGCATGCGCCTCAGCCTTGCGACACATCGTAGGGTTCAAATCGACGCCGATCACCCGGCCCGTCGGCCCCACCTGCCACCCGGCGATGATGCTGTCGAGTCCGGCGCCGCTGCCCAGGTCCAGCACCACGTCCCCGACCTGCAGTCGGCTGCGCAGGTGCGGGTTGCCGACGCCGGCGAACGACGCCACGGCGCCGGACGGCGCGCGATCGAGCCACTCGGGCTCGTAGCCGAACATCTCGGCTGCCTGGCGCCCGTGGTAAAAGTGGAACTCCCGTTCGGGGTGCTCGGCCACTTCCTGATACATCCGCAGAACCTCACCCTTGATCACTCCCTCGAGTGGGGCCTGCTCCTCGGAGTGAAGCAGTGCGACGTCGGTCACGGTCGCGCCTGGCGCGGGTCGTCTTTCGGACTCACGTAGGTGATGCTCCAGGGCCCGACACTGTGGAGCTGGAAGACGACGCCGTCGCTTCCGGCCCAGGCGTAGTGCACCATCTTCTGCGGCATCACGGCGTAGCTGCCGGCCGAAAGCGTCGTGCCACCGGAATAGGTGGGCTGCTCGCCCATTCCGACGTTCAGCGCCCCGGAGAGCACGGTCACGTGCTCGAGAACGGCGTGCCAGTGCGGCGGTATCCGGTAGTTGGGCGGGAACTTGAGGCGCAAGGTGAGCGGGACGGCCTCGGCCGGATTGCCTTCGAGCAGGGCGAACTGGGCCCCGCGGGGCAGGGATGGCGGGCCGTCGGCCCAGCTGATGCCAGCCGCATGGACGACGATGGGACCGGCTGATGGAGTCGCGGCCGCCTGCGCGCTCGCCCGCGAGGCGAAAGCGACGGCGCACACGACAGCGACGACGGTGAGCATCACGTGGTACTTCATGCGGACCTCCTTGGGCGCTCGGCGCCCACACGAGGGGTTGCCCCAACCTGGCGCAGGTTGCACCATAGGACAAATACGAGTTATCAATATCTCCGATAGGGTTTATCCTATGATCAAGCCCGGCCTCACGGTGCATCGCCTCGAGCTGTTTCTCGCCGTCTTGGACCAGGGCGGGGTGAGCCGCGCCGCCCAGGCCTGCCACATCAGCCAGCCCAGCGTCTCCGAGCACCTGCGTGGACTCGAAGCGCACTTTGGCGTCCGACTCATCGAGCGTCACGGGCAGCGTGTGCGGCCGACTGCGGCGGCGCGCGTGGTAGAGCCATACGCACGCCAGGCCCTCGCGCTGCTGCGCACCGCCGAGCAAGCGGCCGGCGAGGTGCGTGGGCTTCGGGCGGGCTCCCTCACGATCGGCGCCAGCACGACTCCCGGCACCTACCTTCTGCCGGCCGCGCTCGGGCGGTTCCATGCGGCGTATCCCGGGATCACCCTGCGCCTCGAGATCAGCGATACCCGGGAGATCGAGCGCTCGGTGGTGGTGGGTCGACTGGAGCTGGGAGTGATCGGCGAAGCGCCGCTCGTGCCCGGGCTAGCTGCGGAACCCTGGGTGACGGATGAGCTGGTGCTCATCGTCCGGCGCGGCCACCCGTTCGCGCGACGCCGGGCTGTGACCGCGCACGCGATCGGCGGAGAGCCCTACATCGCTCGCGAGGAAGGCTCGAGCACCCGCGGCGTGGCCGAGCGCTATCTCGCGCGGCTGGGGGTGACGCTCACGCCGGCGATGGAACTCGGAAGCACCGAGGCGATTCGCGAGGCAGTCGCCGCGGGCCTCGGCGTGGCGCTGGTGTCGCGTCACGCGGTGCTGGCGCGAGATCGACGGATCGTGGCCGCGCGGCTCGCCGGCCCCCGCTGGACGCGCGATCTTCTGATTGTGCGACGCCCGGGGACGCCGCTTGGGCCTGCAGCGGCAGCGTTCCGGGACCTGCTTCTGGAGTCTCGCGCTTAGGCCGTTCACGCCGTGGCCCGAGCCCGTGTGACGTCATGGATTGGAGCGTGGAGTACCGCATCGAGCGGCGCGTCGCTAGGTTAGTGGTCGACGCCACCGTAGCTCAGTGGTAGAGCTCTCGATTCGTAATCGAGCGGTCGTCGGTTCAAATCCGACCGGTGGCTCTGTTCCCTCCGCTCAGGCCGTGATCGTGACCTTGTGCCCCTTCGCTTTGAGTGACGCCGCCAGACCGGTCTTCTCCACCGACTTCATGTAGGCCTCGTCCGGACTGATCTCCTTCTTCTCGACCAGCTCGAGCAGCGCGTCGTTCAGGGTGAGCATGCCGAGCTGCTTCGACGTCTGG
>Ga0209376_1003469_pt1 | contig 14240 bp, 13 predicted proteins | sample GraSoiAngelo_134_FD_185891 | JGI IMG/M metagenome (GOLD analysis project Ga0209376, IMG submission 185891) | Grasslands soil microbial communities from the Angelo Coastal Reserve, California, USA - 14_0929_05_30cm (SPAdes) (version 2) | ecosystem: Environmental > Terrestrial > Soil > Grasslands ... | reverse complement strand
ACAGGGTCTTCTTCTTTGTTGCCCCTCACCCCGGCCCTCTCCCCCCTGGGGGGAGAGGGAGTCTCCCTAAAGGTGGAGGGCGCTCACGGTGATCGGTACAGTGGCGGTGCGATGGACACCGCCCGCCGGGTCAGCCCCCTCGAGGCCCTGGCGAAGGCCTACGGGCGAGCCGTCCCCGAGCACCCCGCCGACGACGGCCTCTTCGGCCCGCACAGCGTCGTCTGGCGAATCAACCGCGACCGGGTGTTCCCGCTGGCGGGCATGCGCTCCCTCATGCTGCAGGCGCTCCACCCGCTGGCGATGGCCGGCGTCGCCCAGCACAGCACCTGGAAGGACGACCCGTTCGGCCGCCTGGCCGCGACGAGCAGCTACCTGGTGACGACCACGTACGGCGACACCGAATCCGCGCTCGCGGCGGCGGCATGGGTGCGCAAAGTTCACACCCGCGTGCGCGGCACCGACCCGGCGACAGGGCTGCCCTACAGCGCCGAGGACCCCGATCTCCTGCTGTGGGTGCACGCGGGCATGGTCGAGTCCATCGTCACCGTCGTTCAGCGCTACGGCCGTCAGCTCGAGCCCGCCGACGCGGACCGCTACGTGGCCGAGATGGTCCGGTTCGCGGAGATCGTCGGCGTCCCCCGCGAGGACGTCCCGACCACCGTCGACGCGCTTCGCCGGTACATCGAGTCCGTCGAGCTGCGGCAGGCCACGCCGGCGGCGAAGGAGGCGATCGCCATCGTCCTGGACCCGCCCGACCTGGACGACGACATGCGCGACCTGTGGCGGGACCTCGGCCAGGTTGCGGTCGGCACGCTCCCGGATTGGGCGCGCGAGATGTACGGCTTCGCGGCTCCGCCGCCAGCGCTGATGGAGCGCGAGCGGGTGCGGCAGCTGCTCGGCGCACTCGACCTCGCGTTCGAATCGCTGCCCGGCGTCATCGAGGCGCGGCAGCGCATCGAGCTTCGCATCCGCGGCGCGGCGTGAGCACGAACACCGTCGCCATGCGCCAGACGCGGGTCAGCCGCGGAGCCGCCCTGGCCCGCCTCGCCCTGCGCATCGGCGGCCGCTACGTCGCCCGCTCGCCCAGGCTGCTCTTCGCCTCGGTCGAGCGCCGCGGTGAGCTCCGCCACGACCTCGCGCTCCGGTCCGCCGACGAGGTGGCCGAGGAGCTCGGCTCGATGAAGGGCGTGCTGATGAAGCTCGGCCAGATGGCGAGCTACATCTACGAGGACATGCCCGCGACCTTCCGCGCCGCCATGTCGCGTCTCCAGCACAAAGCGGCCCCGATGACGCCGGCGCTCGCGGCGTCGGTGATCGTCGACGAGCTGGGCGGCCCGCCAGACAGCGTCTTCGCCGAGTGGGACCCGCTGCCCTTCGCCGCCGCCTCCATCGGCCAGGTCCACCGCGCGATCACGCGCGACGGGCGCGCGGTGGCCGTCAAGGTCCAGTACCCCGGCATCGCTCGAAGCATCACCTCCGACCTGCGCAACGTCGGTCTCCTGCGCCGCATCGTCGGCGCTGCCTTCCCCGGCCTGGACACCCGCTCGCTCGTGGACGAGCTGGGCGACCGCCTGCAGGAAGAGGTCGACTACGTGCGCGAGGCCGAGAGCCAGGAGCTGTTCGCGGGCTACTACGGCGGCCACCCCTTCATTCGCGTCCCCCACGTCGTGGCCGAGCTCAGCACCTCGCGAGTGCTGACCAGCGAGCTAGTCGCGGGCGCGACCTTCGACGAGCTGCTGACGTGGGACCAGCGCGAGCGAGACCTGGCCGCGGAGACGATCCACCGCTTCGTCTTTCGCAGCCTCTACCGCCTCCACGCCTTCAACGGCGACCCTCACCCAGGCAACTATCTCTTCCACCGCGGCGGGCGGGTCACGTTCCTCGACTTCGGCCTGACCAAGCTCTTCACCGACGACGACCTCGCCCCTCTGATCGACGCGGTGCGCTTCCTAGTCTTCGACCAGGACTACGAAGCGTTCCGCTCGGCCCTCGAGCGAGCCGGGTTCCTGAAAGCAGGCGCGCCGGTGCCGACTTCGCTCGTGGTCGACCGCTTCGGTCAGTTCTACGGCACTGTCCTCCAGGACGCGCCGATGACGATCACCCCCGCCTATGCATCGGCGATCGTGCGCCGGTTCTTCGACGCCCGCGGGCCGCTGGCGCCCTACTCCGACGTGCCGCGAGCGTACGTGGTCATGCAGCGCATCAACCTTGGCCTGTACGCCGTCCTCGGCAGCCTGAACGCAACGGCCAACTGGCGCCGCATCGCCGAGGAGATCTGGCCCTTCCGCAACGGCCCACCTTCGACCCCCATCGGCGAGGCCGAGGCGGCCTGGCTGAGCAAGAAACCCAAAGAAGTGCTAAGAATTAAGTAGCTGCAGGGGCCTGATTCTTAGCTGACTGGGGGAATGTGAATATGGCGAGCTCTTCTGTTCTGGCTGCCATGTCGCCTGAGGAGAGGCGGCGAAACATGTTGAGGGCCGTGGTGGCGAGCACCGTCGGCACCTCGATCGAGTGGTATGACTACTTCCTCTTCGGCACCATGGCCGCCCTGGTCTTTCCACACCTGTTCTTCCCGAAGTCCGACCCCATAACCGGCACCCTGAACAACTACGCGATCTTCTTCGTCGGCTTCCTCGGCCGGCCGCTCGGAGCCTGGCTGTTCGGCACGTACGGCGACCGCATCGGCCGCAAGGCGACCCTGATCGCGACCCTCCTCTTCATGGGGATCGCCACCTTCCTCATCGGCGTCATGCCGACCTACTCCTCGATCGGCCTGTGGGCCGCAGTGATCCTGGTGATCCTGCGCGCCTGCCAGGGCATCGGCGTCGGAGGCGAGTGGGGCGGGTCGGTGCTGATGGCGATGGAGTGGGGGAGCCGCAAGCGCAAGGGCTGGCTCGGCAGCTGGCCGCAGTTCGGTGTGCCGATCGGACTCGTGCTGTCGAACGGAATCACCGCGGTCACGCAGACTTTGGCCGGCCCGGCGCTGTTCGCAGACTGGGCGTGGAGGATCCCGTTCCTGCTCAGCATCGTGCTGGTCGGGGTCGGCCTCTACATCAGGCTCGGCATCCTCGAGACCCCGGTCTTCCAGGCCCTCGTGGCCGAGAACCGTGTCGAGCAGCGCCCCATCACCGAGGTGGTGCGGCGCAACTGGCGCGAGATCGTCCTGAGCGCGTTGCTGCGGCTGCCGGAGCAGGCGCCGTTCTATCTCTTCACCGTCTTCGTGTTCACGTTCGGGGCGTTCGCGACCAAGCTCGACAAGCCGTTCCTGACCTGGGCGGTCAGCGTCGCGGGACTCGTCTCCTTCATCACGATCCCGCTGTTCGGCCATCTCTCGGACGTGATCGGGCGCAAGACCATGTACGCGCTGGGCATCGCGGTGATGGCGGCGTGGGGCTTCGCCTACTTCGGCCTGTTCGCGACCGGGGTCGCCGTCGTCGTCTTCGTGGTCATCGCCCTCTCGCTCATCCCGCACGACATGCAGTACGGTCCGCAGGCCTCGTTGATCGCCGAGAGCTTCACCGGCCGTCTTCGCTACAGCGGGGCGTCGCTCGGCTACCAGCTCGCCTCGATCATCGCGGGCGGTCCGGCCCCGATCATCGCGCTCGGCCTGTGGGCGGGCAAGTTCACGTTGCTGGGGGCGTCATTCACCTCGCCGTTCCCAACCCACAACCCGTACACGATCAGCGCTTACATCCTCGTGTGCTGCCTCATCGGGTTCGTCGCCGTGGCGCTGCTGAAGGACCGGTCCTCGCTCGACCACACGGTCGAGTACGACGAGCAGGAGCCGATGGAGGCGGAGGGCCTTCGCCGGCGCGCAATGGGCTGACACACTTCCTTCCTCGAGAGGCGTCGCCACGTGGCGGCGCCTCTTCTCGTTCCTGGGGTGTTGCACGTCCCCTCTCCCCTCCAGGGGAGAGGGGTAAGGGGTGAGGGGCAAGGGGGAGGCATGCGTTAACCGAGTGAGAACATGCGCATCCTCACGATCGTCAACCTCTGCCTGTGGCTCGTCCTCTTCCTGGCCTGGATCCCCTACACGACGATGGTCGGGTTCACCGACCCGGTCAGCGTCGAGGTCCGCTGGATCCTGACCGTCACGGCGGCGCTGATGGCGCTGCTGTTCGCCCTCAGGCTCAGGAGGCGCAGACCCGTCCTCGGCTAACTTGTCGGCATAGACGGCAAGCTCGTCCTTCTCTTCGACGGCACTTGAGGCGTCTGCACCCGGATGGCGCGCTGGGTCCGCCGGCGCGACCGGACCGGCCGTGTGCTGGTCATCGCCAACCAGAGCCATGGCGCGCTGCAGACCTACGGACTGACCAGGCCGGAGGCTGACCGCGCGGCCTGGACGGTCGACGGCGAAGGCCGCCGGCTCGAGGGCGCGGCGGCCATCAACCGCGTGCTCCAAGAGCTCGGAGGCGGCTGGCGTTCCGTGGAGGCGCTGTACCGCCTCCGCCCGGTCGCCGCGGCAGAGGAGGCGTTCTACCGCTGGTTCGCGGCCCGGCGCTCCCGCTTCTCCCGCCTGGGCGTGACGCCCGAGTGTGACGAGCCCGAGGCCGACTGCGCGCAGTGACCGACCTCGGGGCGCCCGAGCACCTCGGCGCCCTGCTGGGGATCGCTCTCGCTACCGCGGTTCTCGTCGTCGCCGCGCGCCGGCCGAACCCCGACTGGTGGCTGAAGACGCTCGCGGTCGTGCTGGTCGTGGACGAGGTCAGCTGGTGGGCGTACCTGCTCCTGGGCGGCGTGCCGGGCAGCTTGCTCGCGCAGTCCCTGCCCCTGCAGCTCTGCGACACGGCGATCTTCATCACCGCCGCCGCGCTTTGGACGCGCCGTCCGCTGCTCGTCGAGGTCACGTACTTCTGGGGCCTGGCCGGTACCATCCAGGCGCTGCTCACGCCCGACCTTCCGCAGCACTTCCCCAGCTACCCGTACTGGCAGTACTACATCGCCCACGGCGGCGTTGTGGCCTCCGCGCTGGTGCTCGTCGTCGGGCTGCGGATCCACCCCCGACCATGGGCGGTGCTCAAGGTGGCGGCCCTGACGATCGCCTACACCGCGCTCGTGGGCGCGATCGACCTCGTCACCGGCGCGAACTACATGTATCTGCGCGCGAAGCCGCCGACCGCGACGCTGCTCGACGTGCTCGGCCCCTGGCCGTGGTACATCGGCACGGCCGCGCTGATCGGCTTCGCGCTCTTGGCGCTCCTGGACGCCCCGTTCCGGCCGGTCAGGAGGCGATGACGGGCACGGCGCGAAGGCTGCGCAGTGGCGAAAGGATGCTGGGCAGCGCGCTGCTGATCGCGATCGCGACCCCGACCGCGATGGCGGCACGCAATCCCACCGCTTGACCGATGGCGCCGCCGAGCAGCGAGCCGGCCACCTGCGCCACCGCCGTGAGCACGACGACGCCGGACTGCACGCGGCCCAGCAGGTGATCGGGCGTGACGGCCTGGCGGATCGACTGCTGGTTGACGTTGTAGACCATCAGTGAGCAGCCGAGGATCGCGCTGAAGACCAGCAGGATCGTGAAGGCGGCGCCGGGCGGCGCGTAGGCTGCGATCAGCACGCCGGACTGCCCGAGGACGACGAGACCCGCACCCACGGCCATGACCGGACCGAGCCATCCGCGGCTCACCAGCGGCCTGCCCAGCCGCGCGCCCACAAGCGAGGTCAGCCCGCCCGTCGCGAAGATCAGCCCGAGCTGCGCCGGCGAGATTCCGACCTGGGTCACGAAATAGAGGACGTAGACGGCGAAGATCACGTTGCTGCCGCCGTTGTTGATCAGGATCGTCAGCGTGATCGCCCTCACCAGCGGTTGTCGCCAGAGCCAAGCCTGACCTTCAAGGGCATTGGCGAAGTGGTTGCGGCCCGACGGCGCGGGTACGACCTCGGTCACGTGGGTCCAGGCCGCGGTCAGCGCGCCGGCGACGAAGGTCACGGCGTCGACCCCGATCGCGATCGGGGCGGTCAGAAGCTGCACCGTCGCACCGGCGAGGCCGGGACCGACCAGGTTGGCGACCGTCAGGCTCGCCATGATCCGCGTGTTCGCCTCGATGAGCCGGTCGCGGCTGGCGATGGTCGGGACGAAGGATGGGAAGGCGATCCCCCACACGGTGGCGGCCAGGCCGGCGACGAAGGCCACGATGTAGAGCTGGCCGATCGAGAGCATGTGCAGGACCGCGGCGATGGGGATCGTGGCGAGCGCGCCCGCGCTCACGATCTGGGACGCGACGATGACGGGCTTGCGGCGCGTGCGGTCGAGCCAGACCCCGGCCGGCAGCCCGACCAGGATCGCGGGCGCGAAGCGCAGCGCCCCGAGCAGGCCCATCTCGAGCGCGGTGGCGTGGAGCGTCACCGCCGCGGCGATCGGCAGCGCCAGCAGCGTGAACTGGTTGCCGAGCAGGGAAACGCTCTGGCCCAGCCAGAACTTGAGGAACTCGCGGCTCAGGCCAAGCGCGCTGGGGGGTACGGAGCTCGTGTCCTAACCCTACGTGCCGACTCGCTAGACCTTCAGTGGCGTTCCGTACCGCGCCGCCGAGGCGACCTCCGCGAGCGGCTTGCGCTTCTTCCTGCCCACGACCTTGCGCCGCGGGTAGCCGAGCGGCACGACGGCGATGACGTCGTATTCGTCGGGGAGGCCGAATTCCCTCCTCACGTTCTCGAGGCCGATGAAGCCGGTCCAGTTCGAGCCGACGCCGTCGCCCCACGCCGTCAACACGATCGACTGGATGGCGCGGCTCGCGTCCGAGACCGCGTACTGCCCGTTCGCCTTCACGTAGGCGACGATGACTGCCGCGGCGGCGCCGGCGGTGTAGGGGCCGGTGCGAACCAGCGACCCCAGCTTGCGCAGGCCCTCGCGCTCGCGCACGAGGATGAAGTGCCACGGCTGGCGGTTGTTCGCGCTGGCGCTCAGCCGGCCCGCCTCCACGATCCGGTGTAGGACCTCGTCAGGTACAGGCCTGTCTTCGAACTCGCGGATCGCCAGCACGGTGCGCGCCGCGTCGAAGACCGCGTTCGCCATCGAGCCAATTGTCTAACGTTTGCCGCGATGGACGAGCGCATGCCGACCGAGCACCGACGCGAACGCAGGACCAGCAGCAGACAGCACCGCGCAGCCTACGAGGTCGCGCGCGCAGCGCCCATGGAGCACCGGCCACGCCTGATCACCTCCCGATCCGTCGAGCCCCTCATCCACGGCGCGGGAACCGTCGGCCGCTTGAACAGCTGGCTCGCGGTTCACATCACAAGGGCGGTGGGCACCATGTGGGCGGCCTACCTCTTCGTGCTCATCTCCCTGATCTCGTTCCCGCAGGCCCTGCACGCTTTCCTGAGCGGCGACAACTACGTGGGAATCGCGTGGCTCAGCCAGTCGTTCTTGCAGCTGGTGTTGTTGCCCATCATCATCGTCGGCCAGAACGTCATCTCCGCGAGCCAGGACGCGCGCGCGGAGGCCGACCACCTCACGCTGACGACCCTGCACGACATCAACGTGCGCCAGCTGAAGATGCTCGAGCAGCAGGCTGAGATGCTCAAGCAGCAGAAGGCCATCCTCGATCTGCTCCGGTCCCGAGGCCCGGCCACGTGAGCGCGGTCGAGGTGCTGGTCATGGTCGCGGGCATCATCGTCCTCGCGCTCACCGAGTACGACATCTTCCAGAGCATCGTCCTGCCCCGGCCGTCGGTCAGGAAGGTCCAGCTGGCGCGGCCGCTCGTGCGCTCGTTGTGGGTCGTCTGGCGATGGGTCGCCCAGCGGTCGTCGCGCGTCGACAAGAGCGAAGGCCGCATGGCCGTCTTCGGGCCGGTGGCCTTGATCCTGCTGGTGCTGATATGGGCCACGGCCCTGGTCTTCGGCTACGCGATGGTCCTCTACGGCTTCCGCGACGAGTTCAGGCCCCTCCTCCTCGACTTTCCGGACGCGTTCTACGTCTCCGCCACAACGCTCGTGCCGCTGGCCTACGGCGACCTCGTGCCGGAGCTGGGCCCGGCCCGGTTCGTCATCATCGTCGAGAGCGCCAACGGAGTCGCCTATGCGGCGCTCGCGATCACGCTCCTGTTCGAGCTGTACGGTTCCTTCCGCGAGCGCGAGCAGGCCGTCGTCGCGCTGGACGCCATCGCCGGCGCCCCGGCCTCGGGCGTCCAGCTCCTCGAGACGGCCGCCCACAAGGGCATGCGAGGAATCCTCGCCAACACGTTCGAGGAGTGGCGCAAGTGGTCAGCGATGGTGCTCGAAAGCCACCTCGCGTATCCGCTCCTGTTCTACTTCCGCTCCAGCCACGACAACGAGGCCTGGATCAACTCGTTTGGCGCAGTGATGGACGCCTCGAGCCTCGTCCTCAGCTCGATGGAGGACGGTGAGGAGTTCACGGGCGCCGCGAAGCTGATGATGACGGTCGGCAACCACCTGATCGAGGACACGGCGTGGGTATTCAACATCCAGTCGGAATCCGACCCGATCATCGAGCGGGAGGAGTACGTCACCGCCGTGGCCCGCCTGCGGGCCGCGGGCTACGACATGCGGGACGGCGAGGAGCACTGGCAGAAGTTCGCCAAGCTGCGCGGCAAGTACGCCTTCGTGCTCAACCGGATGGCGCAGTGGCTCGCGACCCCGCCGGCGCCGTGGGTGGGGGACCGCTCGTACCTGCCGCACCGCCAGCAGCGGCGGCGGCGCCCAGCCGCGAGCAAGGCGCCGGCTAACTGATCAGGCCGAGCTCGCGGGCCTTGACGATGGCCTCGAGCTTGGAGTGCACCGCCAGCTTGCTACCCAGGCTGCGGATGTGAGTGCGCACGGTCGTGTAGCTGATCCCCAGGTCGCCCGCGATCGCGCGGCTGGGGTAGCCCTCAGCCATCAGCCGCAGCACGTCCTTCTCGCGTCGCGTCAGCCGCTCCAGCTGGGCCTCGACCGCCCGCCGCTTCGCGAGCAGGGTGGCGATCGTCCGCGGCGTGATCAGCATCTTGCCGCGGGCGACGTCGCGGATCGCCGCCACCACCTCCGACGCGGCGCGCGACTTGTGGAGGAACGCGCTGGCGCCAGACTGCACCGCGGCAAAGCGAGCCAGGTCGGTGTCCTCGCGGGTGAGGAAGATCATCTTCGCCGCGGGCAGGATGCCCCGGATCGCCGCCGCGGCGTCCGGGCCTGAGCCGTCGGGAAGACGGAAGTCAACCAGCACCACGTCCGGATTCACCTTGGCCGCGACCGTTTCGCACTCGGCGACTGTGCCGACGTTGCCGACGACCTCCATGTCGGCCTGGTCGTTGATCAGGGCCGCAAGGCCCTCAGCGACCACCCGGTGGTCCTCGACGATCAGGACCCGGGTGAGGTCATCGCCGTCGGCGCTGTGCGGCTGATCCGGTAACGCGGCTCCTTTCTCGGCTCGAGGCACATTGGTTTAACCGTCTTCCGCCCCGGCAGTACTCGGGCAAAGGGCTGTGAAGGCCCCACGGAGGAAAGGACAGGGGCCGGCGTCTTGCCGGCCCCTGTGGTAGGGCGTTTACCGCGTCTGGTCTAGCCGAAGAAGGCGTACACCCGGTTGATCAGGGCCGTCCTGCCTGTGCTGTCGTTCGCGGCCCCATAGCCTTCGAACGGGAAGGCCAGGAACACGACCTTGAACCCGCCGCTGAACGAGAGGGCGTCGGGCTGGCCGCTGTCGTCGGTGAAGATCGGCTGCGCGGTCCCGTTGGGGGTGATCTGGTCCTCGAAGTCGTTGCCGAGGACGGCGTTGTTGTAGGCCACCGAGCCCAGCCCGTCGGTCAGCGTGCCGGCGATGGCGTTGATGTGCTTGGTCGCCTTGTCGTTCTGGGTCTCGGAGCCGTCCCAGGTCACGTGGAGGTAGTCGCGGACGAAGGCGGTCGTGCCTGCAGACTGGTCGAGCAGGTCCTGGCCGGAGAGGAACAGGTTGCCGCCTGCGTCGAGGTAGGCCTTCAGCTCGCTCTCGTAGGGTCCCAGCGGTGACGGGAAGCTGTTACCCGTGAACCACACCACGAACTTGAACGACTTCAGGTAGTTGAGCGGCAGGTTCTTGTCGTTGCCGAGGTCCCAAACCTGGAACGACTTGCCGGCCGCCGTCAGGGCGTCGGTGTAGAAGTGCTGGACGTCAACCGGCGTGGTGCTGAACGAGTCGTCGTCCACCACCAGCGTGTCCACGGCGACGGCCTTGGTGATCACGGTCCCCGACGCGCTCAGCGCCGGGTTTCCGACGGATGTCGCGGTCACAGTGGCCGTGCTCATCGTGCTGTCAGCCGTGCCCGTGGGCACGGAGACCTTGACGCACACGTCAGTGGAGCTGCCTGACGCGACAGTGGAGGTCGTCGTCAGCGGAGTGGTGCAGGTCGAGTCGAGGAAGCTGACCGGGAACGTGCCGCCGCTCGATGACATGTTGTAGCTGTCGGCGTTGAACCCCGTGTTGGAGAGGGTGACCTTGTAGTTCACGCTCGAGCCCACGCGCGCGCCGTCGAGCTGGCTGGCCGGCGCCAGGGTGAAGCGGAACAGCGGAGCGATCGGGGTCACCACCGGAGAGCCGGTGGCCGACGGACCCTGCGCGGACGTCGCGCTGTAGCCGTCGTCGACGATGGATGAGACCTTGGCCTTGATGCCGGGGTCGATCTTCACCGTCAGGTGCACGCTGACGCTGCTGTTGAACGGCACCGACAGGCCGGACCACGTGACGACCCCGCCGTTGTTCACCCCCCCGGCGTCGGCGGAGACAAAGCTCGTATCGGCGGGTATCGGGTCGGTGATCGTGACGCCGGTGGCCGGCGCGTTGCCGATGTTGCGCAGGGTCAGCGTGTAGTCGATGTTGCTGCCGCCGCGCACCAAACGGCCGGAGTCGACCTTGGAGAGGACGAGGGCCGGCGCGCTCACGGAGTCGATGAGGCTCCATGCGCCCCGGCCGTGGGTGCCCGCGCCGATGACCCGGTCGTAGGAGTCGAAGTCGACCTGGTCGACCGCGACGATGGGAAAGCCGGTGCCGAGCTGTGCCCAGTGGGCGCCGCCGTCGTAGGTGACCATCGGACCGACGTCGGTCGCCGCGTAGAGGGTGTTCGGGAAGGAGGGGTCGATGGTGAGCGAGTTGACAGGCGAGTCGGGCAGGTTGCCGCTGATATCGGTCCAGCTCTGGCCGGCGTCTGCCGTCTTGAAGACGTGGCCGGGCTGGTGTGGAGTGGCCGCGTTGAACCCGTTGTATCCGAGGTAGGCGACGCGGTTGTTGCTGCGGTCGACCGCGATCCACGCGACCGGGCGGGCGGGTAGCGAGTGCTTGTCCCCCGCGCCCTGGCTGTGGAGGTCGAGGCGGGTCCATGGCGTCGGGGCTGAAGAAGACGAGGCCGTCGTCGGAGCCCGTGTAGACGCCGGTCCCACCGCCGATGCCGATGGCGGAGATGAAGCAACCGCGCGCGCCGTTGGGCGCCGCGCCCGTGCAGCCGCTGGTCAGGTCGGGGCTGATGGTCTTGAAGTGGACGTCCGCGGCGTTGGCCGCCTTGGCGTTGTCTGTCCGGTAGAGCCGGAAGGTGGCGGTAAAGAGCTGGTTGGTGTTCAGCTGGTTGAGGGCGACCGGGATGTAGAACTCGGCGCGGTCGCTCTGGTTGATGCCGCTGAGGATCGACCGGCGCGTGAAGAAGCCCGCGCCGCCGTCCGTGATCCGGTACAGCGAGATGCCGAAGAACGTGCCGTAGACGAAGCAGGCGCCGAAGCCGCCGCAGCTGCTGTGGTCGGTCTGGTCGACGACCACCTGCCCGCCGTCGCCTGACGTCATGTCGAACCACGTGCCCGAGTTGACGGACTTGCGCAGGGTGCCGTTGTCCTGCGTGCCGCCCCAGTAGCGGAGGCTCTGCGCGCCCGGTGCCACCAGGGTGGACGGCACCACGCCGATGGAGGTGAACTGGGCGATCTGCAGGCCGGTGCGTCCCGTGACCCCCGCGGTCGCGGGGTTGACGGTGCCGTTCTTGTTCACCCAGGTCGTGCGGTTCAAGCAGGCCGCCGCGTCAGGGCCGGCCACGCATGGGCTGGTCTCGGGCGCTGTCCGGCCCCCGCGGCTCGTGCTGTAATACACGCCGCCGTCGTTGCCAAGCAGGACCTTGTTGGAGTCGTTGGGGTCGAACGCGAGGGCGTGGAAGTCGGGGTGCAGATCCCAGCCGATGTTCTTCCACGTCGCGCCGCCGTCGTCAGACCGGAAGATGCCACCGGACGGGATGAACAGCGTGTAGCCGAAGTTGCCGCCCGCGTAGACGATGTCCGGGTTCGTCGGGTCGGTTTCGACGATGTTGTCGTAGAAGCACTGCGTGCCGCAGTAGTCGACGACGCTGTCGAGCCCGGCGCCGTGCCCGGCCTCGACCCAGTTGGCGCCCGCATCCGTGGACTTGAAGAGACGGGCGGCATGGTGATGACCCGCGGTGTCGACCCAGTCGAAGCCTGTGTAGAGGGTCGGGTTCGCCGCCCCGGCCGGGTGCGAGAGACCGAGGTTGAAGCGGGTCAACCCCGCCGCGAAGTTGGCGTCGGTCGGAAGCCCGTTCATGATCGGGGTCCACGTCGCGCCGGCGTCGGTGCTCTTGTAGATCTTGTCGCTCCAGAACGACGCGTACAGCGTTGTCGGGCTCCGCGGGTCGAGGCGCAGGTCGGTCGCGCCGAGCGACCCGGCGGGCGCGGCCTTGAGCAGCGTCCACGTAGCTGCCCCGTCATGCGACTCCCAGATGCCGAAGGTCGAGTGGATCGGCGGCGAGGTGCGGCGGTCGCCGCCGCGGCCGCGGAGGATCGCGGCGTAGAGGTGGTTGGGGTCACCCGGGTCCACCGCCAGCCGCGACGTGGAGACGCCGAAGAAGAAGTCCCCCGAGACGTGGCTCCAGGTGAAGCCTCCGTCGGTCGACTTCAGGATGCCGTTGCCGAAGTAGCTGTCTCCGGACAGAGCACCTTCCCCGGTGCCGGCGTAGACGACGAGGTCGTCGGAGGGGGCCACCTCGACCGCCCCGATCGCGGTCGACGGAAGGTTGTCAGTTCGCGGCACCCATGTGCCGCCGTTGTTGGTCGACGTCCAGATGCCGCCCTGGGCGGCGCCCAGGATGAACGTGCCGTCCTTCCGGATGGCCAGCGCTCCGATGCGCCCGCTCTGGGCCGCGAACGCGTTGTCGCTGCGCTGGACCTGGACGATGGGGTTGGGCCCGAGCGCGCTCCAGGCGCCGGTGAAGGTCGACGGCCCCGGGGGCGGGGGATTCTTGAGCAGCTTGGCCTGGTCGGCGGCCGCCTTGCGCAGGGCCACCGCCTGGTCGACGCTCAACGGCGCGCTGCCCGCGAGCCGGGCACTGATGAATGCCTGGTCGCGGAGCAGGAGCTGGGCCTCGAGCTCGTCGTTGAGCTCCGGGATCTCGGTCCCCGGCGCCAGGAACGCCGAGTCCTCGCCGGCGGTGGAGCCAGGCCCGGGAGGCGTCGCCGCGATGCCTGGGGCGATGCCGCTGGCGGCCAGGGCGAAAGTCAACACGAGTGCGCTCAGCGCACGCCAACCACGCTTCCCCATCTTCTTCCCCTCGTTTACGTGTTTGCAAAAGCCGCGCCATCCCGACGGCGCGGGCCCCCAGCGAGAGTCAGGACCAGTGCAACCCCAACCCTCATCTCCTCTCCAGCGGCTAAGCGCTTGAACCCGGCGGCCGCGTCCACGGCCGAGGTCACAGGTCGAATTACTGTGATCCAGCCCAGGCTCCAAAGTCAAGCGAGGCTTCAGCAGTCCTTAAGCCGTCGGCGGCCCTCGGGGTAGGCCGCGAGCGCCGGCGCACGCGGCCTATCCGGCCACCGGAATGCCGCCGCTGCCGGCACTCGCGGTGAAGTGGGCTCGCGTTAACGGGCTCGGTTGTTTCCACACTCGAACACCGGCATGCTCGGTGCCATGCCGCGACATCCGTATGTGCCCTCAGAGCTCACCCACGGCCCTTTCACCATCGCCGACGCAGCGCGAGCAGGTCTCGATCGCTGGCACCTCGAAGCCTCCTGTTGGAAGCGGCTTGGCCCGGAAACGTATGTCTGGAGACAGCTGCCCGAGACCCCCTTGCATCGAATCGAGGCGGCCGTGCGCAGGCTTCCTGCTGGCGCCGCGTTCTCAGGTCTCACCGCTGCTTGGCTGCACGGACTCGACGTCGAGCCTTGCGACCCGATCGAGGCAACCGCCGTCGGGCGGGCGCTCGGGCAGGGGCGGCGCGAGCCGCTGCCGATCGGCTCGGTCAAGACCAATATCGGCCACCTCGAACCGGCCTCGGGAATGGCCGGGCTGC